>Ga0207755_100247_pt1 | contig 30064 bp, 35 predicted proteins | sample A23P2SouthBayCA_FD_187734 | JGI IMG/M metagenome (GOLD analysis project Ga0207755, IMG submission 187734) | Aerobic enrichment media microbial communities from Bioluminiscent Bay, La Parguera, Puerto Rico - A23 P2 (SPAdes) | ecosystem: Environmental > Aquatic > Marine > Unclassified ...
CCAGCGACAGGTCACGCTGGGTGTTCGTCGGCTTCGTCGTCGAAATCTCTATCTTCCCCGGCGGCGCCCCCGCGTGATACTCCAGCGAATCCTCGTCCAATCCCATGGGTCGGGGTACGCGCCAACGAGTAAACGGCTACCGCTCTCCGGCGTCGACGGCGTCGTCGAGCCCCCACTCGGCGGCTCTGCGCTCGGCCTCGGCGCGGGCCCGGCGCTTGATGTCGGCGATCCGGTCCTCGTCGGCCAGGAAGGCCTCGACGGCGTCGTCATCGTCTGCAGATTCCCGCGCCGCGGGTGCACGCTCCCGAGCTCGGCGTGCGAGGTCAGGCGCGTCGGCGACCTGCTCGGCGGGAGAACCGGGAGCGACCCGGAGCTCCTCGACCTCGTGGACCGCCGCGAGGTCGGCCGCCTCGGCGGCGTACAGCTCCGCTCGGTACGGCCCGCTGTCGGCGAGGGGGCCGAGCGCGGCCGTCCCGCCGCGCTCGGTTCCGTCGTGGTACGCGACGACGGGGACGCCGTCCTCGACGGTGATGATTCCGCCGCTGTCGTCCGGGGCGAGTGGGTCTGCCGGCCGGAGCGCGAGGTAGCCGGTGAGCCGGCGATCCAGCGCCGCCTCCAGCGGCACCGCAGCGTCGGCGACGACGCGCGACCGCTGGAGATCGCCCTCCGGGACGTTCATGGCGGGTCGGGAATGACCGCCGAGCGGAACCGGTCGGCGACCGCCTCGCCGTCGCCGCCGCGCACGTCGATGCGGTTAGCCGCCCGTCGGTAGGCCGCGGCCGCCTCAGAGTCCGGCGCGTGTGCGAGCAGCGGCTCGCCGGCCGCCCGCGCCGCCCGCGCCGCGTCGGAGTCGGGTACCTCGGCGAGCGTCGGTCCCTCGAAGTAGCGGTCGGCCGTCTCCACGGCGTCCGCTCCCCGATCGTGGACCTTGTTGAACAGCGTCCCAGCCACCTCCGTCCCGTAAGAGAGCGCGTACTCCTGGACTTTCAGCCCGTCGGAGAGCGCCGGCACCGTCGGCTGGAGTACGACGATGGCGCGGTCGGCGAGCACGACGGGGAGCACGGCGGCCTTCGAGCCCAGCGTCGCCGGCGAGTCGAGCAGGAGCACGTCGGCGTCGGCCGCGAGGTCGGCAACCACGTCGCGGAGCCGTTCGGGGTCCGCAGCCTCGAACGCCGCCAGCGACGTGCCGCAGGGGACGATGCACATTCCGAACCGGTCGTACGTCGCCTCCCGAACGTCCGCGGTTTCGTCGACGAGCGCGTCGTGGAGCGTCGGATCGGCCTCGGCGAGGCCAGCGTGGAACAGCAGGTTCGCCATCCCCGTGTCGGCGTCGACGACCGTGACGTCGTGGTCGTCTGCCAGTGCCATCCCGAGCGCGAGCGTGCTCGTCGTCTTGCCGGTGCCGCCCTTTCCGGACGCGACGGCGAACGCTTCGACCATCTCATTTCGAGTCGTTCGGACGGGAATAAAAACGTTCGGACCGCGGTCGGGACCGTTCGGAGACGGTTGAACGGTTCCGTCGGTTGCGAGCGTTTCGAAAGCCCCCGGTCGGGCGTCGCTACGCCTCTGGATACGTCGGCAGCCGCGCCGACCGCTCCGACCCTTCGACGAACGGCAGCGGCTCGTGGCCCGCCGACACGTCTTCGCCGTCGACGCGGACGGTCGCGTCGCCGAGGTCGGCGTCGAAGCGGACGAGCGCGAGCGCGAGCGGTTCCTCCCGGCTCGGCGAGTCGACGGCGCGGGTCACGTCCCCGACGTGGCTGTCGCCGACGGAGACGGCCGCGCCGGCAGCCGGGAGCCGGTCGAGAGCGAGCCCGACCAGTCGACGGGAGGGCCGCCCCTGGTTTTCGATTTTCGAGACGACCTCCTGGCCGACGTAACACCCCTTCGAGAAGTCGAGCGCGTTGCGGAGGCCGAGCACGTTCGGGACGGTCCCTTCGAGCTCCGTCTCGAACAGCGGCGTCCCGGCTTCGAGCGTGAGCGTCTCCCACGTCCGGTAGCCGAACGGGACAGCGTTGTTCCCCCGGACGGTGAGCGTCTCGAACACCTCCGCGGCGCCCTCGGCCGCACAGACGACCTCGTACCCCTCCTCGCCCGCGAGGTCGTCGTTGCGAATCACGGTGACGCCGGCGTCACCCATCGAGCCGCGGACGAAGGAGAGCCGCTCGTCGGGGCTCCCGACCCCGCCGTGGAGCACGCTCGCGATCTTTTCGGTCGCCGTCGGCCCGTGGACGCCGAACACGCCCAGGTCGTCGGTGATCTCGGTTACTTCGACGTCCTGGATGAACGTCTTCTCGCGCCACTCCTCGGCGAGCGGCTCGGCGCTGCCGGGCGGGGTGAAACACAGCAGCCGCTCGCCCGCGTTGTACACGTACAGGTCCGTCTCGATGCGTCCCTGCGGGCCGAGCAGCAGCGCGTAGACGCCGCGGCCGTCCTCGGCGGGAACGGCGTTCGAGACGGCGTTGTCGACGAAGTCGACGCGGTCCGAGCCGGTCACCTCGACGATGCCGTAGCGCGCCTCGATGACGCCGACGCCGTTGCGGACCGCGCGGTGCGTCCGCTCCGGACGACCGTACTCCGCGACGACGCGGCGGCCCGCGTACTCGCGGAACGTCGCGCCGTGGGCTTCGTGTGCCTCGGGGATGACCGTCATTACCGGCCCGAGGTCGCCCGCCCGGAAAAACCGCTCGCGTCGCCGTGGCTCGCTGCCCCCCGAAGGCACTCCGAGCCAGCTCTCGGGGTCAGCGTCTCTACCGGTCGAGCCGGATCGTTCGCTCCTGCACCGCGTCACAGCTCGGACAGGCGTGATAGTAGTGGACCCGTCGCCCGTCCGTCTCGCCGATCCACCCCGTGTCCTCGTCGACGTAGCCGCAGTCGGGGCAGACGACGTCCACGCGGTCGTAGTACTCCCTGAGCCGTCGAAGCGGTGACTTCGCGCCGTTCGTCGCCATCTCGACCATAATTATTAATCACTATAGTAAATAAGCGTGTCGGCGCGGTCGCCACGGCGGTTGCAGCAGGCTCTAAACGGGGCTCAAAAGGGGAGCCGCTCGCGGATCGCCTCGGCGAGGGATGGGTCCCGCGACTCATCACCTTCGGGGATCACCCGGTCGTCGGGGTAGATGCGTGTCCCACTCCCCTCGTCCTCGACCCGAATCAGCCCCGACTCCTTCAGGTTTCCGAGGGCCTCTTCGATGCGGTCGATGCTCACGTCGACGCTCGACCGCAGCTCGAAGACGGTCATCCCCTCTTCGTGCCGGTTCACGAGCGCGTCGAGCACCGCGACCTCGGCGTCCGGACGGTCGCGGAACTCCCGCTTCGCCTGCATGTCCGGTGGTAGACGACCACCGGTAATCAATCGTTCGTGCGGCCATTGTCCGGACTCAACCGCGGGTCGCCGGGTCCCGACGCCCCGTGACATCGGTTGCCGGCTGTCGGTCGAATCGAGTCCGATTCCCGGACACGGCCCGTCTACCGGCAAGCCACGGCGCTTATACCGGTCGGTTCCGTGAATATGGCTATGGCCGACGGCACGCACCTGACACGGCTCTTCGGTGGCCCCGGCAGCGGGAAGACCACCGCGCTGCTCGACCGCGTCGACGAGATGCTCGACGAGGGAGTCGACGTCCGCGACATCCTCGTCGTCTCGTACACGCGGGCGGCCGCCGCGGAGATCCGCGAGCGGCTCGCCGAGCGCCTCGACCGCTCCCCGAAGTCGCTGAAGGGGAACGTCTGCACGATGCACGCGAAGGCGTACGAGCTGCTCGACCTCTCGCGGGGCGACGTGGTCGGCGAGAAGCACAAAAAGGAGTTCTGCGAGGAGTACGGCCTGGAGTTCGAGGGAGAGTACGACTCGAACCGCCGTCGGTCAGCCACCTCGACGACGATGGGGAACAAGATCATCGCCACCTCGCAGTGGCTCCAGCGCACCCGTCGGGAGGTGGCCGACTGGTACGACGTGCCGTATCAGTGGGACGTCGACGAGGTCCGGCTCCCGCCGGACATCGACCCGAACGCGCAGACGGGGAACAAGTACACGCCGACGTGGTCGAGCGACGACGACCGTATCGACGTGCCCGAGGCCATCCGCGCGTGGCGCGCCTACAAGGGCGATGAGGGAGTCGTCGGCTTCGCCGACATGCTCGAGCGCGTCAAACAGCGGGCGCTCGTTCCGAGCGTCGACCACCTCGTCATCGACGAGTTTCAGGACATCACGACGCTCCAACACGAGGTGTACGAGGAGTGGCGGCCGCACACGGAGTCGGTGCTCATCGCCGGCGACGACGACCAGGTCGTCTACGCGTGGCAGGGGGCCGACCCCGCGCTGCTGCTCGACGCCGACCCCGACGACGACGTCGTCCTCCCGAACTCCTACCGGCTGCCGTCGAACGTGCTCAACGTCGTCAACCGGGAGATCCGCCACATCGACGAGCGCCAGGAAAAGGACCTCAAGCCGCGCAAGGACGGGGGCAGCGTCGAGGCCGTCCGCTCGCCGTCGATGCTCGACCTGACGCGGAACATCCGCAACACCGTCGAGGAGACGGACGACGACACCGTGATGGTGCTGTTTCGCGCCCGCTACCAGCTGTTCCAGTTCATGGAGGAGTTCACGTCGCTCGGCATCCCGTACACCTCCCTGACGGATATGCGGATGTGGACCGACCGGCTGCAGGGGTACGTCGACGCCGTCGAGAAGACAGACGCCGGCGAGCCGCTGACGGGCCTCGAGGCCCGCCGGCTCGCGGAGATGCTCGCCGACTCCGCGTTCGGCACCGGCGAGCGCGACGACCTGTTCGACGCGCTCGACGAACTGAAAGACGAGAAGGACGCCCGCCTCGAAGAGTTCACCGTCGACCCCGACTTCGTCCAGGAGTACGCGCCGTTCACGCCCGGCCCCGCCAGCGCCGCGGATATGCTCACCCGAACCTCGAACTTTCAGGAGCGCTCGGTAAAGGCGTACTTCGAGGGGCCGTACGACGGGATGGACCCCGACCGGGTACGCGTCGGCACCATCCACTCCGCGAAGGGCCGCGAGGCCGACCACGTGTTCGTCTGCACGGACCTCACGGAGAAGGTGGTCGAGCAGATGGCCGCGAGCGTCGACGAGTCGGACCTCCCGGCGGGCGTCACCTTCGAGAAGGGAACCGACCCCGTGCCCGTGCTCACCGACAACGAGCGCCGGGTGTTCTACGTCGGGATGTCACGCGCCCGCGAGCGACTCGTCATCCTCGAGAACCTCGTCGACGGCGCGCCGACGCTCCCCGTCGACGTGCTGCTGAACAACGAACCCTCCGAGACGCCGCTCGACGAGCTGATGGAGGAGGCCCAGCGGCCGGCCGAGCCGGTCGAGGGCACCGCGGACTGACCCGGTCGCGCCGATTCAGAGCGCCGGACTGAGACCGGTCGCCCGGCACCCACGACGCGTACGATCTCGACGCCCGCGATGCTTTTCCCGGTCCGTGGGCAACCTCCAGACATGGACGACGACACCGTCCGCGTCTGGCTGGTCGAGCGAACGTACTCGGACGACGAGCAGAACCTCATCATTCTCACGTACGCGACGCCGGACGGCGAGCGCTACTTCCGGAAGGAGCGGGCGCTCACCTCGTACACCGACCAGCGCGTGACGACCGCCGCTGTCGAGGCCGACCCGGCGAACCTCGGGACGGTCGAGGAGCCCGACGAGCGCGAGCGGTACGCCGCGGAGGCCCGACGTATGGCCGAGGCGCACGACCCGGACGACCCCATCTGAGCTCGCCCGCGCCGCCCTCACTCCTCGTCGGCGTCCTCGCCGTCCGTCTCGGGGGACTTCACTACCCGTCCGACCGTCCCGCCGACGACCTTTCCCGGGATGTCGGTCGGCGTCGTGAGATACGTCCTGCACCTTTTTCGGGACGCCCCTCGCCGTCGCTCGGTCGTCCCGAAAAACCTGCATCAAAAAACCGCCACAAAGCAACGCTATTCCTCGTCGTCCACGTCCCCGTCCGGCTTCTTCACTACCCGTCCGACCGTCCCGCCGACGACCTTTCCCGGGATGTCGGTCGGCGTCGTGAGATACTCCTCGACGAGCAACATCCCGACGGCGACGGCGAGCGCGGCGCTCCCGACGACCGTCTCCCCGTCGAGCAGGCGGTTGACCCCGAACAGCGCGACGGGGGCCGCGAGTGCGACGGTCGCCGCCAGCCCGATGGTCCCGGTGATGGAGCGCGCCATACCGACCGGTCGCCGTCGGCGGCCGAAAGCCCTCCGGTCGCGCCACGACGCCGCTCCGATGGAGCTTCCGGTGGCGGTCGTTCCAGCTTCGTGAACGGTAACACGTTTGTGTCGTTCCGGGCGTAGCGCCGGTATGTTCACCGGCATCGTCGAGGAGACCGGCGAGATCGTCGAGAGAGAGCGGACCGCGGACGGCCTGCGGCTCCGCGTCGCCGCGCAGTTTGTTGACGAACTCGAACGGGGCCAGTCGGTCGCCGTCTCCGGGGCCTGCCTCACCGTCGAAGAGCACGACGCCGAGGGCTTCTCGCTGTTCCTCTCGGAGGAGACCGTCGAACGGACGTATCTCGGCGACCTCGAACCCGGAGCGGCCGTCAATCTCGAACGCGCGCTTCCGGCCGACGGCCGATTCGACGGCCACTTCGTGCAGGGGCACGTCGACGGCGTCGGCGAGGTGGTTGGCGTCGAGCAGATCGAGGATGACTGGGTGTTCGGCTTCTCGCTTCCCGCGTCGATGGGCCGGTACGTCGTCGAAAAGGGGTCGATCACCGTCGACGGCATCTCGCTCACCGTCGCCGACCTCCGCGAGGGGTCGTTCACGGTCGCAATCATCCCGGAGACGTACGACGTGACGACCCTCTCCGAGAAGACGGTCGGCGACCTCGTCCACCTCGAGGTGGACGTCATCGCGAAGTACGTCGAGTCATTGACCGAAGGGTACCGAGGGTAGCAATCGGGACAGCCTGTTTATCTCCTCACCAGTCCTGAGAGGTGGTATGAGTGACACCACCACGGACGACCTCGCCGGGTCGTTGCTCCGACTGGTCGCAGAGTCGACGGGCTTCGACGCGTCCCTCGCGGCGACGCTGCGGCTCGCCTGCGAAACAGCGGGGTGGGAGTACGGCGAGGCGTGGATACCCGCCCCCGAGACCGCCTCCGACGCTGATTCCGACCGCGCGGACGACCGACTCGTCGCCGGACCAACGCACGACCCGTCCGGTCGCTTCGGCGCGTTCACCGCGGTCGGCGAGAGCCTAGCCTTTGATCCCGACGAGGGGCTCGTGGGCCGCGCGTGGGCAACGGGCGAGCCGACGTGGAGTCGGGCGCTCGAGAAGGGGACGTTCCGCCGCCACGAGGCAGCCGCTGCAGCCGGTTTCGACACCGCCGTCGCGATCCCGGTCGTCGCGGACCGCGACACGCTCGCCGTGCTCGTCTTCTTCGCGACGCGAAACCGCACCACCGACGAGGCGTTCGTCGACGCCATCGCGAGCGCCGTCCGGGTGCTCGGCCGGGTGTACGTCCGCAGGCGAGCGACGGACGTCGTCGCAGACGAGCGCGCGTCGTTTGACGCCCTCGTCGACGCGATTCCGGTTGGCGTCTTCGTGGTCGATGCGGACGGCACCATCGAGCGGGTGAACCGGCAGGCGGCCGACCTGCTCGGCGTCGAGCCGTCGTCGCTGGTCGGGGCCTCCGTGCTCGGCGACGACTGGCAGCCGCAGAGTCTCGACGGCGGGAACGGCCGGCTCTTCGAGCAGGCCGTCGAGACGGGCGAGCCCGTCGTCGACCGTCGGGTCGTGTTGCCGACAGACGGCGGCGAGGTGACGGTGTCGGCGAGCGCCGCGCCGCTGCGGGACGCAGACGGCGAACTCGTCGGCGTCATCGCCACCGTCGTCGACGCGGCCGACCGGGTCGAGCACGAGCGCCGGCTCACGGAGTCGAACCGACAGCTGGAGTCGTTCGCCTCGGTGCTCAGCCACGACATCCGGTCGCCGCTGGCCGTGGCAGCTGGCTTTCTGGACTTGGCGAGAGAGACCGGCGACCCCACCCACTTCGAGAAGGTCGAGCGGGGTCACCAGCGTATCGAGGAGCTGGTCGACACGCTGCTCGTGCTCGCGCGCAGCGGAGAACTGACGGGCGTGATGGAGTCTGTCTCCGTCGCCGCCGTCGCCGAGGCGGCGTGGGAGACGGTCGAGCACAACGGCACCCGGCTCGTCGTCACCGACGCGGGCGAGCTGCCAGCCGACCGAGTCCGGCTCCGACAGCTGTTCGAGAACTTGTTTCGGAACGCCGTGGAGCACGGCTCCACGAGCCACCGCTCGCAGGCTCGCGGGGACGCTGACGAACATGGTTCGACAAGCAGTCGGACGAGGGCCGACGACGCCGTGGAGCACGGCTCCACGAGCCACCGCTCGCAGGCTCGCGGGGACGCTGACGACCACGACGGCGAGGACGTGACGGTCACCGTCGGCCCGCTCGACGGCGAATCGGGATTCTACGTCGCTGACAACGGCGTCGGCATCCCGGCCGAGGAGCGCGCCGAGGTGCTCCGCCCCGGCCACCGCTCGCGCGGCGGCGGCATCGGGCTCGGCCTCTCCATCGTCGCGGCCATCGCCGAGGGACACGGCTGGCAGGTCGGCGTAACCGAACCGGCCGCGGGCGGCACGCGGATCGAGTTCCGCACGACGGCGACCGACTGAGCCGGGATACAAGGCTTATCAGGCGCCGCGTCGAACCGTTTCCATGGATATCTTACCGGACACCAGCGCGGTCGTCGACGGCCGCGTGTCCGAGCGGGACGACATCGACGTCGTCTACGTCCCGAACGCGGTCGTCGCGGAGCTGGAGTCGCAGGCCAACGAGGGCCGCGACGCCGGCTGGTCTGGGCTGGAGGAACTCCAGCGGCTCGTCGACGCCGCCGAGGCGGGCGAGTTCAACATAGAGTACGTCGGCCGCCGCCCCACGAGCGACGAGAGCGAGGGCGCCGGCGAGGGCGACATCGACGCGCTCATCCGCAACCTCGCCGCCGACCACGGCGCGACCCTGCTGACGAGCGACAGCGTCCAGGCGGAGGTGGCGAAAGCGACCGGCGTCCCCGTCGAGTACGTGGAGCCGAAGGTCGACGAGTCGACGGACGACGGACTCGACATCGAGCGGTACTTCGACGAGGAGACGATGTCCGTCCACCTGAAGACGGGGGTGGTGCCGATGGCGAAGCGCGGCGACATCGGCGACATCACGTACGGGCCCATCGGCGACGAGCCGCTGACGGAGTCGGAGATGCTCACCATCGCACAGGACATCGACTCGACGGCCCGCAGCTCCTCGCGCGGCTTCGTCGAGCTCGAGGAGCCCGGGATGCGCATCGTGCAGTACGAGAACTACCGCATCGCCGTCGCCCGGCCGCCGTTCGCCGACGGCATCGAGGTGACTGCAGTCCGGCCCATCGCGAAAACCACGCTGGACGACTACGACCTCCCCGCCGGAATGCGTGACCGGTTCACGGAGCGCCAGCGCGGCGTCCTCCTGTCGGGTGCGCCCGGCGCCGGCAAGTCCACGTTCGCGCAGGCGGTCGCGGAGTTCCTCAACGATTCGGGCTTCGCCGTCAAGACGATGGAGAAGCCACGCGACCTGCAGGTCGGCCCGGAGATCACACAGTACACCGAGCTCCGGGGGTCGATGGAGCGCACCGCCGACTCGCTTCTCATGGTCCGGCCGGACTACACCATCTACGACGAGGTGCGCAAGACCGACGACTTCCGCACCTTCGCGGACATGCGGCTCGCGGGCGTCGGGATGATCGGCGTCGTCCACGCGACCCGCCCCATCGACGCCTTGCAGCGGCTCGTCGGCCGCGTCGAGCTCGGGATGATCCCGCAGGTCGCCGACACGGTCGTCTACATCGAGGCCGGCGACGTGAACACCGTCTACGACGTGGCCACGGAGGTGAAAGTGCCCCACGGGCTGATGGAGGAGGACCTCACCAGACCGGTCATCGTCGTCTCCGACTACGAGACGGGCGAGCCCGCCTACGAGATATACACGTTCAACCAGCAGGTCGTCACCGTTCCGCTGGAGGGCGCAGACGGCGAGGAGGAGTCCGGCGTCGACCGCATCGCCCGCAACGAGGTCGAACGCGAGATCAAGTCCGTCGCTCACGGCCCCGTCGAGGTGGAGCTCGCGAGCGGCAACACGGCCGTCGTCTACGTCCCCGAGGACGACATCTCGACGGTCATCGGGAAGGGCGGGGGGCGAATCTCGGAGATCGAAAACCGGCTCGGCCTGGACATCGACGTGCGGACGCTCGACGAGCATCCGCGCCGCAATGCCGGCGGCCGTTCCGGCGGCTCGGGCGACGGCGGGAACGTCGGTAGTTCGAGCGGTGATGGCGGCGCCCCGGGCGAGATCGTCGCGCCCGAAATCACGTCCCGACACGTTATCGTCCCGGTCGACGGCCGCGCCGGCGAGACGGTCGAGGTGCGCGCGAACGGGGAGTATCTGTTCACCGCGACGGTCTCGCGGGGCGGCGAGATTCAGGTGTCGCGCGGCAGCGCCATCGCCGAGGAGCTGGAGATGGCGGTCGACCGCGGGCAGACCATCACGATCGCACCGCAGTAGGAGGACGTCGCTTGCGTGTCAGAGCTGCGGTCAGGCGACGCTGCCGTCGCTCGCGGATTCGAAAAACGCGTGAGAACGGGCCCCCTGGTCAGTCGTCCGCCGCCGCGCGCTCCGCCTCGTCGGCCTCGGCGTCGAGCTCCTCGTCGGCGATCTCGTAGAGGTTCTGGCGGGCGTCGGCGAAGTACACGTCCTCCTCGACGATGGAGATCTCCTCCAGTCGTTCGAGGGCGTACCGGACCGTCCGGGCCGACAGCATCGACTCCTCGACGATACCTTTCTGGGTCATCGGCCCCTGATACTCCAGCACTTTGAAAACGAGCTTCGCGCTCGGTGGCAGGTCCCCGATGGTCTCCCCGTCAGAATCACTCATCGTACCTCGTATCACGCGCTCCGGGTGCTTAAATCTGGAGGTGACATCCACGTCACCCTCTTCCGAGACGGCGTCTACGGCCGGAATTCGACGGGTTCGACGAGTCGGCGGACAGCGCGCCGCTGGGGCGCAGTATCGGCTGGTTCGCCGTCGCGCCCCGTCGCCCGTCGGCACACTGTCACCGTTTCCGGTTCGCGTCGCGTAGTCGAATCGCTTTTGCCGCCACGCCGCCGACCGGAGGGTATGGCGACTGACACGGCCGACCGCTTCTCCTCGCACATGCGCGGAGTGACGGTCACGGCACTCGCGTCCGTGATGGGGATCGTCGCCGCGGTCGCGGCGTCCGTCCTCACGGCGGATGCTGCGACCCCGGCGACGGACCCGATGGGCGTCTTCGTACTGGCGGGGGCGGTCCTCGTCCAGTTCCCGGTGTTACAGGTCGTGGGCGTCGACGTGAGCGACTTCTCGACGAAGGATTACCTCTACGTCGCGTTCATGACCTTCTCGCTGTGGTTCGTCTGCTGGGCAATCCTCCTCTCGACGGGGACGACGCTGTAGATGGCCGACGACTCCATCGCGGTCGTCGACCTCGACCGCTGCCAGCCCGACAGGTGCAACTACGAGTGTATGAACTACTGCCCGCCGAACCGGACGGGCAAGGAGTGCATCGTCGAACGCGGCGACCACTACGACGAGGACGAGCCGTACGAGGGCGGCCCGGACCAGGTGTTCATCTCTGAGGAGATCTGTCTCGGCGAGACCTGTGGTATCTGCGTCGAGAAATGTCCGTTCGACGCCATCGAGATCATCAACCTCCCGCAGGAGCTCGACGAGCACCCGACCCACCGCTACGGGGACAACGCCTTCGGGCTGTACGGACTCCCCGCGCCACAGGAGGGGCGCGTCACCGGCATCCTCGGCCCGAACGGCATCGGGAAGACGACCGCCGTCCGGGTCCTCGCCGGCGAGATCGAGCCGAATCTCGGCCGCACCGCCGACCCGCCCGCGTGGGACGAGGTGATGGACGCCTACCGCGGCACCGAGCTGCAGGACTACCTCGCCGCGCTCCGCGACGGCGACGTGACGGTCGCGCGAAAGCCACAGTACGTCGACAAGATTCCGGACACCTTCTCGGGGAACACCCGCGAGCTCATCGAGAGCGTCGACGAGCGGGGCGTCGCCGACGACATCGTCGAGCGGCTCGACATCGCGCCCGTCATCGACCAGGACATCGACACGCTGTCGGGCGGTGAACTCCAGCGCGTCGCTCTGGCCGCGACGCTCGTGCGCGACGCCGACTTCTACTTCCTCGACGAGATCACGCCGTATCTGGACATCGGCCAGCGGGTCACCGCCGCGCGGCTCGTCCGCGAACTCGCCGAGGAGGAGGATCGCTCGATGCTCGTCGTCGAACACGACCTCGCGGTGCTCGACCTGCTCGCCGACACCATCCACGTCGCCTACGGGCGGCCGTCGGCGTTCGGCGTCGTCACCGACCCGAAGTCGACGAAGAACGGCATCAACGAGTATCTGAAGGGGTATCTCGACAACGAGAACATGCGCATCCGGCAGGAGGCGATCACCTTCGAACAGCACGCCCCGCGACAGACCCCCTCCGGCGACGCCCTGGTCGAGTATCCGGCGATGACCAAGTCGTACGGCGACGGGGAGTTCACGCTCGAGGTCGACGCCGGCGAGGTCCGCAACAACGAGGTGCTTGGCATCGTCGGCCCGAACGGCATCGGGAAGTCGACGTTCGCGAAGCTGCTCGCCGGCCGGCTGGAGCCGGACGAGGGGGACGTCGACGTCGACCTCGACATCTCCTACAAGCCGCAGTACGTCGAGATCGACCAGCCGATGCGCGTCGACGCGTTCCTCTCCTCGATCACCGACGAGTTCGGCTCCTCGTACTGGACCACGGAGATCGCCCAACCCCTCCAGCTGGAGCGGGTGATGGAACAGCAGCTCACGGACCTCTCGGGCGGTGAGCGCCAGCGCGTCGCCATCGCTGCCTGTCTCTCCGAGGAGGCCGACCTCTACCTGCTCGACGAGCCCTCTGCCCACCTCGACGTGGAACAGCGCGTGCTCGCGACGCGTGCCATCCGGCGCTACACGGAGAACCACGACGCGACGGCGATGGTCATCGACCACGACATCTACATGATCGACCTGCTGGCCGACCGGCTGCAGGTGTTCGACGGCACGCCTGCCGAGTACGGCCACGCCGGCCAGCCCGTCGGCATGCGCGCCGGGATGAACGAGTTCCTCGCGAACCTCGACGTGACGTTCCGGCGCGACCAGCGCACCGGCCGCCCCCGCATCAACAAGCCGGGCTCACAGAAGGACCGCGAACAGAAGACGGCCGGTGAGTACTACTACGCGCCGGCCGACGACACAGACGTAGAGTAGGCGGCCGGGGCGGCGTCTCCCGGGCTACAGCACCTGCCGCTGACAGCTCCCGCAGAGGTTCTCCTCTTTCACGTCGACCTCGCGGACGGTCGGCGAGAAGTTCATCACACAGCGGTTGTTGTCGCAGTGTTCGAGCCCGAGCGTGTGGCCGATCTCGTGGATGACCTCTTTGCGGACGCGGTCGGAGAACACGTCCGCTGCGGACTTGTTCGCCAGCCCGCCGTCCGAGGAGGTCTGGAGCCGGTGAGTGGAGATGACGCTCCCGTTGCCCGAGAGGTATGCGAGTCCGAAGACGTAGTTGCGCCGGCGGTAGTAGAGGTCGTGCGGCGTGACGGCGATGTTCTTCTCCCCGTCGCCGACCCGCGAAGCGAGCTCGATGAGCTCCTCCGCGCGGTACTGCTTTCGCGAGGGGTCGTAGGCGGTCTCGGGGACGGACTGCGAGTCGTGGATGGTCACCTCGCAGTCGTAGACGGACCGCAGCCCCGAGGACGCCTCCCGCTTGACCGCGGCGGGGACGTCGCCGACCGGCACGATGTCGACGTGCATACGAAACTGTTAGGCGAGACGGGTCGTAAGAGTTCCGCCGTGACCCGACCACGCCGGGCAGTCGCCGACGCGCTCGCCGATTCCCTCGCCGAGTTCGCCCCCGACCGAGCCGTCGAGGTGGGCGTCGGCCGCCGTCCCGACGTCGCCGCGGCGCTCGCCGAGCGGGGACCGACCGTCACCGTGACCGACGTCGTCGACCGGCCGGTCCCCGACAGGGTGCGGTTCGTCCGCGACGACGTGACCGACCCCGACCCGGCCGTGTACGCGGACGCTGATCTCGTCTACGCGCTGAACTGCCCGCCGGAGCTCCAGCGGCCGCTCGTGGACGCTGCGGCCGCCGCGGGGGCGACGTGGGCGTTCACCACGCTCGGCGCGGACCCGGCCGTGGTCGACGCCAGCCCGCGAACCCTGCCGGGGGAGACGCTCTTTACAGCCCCGACGCGGAAGAGACAGACATGACGCTGCGAGCCGACGCGGTCGTGCTCGACGTGGACGGCGTACTCGTCGACGTTGCCGACTCCTACCGCCGTGCCATCGTCGAGTCCGTCGAGCGCGTCCACGGCGACACCATCGACCGCGCGGACGTCCAGCCGTTCAAGGACGCCGGCGGCTTCAACAACGACTGGGAGCTCACGTACGCGGCGGCGCTGTACGTGCTCTCGCGCCGCGCGGGGCTCCCGCTGTCGCTCGATACGTTCACCGGGATGGTCGGCGCGTCCGGGGGCGGTCTCGGCGGCGCGGAGACCGTCGTCGCGGACCACCTCGACCCCCACGACCGCGAGCAGGTGTACGACGAGTGGAGCCGCGAGCGGCTCCGCGAGGTGTTCCAGGCGCTGTATCTCGGCGCCGACCTCTACCGCGAACTCGAGGGCGGGGAGCCGCCGCTCGAGGCGCCGGGGTACATCCACGACGAGCCCGTGCTGCTCGACCCGGCGGTCCGCGATGAGCTGTGTGAGCAGTTCCCGGTCGGCGTTCTCACCGGCCGTCCCGCCGCCGAGGCGGAGATCGCGCTCGACCGGGTGGGGCTCGACGTGCCCGACGCCCACCGGTTCACGATGGACGACTGGAACGGGGGGAAGCCGGACCCGGACGCGCTCGTGACGCTGGCCGAGCGGTTCGACGCCGACTCCGTCGCCTTCGTCGGCGACACGCTCGACGACGTGGAGACCGCGGTCAACGCCGCGAACGCTGACCCCGACCGCGAGTATCACGGGATCGGCGTGCTCACCGGCGGCCTGTCGGGCGATTCGGGGCGCAGAAAGTTCACCGAGGCAGGCGCGGCGGCCGTCGTCGACTCCGTGAACGACCTGCCGGGCCTGCTCGTCCCCTCGGACGAGTAGCTGCCCCCGTCTCCGGAACTCGTGTCTTAGCACGGCTGTCGGGTCGGTGCCTCGTCGCCGACGACTGACGAGCCCGCGGCGACCGCACGGGCGAGGCAAGCGCCTCCGGTCGCGCAACCCTTAGGACGCGGCCGCCCGACGAACGGGTATGCGAATCGCGCTACTCGGCGGCACCGGCGACATCGGCCAGGGGCTCGCGCTCCGGTGGGCGTACGACTCCGACCACGAGGTCGTCCTCGGCTCCCGCGACCCGGAGAGGGCCCGCGGGAAGGCCGAGGAGTACGAGACGGAGCTCGACTCGCTCGGCCGGGAGCGGAAGGTAACCGGCTTCGCCAACGAGATGGCCGCCGACCGCGCCGATGTGGTCGTGCTCGCCGTCCCCGCCTACCATCTGACGGACACAGTCGAGGCCGTCGCCGACCGGCTCGACGAGGAGACGGTGCTCGTCACGCCCGCCGTCGGCATGGGCCGGGACGACGACGGCTTCCACTACAACCCGCCGCCGGCCGGGTCGGTGACCGCGCTCGCCGTCGACGCGGCGCCCGACGACGTGCCCGTGGTCGGCGCGTTCCACAACCTCGCGGCCGGCCGGCTCGCGGACCTGAGCGCCGACCTCGACTGGGACACGCCCGTCTTCGCCGACGACGAGGACGCAAAGGAGACCGTGATGCGGCTCGCCGACGACATCGCGGGACTCAGGCCGCTCGACGCCGGCGGCCTCGCCAACGCGCCCGAAGTGGAGTCGCTCACCCCGCTGCTCATCAATCTCGCACGGGAGAACGACGGGCTCCACGACCTCGGCGTGAAGTTCCAGTAGGCGACCGCGACGGACCCCGAGACGGCGTCGGCGCTCAGGCGTCCTCGAACGGGAGCTCCGGCTCGTAGTCGACGGCCTCAATAGCCGCGTCGAGCGCCGCCTCGACGCCGTCGCCCGTCTCGACGCTCATGTAGTAGTCGGCGTCGACGTCACGCGAACGGTCGCTCTTGTTGCAGACGGTGATGACCGGTATCTCGCTGCCGGCGGCCGCGAACCGCTCGCGGACCTCGTCGCGGAGCTCGAGCTGTGCGTCGAGCGGGTAGCCGCAGTCGCCGCTCGCGTCGACGAGAAACAGCACCGCGTCCGCGAGGTGACCGAGCGCAGAGACGGCCTGCGACTCGATGGCGTTGCGCTCCTCTGCGGGTCGGTCGAGCACGCCGGGCGTGTCCACGAGCTGGTATCTGATGTGGTCGCGCTCGACGTGGCCGACGCGGAGCTGTTTCGTCGTGAACGGGTACGTCGCCACCTCGTTGGAGGCGCGCGTGACGCGGTTGACGAACGAGGACTTCCCGACGTTCGGGTAGCCCGCGACGACGATAGCCGGCTCGTCGGCCCGGAGTTCGGGGAGCGTCTTCAGCTCGTCGCGGGCGTCCGCGATGGCGAGTAAGTCGTCGGCGACGGACTCGGTGACGTCGGCGTAGCGGGCGAATGCCTGCTTGCGGAGCTTGCGGGCAGTGTCGGCGTCGGCGTTGCGGACTCGCCCGTGGTACTCGGATTTTAGCTCGTCTATCTGCCGGGACGCCCACATCACCTCGTTGAGGTGTTGGCGGAGCGTGTCCACGTTCAGGTCCTCGCGGCGGACGATGGCGTCGGCCAGCTCCCGGTAGAACGGGTCCACCTCGTCGAAGTCCGGCCACGAGGTGACGACGTTGCCGAGGTTGTCGGAGAGGATGTTGCCGGCGGTCTGGAGCATCGACTCCTGCGCCTCGACCCCCTGTTTGGCGCGGCCGGCGCGCGCGGCCCGGGAGAAGGCCTTGTCGATGAGCTCCTCCGACCGGGGGGTCGTGGGGAGCGACTCGAAGACAGTCATTACCCTGTCGTTGACCGCCGACGCGTAAAAGCGCGTCCGTCCGGCCGTGAGTCGCCACACGCGTCGGTCCGCGGTCACGGCCCCGTTTCGACGGGGCGGTGCAGGGGCGAGCGACCGGGCGGGGCGCCGCGCCCCGCGCCGGCTCACGCCTCCGCTTCCCCTTCTTCTAAAAGCACCGTCAGGTTCTCCAGCGTCGACTCCGCCTCCCGCGTGAGGAATCGCTTCGCGACGGGGTTGGTGAGCGTGTCGAGCAGGTCCGGCCCCGGCGGGTCGATCTCGGACCGATACCGGATGCGGCTCCCCCCGTCGACGTCGTCGACGTGCCACGCGACGAACCCCTCGATGTCGCCGCTGAGCTCGTATCGGCGTTCGGTCGGCCGGTCGAACGTCACGTCCTCGAAGCGACCCGCCATCCGCGTCCCGACCATCTTGAACGCGTAGTTCCCCGCGTTCCCGACGTCCGTCTCCTCGACGTCGGAGATGTCCATCAGCGACGGCATGAATTTCACGTGGTTGTACGGGTCGGCGATGAAGTCGAACGCCTTCCCGGGCGGTACCTCCGTCTCGACTGCCTCGTCTATATCGATCATCGTTCCCCCCCTGTCGGTCTCGTGGCGTGTCGGCCGGCCTCGTCCACGAGACCGCACAGAAGTTCGTTTCCTCGTCAGATAAATCTTGTTCCACGGTGACACACCTCGCGCCGTCGCCCATCGCGCAGAGGTTTTTGTTCGACGAGTCCCTCCCGACGCGTATGGGAACCATCGACGCCGACGCGCTGTTGCCGAACGAGCGGGTGAAGGAGGCGATCCGGGACGGCGACGTGGTGCAGCTCACCCGGGGGGCCGGCTCGGAGTACGCCGAGGCCGGCGACGCGTTCGAGCTCGACGGACGGACGTTCGAGGTGATCGAGGTCGAAGCGCGGAAGCTCGGGGACATGACGGACGGCGACGCCGAGCGGGAGGGGTCGCCGTCGCTCGACGCGTACAAGGCGCGGATGAAGCGCGCCCACCCGGGCGGCTTCGAGTGGGACGACGACGCCGACGTGTTGACGTATCGGTTCGAGCGGACCGACTCCTGAGTCGTCGCGGTACTCTGGCCTCGGCCAGCGTTCCGTCCGGCGAAAGCTTACATACGAACGGGCGGTACGAAACCGTATGAGTACGTTCGCGGACGACGAAACCGAAGGCGTCGTCTTCGTCCACGAGGACGACGGCCGCGTGACGGCCCGCGATACGGAGACGGGTATCGCCTCCTTCGGCGACACGAAGGCAGAGGCGCTCGTCATGCTTGCTGACGCGCTCGCGCTCGCCGACCGCGGCGACGTCGACCCGCTGTCGGACGAACGGCTCCGCGAGCTGGGACTCGACCCCGAGGAGACAGCCGACGAGGAGCTCCCCGAATTCATGCGTTAGCGTGGTACGGACATCCTTCTCCGGGCGTGAGGTCGCAACGGCGTTACACCGTCACGGGTTCGTCCCCGTTGGCCGGACGGGAAGCCATCTGAAGCTCCGCTACGAGCATCCCGAGACCGACGAAGTTCGCGTCGTGTCGATCCCGATACACGGCAGCGACGACCTCCCGACCGGAACACTTCGGTCTATCGCCGAGCAGTCCGGCGCCGACGACTTTCGGGCGTGGTGTGCGTGGATCGACGAGCACTGCTGAGGCCGTCTCCAGTCGTCCGCCATCGGGTGTTGCCCACTTCCGGCTACGAGCAGACCGAGTGTCGCTGGCTTGCCACGACGGTTCAGCGCCGCGCCCGCAGCTCCGCGAGCAGGTCCTCCGGCTCCATCCCCTTCATCGACAGTAACACGAGCAGGTGGTAGACGAAGTCGGCGGACTCGGCAGCGAGCTCCTCGGTGTCGTCGTCCTTCGCGGCGAGTAGAATCTCCGTCGCCTCCTCGCCGAGCTTCTCCAACACGTAGTTCTCCCCCTTCTCGTGGGTGAACAGCCGGGTCGTGTACGAGTCCTCGGGAAGGTTCACCTTCCGCGATTCGATGACCGCGAACAGCTCCTCGAGCACCGCCTCGGCGTCGGCGTCGGTGCGCGTGTCGCTCGCCTCACCGTCGTCGTCGCCGACGGACGCCTCGCCGTCACCCATCCTCGACCACCTCCCGGATGTCGGCGAGCTCGTCGAACTCCTCGCGCGGTTCTCGTCCGGCCACGAACACGTCTTCTGCGACGCTGACGGGCGCGTTCGTCCGCGCAGCGAGCGCGAGCGCGTCCGAGGGGCGCGCGTCCACGACGACCGACTCGCGGGGGGTGTCGACGTGGAGGTCGGCGATGTACGTCCCCTCGCGGAGCTCCGAGATCTCGACGGCGTCGACGCGGCCACCCAGCTCCTCCATCACGTCGAGCAGCAGATCGTGCGTGAGCGGTCGGCCGATGTCGTGGGCGTCGAGCCCCCGACGGATGGCCATCGCCTCGTCGAACCCGACGAACACGGGGAGCAGGTCGTCGTCGCCCTCCACGCCGACGAGCACGACCGGTACGGTGCCGGAGGGCGTGTTCGCGACCTTCACCCCGTCGATGAACGCGTCCATAGCCACCCGAGGGTGGCCGTGGTGAAGGCGATTACGCCTCCCGCGTGGCGGCAGCCTGCCCGAAGAAGGCGAGCTCGTGGACCCGGGCGTCGTCGGTTAGCTCCGGGTGGAAGGAGGTGCCGACGACGGGGCCCTGTTTCACGGCGACTGGACGACCGTCCCACTCGGCGAGCACCTCGACGTCCGAGGCGACGGACGCGGGGTCGATGACGGGCGCGCGGATGAACACCGCGGGGAACGGCTCGTCGAGGCCGGTCACGTCCAGCGGCGCCTCGAAGGAGTCGGCCTGCCGGCCGAACGCGTTGCGGTCGACGGCCACGTCGAGGACGTCGAGCGTCGCGACGCGGTCGTCTCTCGCGTCCGTCGCGGCGACGATGAGCCCGGCACACGTCGCGAGGACGGGCTTGCCAGTGGCGACGTGGTCTCGAATCTCCGCGTCGATCCCCTCGTCGGCGAGCAGCGCGGAGATGGTCGTCGACTCGCCGCCCGGCATGAGCAAGACGTCGCAGTCGGGGACGAGCCCGGCGTCGCGTATCTCGATCACCTCGGCCGTCTCGCCGTACCGCGTCGCCGCCCGACGGATGGCGTCGGTGTGTTCGGAGACGTCACCCTGCACCGCGATGACGCCGGCTGTGAGCGACATAACGTCAGTACGTGACGGAGCGCGAAAAGCGCGGCGAACCCGACGGTGCGGAGCGGAGCGTCGGAACGCCGGTGCTGTCTGTGCGGGCGGAGTGGCCGGCTGTCTGTGCGGCGGCGCGTCGCTCAGGCAACGGCGTTGAGCACCATCACGAGCGCGCCGAACAGGAGGCCGAACGCGACGACGGTGCGGGGGTCGATGGTCGGTGCGTTGCGGTCCTCGCTGTCGAAGTATCGGACGAGGCCGGCGGATGACATCAGCCCGCCGGAGTTCTGTCCACTGCTCATACCACGAGTTTCGCGGTTCCGACCGTAAGCCTTGCGGCACGGCGCTCGACTGGCCGACGACGCGAACCTGGGGAGAGAGTCGACGACGCCGAACCCGACCGGCAACCTGAGCGCCTACACCGAGCCACCGAGCACCTTCGCGGCGACGAGAATCGGGTCCCACACCGGCGAGAACGGCGGCGCGTACGCCAGATCGAGCCGTTCGAGTTCTGCGACCGTGTGGCCGGCGTCGAGCGCGGTCGCGACCGTGTCGATGCGCTTTGCGGCCCGGTCCGCGCCGACGACGCTCGCGCCGAGTACGCGGCCCGTGCCGCGGTCGGCGGTCAGGGTGACCGTCGTCTCGGCGCCACCGGGGTAGTAGCCGGATCTCGACCCCGCTGTAATCGTCTCGGTCACGGGTTCGAAGCCGGCCTCGCGGGCCGCGGCCTCGGTGACGAAGCCGGCGCGTCCCGCGCCGAGATCGAACGCCTTCACGACCGCAGTGCAGGCGATGTCGCCGACGGGAGTGGGATCACCGGTGACCGTCGCGCCGATAGCCCGCCCCGCCCGGTTCGCGGTGAGACCGAGCGGCACCCACGTCGGTTCGCCGGAGACGGTGTTGCGCGACTCGGCGCAGTCGCCTGCTGCGTAGACTCCGTCGACGCCGGTCCGTCCGTAGCGATCGACGGCCACCGCGTCGGAGTCGCCGAGGTCGGCGCCCGCAGCCTCGGCGAGCGCCGTGTTCGGCTCGATACCGATGCCGACGACCGCCGCCCCGACCGAGACGCTTCCGCCCTCGTAGGCGACCCGCTCGACGCGGCCGTCGCCCTCGATGGCCTCGACGGCCGTGTCCGTGTGGACCGTCACACCCTCGTCGGCGAGCTCGTCGGCGACCGCCTCGCCGACGGCGGGGCCGAACGGTGGCAGCAGGTGAGAACCCCGCTGGAACAGGTGGACGTCGAGCCCCTGTGCGGTGAGTGCCTCCGCCATCTCGACGCCGACGTAGCCCCCGCCGACGACCGCGGCAGCCTCGGGCGCAGGGACGTTCGCAAACCGGTCGAGCGTCGCCGGGTCCATCGGCCCGAGCGCCGCCTCGTGTGGGTCGAAGGAGGCGTCGACGAACGCCCGGATGGCCGCAGCGTCCGGGAGTCCGTGGAGCGTGAACGCGCCGAGCAGGTCGAGGCCGTCGAATGGCGATCGAATCGCACGCGCGCCCGTCCCGAGCAGGAGGTCGCCGTACGCCTGTTCGAACTGGCCGTCCGGCCCCTCGACGGTCACCGTCTTGGCGGCGTCGTCGACGTCGACGACCTCGTGGCCGCGCCGGAGGTCGATGTCCCGCGTCGCGACGTCGTCGGGCGTCAGCGAGACGAGATTAGTTAGCTCTTCGACCTCGCCCTTCACGAAGTACGGCGTCCCGCAGTGGGCGTACGACACCCACTGCCCCTTCTCGAAGACGATCACGTCGCGGTCCGGGGACTCGCGTTTACACTTGCTGGCGGCGCTCAGGCCGGCGGCGTCACCGCCGGCGACGACGAACGGGTCCATGGCCGCGGTTCAGCGAGCGACGGTAAAAACGTGGGGCTGTGAGGCGGCGTCCGCACAACGGACCACACGGACGCGGTCGACACGCTTCCGTGATGCCTCGCCATTCACGGACGGAGGCTCGGGAACGGCCCGTCTTCGATGTGGCTGCCTCGGTCGGTTCGTGTCATATTTTCGTCTGAACCCGCGTTCAGACAGCTCCCTGTCTGAAGTATCGTTCAGAATACGCTTTTTGTGGAGGATGTCGTACTGGCACGCGGTGGGGATTGATGACAGACGACACACCGAACCGACGCACGAGCCAGCGTGAGACGCCCGGGGTGCCCGCATGAGCGCGACGACACCTCCCGACGAACAGCAGGCAGCGGCGTTTCGCGACCGGCTGCACGGACCGGTGCTCCAGCCCGGCGACGAGGGGTACGAGGCGGCGCGCACCGTGTTCAACGCGATGATCGACAAGTATCCGTCTTACGTCGCCCGGTGTACCGGCGCCGCCGACGTGATGGCGGCCGTAGAGTTCGTCCGCGAGCACGACCTCCCGCTCTCGGTCAAGGGTGGCGGCCACAACTTCGCGGGGACCGCGGTGGTCGACGACGGCCTCGTGATCGACTGCTCGCCGATGGACTCGGTTCGGGTCGACCCCGACGCGCGGCGCGCGTGGGTCGGCCCGGGGGCGACGTGGGCAGACGTCGACCACGAGACGCAGGCGTTCGGGCTCGCGACGACAGGGGGAATCGTCTCCGATACGGGCGTCGCCGGGCTCACGCTCGGCGGCGGACAGGGGTATCTCGCACGCAAACACGGGCTTACGGTGGACAATCTCGTCGGCGCGGACGTCGTCACGGCCGAGGGGAAGCTGGTCCACGCCAGCGAATCCGAGAACGAGGACCTGTTCTGGGCGCTCCGGGGCGGCGGCGGCAACTTCGGCGTCGTCACGAGCTTCGAGTTCGACCTGCATCCGGTCGGCCCCGAGATACTCGGTGGGGCGATCTTCCACCCGTACGAGGACGCCCGCGACGCGCTGGAGTTCTACCGCGAGTTCACCGCCGACGCGCCGGACGAGCTCGCGTGTTACGGACTGTTCGCACGGGTGCCGCCGGAGGAGCCGTTCCCGGAGGCGTATCGGGGCGAGCCCGCGTTCGCGTTCGCCGTCTGTTACGCCGGGCCGCTCGACGCGGGCGAGGCGGCGCTCGAACCGCTGCGCGAGTTCGGCGAGCCCATCGTCGACGCCGTTCAGCCGATGCCGTACACGGCGCTGCAGTCGGCGTTCGACGACGGCTCGCCAGAGGGGCACCGGTGGTACTCCAAGGCCCACTACCTGCGTGACATCCCGGACGGTGCCATCGACGCGATGCTCGAGTACACCGACCCGTTCCCGGGCCCGCTGACGCAGGTGGCGCTCGAACCGCTGGGGGGTGCGATGGGGCGGGTCGACGCGGACGCGACCGCGTTCGCGCACCGCGACGCTCGCTACTCGTTCGGCATCTGGCCGGGGTGGGCCGATCCAGACCGGGACGAAGAGTTCATTTCGTGGGCCCGCGAGTTCCACGAGGCGATGGCGCCGTACGCCGACGGCGTCTACTCGAACTACCTCGACCGCGACGAGACCGACCGCGTCGAGGCCGCCTACGGCGAGAACTACGACCGCCTGGCCGAGGTGAAAGCCGAGTGGGACCCCGGCAACCTGTTCGACTCGAATCAGAACGTCGTTCCGTCCGGGGGAGACGACCGGAGCTGATAGCCCGGCCGGGGGGCTGCCTACCGGTTATTTCTGCCGAGGGATTTATTTCGTGTAGTGTGGTGGCGTTGCACATGGAGGAGAAGGAAGCGATCGACTCGGCGCTCGCGGCCGCCGCAGAGACGAGCGGGGAGCGAGCCGCCGAGACGTTCAGCCTGCTGGCCAACGAGACGCGGCTGGCCATCCTGCTCGCGTTGTGGGAGGCGTACGAGCCGTACGCCTCGGAGAACGCCGTCTCGTTCTCGGCGCTTCGCCACCGCGTCGGCATCCGACAGGGGGCGCAGTTCAACTATCACCTCGACCACCTCGTCGGCCGATTCGTCGAGAAGACAGAGGACGGCTACGCGCTCCGCCGGGCGGGGCACGAACTGGTCCGGACCGTCGTGGCGGGCACGGGTATCGAGGACGCGTCGCAGGACCCCGTCGAGATCAGCATCGACTGTCCCTCCTGTGGGGCCCCGACGGCGGTCACCTACCGAGACGAGTGGCTCTACATCGTCTGCACCGACTGCGACGGGACTTTTCAGGGCGACGACCGGCCCGATGGCATGCTCAGCGGCACTGAGTTCGACCCGGCCGGCCTCACGGACCGACCCCCGGAGATGATGTGGCGTGCGGGCTGGTTCACGGGAAAGACCCACATCCAGCTCGCGGTCGAAGGCGTCTGTGACGCCTGCTCCGGGCCGATAACGCAGTCACTCGACGTCTGCGCGGACCACGACGCCGAGGGCGTCTGTGACCGCTGCGGGCGGCAATTTGCCGTCCAGGCTCAGTTCCGGTGCCCCGTCTGTAAGAACCACCACGAGGCACCCCCGCGGACGGTCGTTCTTCACCATCCGGCAGTCATCGCGTTCTACTACGAGCGGGGCGTGAACGTTCAGTATGACGACGGCTCATTCGAGAGCCTCCGCCGACGCGGAGAGCTCATTTCCGACCACGAGCAGGAGCTCGTCTCCGAGGAGCCGCCACGAGTCCGCGTTACGATCCGGTACGAGGGGGACGAACTGTCCTTGCTGCTGGACGAGACCCTGGACGTCGTCGAAATCGAGCGATCGGACTGATTCCACGCTCTGGGCGGCGTCCGAGAACAAAAGCGACCGTCGGGGCAATCCCCGTGAGTTGTCGACTCCCCCCTTCCCTCGAACCGTTCGCAGCAGCCGTCGATACAGCGTCGGTCGTCGGCCGTTACTCCCCCTTCCCACCCCTCGCAGGCACGCTGAACTCCGTCAGTAGGTTCTTATCCTCTGGATTCGGAACCTCGGCAACCCAGACGTAGTCTCCTGGTTTCAGGGTCACGTCGAGGTACCCAGTCCGGGACAGATCGGTCGTCCAGATGTCCTGTACACCACCGAGGAACGTCCCCGGTTCGTCCCCGTCCGCGATGAACTGTGCTCGGTCGGCCCAGTTCATCCAACCGTTCACGTCGTCGACCGAGGTGTCATCGTTCAGTCGAACAAGATGCAGGTCGTGTCCGACGAGGTTTGAGTACGGCTGTTGGCTCTCAACGTCGACCGCCACGGTGTGCCGACCGGGTCGGACGTCCTCGGTACCAGCGATTCCCTCGTTCGAAAGCGTGAGGTCGATCGTCGACTCCGGCTCTTCGGCACCGGACGCTTCGTCAGTCACCGTGAGCAGGTCGATCATGCCGAGATAGGAGTGGAAGTCGTTGTCGTCGTTCTTGACGTAACACTCCACGATGTACGTGCCGGGCTCCAGCTCCACCGTCGTCGTCGACGTGTGCCCGGGCGAGGTCAGTCCAGCGCCGCCGTAGAATGGAAGCGGGTCCGGTGTCGAGAACCACGGCGGGAAGAACGACTCGTAGTAGTCGCTCAGGTCGTCCTCGTCGGGCGTTTTCCCGTCAACCTGCGAGTCCCAGAAGTACTGGAACGGTCGCGTGACGGTGTCGACGTAGAACGCCAGCGGCGTCATCCCCGCGTCCTCGGCATCGCTAAGTGCCTGCTCCGGAAGCTTCGGCAGATACGCGAAGTGTGTGTGCTCGCTCCGGTTGTCGAACTCGATAGTCGTCCATCCGGCGGCGACCTCGTCGGTACTGAGCTCGAACGTGTGGCCTCCGGAGCCGTGGTCGTGCTTCGCGACGACCTCGACGTCCGGGCGGCCGCGGGCTCGTCCCACCGTCGTTGCAGTCACCGTGCCGGTCGTGACGCCCGCCCCGACGACGGTCGCGGTGAGCGTTTTCAGTACGGTTCGCCGGTCCGTGTGTGTTGAATCGTGCATGCGTCCGTCCCCCCTCTCGTGTGCTCGGTTCGCGAGCGACTCTTCTCTCCGCACCGTCCCCGTGCCCTACCGTTGTGGGTCCGTCGAAGGCCGGCACGAATGATGGGGGTCGTTGACATCATAAATGTTATCTGAAGAACATTTTAGTCGCGAAATCGTCTCAACAGCCCTTTAGACACGAAACCGATAGGTCAGGTTCGCCGGACCTCCCGACAGCGGGAGATGATTTAGGTGTTCTTACGCTCTGAACCCACATATGACAGCGAACATCGAGGCCTCAGACGGCTCTACCCCCTCGCCCGACGAGGCGTTTGCCGTCCTCGGCAACGAGACCCGGGTCCAGATTCTCCAAGCGCTGGGCGGGGCCGATGGGCCGCTGTCGTTCACTCAGTTGCGCGAGCAGGTGGGGATCAGTCAGGGCGCACAGTTCAACTACCACCTCGACAAGGTCGTCGGCCACTTCGTTTCGAAGGTCGACGAGGGGTACGCCCTCCGCCAACCCGGGCGGCGGGTCGTCGAAGCCGTTCTCTCGGGAGCGATGACCGAGAACCCCGTAATCGAGCGGACAGAGATCGAGGAGTGGCCCTGTCCGTACTGTGGCGCCACGATCGAAGTGGCGTATCAGCAAGAACGCGTTGAGCGGTACTGTACGGAGTGTTCCGGGCTGTACGGCGAGTCGGCGACGAGAGCGAACCCGAGAATGCCCGGTGGATACGGTGACCTCGGGGTGCTCAAACTCCCGCCGGCGGGTGTCCAAGGTCGGAACGCCGCGGAGGTCCTCGCGACGGCGTTCACCTGGGCCTACGCCGAACTCCTCGTGGCGGCCAACGGCGTCTGTCCCCGCTGTTCCGCCAGGGTCGACCACGAGGTGATGGTGTGTGAGGGCCACGACGGGAACGACGGACCGTGCGACCACTGTGGACGGCGCCAGGCCGTTAGCTTCCGCACTGCGTGTTCGAACTGTCCGTTCGAACACGGGAGCGTTGTCTCGGTGCACTTGACGGCCCGGACCGAACTGCTCGCGTTCGTGACTGCCCGAGGGTACAACCCGCTTGCCGACCCCTGGAACTGGGGCTGGGAGTACGAGGAAGAGGTGCGCTCGACCGATCCCTTCGAGGGGTGGTTCACGTTCGCCGTCGACGGTGATCGGATCACTTTCACCGTAGACGAGGAGTTGGCCGTAATCGGCGTCGAGACGGAGTGAAGACTTAGTATCCAGTCGACGAGCGGTCTCCCATGGCTGTCGAGGACCCCAAGGACGTGATCCGACGGCTCACTGAGACATGGAACGACCGCGACAGGGAAGCGTGGGCCGAGACGTTCGCCGCGGAAGTGGTTGTCCACGGCGACGAGGACGAACGCCTCGATTCCAAGAAGATGGTCGACAGTGAGTGGAGTTTTTTCGAGTCGTTTCCGGACGCGACTGCCACAACCGAACACCTCGTCGCCGAGGGCGAGTTGGTTGTGGTCCGGTGGACGGTCGAGGGGACCCACGAGGGCGAGTTCAGGGGAATCGAGCCCACGGACCACGAGGTCGAGTACGAGGAGTGGGCGATGTACCGCGTCGAAGACGGCGCGATCACTGAGATGTGGTCGATCGCCGACGCGATGAGCGTGTTCGAGCAACTCGGAGCAGTCGATCCACCCTCGGGGTAAGTCGACCGGCGTCCATCGGTGATGCTGAATCCGCGCAGCGTAAGCAGCACAACTCGAGGGGCACCATTGGCGCCCGGGAGCGCGTTCAGCGATTGATTTTTATCTTATTAGAATTTAGTTTACTAGTAGAAGAAAATAATTGGAGAGTTCTTGCTCAGTCGTCGGCAGGCTGTCCCGGCCGGTAGCTCCGACTGACCGCCTTCCACGGTCCCGTCCGGAACCGGTAGTAGTTCAGCGCGGCCGGCACCCCCGTCTCGGCGACGAATGCGAGATACAGCCCCCACAGCCCGAGCGGCGTGGTGGCGCCGAGATACGCCAACGGAATCGAACAGCCGAACATCCCGACCGCCTGCGCGAGGAACGGCCACCGGGTGTCGCCGCTGGCGTCGAGCGGGCCGGCCGCGCCGCCCGACACCCCCTGCATCACGACCGCGAAACAGGCGGCGTAGACGAGCGTGATGGCGACCGGCACCGCCGGGTCAACGGGGCTGCCGACGAACGCGACGACGATCCGGTCGGCGAGCGCCGCGACCAGCAGCGCGGAGACGACGTAGACGCCGACGGCGTGTCGGATGACATCCTCGCCGAACGCCTCCGCCTCCGCCTCGTCGCCGGCGCCGAGCGACTGCCCGACGAGCGACGAGGAGGCGAGGCCGAACCCCCAGCCGGGCGTGTTCATGATGCCCCAGATGCGCCGGGCGACGACGTACGCGGCGACGACGTGGACGCCGAACGCGTCGACGATGGCGAGCATCGGGAACTCCGCGACGGTCCACACCATCGAGCGGCCGACGACCGGCGTTCCGATGTCGACGATGTCGCGAGCCGTCGCGAGGTCGACGTACGGGCCAAACGGGTCGACCTGCACCGGGAGCTCGCCGATGCCGGGGAGCCGGCCCCGAGAGAGCCCGACCGCGAAGACGCCCGTCGCGACGACGTTCGAGAGCACCGTGCCGGTCGCCGCGCCGACGGCGCCCATCCCGAAGCCGAAGATGAACAGCGCGTTGAGCCCGATGTTCAACAGGGCGCCGCCGCCGCGGACCGCCATCGGCGTCCACGCGTCGTCGACGCCGATGTACACCCGCGAACCGACGAGGTTCAAGGCGGCGAACGGGACGCCAAAGGCGACGACGCGGAGGTAGTCCGCGCCGATGGCGACGGCGGCTTCGTTGCCGCTCACGAGCGCGATGAGCGGCTCGGCGAACGCCGCGAGCACGGCGACCATCGGGAGCGTGACGGCGGCGACGACGAGCACGGACGACCGAACCGCCTGTCCCACACCGTCTTCCGCGTCGGCGCCGAAGTGTTGTGAGACGAGCGCGATGGTGCCGGCCGCGAGCCCGCCGCCGAGCGCGAAGGCGATACCCCAGTAGGGGCCGGCGAAGCCGACGCCCGCGATTCCGGCCGAGCCGAGCACGATACCCACCATCGCCACGTCGACGGCGTTCTTCGACATCCGGGCGATGCCGGTGACGACCCGCGGCCACGCGAGATCGGTCGTCCGCCGGACGCGCCGCTCGTCGACCACGCCAAAGCGTGCCAAGAGCAGGCCGACGGCGAGGACTACGAAGCGGACCGGATTGGGGACGCGAACCGAGATGTCCTGACTACTCGGTCAGGACGTATCAGGGTTGTCGTTTCCGACCGACTGCGGCGGGAATCGAGCGTGAGAGTGGCACGCGAAGGGCGTGAAGCCGGCACCGCACGCGTCAACCCGTTCCGCCGTTCGAACGGAGCCGGATACGTATCCGTGGAACTCATCGAAGAGGAAGCGGCCGACCCCCTGAGAACGGTCGGGCCGGACGCTCAGGCGACGAACAGGACCACGTAGAACAGCAACAACGCGGCGGTCGCGAGCGCGGCGTGGCCGACGGCCCCGGCGACGATGACGAGGCCGGAGACCGCACGCTCCATCGGTCGTAAGGGCTGTCCAAAGACGTCACGTTCGAGATCTGCGACGGACATCTGAGTCACCTACACGTCAGGGTACGCGAGGACACGGGAAGAGGGGTCACGCCGGGTCCAGTGAACTGGGAAACTCGCGCACATATTCGGCCGTGGATTGATAAACGGCCGCGGTCCTCGGGCGCGGCTCAGTTCCCTTGGATCGCGTCGATGACCATCGCGGCGGCGACGACCGGCTCCTTCGGCACGTCGCTCGCGTCGTCGATAGTTATCACGTACGTGTCGCGCAGCGAGAACTTCCCCTCGATGGTCCCGACGTGGTCGCCGTCCGTATCGGTGATCTCGTACTTGTGGGGGATCCAGTGGCCGAACGGCAGGACGTTGCGCGCGATAGGGGTCAGGGCACCGCGGGAGTCGATCTT
>Ga0207755_100255_pt1 | contig 29541 bp, 27 predicted proteins | sample A23P2SouthBayCA_FD_187734 | JGI IMG/M metagenome (GOLD analysis project Ga0207755, IMG submission 187734) | Aerobic enrichment media microbial communities from Bioluminiscent Bay, La Parguera, Puerto Rico - A23 P2 (SPAdes) | ecosystem: Environmental > Aquatic > Marine > Unclassified ...
GGAGCCAGTCGGCGAACTCCCACTTCGAGACCGGTTCGTCGTCGACCACGTTGACCACCGCGTCGCGCGCCAGGTCCTCGGTGAGCAGGTATCGGACCGCCCCCGCGGCGTCGTCGCGGTGGACCATGTTCAGGTACCCCTCCGTGACCGGCCCCTCGACGTAGCGTTCCAGCCGGTAGCGCTCCGGCCCGTACAGCCCCGCGTAGCGCGCGACCGTCCCGTCGACGCCGTACTCGGCCGGGAGCTCGCGGGCGATCCGCTCGGCCTCGGCGAGCACCTCGGTCTTTTCGGTCGTCGGCTCGATCTGTGTCTCCTCGTCGACCCAGGCGCCGTCGTGGTCGCCGTAGACGCCCGTGCTGGACGTGTAGACGACTCTGTCGGGGGGGTCCGCGCGCCCGCAGAACTGTTCGATCGCGGTCTCCAGTCCGTCGACGTACACCTCGCGGGCCGCCTCGGCGCCGCGGCCGCCGCTGCTGGCCGCGAACACCACGGCGTCGGCGTCCGGCACGGTCCCGAGCGCCTCGGCGTCGGTCACGTCGGCTCGCACAGCCTCGAAGCCAGCACTCTCGATCGCGTCGATCCCCGCGTCCGAGCGGCGGACGCCGACGACGTCGTGGTCGGGCGCCAGTTGCCGCCCGAGTTCGAGGCCGACGTAGCCACAGCCGAGGACGGCGACGCGCACGATCACCCCTCCCCTTCGAGGAAGTGGTGGACCGCCGCGTACTCCGCGAGCGTGACCGGGTACCGCCCCTCGACTTTCTGCTGGACCTCCTTGGGGTCCATCTCCCCACCGATCCCGGCCGCGACCGCGTCGACGTCGACGACTGCGGTGGTCATTCCCATGAGGAGGATGTCGAGCGCCTCGGCCTCGATGGCGCCGGCGTCCGGCCGGTCGGGGTCCGTCGCGAGTATCGCGGCGGCGGTCTCCAGGGTCAGTTCGGGCTCGTCGCCGTCGGCGACGGCCCGTACCGTCTCGCGTGCGACGCCCGATTCCGCGACGACCGCATCGACGCCGACGCGCTCGATCGTCTCGCGCAGGGCTGTGAGGTACGCGTCGCGCAACGTCTCGGGTGACGATTCGGCCGCCGACTCGAACTCGCCTCTGAGCATACCCGTTCTACTGGGTCCGCCTACAAGTCTCTGTTACTCTCGGCGCGATACTGGCCGCTGCCGGACGGCCGCGGGCGCCCGGACCGACGGCGTGGACGCCTCCGTTGACAGCATGGACAAGCGGGCGGCCGCGCCATCGCGGGGACGGTCACGGTCGGGAAGCGCGTCCGGCGACGAGAGGTTGCCGTCGTTGTGTTCGAGCCAGGCCGCGACCGAGAACCGCCCTTCGGATGCGTTGGCCGCCCTCCGCAGTCGTCGACAGTCCCGTGCCGACAGCCGGATCCTGTCCCCGGCCATCGTCGGCGGGAGGGAGACGGTACATCGCTCCGGGCGCTCGCTCACGGGACCGGGGAACGGCCAGCCCGACGACTCCTCGTCCAGTTTCCCGTCCACGTCGCCGACGCCCGGCGGGCCCGACGGGACGACCACGACGACGCCGGTCGCCACCGCGAAGGAGACGCGGTCGGCGTACCCGAACAGTTCCCGCTCGCCGTCGCCGTCCACGTCGAGCGTGACGTTTCCGCCGTCCCTGACGTAGCGCACCGCCGGGTCGGTCGCGTCGGGAGTCCGTCGCCTCGTCTCGACCGCGAAGCGCTGGTACTCGCCGCGGACCTTGACCGACCAGATCCCGGCCGTCGCGTACCACGCCGCTGGGATCGGCGTGATCGGGATCCCGGCGGGGAGTCTGCTGACCGCCCCGCCGGTCCGGCGCGCGACCGTTCGATTGATGCTCCCGGTGATCCGCTCGCTCACCTCTGATTTCAGTTCTTTGGCGACAGCGGTAGTCACCGTCCCGGAGACGCTGACGCTCTCCGAATCGAGGATCGCGTGGAGGTGCCCGCGGAGCGCGCTCCGTAACTCCTCGCGCGCGCCGGGTGAGTCGAGCGTGCCGTTCGCCTCCCCCGCCGCCGCATCGACCAGCGGATCGACGACGGAGCCGTTCGCGACTGCGAGAGCCCGCGCGTGGACCGGTCCCCGTTCGTCGAGCACCCGTCCGACGAGCGGGGACCCGTTCTCGACACCGTACTGTTCGAGGAGGGCGCCGAGTCGACCGACGAGACCCAGCGGCTCGTCTATCACGCGACCGCCGTAGAGCTCCGCTTTGATCTCCGCGGTGAGGGCCGTCCGGTTTCCGGTCGAGACGGTCGGACCGCCGGAGCCACCGGTCCGGTTCGCGACCCGGAGCGCCTGGCCGGCCGTCGCGAGCTTCGTCTCCGGTTCGTCCGCTCCGCCGAGGATGGTCTGCAACAGCGCGTCGGCCACGTCCGAATACGGGATCGTCGCGAAGTTGACGTTCTCGGTGACCAGCGGATACACCGTCTCCCCGTTCGGAACCGACGGGAGATGACTACTGTCCAGCGCCGTCGTCGTGAGATACGGCGGCGCGCCGTCGACGCGGAAGTCGACGCCGTCGTCCAGCGGCGTCCCGCTCTCGTTGTCCATCGCGGCGTCGAACGAGTCCTGGACTGTCTCGAACGACACCGGTGACTTCCGGGTGTCGAGGCGGTCGCCGATGGCCTCGCTCGTCTCCTCGCGGTTGCGCGCGCGCTGCTCGAGCAACCCCACGACAGCGTTCAGAAACCGCGCTCGCACCGCGACGCGGGCTTTCTCCGCGACGCCGTCGTAGGTGTCGGGCACGTCGAGCAGTCGCGAGCGGTTCGCCCGGACGTGGTCGAGCAACTGCCGCGCTGGCCGTGCCTCGTAGGTGCCGAGCGACCCCTGTCGAACGGACACCGAGACGTTCCGGATCCGGTCGCGAAAGGCCGCGAGGTCGGCCCGCAGCCACGCTCTGAGGTCGGCGGGTTCGTCGGCGGCGACCGACGACGCGACCACGGAGACCGGGAGGCGCGTCCCGTTCTCGCCGGCGAGCGCGACGCGCTCTGCGACGCCGTTCGCACCGCCGCGCCCGGACAGGAGCGTCGATTCGGCGTTCCGACTGACGTTCCGGAGGTTCGGCCCGTCCAGCGCGCCGCCGCGCTCGTGGACCGGCGCGATCGGCTTCGCCGGCGCCACCTCGCTCTCGGCGTGCGACCCGACGAGGACGATCCGGACCCGGCGCCGTTCAATCGCGGTCGTTGCGACCCGCTCGACGGTGTCGTTGTCGACCGCCGGCGTCACGGCCGTCACGTTCCGTGCCGCCTCGCTCGCGTGTTCCCGTACCGTGATCGTCCGCCGGTGTTTCATCGTCACCGTCCGGTTGTACGTCCGGAGGCGATGGTAGCCGGAGAGGGGTTCGACCGCCGGGCCGGTCGGCGTCGCCGTGACGTTCACGACTTTCGATGTCGACTCGTTGGGTCCGACGATCTGTGTTCCTGTGGGTGGGTCCGGCCACGGCGGCCGACCGCCGCTTACGTTCCGGACCGCGGCCAGCGCCCTGACGTCCGCGCTGTAAACTGCTGCCACCGACCGGTTCAGCGGCGTCGCCCGGTCGGCCGGCGCACGCGGGTGGCCGAGAACGGTCGCCGCGAACGCGCGGTCGGCCGAGACGCCGACGCTGACTTCGGTCGTTTCGTTGGCTCGCGAGGCCGGATACGAACCGCCGTTCGGTCGCGACCCGGCGAGTCGCGGGATCGCCTCGCTCTCGCCGGTCCGGGCCGCCAGTCTGAGCTGTTCCTCTAACAGCCCGGTCGGCCCCGGGGGGAGACCACCGAGCGACGCGACGACGTCGTGGAGTCCGACCGCGGCGGTCGCTTTCGTGAGCGCGTTCCGGCCCGCGGGGTCGCTCGTACCGAAGGCCGACTCCTGTATCTCCAGCAGGGCCCCGTTGGCCATCAGCTCGAGGTGACGGGTGCCGATCACGTTCGAGATGGGCGCGCCGCCGTACTGCGCGTAACCGCGAGCCCAGGCGAGGGCGTACAGCCGCCCCGACAGCCGCTGGGTGAGTCCCGGGTCCGTTGCGCCGGCGTTCAGCCGCCGCTCGAAAGTCGCGACGCGCTCGTGGGCTTCGAGTACCGGCGTCGGTACGTCGACCGCGAAGGTGACGTTCTCCCGACCGACGACGCGCCCGTCGTCGGTCGCGGTCACCGTCACGTTCGAGATCGCGGCGTGAAGCCCCGCGCCGTCGCCGTCGGTCCGCGAGAGTTCGATCCGCTCGATCGCTTCTTTCAGCGCGGTCGGCGTCGGGGTCGCCGGCAACGAGACGTTGGTGTGAACACCACGGTTCGTCCGACTCACCGACGCGAATCGATCGCGGGCGGCGAGATAGATCCTGACTCTGAGAGCGTCCCCGAACGGTGCGCGCGAGTCGAGGAGACGCCCCCACTCTGTGTCGGCGCGGGAGACGACCGGGTCGGCCGCTGCCGCGGTGCTGGCCTCGGCGACCGCCGAGCGGAAAGCGGTTCGCGCGTCCGCCGTCGTCCGCTCGACGACGACATCGACGGCCGGATCCGGCGTGGGCCGGTCGGGCGTGATCGTGCTGGCGAAGGCGGCGCTCGTGACCAGCAGGACGACGCCGACGAGCGCGAACGGCACCCGCCCGCGGTCGCCGAGTGCGAAGCGGCGCGAGCGGGGCCCCGACCGCGACCGACTCACGGCGACCACGTCCTGACGACGAGTCGAACGCGGTCGATCCGGACCGCCCGCGCCGCGGCCCTCGGCGAGTCGAACGTCCGTCGCAGTTCCCGACGGAGTCGGTCGGCGAGTGCGCCCGCGAGTCGCTCGTTCGCCGCGTGAACGTCGCGTCGCTCGACGAGTGTCCGCGTCTCGACGGCCAACCGATCGGATGCTCGCCGATACCGGGCGGCGGTCGCGACGAGTTCCGGCCCCTCACTGTAGAGCGCCGCCCGCGTCTGTGCCGGCGGGAACAGCCCCTGGACCACGCCGTCTGCGACGGCCGCCGCGACGTCGTCGTACCCGCCGGACCGAGCACCCTGAACGGCCGCGGCCGTCACGTTCGGGAACCCGCTCGGCACCGCCGTCGTCGCGACGGACAGGTCGGCGTCTCGTGGAGGAGTATCACCGACGACGACCGTTCCGCCGGGTGGACCCTCTTCGTACGGTCGCCAGACCGCCCGTACCTGTACGTTCGTTGTCTCCGTCGGCAGCGCTCGCCGCACGTTCGGGCGCACTGCTTCCTCGAACTCGCCCTCGTCCATCACGAGCGCCGTTCCGGCCACGGTCGGCACGGCGGCGGCCGCCGCTGCCAGCAGTTCGGCGTGTGTCCCGCCCGCCGTCCGTCGAATGGTGACCCGCCGCCGGTCGGCCGTCCCCAGCAGCCCCTCTTGTATGACAGTGTACGACTGTGAATACGCGACGCGTGTGGTGCTCGTCGACAGCACGTCGGCGGTCTCTTCGGTGACGCTCGCTCGCTCGCGGTGATCGCCGATGTCGGCGGTGGCGAGCACGCCGACGGCCGCACCGACGAGCAGGACGAACAGCACGGTGTCGAGGACCGTACTCGACCCCGCCGAACCGACGACGAGGCCCGGCGCCCGGCGGTCCCCGTGGTCACGGCCAGCGGCGTCGGGTCCGGCCGTCATCGGAGCCACACTCGCACCTCCAGCCGGCCGGGAACCACGGTGTCGGTCCGAACACTCACGCGACGCTTCGCGGCCTCGGCAGACGCTGGCGCGGCGGGGCCGGCACGGTAGGTTCGGCCGTCGGTCGCGAGCGTCGCGTTGACGTGGTACCCGTCGGGGCCGACCCGCTGGAGCGTCTTGGGTGAGAGTCTCGACGGCCGCGCGACGCCGCCGACTGTGACCCCGCGCTCGACGCGGTCGGCGGTGTCTTCGACGACGTTCCGCTCCGAGGCGCCGGGGAGACTCGCCTCGAAGGCGCCCGCGTAGGCCGCGAGCGCGAGCGCGACGACGCCCACGGCGGCCAGCGCCGCCAGCGGTTCGACCTGTGCCTCACGCGCCGACGAGCGTCGCATTCGCATCCCCCCAGGTGACGCGCCGGACCAGCAGCCGCTCGGGCGCCGGCCGCCACGACGGCGTCAGCGTCCGCCCCCGTTCGAGCGCGTTCCGGAACGCCCGCTCGCTGTCGAAGACCCGTTCGGGCGGCCGCCCGCGGAGGACACGCCGAAGAGACGCGGACCCACCGACCGGAACGACGCGGTCGTAGGCGAACCCGGCGTGGCTCGCGCCGGCCTCGGTGCGGACGCCGACGCGCTCGCTCCCGAGGCGGATCTCCGCGGCGTCGAGCGGGTGTCTGGCGGTCGCTTCGTACGGACTGGACGCGACCGAATCGACGGTGCGGGCCACCTCGGTCGCGTCGGGCGGCGGTGCCGAGGGCACTCGCACGGCGAGTCCGAGCATCGACGCGCTCACCAGCGCGAGCGCGACCCAGACGTACGTCGACTCGACGGGGACGTCGAACATGGGCCGGTCTGGTCGCGGGTTCGGATTTAAAGGTTCAGACGGAGGGGGCGTCGCTCAGACGAACAGCCGCGTCGCGGCGAGGGCGAACACGAACACGACGGCGGCGGAGACGAGCGCGCGGCCGACGCGGTAGCCGACGAGCGACCGCTCCAGCCCGCGTTCGAGGCCCGTCGCGAGCACGGTGAGGATCACCGCGAGCGCGACGACGTAGCCGCCGACGGCGAGGCCGAGCGCGGCGGTGGGAACGGCGCTGGTCAGCGGCCCGCCGGCGCTCATCCGGCCGGCGAGCGCGACAGTCGCGCCGCCGACGAGCGGGCCGAACACCGTCGCGGTGTGGGCGAGCGTCGACGTCACTTGCCGGAGGTCCCGCCGTACGGTCGTCTCGACGCCCTGGAGATCGTCGAGGTGGTCGGCCATCTCGACGATGGCCGGTCCGGCGGGTTTCCCCTCGGAGGCGGCGACGGCGAGCAACTCGGCGGTGCTGCGGGCGCGCTCGCTCGGAACGGTCGCCAGCGCGCCGTCGTCACCGAGGAAGGATTCGCGGACGCCGGCCGTGAGCTGGCGCTGCTGGCGGGTCGCGTCGCCGAACACCTCGTCGGTCGGCGAGTCGAGCAACTCGACGGCGTCATCGAGCGCCGCCTCGACCGACCGCCCGCGTCCGACCTCGCGACCGACGAGGTAGAGGCCGTCCGCCAGGTCCGACTCGATGCGTTCGACCCGCTCGCGGACGGATTCCGCGGGGCGGTAGGCGACGACGAGCCCGACGCCGACGCCGGCCGCCGGTGCGGCAACCGCGGCGGCCCACGGCGCGACGACGCGCGTCGCTGCCCCCCACCCGACCGCGACGGTCAGCGCGCCCGCGGCCAGCGCCGGCCACCGCCTGTCGGGCACGTCGGGGTGCGAGCGCGGGACTTCGGGCGGGGGGAACGCGACGGGTCGCCGCGCGAGCAGCCACGCGCTCGCGGCGACGAGCGCCAGCGGGAGGACGACGTCGTAGCCGGCGACGACGGCCAGCAGCGACACTTCGACGCCGACCGTCCCCGCCGTCGGCAGGAGCGCGACGAGCGAGAGCGGAAGCAGGACGCCGAAGGCGTACAGCGCTGTGGCGGGCCCCTGGACGGCGGCGGCGAAGTCGGCCATCGTCTCGCGGGTTCCTTCTAGGGTCACGTCGAGCGCGCTGTCGAGCGCGCGCTCGCGTTCGCTCCCCGAGGCCTCGCCCGCCGATTCGACGAGCGTGAGCGCGCGTCGAAGCGCCGGGAACCAGGCCGCCCACTCGTCGGCGAACGCCGACAGTCCGGCCCGCCCGGACCCGGCGGCGCGGGCGACGTGCGCGTCCAGGCTCCGCGCGAGCCGACCGGACCCCGTCTCGGCCGCGAAGGCGGCCGCCGTCTCCGGCGTCGGCGAGAGGCGCATCCGCAGGACGGCGCGACTCACCAGCCCCGGAGCCTGCCCGAGCGCACGGGTCCGCCGGGCCGTCGCGAACAGTCTGGGCAGGTATCGCGTCCCGAGTGACGCGGCGAGTCCGACCGCGAGCGCGACGACCAGCAACGGCGGAGCCGGCCCGACGAGAGCGATCCCCGGGGCGAGGACGGCGAGACAGGCGACCATCGCCGCGCCGTCGCCCGCCTGGAGGAGCCGTTCACTCTCGACGTTCCAGCCGAGAAAGCGGAGCGCCGCCGCCAGTTCCTCGTCGTGACCGGGATCCCACGGCGCGAGTCGGGCGAGCGCCCGCACCGCGGCGGCCGTCGCCCCTCGCTCCACTCGCGGTGTCGCCCCCGTCACGGAACGCTCCCAGCGTCGTGGTTCCGGCAACTGTCCTCACCGTCGCCGTCGAGGGAATTCCCCTTACCGGTCAGTCGCCGGGCGCGCGCTCGCTCGACGCGCTCGGGGTCGGTGTGGCCGGTCGCAGCGAGTTCGCGCAGCCACGACTCGCGCTCGGCGAGTCGGTCGCGAAGACTCGCGTAGCTCTCGCCAGGTCGCCGCAGGCCGTCGACGAGGCGGCTGTTGCCCCGCTCGATCCGGTCGGTCGACGCGAGCCCGTCGCCATCACGCTCGTAGAGCGAGGCGAACGTCACCTCGCGGCCGTCGGCGTCGGTCCGGACTTCCTCGATCCGGCGGACGCGCCGCTCGGTCCCCTCGGGAGTCTCGGCGGCTTCCAGCGTCACCAGGAGATCCGTCGCGCCGAAGGAACTCTCGGGGACGCCAAGGTCGGCGACGACGCGCTCGCGGACAGCCGCGCCGCCGTCGCCGTGGATGGTCCCGAGGACCGCCCCGTCGTTGGCCCCGACGCGCATCGCCTCGTAGAGCGCGCCGGCCTCTTCGCCGCGGATCTCGCCGACCGCGAGCGCGCCGCTGCCGAGTCTGAGCGCCGTCCGCAGCGCCTCGGTCGGCGAGGGGCCGGTGCCGTCGAGCGAACTGCGGAGCGCCTGGACGTCACGACCGCGGTCTGCGAGCGCTTCGACCGGGAGTTCGGGGGTGTCCTCGATGACGACCGAGCGGGTGCCCGGCGGGACCTCCCACAGGAGCGCCCCGAGGAAGGTGGTTTTCCCGGCGCCGCGCTGGCCGGCCGCGAGCCCCGCGGCGCCGCGTTCGACTGCCAGCGAGCACAGCGCCGCCGCGGCCGGCGTGAGCGTCTCGGTGGCGACGAGGGCAGGGAGGGTCCACGCCTCGGCGTCGCGGGCGCGGAAGGCGAAGCCGACGCCGTCGCTCACGGGGTCGGTCACGCCGGCGACCCGGACCCCGCGGCTCTCGGTTTCGACGGCCGCGTCGAGCGTCGGGTCCGCCCCGGAGAAGGCCCGCCCGCTCTCGCGGCGAAAGCGCGAGGCCAGCGCCGCGGCGCCCTCGCCGGTGAGTCGGACGTTCGTCCGCATCGCCTCGCCGTCGACGCGGACCCGCAGCGGCGTCGTCGCCACAGGCGCCGTCGCGAAGACGTCCGAGACGCGCTCGTCGGCGAACAGGTCTTCGAGGACGCCGTATCCGCGCGTGTGCTTTCGCAGGACTGCGACGAGGTCCTCGACGGACTGCTCGGAGCCCTCGTCGGGCACACTCTTCCGGATCGCCCGGCCCGGCGCCCGGTCGCCTCCCGCCACCGCGCCCGAGGCGATCCGCTCGCGCGCCGCAGTGAGTGTCGCGGCCGCCCCCTCGTCGAAGCCCGCCTCGAGCGGTTCGAGATGGTACGTCCTGACAGCGTCGTCGTCGCACTCGTAGACGCGGGCGGTCGCGCCCGTCTCGAGTTCGCGTGTCGAGACGAGTCGCGCGTCGTTCGGCGGGCGAGCCGCCACGCGGGAGCGGCTCACCCGCAGACCGACGAACGGGCGGAGCGCGCCCTCGTAGCCGTCGGCGCGGGCCGCAGACTCCGCGAGTCCGGTCTCGGCCGCGATACGCGCGACGGGGCCGGCGCGGCCGGTCGCCTCCCGCGCGGCCGCCAGCGGGTCGGTCCGCGCGCGCTCGGCCAGTCGCTCGTCGTGAAACCCCGCGGCCTCGACGAAGCGCCCGGCCGCCACCAGCAACGCGGCCGCGCCGTCCTCGTAGGCCCGAACCGTCCCCTCGGTCCGCGTCACGACCGTCTCCACGTCACGCTCGGCGAGCGCGTCGACGACCGTCGCGCGACAGTCGGGCGAGCGCTCGACTTGCCCGTCCGCCGGACAGTCGCTCGCGTCGACGACGAGACGGTCGCCGTCCGCGTCGGGCCGACACTCGCAGTCGGAATCCCCCCCGTCGCCCGCCCCGGGCAGTCGCGACAGCAGTTCGTACATGGGCCGCGCTGGTCGCCTCCCGGTATTTCAACGTTCGGCGCGAGCGTGGGACTGTGTGGGGTGGTGTGGTTCGGGGTAGTACGGCCCTGGTGGACTGAAACGATGGGGCCGTTCGCTTCGAGGTAGAGTGACCGCAGACAGTACCGCCACCGCGCTCATCGTAGTGAGCTGGAAGCCCTCGCCGCGCTCGCTAGCTGTTGGTTCAACCCCAGACAGTACCGTCACCGCGCTCATCGTAGTGAGATGGAAGCCCTCGCCGCGCTCGCGGTCGCTGTCTCCGGAAATCAAAGATTTCCGGGATGACGAGAGAGCTCCGCTCTCTCGAACCAAGCGGGATATTCTCGCTCTCCGCACCGCCCGCTCACGGCGGAGCCGTTCGCTTCGAGGCGCACGCGCCTCGCACGCCTCGCCCTCCCGGTCCGCCGGGGATCTGTGTGTGGCATCGAGCGGTCGCCCGTTCCACGTCGAATCGGCCGATCCAATCTTCAAAGTCGAACCTGTGCAACCTTCACCGTCGAATCGGCCTGTGCAGCTATGTTTTCCTGGTGGACTGAAAGGGCGAGGCCCGCTCGCGCTCGTGTAGTCGCCTCCGGGACCCCTATCCGCGCGGGCGGTGCCGAGAGCGCGGATATGTCCCGGAGCGACCGCGAGCGGGCCGAGGGCTTTCAACACACAGGATCGAGTGCGGTCGCGGTGCCGTTTGTGGTGGAAAAGACAGCTAGCGAGCGGGCCGAAGGCTTTCAGCACTCAGGATCGTCTGCGGATGCGGTCGCGGTTCGAATGGTTGCAGTGTCGATGATAGCTCGCAACTGGACGTTCGCGCGACCCTCGGGGGCACCACAGTTCACCCGTTCCGCCGCGAAACCCGGACGACCCGCTCGCCGTCGACGGAGACGAGTTCGAGGAGGAAGTGGATCTCGCCACCGCCAGCGACGCGCGTCGTCGCTGTCGTGTCAGGGCGGATCCGTATCTCGTCGACGGTCCGCGCGTGTCGCGTCCCGCCGGCGACGCGCCAGGTGAACCGCGTCGCGTCCGGCCCGAGCGCGGTCGGGTCGACGTCGTCGCGCCCGTCGGGCGGTGGCCCGACGCTGAAGTTCCGGAGCGACGCGCTCGCGAACCCGCCGTCGGGGAACTCGACTGTGACCGTCTGTCGCGCGGGGTCGGACCCGGGCGGGAGCGCGGGATTACCCGCAGCGAGTTCGCGCGCCGCGGTGTCGAGTCGCTCGACGGTCGCGCCGACCGCGGTATCGCTGCGCTGCACGCCCGCCTGCTCGACGGCGGGAGCGGCCACGGCGAGGACGGCGACGGCGAGTGCGACCGTGAAGACGACTCGGAGCACGCCCTCACAGCGCCTCGCGTACCCGCTGGATGAACTGCTCCGTGCCGTCGTCGGATTCGTCGTCTCCGTCACGGTCGCCCGGGTCTCCCCGTCCGGCCCGGTCCGCGCGGTCGGGCCGGTCCACCCGCCCGGCCCGGTCCGCTTGGTCGCCCAGGTCCGCGGGCCTGTCCCGGTCTGTGCGGTCACCCTGGTCCGTCCGATCGCTCCGGTCCGTTCGGCCGCTACCGGGCTCGACCGGCGAGCGTTCGCCCTCGATCGCGAAGGCGCGGTCCGTGCCGGCGTCGCGCCGGGTGTCGCGCCGTCCGGTGTGGGACTCGCGGTCGACGCGGTCGCGTCCGGGCTCGTCGGGGTCGTCGGTATCGAGCGCTCGGCGGGACGTGCGCTGGTCGGTACTTGGCCGGTCGGTGTGTGCTCGTTCGTCGAGCGAGGATTCGAGCGTCTCGACCTTGGCGAGGGCGGCGCTGGCGCGGCGTTCGACCTCGCGGTTGACCGCGCGGACGTTGCCGGCGTAGCCCCGGACCGCCTGGAGACCGGCGTCGAGTTCCGCGACCGTTTCCTCCAGATCGTCGACGCGGGCTTCGAGATCCTCGACCGTCGCGGCGAGCGCGGCGGCCTCGCGCACGTCGGTCAGGTCGGTCTCGTCGTCGGTCAGGGCGCGCTCGACGGCGTCGAGTCTGGCGTCGAGGTCCGTCTCGGACATGGGCGGGCCTGGGCTCGGGTTCGCACTTGAACCTTCGCCGCGACCCAACGTTCAATACCCACTGTGCCGAGGGTACGGGTATGAAGGTCGTCCTGATCGGTATCGGCCAGGCCGGGGGGAAAGTCACTCAGCGGCTGGCCGAGTACGACTACGATATGGGATTCGGCGCAGTCCAGGGCGCTATCGCGGTCAACACCGCGAAAACCGACCTCCAGGACCTGGACATCGACACGATGCTCATCGGCCGCGACCGGGTGAAAGGCCACGGCGTCGGCGGCGACAACGAACTCGGCGCGGAGATCATGCAAGACGAGGCCACCGAAGTGATGGACGGTCTCGACGAGCGCCTCGCCACCGACGCCGAGGCCGTCGTCATCGTCGCCGGCCTCGGTGGGGGCACTGGTTCCGGCGGCGCCCCCGCGCTCGCCCGCGAACTCAACCGCATCTACGACGTCCCGATCTACGTGCTCGGCATCCTCCCCGGCCGCGACGAGGGCTCTATCTACCAGGCCAACGCCGGCCGCTCGCTCAAGACCATCGCTCGCGAGGCCGACTCGCTGTTGCTCATCGACAACGACGCCTGGCGCTCGGCCGGCGAGTCGATGGAGGAGGGCTTCGCCGAGATCAACGACAACATCGCCCAGCGCGTGGGCCTGCTCTTTGCCTCCGGCGAGATCGAGGCCGTCGACGAGATAGCCGAATCGGTCGTCGACTCCTCGGAGATCATCAACACGCTCCGGCCCGGCGGGATGGCGGTGCTGGGCTACGCCAGCGCCGCCGCCAGCGAGGACGCCGGCGAGAACGTCAACACGATCACCTCGACGACGCGCAACGCGCTCCTGACCGGCACGAGCGTCCCGAACGTCGTCAAGGCCGAGACGGCGCTTTTGGTCGTCGCCGGCGAACCGGAACGCATCTCCCGCAAGGGCGTCGAGCGCGCCCGGTCGTGGGTTGAGGAGGAGACCGGGAGTATGCAGGTCCGCGGCGGGGACTTCCCGCTCGATTCGGACCGGATCGCCTCGCTCGTCCTCCTCGGGGGCGTCGAGCGCTCCAACCGCATCAACGAGTTCATGGAGCGCGCCCGCGAGGCCCAGGAGAACCGCCCCGAGGCCGGCAACGACCCCAGCGCCGCCTTCGAGAACGAGGAGCTCGACGACCTGTTCTGATACAGTCGGTTGTAAGTCATTTTCGGGATTCGCCGGACCGCCCGGCGAATCACTGGTAAATCGTTACAACCGACCGTATAAGCCCGTCGGTGGGCGGCGTCCGTTCGATCCGTCGGATCGGCCTCGTTCGGAAGCGAAAGCACTAATCGCCGGCCCGTCGAACCCGCGGGCATGGCCGACGACTCCGAGGACGAGGAGGGACCCGCCGTGGAACTGGGCTCCGGTGAGCCCGTCGAGGGCGCACCGCTCGCGCGCGTCGCCTCCCGACTGAACTGGGGCATGAAACACAGCGAAGTCGTCGCTCGCGAGGGCGAGACCACGATCCGCACGCCCGACGGGCCACAGGACGTCGCCGACGTCCTCGCCGACGTCGACGTCCCCTACTTCGAGAGTCGCCACGAGTTCACTGCCGCCGTCCGCGACGTGGTCGGCACCGGTCCCGTCCCGACCGCCGAAGAGTAGTACCCGCGTTCCGATTCTTCCGGTCGCCGCTCAATCCAGCAGCTGGTCGGCGATCGTGTTCCGGAGCACCTCGCTGGTCCCCTCGTAGATCTCGTTGAGCTTGGCGTCGCGGTAGTACCGTTCGACGGGGAAGTCCTTGGTGTAGCCGTAGCCGCCGTAGATCTGGATGGCCTCGTTGGTGACCTCCCGACCGATCTCGGAGGCGTACAGTTTGGCCTGGGCGGCCTCCTTGATGTAGCGCTCGCCACGCATTTTCTTGTCTGCCGCCGCGTGCATCAGGTAGCGCGCGGCCTGGATCTTGGTGTCCATGTCCGCGAGCTTGTGCTGGATGGCCTGGAACTCCGAGATGGGCTGGTCGAACTGCTCGCGGTCCTGGGCGTATTCGAGCGCGTCGTCGAGCGCGGCCTGCGCGAGCCCGATCGACCGCGCGGCGATGGTGATGCGCCCGCCGTTGAGCGTCTTCAGCGCCTGGACGAACCCGGCACCCTCCTCGCCGAGTCGCCGGTCGGCGGGGATCTCCATCTCGTCGAAGCGCAGTTCCGCGGTGGGACAGCCCTTGTCGCCGAGTTTGTGTTCGGTGCCCTCGACGTGGAAGCCGTCGTCCTCGTCGGGCCGAACGATAAAGGAGGAGATGCCGCCGCCGTCGGCGCTCGGGTCGGTCTTGGCGAACACGACGACGGTGTCCGCGACGGAGCCGTTGGAGATCCATAGCTTCCCGCCGTCGACGACGTAGCTGTCCGGGTCGGCCCCGCCGCCGACGTCGCCGCCGACGGGTTCGGCCGTCGTCTCCATCGCGGGCACGTCGCTGCCCGCGCCGGCCTCCGAGAGCGCGAACGCGCCGATCTCACTTCCCTCGGCCATCGGTGTGAGGTACTGCTCGCGCTGGGCCTCGTTCCCGAACTCGTAGACCATGTTGCAGGCCAGCGAGATGTGCGCGGCGACGATGGTGCCGAGACCGCCCGACCCCCTGGAAATCTCGACGAGCGCTTCGGGGTAGGCGTGGTAGTCGAGGCCGGCGCCGCCGTACTCTTCGGGGATGGGCATGCCCATGAGCCCGAGCTCGGCCATCTGGTCGACCAGATCCTGCGGGAACTCGTCGGTCTCGTCGATCTCCGCGGCGCGCGGGACGACCTCCTCGTCGACGAACTCCGCGACCATATCGCGGATCTGTCGCTGTTCCTGTGTCAGGGCGAAATCCATACCCGACCTTCGGCGCCTCGACTCTTGATTGTTCGCCAGCGGGGGTGGTGTCGCGCTCTCGTGCTCACTCCTCGACGTGCTCGCGCATCCAGTCGAACTGCTCGCGGACCATCCGGCGGCCGGCGTCGGTGAGCGCGTACTCGTCGTGGATGCCCGCCTCGCGGACCTCCAGGTGGCCGGTCTCGACCAGCGAGTCGAGCGCGCCGTAGAAGGATTTGGGGTCGATGCGCTCGTCGTAGCGGGATTCGAGGCGGGACTTCAGCGCCTGGCCGTGGAGCGGTCCCTCGTCGGTGAGGATGATACACAGGTCCCGGCGGCGGCCGCTCTGGAGCCACTTGGTCATGGGCATCGCTGTGAGCGCCATCGCCACGGTCGTTGCGGTTTCGGTCGCCGGGTGTCGGTCGTCGGCCGTCGGCGCGGGAATCGACACCTTCGACTGTCACCAGTCCCGAGCGTCGACGATGACCGACGACGCCACCGACGGAGGGGCCGAAGCGACCGCGGGCGACGGTGACGCCACCGACGCCGACACTGTCGCGACGGGCGCCGGGATCACCGCTCGCTACGAGGAGACCGACACCGAGCGGCGACTCCTGTTCGAGGCCGACGGCCGGACCGCGGCGGTCGCGCAGAACCGCGAGGGCTACGCCATGGTGAAAGTGCGACCGACCGCCGACGGCGACGAACTCGAACGCTACTACGGCTTCGACATGGCGCTGGACCACGCCGCCGAACTGCTGGGGGTCGCACAACACGACCTGCCCGTCCCCGACGCGGCCGCCGACATGGGGATGTGAGCGGCCCCGTGAGAACGGGCTCGCGTCCTCGGGTCGCCGGGACCGAACGTGCGATCGGTTCACAAGTGAACGCGCTCCTTTTACCCGCTGGGACACGTACGACGATCCGATGACTGCACCACGTGTCGCAGGGGTCGGCCTGACCCCCTTCGGGAAGTTCTCCGAGCGGACGGGCCGGGACCTGTTCGCCGAGGCGGGACTCGCGGCGCTCGACGATTCCGGCGTGCCGCCCGACGATATCGAGGCCCTGTTTTACGGCAACTTCATGGGCGAACTCGCCGAGCACCAGGGCCACCAGGCACCGCTAATGGCCGAGGCCGTCGGGCTCGACGTGCCCGCCACTCGCTACGAGGCGGCCTGTGCCTCCAGCGGAGCGGCGGTCCGCGAGGCCGTCTTCCGACTCCGGTCGGGCGAGGCCGACGCCATCCTCGTCGGGGGCGCCGAGCGCATGACCAACATCGGCACTGCGGGTGCGACCGACGCGCTCTCCATCGCGGCCGACGACCTCTACGAGATCCGCGCCGGCATGACGTTCCCCGGCGCATACGCGCTGATGGCCCGCTCGTACTTCCGCGAGCACGGCGGCTCTCGCGAGGACCTGGCTCACATCGCGGTCAAGAACCACGAGCACGCGATGCCCAACGAGTACGCCCAGATCCGCAAGGAGATCACCGTCGACGACGCGCTCGGATCGCCGATGGTCGCCGACCCGCTCGGGCTCTACGACGCCTGCCCGATCAGCGACGGTGCCAGCGCCGTCGTCCTCGTCAGCGACGAGTACGCCGAGCGCGAGGGGCTGGACGCGCCGGTCGCCATCTCGGGCACCGGCCAGGGCGGCGACCGCATGGCGCTGCACGACCGCGAGTACTACGCGCGGACTCCGGCGGCCGACGACGCCGCCGCCGAAGCCTACGACGACGCGGGCGTCGGTCCCGCCGACGTCGACGTCGCGGAGGTCCACGACTGTTTCACCATCGCCGAGGTGCTCGCGCTGGAGTCGCTCGGCCTCTACGAACCGGGCGAGGCCGTCACCGCCGCGCGCGACGGCGAGACCCACGCCACCGGTTCGATGCCGACGAACCTCTCGGGCGGGCTGAAGGCGAAGGGCCACCCCGTCGGCGCGACGGGCGTCGCGCAGGTCATCTCTATCGCGAAGCTCCTGCGCGGGCGGTCGGCCTGGAGCGACGACCTCGACGACCCGCAGGTGGGCGTCGCGCACAACGCCGGCGGAACCGTCGCCAGCGCGACCGTCCACGTCCTGGAGGTGACGGAATGACGGACAAAGCGCGCGACGGCGAGTACGACGACCTCTTAGACGCCATCGCCGAGGGGGAGGGGTACTACGTCGAATGCGACGCGGGCCACGGCTGGCTCCCGCCCCGCCGCGTCTGTCCCGAGTGCGGGAGTCGCGAGCTGACGGAGACCCCCTTGCCCGATTCGGGCGAGGTCGAGACCTACACGACGGTTTCGGTCGCCACGCCCGCGTTCGCCGAGGACGCGCCCTACACCACCGCGATCGTCGACTTCGGTGCCGTTCAGATGACCGGACTCCTGCGCGGGATCGAACCCGAGAACATCGAGGTGGGGATGCCCGTCGGCGTCACCGTCGGCGAGCGCGAGACGACCGGCGACCGCGCACTCGTCTTCGAACCGCGGTAGCCCGCTTGCCGGGATGTCCTGGCGGTATCTCTCTCCGGGATGACCCAGTCAGATCGAGAACAGAACGAGAGCGCGAGCGCTAACGACCCAGAGGAACAGCAGGTACCACAGTCCGATGGCGACGTTTCGCTTCGGCGCTCCGAGTCGCATCTTCGGGACGACCGAGACGACGACACCGACCGGGAGCGACGCCGCTCGACGAGACACCGTCATCCGTCACTCGTCCCTCTCTCGCTGGCTCACCGTTGGAGCAGTCGTCGAGACTATCATCGAGACCATTCCGGACTGTCGCCGCATTCGCAGACCGCGTCAAAAAGTTCCACGAGCGTCGCGACGGTCTGCTCGTCGTGCGCGGTGGGGTCGAGGTGGTAGTGACCGGTCGCCTCAGCCACGACCGGTTTGCTGGTGAGCACGTGCAGGAACTTGAACGCCTGCTCTACCGAGACATACTGGAGTAGCGTCGTCAGCGACTTGAAACAGACCGCCGTGGAGCGGTTCCTCTCGTCTTCCTCCCACTCCGCCAGTCGCTCGGTAATTGCGACTCCGAGCCGTGTCAGGTTACCCGGGTCGGAGACGGTCTCGACAGTCGCTCCGCTGGGCGGTGGCGCGCTTGCCCGGTCGTCGGCCACCGCACTCCCGTACGAGCGAGTATCGCTGTCGACCGAGACAACTGCGGCCCGCGAAGGCCGCTCGTCGACGTGGTGGTCCCAGGCGGTCAGCCGTTCCGCCGGGGAGTCCGCCAGGGCGACCCAGAGCACATCAGTCCGCCCCGGGTCATCGAGCGTCAACAGGTCCGCACACGCCGCGGATTCGTCATCGGTGAACGACGAACAGAGGACGAGTACGCTGTCACCCGGTTCGACCGATTCGGCCATTCGGTCAGGATATATTTGCATCTTTGATCCGCTCTTGTGAGGATCGCTCACGGTTCTGGCGTCGCGGTAGCGGTCTTGGTCTGCTGGTGCTTGCAAGAGACCTCAACGGTTCGCTCCAGTTCGACGCTCGCGTCTGTCCCGGTCGCGACGATGCTGACGGTGACCGCTCCGGATCCCGCAGTGTCACAGTTCGCCCGTACCGGTGTCACCTGCTCCTCGTCGCCGATGTCGATGGGCGGCGACGTATCGATAGTGACCAGCGAGCTCTCGGTCGTGACGGAACTGAGACGGAGCTCCCCGGAGAACCGGTCCGTCAGCGCGAGGAGCGTGAACGACTCGCCGCCGACCACACCTTCTCCACCCTTCTGGGAGATGCCGAGGAAGGCGTTGTCGTCGCCGGCGACGGCGATATCGACGCCGCGTTCCGCGGTCATCGCGCTGAAGCTCCCGGTCCCGGTCGCCGCCGGGACGGCCAGCACGAGCACCGCGACCGCGATGAGTCGCTTGCGTCGCATCCTACTCTCCCCTCAGTTCCGGCGGTTTCTCCTCCCCGCCGAGAAGTTGCTTGTGCGGGTTGAAACAGTAGTGGACCACCGACGAGACGATGAGCGAGACGGCGAGGAAGACGCCGACCGCGATGTCCGGGAGCAGCCCGAACGGGCCGACGTTCAGCCAGGCGACCGCGAGTACGACGAGTCCGACGGCGCCGATGCCGAGGTAGTATTCGCTCCACGGAATGTCTTTTTCGGGGACGAGTTCGAGATAGATATCCAGTTTCTCGGCTTCGTTGGTGAGACACACTTCACCCCGTTTCTCTTCTATCAGGTCGCTCTCGTCCAGACTCGGAATGTGCGTCTGCTGGAGCGAATTGTACACGCGCCTGCGCTGTTTCGAGGTCACCTCCTCCACTGGGATATCGTTCTCCCAGGCAGCGACCTGCGTCGCGAGGTCGCCGATATCGATCGGACCGGAGCTGTACTTCAGGTGGTGTATCGCGAAGCGCCGCCGCTGATTGCGCAACAGATGAAACATCTCGTCTCGGTCCGGCTCGGTGTCCTCGGCCTCGTTCGCGCTCTCGTCGGACACCGTCGGAGGGTCTGTACTATCGGTCGGCTGCTGAATTTGCGTGCCCATTGTTCCACCCCAGGGGTCACCTGAGCTGCTCAGACGACACGGCCTCACTGCGACGGACCGCTGAACCCACAGCCCACGGGACTGACGGCGGTCCGAACCGCGTCCGCAACCGGTGTGTCACCCCATCACGTAACTCACCGGTAGTTATCTGATATTCTATTATTTGTTTCCAGGTCAAAATTGAGGACTACATGGTAATAAAACAGTTGCATGATTCGGATGGGGGGTCTTCGAGACCCCGCTCGAGTTCACCGGTCCCGGCCGGCACAAGCACCCACAGATCCCCGGTTATTCGACGCATTACACGCATTCGAAGGGCCTGATGGACCACCATATGGAGGGGAAAATCACTGGCAACCCGCTCAAAACTCCTCGATTAAAAACTCACTAGCAGCACACCTCACTTTCAACCACATATTAGATATATTGTGGTTTTTGAGAGTGTAGCTCAAACCACATTTTATTCAGGAAGGATACCTGCGACCCGGCGAGGAACACACGGTTTCTCTCCACCTCCACAAGGGGTGCTTGTGGCCGTCCGGTCGGACCGATCGGGTCGATCAGTCACTCCTTGTCCGAGCCACAACGGGTCCGGTACCGATCCTCTGGCGGGTCATGTAAACAGGGGAACCACCCGACGTATCTGATACACCCGACGATGGGTGTGGCACGCACCACCCTGCTGCTGCGGTGCGGGAATGTAGGTTGGCGTGGGTGGCCGAGCGTGCGCAACAAAGGTGAAATACAAATGGTGAAACGACGCAAAGTCCTACTCGGTTTGGGATCGATCGCTGCCGGCGGGGCAGCTGCAATGGGCACTAGTGCATTTAGTACCGTTCAAGCATCTCGTGGCTTTACTGTGAGTACCAGTGGTGACGCGAGTGCAGAGCTGGCACTCGAGGGAGCCAACGACGAGTACGTGACTGACGACGGAGTGGAGGGTGAACTCGAAATCACGTTCGACAATCTCAACCCCAACGCAGTTACCGGTGTCAACGAACTCTTTAAGATCAAGAACAACGCCGATCACTCGGTAGAGGTGTGGGGAGACCCTAGCGGTGAACATGCGGAGAATGTTGTCTTCGTCCGCAATGGCTATACAAATGACTCGCAAGCGACTCTCCGACAGTCTGACCCTGATGCAATTAGTGCGGACATTCTGGATGCGGGGGACGAAAACGGCGCGGTCGGATATACCAGTGGGTCAGTTGGAAAGAAGTCCGGTGGCCGGACAGAATACGGCCCCGGTGAAGAGTGGTCATATGCCATGGTCGTCGATACACGAGACATCGATCCCGGCGTGAGCATTCTAGATAGCGTTACTATCTACGCGGACAACTTCGAGTAGAAGAGCTCTTCGGCAGAAATTCGTCTTTCCTGTTCGTTCAGCGGAAGCAAGACGGTGACTCCCCGGTTTGAGTATTTACTTCGACTGCTGAAACCACCCGCCGACCGAGTGATCAACAAGCCCAGTTTAGTGGGAGGCCACACGTCCGGTATCCCTTCGATCACGGGATATCTGAACGGCACTGCGATGATTGAACGACGATCAACCGCCGATTGAGACTGTTCTGGCAGTGGTATGCAAGAAAGCAATCACTGGTTTTGGCAGGGTATCTCTCTCAAGTTCCACATCGAATCAATTGAACTTTGCACCCGGTTTAATAACTCGCTACTCAGAAGTACTGTTGATGACGTCTGCTCTCTCGCTGTGTCTCACCCTACCGCGGCCCGGATCCTTCTCAGCGGACCGATCTGCATACTGTTCAGTTTTGCCCAGATGTGTGAGGACCCGCTTCGATGATCGCCGTGAAACGGTCGCCAACAAGCGATGAAGGTACGTCGTGTACTCTCCTCTGGGATACAGACGCTTGTCGTAATAGCTGCTCTCTCAGTGATAGTGGGAAATGTACTTGGTCAACCCATACTCCTCGGATTCGTCACCTCCAGCAGTATGGAACCGACTATCGCGCAGGGGGACGGGTTCGTCGCTATCCCGGCAGCAGCAGCCGGTCCAGTGTCTGAGGGTGACGTAGTCGTCTTCCGCGCGGAAGAGATCAACGACGGTAAATTGACTACCCATCGAGTTGTCAGGGAAACTGAACGAGGGCTGATAACGATGGGTGATAACAACCCGTTCACCGATCAAGCCTCTGGTGAACCCCCGGTCAAACGGTCCCAGGTCGTCGCCGTCGTCTGGCAACCCGGTGGGAGCGTCCTCAGCATCCCCGCTATCGGTACGATGGTGACCGCCAGTCAGGACATCATAGAGACCGTCCAGCGGACGTTTGCTCGACTACTTGGAATGCCATCGCTACTCGGCACCCAGGGGTTAGCATATCTCCTGATCGGCATTTCCGCACTCGCGTATCTGGCCGACATCCTGTGGGGCAGCAGCACTCAGCGCCGCACTCGACAGCGAGACCGGGATTCCGGTACGAGTGCACGTCTGTTACTGGTGTTGTTCGCGGGTGCTATCGTGCTCGCTGCGACGGTCACGATGGTGGCACCGTCGGGGCCAGAGGAGTTCGGTGTGGTCAGTTCGGAGTCTGACTCCCCGGGAATAGGTGTCATCGAGGCCGGAACGAACGAATCGACGCAGTATATCCTCGGCAACGGCGGTGCGGTACCGATGGTGACCTATCTGGAACCGACGACCGACGGGGTCGCGGTCCAGCCGCGCGAGAACGTGATACCACCAGACTCGACGGTCAACGCGACACTGACGCTCTCGGCGCCACCCGAAGCAGGTTACTACCGCCGATACATCGTCGAGCACCGCTACCTGCACGTCCTTCCCCAGTCGACGATCCGGACGCTGTACGAAGTCCATCCCTGGCTGCCGATCGTCGCGATCGACCTCGCGCTCGGTGTTCCGTTCTACCTGCTGGGCGTCGTCCTCCTCGGGAGCGGTCGAGTCCGCACCCGGTCGAAGGACAGACCGCCGTGGCACCGTCGCCTCTGGTCGCGGCTGACGTATCGAACGGAGACGCGCGCCGGAACGGAGAAAAAGTGAACGAATCGATGACTACGCCCGAATCCTCACGAGAACGACCGGTCGAACCGTCGTGCGAGCGCCTCGCCACCGGAGCCGGCGAACTGTACACAGAAGTGAAGTACGTCCAGGAGAGAACAAAGAACCATGGCTAAGGGTGGGGCCCTGCGCACACGAGCACTACTGGACGAGTGGTTCACGATCGCGGTTCTGGGCTTGCTCGTCGTTGCGGGCGTCGGCGGCGTTCTCACTCACGGGGCGTACGTCGACCCCGGCACGCATCAGGAACAGCGCGTCACCGACGAGTGGAGCGTGAACGGGTCGTTCAGCCACCACTCCACCGTCCGAAACGCGTCGTTCGACACCGCCTTCGACCCCGGGACGACCGTTCGAGACCGGAGTGTGTACTTCCAGCGAATCATGCCCGTCCTCGCCGGGAACTTCACGTTCGGGTCTCCGGGTGCCGAGGCCCCGATCAACCTCACGATCGACCGTCGACTCGTCGTCGAGAGCGTCGGAGACGCGAGTGGTGACACGGGCTCGTCGACCGTCTACTGGCGTGAAACACGAACTCTCGGGATCGACCGAACGGTCCATCAGCCCGACGACGCGACTCAGGTTCCGTTCAGAGTGAACGTCACGCGCACGCTCCAGGAGGCCAATAATGTGAGTGCACAGCTCCAGTCGCCGGGGGAGATCCGGACCAAGATACTTGTGACTGCCGAGGTGATGCGACAGACGGAGAGCGCACAGATGCGCCGCTTCACGTTCTCTTTGCCTATTACACCGGAATCGGGTATCTACCGGGTCGAGAGTAGTCCGACGGCCGAAACGTTCACCGAGACGAAGACGATCACTGTCGAGAACGAACCCACAGCGATCCAGCGTTACGGCGGGCCGCTGGTCTCACTCCTCGGACTGCTCGGCGTTCTCGGGCTCGCGTTCGCTCGATATCGCGGTACGATCGCTCTCTCCGAATCAGAGTGGGAGCGGCTCGACTATCGCGGTGACCGGGCCGAGTTCGACGAGTGGATATCGACCGTCCGGCTGCCGGACGAGGCCGAGGACCTTCCGGTCGCGGAGGCCGAGACGCTGGCGGACCTGGTCGACGTCGCGATCGACAGCGACAACCCGGTGCTGGAGAACCCCGACGGCGAGGCGTATCACGTCGTCCACGAGGGCTACCGGTACACCTTCGAGGCCCCGCCGAAACGGGCGGGCGAAGACCCGCTCTCGTTCGACGAGAGTCCCACGGCATCGGACGACGGCTCGCTTCTGTCCGACGAAAGTCCATCCTCGCCGGACGGCGATACGACGCCCTCGCCGGACGACGGCCCGCTTGCGACTGCCAACGGCGGGCAAGGATCGGTCGACGGTTCCGAAGAGTAGCGACGGCCGCTAGAGCACGGCGTCGCCGACAGTGAGTTACTGAGACTCCGTCGGTCACTGCAAACGGCCTGAGCCGCTCGGCGACCAAACGGTGGTTTCTGACTGTCGCTCGATCGCAGAGGCTCGCGCTGGAACGCGGTGTCAGAACATCGTGTCGGACTCGGTCTCGGCTCCGGAAGCGGCGCCTGTCTCGATGCTGCGCTCGCGCTCGAGTTGCCGGTACGCTCGCGCGGCCGTCGCGACGACGAAGACGAACACGGCCCCGGAGAACACCGCGGAGACGGCGACCTCGGCGAGCGGCGGGAACGCCGCGCTGAACACGCTCCCGACGGTGTTGACGACGAACGAGAGCACGACCGCGATCACACCCAGGAAAAACAGCGGGAGTCTGTTCCCGCTCGTCAGCGTCCAGCTCTTGGCGAACCCCCCGATGAAGCTCTCGTCGTCGAGGACGACCGGAAACACCCAGAAGTAGAGGCTGACGAGCAGGAAGATCCCCGGAACGAACAACAGCACGAACCCGATACCGACGGCGATCGCGAACAGGAACCCGCCGACGACGATGTTGACCAGCGACCACACGAGTTTCCGGGTGAAGTGCTCGCGCGGGATTTCCCCGGTCTCGTCGCTCGCGAAGGTGCGCGCGGCGGCGATCGAGACCGACGCCTGGGCGAGAAAGCCGAGGACTGCCCCGAACAGCGCGACCGACGCGGGGAGACCGATCACCTGTTCGGTCGGGTCGTCGCCGAGCAGCGGGTTCGCCCCGGTGTCGAGGTCTGCGGGGTCGAGGTCGCCGCTCTCGACGAGGTCCGCTATCACCGCCGAGAAGAAGTCCGCCGCCAGCACCGACGTGACCACGCTGACGGCCACGAACAGCCCGACGAACAGGAGCCCGTTGCGCTCCGTCACCCGGTCGAATCCCTCGCTCAATGCCTCTCCGATCTGAAAGCTCATGTCGGGTACCTCTCGGGCACGCGTAACCAACCTTGCGCCCTCGCCGCTGGCGAACCCTGCTACAGACGGCGACGAAGTGACCGTGGAACGCCCTCGACTCGCTCGATAGCAGGTCTCCCGCCCGGCGACCGCGAGTGCGAGGCTCGACGAATGGAGGGCCTCGACGGCGAACGGCGCTTGTCGCCGTGAGCGAGCGCGTCGAGGGCTTCCATCTCACTACGTGAAGGGCGGTCGCGGTCACTGCAGTCTCACTCACTGCACGTCGGAACTCGACGCGCGCGAGAGGAGGAAGACGGCGACCGACCCGAAACCCACGGCGAGTCCGAGCAGCACCGCGAAACCGGGGATAACGGTGTTCATCGCGCCGTCGAACCGGGACACTTCGAGGACGGTCATCACGTCGCGGTCGAGCATCAGCGCGCGGGCGGTGTCGACGCCGTATGTCACCGGATTGAGCCGCGCGAACGTCTGGATCCAGTCGGGGAGCGTCGAGAGCGGGAGGAACGCGCTCGACAGGAAAAGGAGGGGAAACTGCAGGAGGTTCGCGCCGATGATCGTGGATTCCTGGTCGCGGGTCAACACTGCGAGCGAGTTCGAGAGCGCGACGAACCACAGCGAGAAGACGATGCCGGTGGCGACGATGGCTGCCGCGCCGACGACGCCCGTCTCGATCTCGGCGCCCAGGAGCATCCCGAGGCCGAGGATGATCGCGACCTGGATCGCGATCCGGAACACCTCGGCGGCGGTCTTGCCGAGGAAGACGGCGGTGCGGTTCATCGGCGAGACGAGCACCTTCTCGAACATCCCGTTCTCGATGTCGTTGACGAGGCCGATCCCGGAGGTGACCGCGGCCGCGAGCGACACCTGGATCGCGATGGCCGGCACGAGATAGGTCTCGTAACTGACGCCGGGCAGCCCCTCGGCGACGGCCCGGCCGGCGACGTTCCCGAAGACTTCGGTGAAGAGCACGAGGAAGATCACCGGCTGGACGAGCGAGACGACGAGCACGAAGGGGTTGCGGACCGCCTTGACGTTCCAGCGCTTGAAGTTCACCCAGACGTCACCGAGGAAGGTGTTCGACGAGCGGCCGCCGCCCTCGCCCGCGACGCCCGCGGCGGCTGTCTCGGCCGCGGACGGGCCCGCGGTCGCCGACTCCGTGGTTCCGCCGTCGGCGCGGGCCTCGCCAGCGGTCTCGTCGCCGGTCGCGTCGCTCATGCCTGGACCTCCTCGCGCCCGGCGTCCATCCGCTCCGTCTCGACTTCCTCGCCGGTGATCGCGAGGAAGACGTCGTCGAGCGTCGGCGCGCGGACGTTGAACCCCGTCACGGTCAGGCCGGCGTCCCGGAGCGCGACGAGCAGGTCGGTGCCGTGTTCGCGGGCGGTCGGGGCTGTAACGGCGATCCCGTCGTCGGTCACCTCGACGGTCGCGTCGGCGAAGGCGTCGAACTCGCGTGCGATCTCGGCGGCGCGCTCGCGGTCGCTGCCGCGGTTACCGTCATCGCCACCGCGGTCACCCTCGCCGCCGTCGTCGCCCTCGAAATGGACCTCCAGTACCTCCCCACCGACCTCGCGTTTGAGTTCTGCGGGGCTGCCCTCGGCGACGATTTCGCCGTCGAGGATCACGGCGAGGCGGTCACAGAGCTGGTCGGCCTCTTCGAGGTACTGCGTCGTGAGGAAGATGGTCGTCCCGCGGTCGTTGATCCGCCGGAAGTAGTCCCAGAGGCGATTGCGGGCCTTTGGGTCGAGCCCGGTCGTGGGCTCGTCGAGGAAGACCAGCGGCGGGCGGTGGACCAGCGCGGTGGCGGCGTCGAGGCGTTTTTTCATCCCGCCGGAGAACTCCTCGGCGCGCTTGTCGGCCACGTCCCGGAGGTCCACGAGGTCGAGCAGTTCGTCGACGCGGTCGGCCCGCTGGCCCCGGGGTACGCCGTAAGCCTCGCAGGCGAAGCGGACGTTCTCCGCCGCGGTGAGTTCCGGGTCGATGCTGGTCTCCTGGGCCATGTAGCCGATGGACTCGCGGACCTTGCGCGGGTCGCTCCGGACGTCAAACCCGTTGACCGTCACCGACCCGGCGGTCGGCGAGAGCAGCGTCGCGAGCACCTTGATCGTCGTCGTCTTCCCGGCGCCGTTCGGGCCGAGGAAGCCGAAAAACTCCCCGCGCGGGACCGTCATGTCGACCCCGTCGACCGCGCGAGTGCCGTCGCTGTAGGTCAACTCGAGGCCGTCGACGGCGATCGCGGGGGACTCGTCGGAACCCGGTGATGCCATACTCTGGCTTGGTGCGATGCGGTCAAATAGGTTCGACCCGGGTCGAACGCACTCGATGCCGCTCGCGTGGGGGCGCGGAAAGCGACCGTCCGCGCCGGGACGCTTTTGTCGGTCGGTTCGAAACACGGGGGCGATGAAGCTCAGGACGAAGTTCGCCGTCGTGCTCGTCGTCGTCACGCTCGTCCTGAGCGGGGTCGTCCTGGGGAGCGTCGAGCTGTTCAAGCGGGACGCCGTCGCACAGGAGCGGGCCGACGTCGCGGACACGGCGAACCTGACTGCCGACCAGGTCGAAACCGAGATCCTCGACCGCAAGGCGGTCATGTTCAACTACGCGGCCGAGGAGTTCGGAGTCGAGGACGAGACGAGCGCGAAGCTCCGGCAGTTCCTCAATCTGACCGAGTTCGTTCAGGCGCAGGTCGTCGCCGCCAACGGTACCATCGTCGCGCTGTCGGGGGACGTGCTGACGAGCGAGCAACGCCGGGAGCGCATCGGACTCGACGTGAGCGACCAGCCCTATTTCACGGAGGCGAGCTCGGGGAGCCGCTTCGTCGAACTCGTCCGCCCGTCGGCGGCGGGCGAGACCGACCGGCGGTTCGTCCTGTTCAGCGTCCCGATCGACCCGTCCGGGGAGACCGCGGACCTGCGCGGCGGCGTCTTCGTCGCGGCGTTTTTCGTCGACGCCGCACCCGGCGGGCGGGAGACGCAGATCAACCAGAACGGGGCGCTGTTCGCCTCGATCGCGCCCCAGGAGCGCGAGACCCAGGCGGTCCGGGTCGTCGGGCAGAACGTCACCGGCGACGAGGTGGTCCTCCGCGAGGTCGCCGGCTCGTTCGACGAGACCATCAGCCGGACCGCGGCGATCACCGCCGGCGCGAAGTCCGGCGACGCCTGGACGCTGACGGTCGTGCGCGACCGCTCGGCGCTCAACGACCGGATCCGGCTCCTGCAGGGGATCCAGTTCGGCAGCCTCCTGCTGGTCGTCGGCGCGGTACTCGGGATGGGGTACTGGGAGTACTCGACGAACCTCACCCAGACGCGGAAACTGCTCGACGGGTTCGAGGCGCTCCAGTCGGGCGACTTCGAGCACGGCCTCTCGCTCCGGTCGGCGGAGGAGTGGGAACAGATCAGCGACGGCTTCAACGAGATGACCGCGGGGCTCCGCGAGCGCGAGCGGGCCATCCGCGAACGCGAGCAGCGCCTCGGCGTCCTCAACCGCGTCCTCCGACACAACCTGCAAAACGACATGACGGTGATCCTCTCGTACGCCGAACTGCTGCCCGACCTCGACGGCGAGCGGGAAGCAGAGGCCGTCGACACCATCCTCGAGAAGGGCAACGGCCTCGTCGCTCACGGGAAGAAAGCGCGCAAGGTCGAGGAGGCGATGGAGTCCGCCGAAGCGGGGCTCGTCGAACACGACCTCGTCGGGATCGTCGAGGGAGTGCTCGAGGACCTGCGCGAGGAGTACCCCGACGCGCGCGTCGAGGCGGACCTGCCCGACCGGCTCCCCGTCGCCGGGATCGGGTCGCTGTACTACGCCGTCGAGAGCCTCTGCGAGAACGCGCTCGAACACCACGACGGCGACGACCCGCTCCTCCGCGTCACGGCCGAGACGGACGTCGACGGAGTCGCGCTCTCGATCGAGGACGACGGGCCGGGCATTCCCGAGTACGAGCGCCGCGTCGTCGCGGCCGGCGAGGAGACGGACCTCGAGCACGGGAGCGGGCTCGGGCTCTTCCTCGCGACGTGGGTCGTCGAGAAGTCCGGCGGGACACTCTCGTTCGACGTGCCCGACGACGGCGGGACGACGGTCACGCTCGAACTGCAGTCGGCGGCGGTCGTCGACGAGGCGACCTGATCGCCCTGGTCGGCCCGTTCGAGCCGATCAGGCCGAGCGGCTCGCTCACTCCGGTCCCGACCGGAGACGGAGTGCGAGGCCCGCGGCGAGGGCGAGGAGGAGCGCGAGCGCGACCGCGGGGGTCAGCGGTCCGCCGCCGCTCGACCCCTCGGTCGTCAGCGGCGGCACGTCCGCTCCCGAGTCGTAGACGGTGATGTTGCCCGCCTCGCTGATGTCGACGACGCCGGCGGTGACGTTGTTGACGGTGACGCGGAACCGGCCGCTTCGCTCGAACGAGCGGTCGAAGGTGACCTGGACCGTGGTGCCGTCGGGGACGGTCACCCGCCGCTCGTCGACGACCTCGTCGTCGAGCAACAGTCGGGTGACGTAGACGCCGTCGGCCTCGCCGTCGTTGGCGATGCGCGCATCGATGCGGGCGCGGTCGCCCCCGGCGGCGGTCCGCGCCTCGACGCTCACGCTCGCGTCGGAGATGCGCATCTCCGGGCGGTTGGTGCCGGCCACCCATTCGGAGTAGCCGTCGGCGAACGTCCGATACCTGAGGTATTCGTCGGTCCCACCGACGAGACGGG
>Ga0207755_100261_pt1 | contig 28967 bp, 20 predicted proteins | sample A23P2SouthBayCA_FD_187734 | JGI IMG/M metagenome (GOLD analysis project Ga0207755, IMG submission 187734) | Aerobic enrichment media microbial communities from Bioluminiscent Bay, La Parguera, Puerto Rico - A23 P2 (SPAdes) | ecosystem: Environmental > Aquatic > Marine > Unclassified ...
ACGGCCCGGGCGGCCGCCCCCGCCTCCGACTCGACCCGTCCGTCGAGGACGGCGAGGCCGTCGTCCGCGCCGTCCCGCGCCCGAACCCGCGCGGGTCCGAACGCGCGAGCGACCTCACCGTCGAGTTCGTCGTCGACGACCGGGACGCCGTTCCCGCGGACGCCGTGACGCGCACCGCACGCGAACTCCGCGTCCCGCTCGACGCCATCGACGACCGACTGCGCGTGCACGCCGTCTCCGTCGGCGCGGACGGCTACAGCGTCCCCGACCAGGCCGAGTTCACCGTCGGCGACGCGGGCGTCGAGACGCACCGCCCCTACGACCCGCCCGCGTGGGCCGAAGATAGCGTCATCTACGAGATATACGTCCGGACGTTCACCGACGCCGAGGAGGGCGGGGTGTTCGACGCGCTCGTCGAGAAACTCGACTACCTCGACTCGCTCGGCGTGGACGTCCTCTGGCTCACCCCCGTCCTCCAGAACGACCACGCCCCGCACGGCTACAACATCACGGACTTCTTCCGCGTCGCCTCCGACCTCGGCACGCGCGAGGACTACCGCGCGTTCGTCGAGGCCGCCCACGAGCGCGGATTCAAGGTCCTCTTCGACTTCGTCGGGAACCACTCCGCGCGCGAACACCGCTTCTTCCGGGACGCCCAGCACGACGTCGACAGCGAGTACCGCGACTGGTACGAGTGGCGCACCGAGACCGAACCCGAGACGTACTTCGACTGGCCGTACATCGCGAACTTCGACTTCGACCACCTCCCCGTCCGCAGACACCTCCTCGACGCCGCCGACGAGTGGGCGCCGCTCGTCGACGGCTTCCGCTGCGACATGGCGTGGGCCGTCCCGAACTCGTTCTGGCGCGAACTCCACGACCGCTGCAAGGACCGCGACCGGGAGTTCCTCCTGCTCGACGAGACCATCCCCTACATCCCCGACTTCCAGGCCGGCCTCTTCGACATGCACTTCGACTCCTACACCTACCACCTCCTCCGCGAAGTCGGGAACGGCGTCCCCGCCGACCGCGTCCTCGACGCCGTCGAAGCCCGCGCCGAATCCGGGTTCCCCGACCACGCCGGCTTCATGCTCTACGCCGAGAACCACGACGAGACCCGCTATCTCGTCGACGCCGGCCGCGCCGCCGCGGAGGCCGCCGCGGGCGCCATCTTCACCCTCCCCGGGTCGCCGCTCGTCTACGCCGGCCAGGAGTTCGGCCAGCAGGGCCGCCGCGACACGCTCGCGTGGGAGCACGCCGATCCAACCCTCCAGGATCACTTCCGCGCGCTCGCCGCCGCCCGACGCGAGGTGGACGCCCTCTCCGGCGACGCCGCCCTCGTCCGCGTCCCCTACGACGTCGCGTCCGGCGCGCCCGACCGCGTCGTCGCGTTCGCGCGCGACGCCGGCGACGACGCCGTCGCGGTCGTCCTCAACTTCGGCGACGACCCCGCGACGGTCGCGCTCGACGCGGCCGACGACGACACCGACCTCGTCTCCGGTGACGCCGTCGGCACCGACGACGGCCGCGTCCGCGTCGACAGCGTCGCCGTCCTCCCCGCCGAACTCGACCGCTCCTGACGGCGCCGCAGTCACCCGAACCCGGCCCGCGACCCCGCCGTCCCGCGTGCGTGGCTTTATTACGCGAGCGAGTGCTTGTAGCGGTCATGCGACTCACGACGGCGCTCAACGAGTACAAGCGCACTCGTACCGGGCGCTTCCCCGAGGAGGTCCCCACCGCCGACGGGGCCTTCTCCGGATCCGCCGACCGACTCGTCCACGTCGGCGAACGCGGCAGCCTCCGCGACCACTCCGACGCGCTCTCCGGCCGCTACGGCCTCGACCGGTGTCGCCTCGGCATCCTCCTCGAGAACGACACGCGCTGGTTCGACGACTTAGAGACCATCCGCCAGCACTACTACCGGGACACGAACCTCGTCGAGACGGAGTACGACGCGGGCGCGTTCACCGTCCACCAGTACGACCTCACGCTCGGGAGCGCGCACGCCACGCACGTCGAACTCCGCGGCGCCGTCCCCGCGGAGGCGCAACTCGTCGCGTTCGTCACGTTCGCCCCCGAAGGCAAGGAGTCCCGCGTCGGCGCGCTCCTCCACGAGGGCGACGGCTCCGACCGCTCGCGCGCCCTCGAAGTCTACCACCGCCGCGAGCACGACTACCTCACCGCGTCCACCGGCCTCGACGACGTCGCCGGCCAGCGCCCCGAGCGCTTCGCCGAACTCCTCGGCGACGCCCCGGTCGAGTTCCCGCGGCGACGGCCCACCGAGCAGCACGAGCAGACCCGGCTCAGCGGCGACTTCCTCGTCACCGCCCCCCTCGAACGCGCCGGGCGGAGCAGCCGAACGACCCTCGTCACCCAGCTCTCCGACCACGACGAGATCAGCCGCGAGGCCGCGCTCACCACCCTCCAGCGGTGCGCGCGCACCCACGACAGCGCCGACGACCTGCGCGACGCCGCCCTCGAACGCGCGCCAGCCGTCGACGTGCCCGCGGACGCCCCACGCGCCGACGCGCTCCGCGAGGACCTCCGCGCGCTCGACCTGCTCCGCGGCCCGCTCGGCGGCCACATCGCCGCGCCCGAGTTCGACCCGTTCTACGCGCACTCCGGCGGCTACGGCTACGTCTGGTTCCGCGACGACGCCGCGAGCGCCGACCACCTCCTCGCGGCGAGCGACCGACTCGGCCTCGACACCCTCGACGAACTCGCCGAGACGGCGCGCTTCCTCTGCGACGCCCAGCTCGACGACGGCACGTGGCCCCAGCGCGTCTGGGCGTCCGACGGCTCGCTCGCGCCCGGCTGGGCGAACGCGAACGTCGAACAGAACGAGGCCTCCCCCGAGTATCAGGCCGATCAGACCGCGACCGCCACCCGCTTCCTCGCGACCCTGCTCCGCGAGCGCCGCGACGAACTCGACGGCGAACTCACCGTCGCCGTCCGGGACGCGGTCACCGCCGCCGTCGACGCGATGGTCGCCGACCTCGCCGGGAACGGCCTCCCCGAGTCCTGCCAGAACATCTGGGAGGACTCGCTCGGACAGTTCGCGCACACCGCCGCGACGTTCGTCGAAGGGTTCGCGGCCGCCGCGCGCGCCCCCCTCCCCGACGAGACGGTCGCCGTCGCGCGCGAGGGCGCGGACGTCGTCGTCGACGGCTTCGACGAACTCTGGGACGACGAACTCGGCGCGTACGTGATGCGCCTCGTCGACGGCGAACCGGACGCGCGCCTCGACGGCGCCGCCCTCGAACTCGCCGCCGCGCACGCCGAGTACGACGCCCTCCCGGGCGCCGCGCTCACCGACGACCACCTCGACAGCCTCGAATCGCACGTCAGCACCTCGCTCAACCGGCTCTTCCGGAACCCGCGCGAGTCGCACGTCGCCGGCCTCGTGCGCTACGAGGGCGACCGCTGGCGGACCGCCGAACAGGACGACGCGAAGGTCTGGTCGGTGACGACGGCGATGGGCGCGCTCGCCGCCGCGCGAACCAGCGCGCTCCTGGAGGCGTACGGCCGGAACGGCGCCGCCTACCGGGACCGCGCGAGCGACCTCTACGAACTCATCGCGCGCGACGGCCCGCTCGCCTCCGACGTCGGCTACCTCGCCGAGCAGGCGTTCGACGACGGCACGCTCGACAGCGGGATGCCGCTCGGCTGGTCGCACGCGCTCCGACTGCACGCCACCGCGATGCTCGCCGACCTGAACGCGCTCCCGACGACCGCCGCGGAGACGGAGGGGCCGAGCGAGCACCCGTCGTGGACGACCGGCGAGAAGTACGGCGTGCAGACCGCCGCCGACCACTACGGCGAGGATCCCTCGCGGCTCTGGTTCACGCTCACGGAGGGCGCGCTCACGGAGGCGCGCTTCCCGCAGGTCGACCTGATGAACCTCCGCACGCTCGACTTCCTCGTGCGCTGTCGGGACGGCTCCGGCTACACGACCCGCACGCACCGCGAGAGCCGGGACCTCACCGACACCGTCGAGCGCCGCGTCGAACCCGTCGACTCCGAGACGCTGCGCTTCCGACACGTCTTCTCCGAGCGCGGCGACGGCCGCGGACACGAGTGGACGCTCACCGTCGACTACGCCGTCGACCCCGAGCACGACGCGCTCCTCGCGGACGTCGACTTCGAGGCCGCGGACGACAACGAGTACGACGTCTTCGCCGTCGCTGACGTCGCGCTCACCAGCACCATCACCACCGACCGCGGCCTCGTCTACGGCGACGAGGGCGCGTACCATCTCGCGGCGCGCGACCCGCGCGCGTACACCGCGGAGACCGACAACCCCCTGCTCGTCGACGAGGACGGCGACGCCTACTCGGTGGCGCTCGCGATGGCGACGGAGAGCGGCTTCGACTGGGCGACCGTCGGCGAAGCGGGGAGCGAACGCCTGAACGCCATCTTCGCCGAGGACGACCTGCCGGAGCGACGCAGCGAAGTGGACCACGAGAACGTCCTCCTCGTCGGCCGCCTCGGCACCGGCACGGACGTCGGGGAGACGGTCGCGATGGGGTTCGCGCGCTACGCGAACACGGCCGCGGCGCTCGGCGAAGCGGGCGGCGCGCTCGACCGCGGGTTCGACACGGTCTCGGACGCGTACGACGCGACGTGGAACGACTACCTCGCCGACAAGCCACTGCCCGACTCCGTCGCTGACGACCCCGAACTCGCCGACCAGTACCGGAGCGCGCTGATGGTCCTGCTCGCCGTGGAGGACAAGACCTACCACGGCGCGTCCATCGCCTCGCCGTCGGTCCCGTGGGGCGAAGCGGTCGTCGCGAGCGAGGCGCGCGGCTACGGCTACAACTTCGTCTGGTCGCGCGACCTCTACCAGGTGTTCACGGCGTTCGAGACGGTCGGCGCGCTCGACGTCGCGCAGCGCCAACTCGAATACATCTACGCCAACCAGCAGGACGAGAACGGCTTCATCCCGCAGAACACGTACGTGAACGGGGAGACGCGCTGGGGCGGCGAGCAGATGGACAACATCTCCTTCCCGCAGGTGATGGCGTACCACCTCGCCGAGCACGGCGTCACCTTCGAGACGGCCGAATACGACTACGAGAATGTCCGTCGCTCCGCCGACTACGTCGCGCGCAACGGCCCCGCGACCGCACAGGAGCGCTGGGAGGAAGAGTCCGGCTACTCGCCGTCCTCCATCGCCGCGGAGATAGCGGGGCTCGCGTGCGCCGCGAAACTCGCGCTCGACACCGGCCACGACGCCGACGCGCTCGTCTGGCTCGCGCTCGCCGACCAGTGGACGAACAACGTCGACGACTGGACCGCGACCGAGACCGGCACCGACCGCCACCAGAACACGCCCTACTACGTCCGCATCACGCGCGACGGCGACCCCGAGGCCGGCCACCACCGCACGCTCGCGAACGACGGCCCGACGCTCGACGAACGCGACGTCATCGACGGCGGCTTCCTCGACCTCGTGCGCCTCGGCGTCCTCCCCGTCGACGAGACCGTGCGGAACTCCGTGCGCGAAGTCGACGACACCATCCGCGTCGAGATGGGGCCGGGCGCGGGCTTCTACCGGTACAACGGCGACGGCTACGGCGAACGCAAGCGCGGCGACCAGGGCGCGCCGTGGACCGTCGAGAACGCCGGGAAGGGGCGCGTCTGGCCGCTCCTCACCGGCGAGCGCGGCGAGTACGCGCTGCGCGCGGACGACGACGACCTCACCCCGGAACTCTGCCTGCGGACGATCCAGCACTTCGCGAACTCCGGGCGGATGCTCCCCGAGCAGGTCTGGGACCGCGAGCACGGCACCGACTACGGCTGGGAGATCGGGCAGGGAACCGGCTCCGCGACGCCGCTCGCGTGGGCGATGGCGCAGTACGTCAGGCTCGCGCACGGCATCAGCGCCGGCCGCCCCGTCGAGACGCCGGCGTTCGTCGAGGAGCGCTACCGCGAACACCGCGCGCACGAACCGGAGCGCAGTCCCGCGCTCCGCGTCGACACGCACTTCCAGGGGAACGAACTCGTCGTCTCCGGGGAGACCACGGGCACGCGCGTCGCCGTGAAGACGCCCGTCGACAGCGCGTTCGTCCCCGCGGACGGCGGGACGTTCGAGGTGACGCTCGACGTCGAACCCGGTGAGAACCTCGTGCTCGTCGCCGCCGCCGGCGACGACGACCTCTCCTCGGCCGGCACGACCGTCCAGCGCCTCCGCCTCTAGAGCGGGACGCGAGACGCCTCACCCGAAGCGTCTTACGCGCGCTCGCCGAAGTGGCGTGGCATGGACGCCGCCACGGCGCGCGAGGAGATATACGACCTGTTCGCGCGCCGCGACCTCGACCGAGACGAGCGCATCCGCGCCGCCCTCGACGTCGGCGTGACCTATCTCGGCCTCTCGGTCGGCTACTTCACGCGCGTCGACGACGGCGTGCAGACGATCACGCACGCCGTCGGCGACCACCCCTCGATCCGCGCCGGCGAGAGCTGCGCGCTCGAAGAGACCTACTGCCAGCGCACCGTCGACCGGACCGCCCCGCTCGCCGTCCAGCGCGTCGACGGCGAGACGATACCCGACGCGGCGATCGAGCGATTCGGCCTCGGCACCTACATCGGCGCGCCCGTCAGCGTCGACGGCGAGCCCTACGGCACCGTCTGCTTCGCCGCCGACTACCCGCGCGACGACCCGTTCTCCGAGCGCGACGAACTGCTCGTCGAACTGCTCGCCACGCAGATCAGCCGCGACGTCGAACGCGAGCGGAACCGAGAAGCGCTCCGCGAGCGCACCGAGCGCCTCGCGAGCATCGCGGACACGAGCTTCGACATAATCTTCCGCATCGACCGCAGCGGCGCGTTCACGTACGTCTCCGCCGCCGCCGAACGCGTCCTCGACTACGACCCGGACGACCTCGTCGGCACGTCCTTCGCCGACCACCTCCGCGGGGACGCCGCCGCGGACGCGCTCGACGCCTACGAGCGCGTGCTCGACGGTGAGTCCGTCGCCGGCATCGAAGTGACGTTCGCCGACGCGCACGGCGACCCGGTCGACATCGAAGTGAACGCCACGCCCGTCGTCGAGGACGGCGACGTCACCGCCGTGCAGGGCGTCGGCCGCGACGTCACCGAACGCAACGCCCGGCGGCGCGAACTCCGCCGGAAGACGCGCGCGATGGACGAGGCCGACGTCGGCCTCTCCGTCGCCGACGTCACCGCCGACGACGAACCGCTCGTCTACGTGAACGAGGGGTTCGCGGACATCACGGGCTACGACGCCGCGGAGGCGACCGGTCGCAACTGTCGGTTCCTCCAGGGCGACGTCACCGACCCGGACGCCGTCGCCGAACTCCGCGCCGCCGTCGACGCCCGCGACTCCGCGACCGTCGACCTCGTGAACTATCGGAAGAACGGCGACCCCTACTGGAACCGCGTCACCCTCAGCCCCATCCACGACGAGACGGGCACCGTCACGCACTACTTCGGCTCCCAGGAGGACGTCACCGGCCAGAAGCGGACGCAGCGACTCGTCGACGTGCTCAACCGCGTCCTCCGTCACAACCTCCGGAACGACCTCAACGTCGTCGAAGCCTCCCTCGACCTGCTCGTCGACGCCGACGACGAGGAGAGCGAGCGATTCCGCGAACGCATCCGCGATCACACCACCGACCTCCTCGACCTCGGCGAGTCGGCGCGAGAGCTGAAACGCTACGCCGAACGCGAACGCGACGTCGAACGCCTCGCCCCCGAGTCGCTCTGCGCCGCCGCCATCGACACCGTCCGCGAGCGCCACCCCGACGCGTCGGTCTCGCTCGACGTGCGAACCGACCGCGACCTCTGCGCCGGCCGCGACGTCGAACGCGCGCTCGTCGAACTCGTCGAGAACGCCGTCGTCCACCACCCCGGCCCCGACCCGACGGTCGCCGTCACCGTCGACGACGACGGCGAGTGGGTCGTGCTCACCGTCCGCGACGACGGCTCCGGCATCGCCCCCGTCGAGGCCGCCGCCGTCGAACGCGAACGGGAGTCCGCCGTCGTCCACGGCGGCGGCCTCGGCCTCTGGCTCGTGAACTGGATCGTCACCCGCTACGGCGGCTCGTTCGCCGTCGAGGCGCGCGACGGCGACGGCGACGGCGACGGCGACGGCGGCGGCACCACCGCGACCGTTCGCCTCCCCGCAGTCGGCGACGCCGACTCGCTCGCGGACGCCGCGCGCCCCCCGACCCTCCTCTCGCGGTAGGCCTAAGTGGGTCGCCCGCGGAAATCGACTATGAGCGAGACGGACGAGCACGTCGATTTCGACGTCGACATCGGCGACGGCCGCACCGAAATCCGCGTCGCGGGCGACCGCGACACTGCGGTCATCGTCCGCTCCGCCTCCGGCGAGAAGATCTATCTCCCGCCCGAGGACTTCGAGCGCGCCGCCGACGAGGGCGGCGCGTACGCCACCCCCTACGAGGGCGCGGACAGCCCGTACGATCCGCTGAGCGGCGCACAGGAGAGCCCGTACGGGACCGCGACCGACGCGGGCTCGGTCACCGGCCTCGAACCCACCGCGAACGGCTACGTCATCGTCCACCCCGAACCCGCGACCGACGTGCGCTTCCTGCGCTAGTCGTCGACGATATCCCGGTAGAACTCGACGTGCTCGTCCGCCACCTCGGCCCACGTCCGCTCCTCGTACTCGATCGGTGAGTCCATCGCGAGCGCGCGCCGGATGCCGTCCGCGATGTCGTCCGAGTCCGGCGTCACCTCGATGACGCAGTCGTCCGGGAGGAGTTCCGCCGCGCCGCTCCGACACGCGACGACGCGCGTTCCCACCGAGAGCGCCTCGACGATGGTGATGCCGAACGGCTCCGCGAGCGACGGCGAGACGAAGAGGTCCGCGCTCGCGTAGTAGTCCCCGAGTTCCTCCTCCGGGAGGTAGCCCGTGAACACCACGCGGTCCTCGATACCGAGCAGTTCCGCGAACCGCTTCAGCTGGTCGGTGAGGTGGCCGGAGCCGCCGAGCACGAGCGTCACGTCCTCGCGGCCGAGTTTCGAGAGCGCGTAGAGCAGGTAGGAGATGCCCTTCTGGTCGGTGTGGCGGCCGACGAAGAACAGCATCGGCCCGTCGATGTCGAGTTCCGCCTTCACGTCGCGGCCCGTCGGCTCCACCGACGAGAAACCGTTGTAGATGACCGTGGACTCCGCGCCGTACTCGTGGCGGATGCGCTCGCGCGTCAACTCGCTCACCGCGACGACGTGGTCCGCGCGGTTCGCGAGGCGCTGTTCGGTCTGCACCTCGCGCGCCGGCGGGTTCACGTTCCGGTCCGCGGAGAGCGAGTGGAACGTCGTCACCCACTCCACGTCGTGCATCGACGTCGCCCGCGAACCCGGATTGTAGCCGAACCAGTCGTTCGTGTGCACGACGTCGGCGTCCGCCGCGCGCTCCGCGAACTCGCCCGCGAGGCGGCCGATGCGCGTCACGATGTCGCCCTGTCCCGTCGGGACGCCGTGGATGCCCGCCCGCCCCTCGGGCGCGTACTCCTCGGGCAACACCAGTTCGAACGTCACGTCGTCACGCGGTTCTAGCTGTTCGAATAGCTCCCCGACCGCCGTGTCGAGGCCGCCGGTGATGTTCGGCGGGAACCCCCAGCCGAGCATCAGAACCTTCGGTGGCATGATCGGAGAATCCCTACCTGCCGTTGGCGACTCCGTCTAATATAAGTTCGTGTCCGACCGTGACCCGACGTTTCATACGTCTCCCCGCGGAACGACGCGTATGCGTCTCGAACGACAGAGCGGCGTCTTCTGCCACCACACGTCGCTACCGGGCCCGCACGGCGTCGGCGACCTCGGCGACGGCGCGCGCGCCTTCGTCGACTTCCTCGCCGCCGCCGACCAGTCCCTCTGGCAGTTCTGCCCCGTCGGTCCCACCTCGACCGCCACCGGGAACTCCCCCTACCAGTCCTACTCCGCGTTCGCCGGCAACCCCCTGCTCGTGGACCTGCGAGCGCTCGGCGACGCCGGCTACCTCACCGACGACGAACTCGACCCGCCCGCCGACGTCTCCCCGCACGAGGTCGACTACGAGGCCGTCACCGCGTTCAAGACCGATCGGCTCCGCAGCGCGTTCGCGCGCTTCGACGCCGAGGCGTCCGACGACGAGCGCGCGGCGTTCGCCGCCTTCCGCGAACGCGAGGCCGACTGGCTCGCCGACTACGCGCTCTTCATGGCGCTCAAGGACGCCTACGACGGCGCCGGCTGGACGGACTGGCCGGACGACGTCCGCACTCGCGAGGCGGACGCGCTCGCCGCCGCGCGCGAGACGCACGCCGACGCGATCAGCTATCACGCGTTCGTCCAGTGGCGCTTCGACGAACAGTGGCGCGCGCTCGCCGACTACGCCCGCGACGCCGGCGTCGGCCTCGTCGGCGACATCCCGCTCTACGTCGCGTTCGACTCCGCGGACGTCTGGGCGAACCCGGACGCGTTCCGCCTCGACGACGACCGGCGGCCCGCGGAAGTCGGCGGCGTCCCCCCGAACCCCGGCGACGACGGCCAGCGCTGGGGGAACCCGGTCTACGACTGGGACTACCTCCGCGAGCACGGCTACGACTGGTGGCTCGCGCGATTCGAACGCCTCTTCGACCTCGTCGATATCGCCCGCATCGACCACTTCAAGGGCTTCGACGAGTTCTGGGCGATCCCCGCCGCGGCCGACGACCCGGCCGCGGGCCGCTGGTGCGACGGGCCCGGTGCGGACTTCTTCGAGACGGTTCGCGACGAACTCGGCGACCTCCCGTTCTTCGTCGAGGACCTCGGCTTCCTCGACGAGGGCGTCGCGTCCCTCCGCGAGCGCTTCGACTTCCCGGGGATGCGCGTCCCGCAGTACGCCGACTGGTGCGCGGACGGCCACATGTACAAGCCGATGCACTACCCGGAGAACGCCGTCGGCTACACGTCCACGCACGACACCGACACCGTCGTCGGCTACTATCGCGCCCTCGACGAACGCCAGCGCGACTGCCTCCACTACGCGCTCGGTACCGACGGGAGCGAGATACACTGGGACCTCGTCGAGGCCGTCTGGAACTCGAACGCCGTCGTCGCGATGACGACGCTGCCGGACCTCCTCGGCCTCGGCGGGGACGCGCGGTTCAACGAACCCGGCACCGCGTCCGGGAACTGGCGGTGGCGCGTCACCGAGGACGGCCTCGACGCCGACGTGGCGGAGCGCCTCCGACAGGTGACGGACCGAACGATCCGCTAGAACTCGATGACGCCGTCCTCCGTCGCGACGCCGTCGACGAGACGCGTCGGCGTCGCGTCGTAACTCGGGTTCGCCGCCTCGAACCCCTCCGGGGGCTCTAAGAGCACCTCGGAGGGCGAGCGGAACGTGTTCTCGAACTCGAACCCGTTCCCGACGAACTTCATCGACGACGCGACGACGGTGACGGGGACGCCCCGGTCGTTCGCCGTCGCGGCGATGGGGTAGGTGCCGACGCGGTTGTAGACGACGTCGTCGATCAGACAGTTCATCCCGACGAGCACCCGGTCGCACTCCGCGAGGACGTGGCCCGCGGCGCCGTCCACGACGACGGTCACGTCGACGCCGTCCCGGTCGGCGAGCCGTCTCGCCGTCCGCCGCCCGAGGAAGCGCGGCCGCGCCTCCGTGACGTAGAGGCCGAGTTCCTTCCCGTCGTCGAGCGCGCGCTCTATCGTCGCCATCACCGTCGACGAGTTCTCGTGGGTGAGGAGGACGTCGCCGTCCTCGACGAGCGCCGCGGCCTCCGCCGCCGCGTGCCGCTTGCTCTCCTCCACCTCCTCGACGACGTCGTCGATGACCGCGAGCAGCGCCGCTTCGCCCGCCTCGACGCTCTCCGGGTCCGCGTCCGTGACCGTCTCGACGATGCGGCGCTGGGTCGTGTGCAGGGGCGTGTGCGAGTGGTTCGCCTGCCGGAGCGCGCTGCTGTTGCGTTCGAGCGCGCGCACGAACTCCTCCGCCGTGTAGTGGTCGCGCTCGGTGAGTTCGCGGAGCGCCTCGGCGGCCTTGACCGCGACGACGGACGCGGACTGCGTCTGCATCTCCTCTATCTCCCGCACCGTCTCGTCTATCATGGTCGAACGTGAGGGACCGACGCTAATGGGTGTTTCCCGCGTCGGCGAGCGCGTCCTCCACGCGCTCGATCAGCGACTCGTTCCCGACGAACGTCGGCGTCCGCGCGTGCAGGTCGTCCGGGTCGACGTCCAGCAGGGACTGCGCGCCGTCCGTCGACGCGCCCCCCACCGCCTCCACGAGATAGCCGAGCGGCGCGGCCTCGAAGTGCACGCGGAGCTTCCCGTCCGGGTGGCTCTCCGTCGCCGGATAGCCGAATAGCCCGCCGTACTCGAGGACTTGCGCGACGTCCGCCACCGTCGCGCCCCCGTAGCGGAGCTTCAGGTCGCGCTCCAGGTCGTCCGCGAGCGCGTTCACCGCGTCGCTCCGCGCGCTCGCGCGCCCCGCGAGGCCGACGACCATCGGCTCCGCCGGCATCTCGAAGACGCTCCAGCGCTCGCTCGCGCCGTCCCGCAGCAGGTACTCCTGCACGTCGTCCGAGTCCTCGCGCGCCACCGTCATCGTCGTGTACGGCCCGTAGAGGACGACGGCGGCGGCGACGAGCTCGCGCCCGCGCGCCGGGAGCGGCGCGTCGTAGACGCCGACGATGGTGCCCACGGAGTTGTTCGGCGCGAGGTTCGCGGAGCCGTCCAGCGGGTCGATGGCGACGCTGTACCCCGTCCCGCAGTCCACGACGTCGTCGCGCTCCTCGCTCGCGTACGCGCCCACCGCGTCCAGGACGGAGAGCGAATCGAAGAACAGGTCGTCCGCCCAGACGTCCGCGTCCGTCTGTCGCTCCCCGCTCGGGTTCGTCCCCGCCTTCGCGCCCGCGTGACTCGCGAGATGGTGGTCGACGTAGTTCGCCGTGTCCTGTATCGCGCGCACGATGCTGTCTATCTCGCGCATCACCGCACCCCCCCGTCGTTCGCGTGTGCTCCGACCATCAGTTGATGCGCGTGTAGCCGCCGACGAGTGCGTTCTCGCGTTCGATGTCGGACAACTCGGCGTGCTCGTCGATGACAGAGGACGCGAACGAGCAGTTCTCCACCGTGGCGTCCGGGAAGACGACCGTGCGTTCGAGCGTCGAGTTCCGGACCGTCGCGCCCGCCATCACGTGCACCGCCTCGCCGATGTCGCTGTCCTCAACGGTGGCGTCGGCCGCCACCTCGCTCCCGCCGTCGAGCGACCACTCGACCGCGTCGAGGTAGGCCGCGGGCGTCCCGATGTCGTACCACGCGCCGTCGAACGTGTACGCGTACACCGCCTCGCGCGCCTGCAGCCACTTCACGAACCACCCCGGTTCGTCCGGGTTGTTGTCGTCCGAGAGGTACTCGCCGAGCAGCGGCACCGTCTCGCGCTCGAACGCGTAGCAGGCGATGGACGCGAGCGTGCTCTGCGGGTCCTCTGGCTTCTCCTCGAAGCCGACGACGCGCTCGCTCTCGACGTCGAGGACGCCGTAGGACTTCGCGCGCTCTCGACTCCCGACGTCGTAGGCGGCGAGCGCGCTCCCGTCCACGCCCTCGAAGTAGTCCACGAAGTCCGAGAGCGAGAAGCTGATGAGGTTGTCTCCGGCGACGACGAGCAGGTCGTCGTCGATGCCCTCGCGTTCGACGAGTTGCGCGAGCGCCCCGACGACGCCGAACTTCTCGCCCTCCTCGCTCGTGTCCTCCACGGAGAGCGTCGGCTTCTCGAACCCGCTCTCCGCGATATGGCGGCGGAAGTCGTCCGCGAAGCGCTCGTTCGTCGAGATGAACACCTCCTCGATGCGGTCGTCCGCCTCCAGGTCGCGGAATATCTCGTCGATGATCGTGCCGTCGCCGACCGGGAGGAACATCTTCGGCCGGTTTCGCGTGATCGGCCACATCCGGGTGGCGTACCCACCCGCGAGAACAACGGCTCTCATGAACCCCCCTTCTCGGAGGAGTCATATTAGGGTTGGGGAGTATCGCACGCTAACGCGTCGCACGCGTCTGGTTTCGGGCGTTCGACCGGTCGCCCTATCGGTAGGCCTCGCGGAGGAAGACGAGCACGCCCCCGAGCATCGCGAGGTTCCCGAAGAACGCGAGCCGGTCGCCCTTCCCCTCGCCCGCCTCGGCGTTCCAGAAGTCGTGCATCGTCACCGTCACCGCGGAGAGGAACACCGCCGCGCCGCCCGTCGCGAGCCGCGGGAGCCGCCACAGCGCGATGCCGAGGCCGCACGCGACCATCGTGGCGGACGCGAGCGGCGCGAGCACGTCCGGCATCGGCACGCCCGCCGACTCGGCGTACTCGACGTGTCCCTCGACGTCGCGGAAGTCCTCGGACGCCTGGAGCGCGAGGCCGAGGCCGAGCGCGACCCGCCCGAGCCGCGATAGCGATGCGCCGTCCGTTCCGTCGGTACCGTCGTCGCGCATGGTCGAGGCTTCGGCGCGCCGACACATATAGCTCTCGGCGCTCGCCGCCCCCAACGGCTATGTGGTTCCGCGCTCGCATCACGCGCATGAGCAAGGCCACGTTCGAGGTGTACGTCGACGCCGAGGGACAGCACCGCTGGCGCCTCGTCCACGACAACGGGAACATCATCGCGGACTCCGGCGAGGGGTACGCGTCCCGACAGAAGGCCGAGCAGGGCATCGAGAGCGTGAAGCAGAACGCGCCCGACGCCCCCGTCGTCGTCGACTGACTCTCGCCCGGCGCGGCGCGCTCGCACCGACCCGACGAACGCGGCGTCAGCGGCGACGCCTTCCGTGACGTGAAGCTACTTAGTGTGGTATGCGATACACGTTCACACGATGGTGACTGATCTCTCCGCGCACGACTGGTCGCGACAGTACATCGACGGCGAGTGGGTCGAGGCGGCCGACGGCGGGACGCTCCCCGTCGAGGACCCCTCGACGCGCGAACACCTCTACGACGTCCCGGCGGCGACGGAGGGCGACGTCGACGCCGCCTACGACGCCGCCGTCGCCGCGGGATCCGAGTGGGCGGCGACGCCGCCGGCCGCGCGACAGGACGTCGTCCTCGACGCCATGCAGGGCCTCCGCGAGTGGTTCGACGACACCGTCGACCTGCTCACCCGCGAGGGCGGGTCGTCGGCCGTGAAGGCGAACATCGAGACGGAGAACACCGTCTCGACCCTCCGCGAGGCCGCGACGTTCCCCGTGCGCATGAAGGGCGAGCACGCCGACTCCAACGTCCCCGGGAAGGAGAACATCGTCGAGCGAACGGCCGAGGGCGTCGTCACGGTCATCACGCCGTGGAACTTCCCGCTCGTCCTCACGATGCGCGCCGTCGCGCCCGCCATCGCCACCGGCAACAGCGTCGTCCTCAAGCCCGCGTCCGCGACGCCCGTCACCGGCGGCCTCCTCGTCGGCCGACTCTTCGAGGAGGCCGACCTCCCGGACGGCGTCCTGAACGTCGTCACCGGCCGCGGCTCCGACATCGGCGACGCCGTCGCCGGCCACCCCGACGCGGACGTCGTCGCGTTCACCGGCTCCACCGACGTCGGGCGCGACGTCGCCGCCGCCGCCAGCCGGAACCTCGCCGCGCCCGCGATGGAACTCGGCGGGAACAACGCGCACATCGTCACCGAGGACGCGGACGTCGAAGCCGCCGCGAAGGCCGGCGCGTTCGGCTCCTTCACGCACTCCGGACAGATCTGCATCAGCATCAATCGGCACGTCGTCGTCGACGACGTCTACGACGAGTACGTCGAGACGCTCGCCGCGCTCGCCGGACACACCCCGACCGGGAGCGTCCACGACCCCGAGACGGTGGTCGGACCGATCATCGACGAACGCCAGCGCGATACGATCCTCTCGTACGTCGAGGACACCGTGGACGCGGGCGCGACGCTCGAAACCGGCGGCGGCGTCCACGAACTCGACGGCGTGGAGGACTCGCTGGTCGTCGAACCCACCGTCCTCTCCGACGTCACGAACGACATGGCCGCGTCCTGCAACGAGGTCTTCGGGCCCGTCGCGCCCGTCATCCGCGCGAGCGACGTCGACGAGGCCGTCGAGATCGCGAACGACACCGACTACGGCCTCTCCGGGAGCGTCTACGCGGGCGACCTCGGCCGCGGCCGCGAGATAGCGAAGCGCGTCGAGACCGGGATGATCCACGTCAACGATCAGCCGATCAACGAGGAACCCCACATGCCGTTCGGCGGCGTCGGCGCGTCCGGCATCGGCCGCTTCAACGCCGAAGAGGTCATCCACGAGTTCACGACGACGAAGTGGGTGAGCGTCCAGCACGAGGAGCGCGACTACGGCTACTAGACGGCGCTCGCGACCCGCGGTCGGCGGGCCGGCCCGTTCGCGTCAGGCCGCCGTTCCGTTCGCCGTCCCGTTCCCGTCGTCGCTGACGGTCACCTGCACGTCCCCGCCGCGGGGGACCGTGATGTTCTGCGTGCCGACGATGGTTCCGTTCGCGTCCGTGACGACGACCCGGACGGACGTGCCGCTCCCCGCGGATCCGCCCGTCTCGTTCCCGACGTCAGCCACCTCGCCGCGCGTCATGAACGCGTAGACCGGCTTGTCGCCGTCGAGGACGGTGACGTCGCCGGACTCCGCGTTCACGAACGCCGTGTACGTCACGCCCGAGCGACTGCTCGGCACGACCTTCACGTGCCAGTAGAGCGTGTCGTCTTTCACGACGGGGATGGGCGAGACCGCCTCCGCGTTCGAGAGCCGGTTCACCTCGGGGTTCCGCGAGACGAACTCGACCGCTCGCTGCGGGCCGATCTGCGCGTCGTCGTACTGTTGGACGCCCGCCGCGCCCGTCTGACCGTCGAACGTCCAGATCTGGTAGACGCCGTTCCCGCTCCCCGTCGGCTCCGTCGCGACGAAGTACGTCAGGCCGCCGCCGTCGGTCGGGACGGCGAGCGGCCAGTGGTTCCCGCCCTCCGGGAGGTCGGCGACCTGGAGGACGTCCTCCTTCCAGAACCACTTGTTCAGCGCGCCGTGGACGTACTGCATCGACTCGACGCGGTACATCGCGAGACTGTACGGGTAGACGTTCTGTCCGTCGAGGCGCGCCGAGTCGGTCGCTTCGGCGGGCGTCAGCGAGTCGATACTCCCGCTCCGATCCATCACCTCGACGCCGCCGTACCGCGGGACGGCGTAGACCTGCGGGACGGGGAGGAAGCGCACGCGCCAGTCGTACGTCGTCGTGGAGTGCGCGATGTAGCTCGTGCCGTTCGCGTCGGCGTTGAACGTCGTGTCCCAGTCGTGGCCGACCAGCGGGTCGTGCAGGACGCTCTGGTACTCGTAGCCGTCGAAGAACAGTTGGCCGCGGCCGTTCGCGAACTCGGCCTGCTCGACCGCGACGTCCTTGTTCGTCGTCGTCATGTTCACGTACATCGCGCCGCGCTGATTACCGAACAGCGAGACGAAGAAGGCGTCCGGGACGATGCCGTACGACCACTCGTAGGTGCCGTTCCGGTAGGCGATGTCCGAGCCGGTGAGCCGGTACTGCGGGTACTGCATCGAGGACTGCGCGTAGTTGTCGCCGACGCTCCGCGGGAGCATCCGCACGTTCTCCTGCGAGGTGTTCGGGAGCGCCGAGAGCTGCGCCGCGTCCCCCTGCATCCCGCTCGCGACGTCCTCGTGCGCGTAGATGCCGCCGACGACGGGGCCGACGAGCAGGCCGAGCGCGACGAAGACGACGACGGCGAGCGCGAGCAGGCCGCGCGACCGGCGCCGATAGCCGACGGCGCCGATGGCGAGCGCGACGACCCCCCACTGCACGACGCTCGGCGTCCCGACGAACACGCCGTACAGGAGCGCCTGCGTCGTCGGGAGGAAGAGCACCGCGAGGACGAGTATCCCGACGCCGTACGCGGCTATCTGCCAACGCTCCAGGTTCACCTCGACGCCGAAGTCCTCGGGTCCCGGGGCGCTCATCGCCTCTCACCCCCGCGTCCGGGTGTGGGGCGCGTTCGTCGACCGGCGGGCGGCGCGCCGGTGGGCGAGTCACCGTCTGCGTGGAGGGCGGGCGGGGCGACGCCGCGGCGTGCGGCGGGCCGCGTTCGGGGACCTGACATACGCCGACCATACTCGTCCGCACGCATAAATGGTCGTTCCCGCGCTGCCGTTCCGGCCGCCCGGGACGGCCCGCACCCGGGACCGGACCACCTCCTCCCCGCCCAGATATTATTGTACACAGTACGAACTACTCTCGGCGTTCGCTCGCGGGCTGTCAGCGTCAGCCTCCCGGAAAGAAACGCCGCCCTCCAATCGCCCGAGGCGAGAGATGTGAGGGCTCTGGCGGTCTGACACATCGGTTCTCGCAGGAAGTCGCGTGCGCCCCCTCGAATCAGGTTCGAGGACGGTTGGTACATAAAACGGGTGGGGAAATCTCGTGGGGTCCGCCCCCTGACAACTCGTGCAGGGCGTGACGACATCTCCCGCTTCTCCTCCACAATCAGTATTGTAAAATAATTGGGATACTGTTTGGTGGTCGCGTCCTGCGCGCCGCCTCGACTCTCCGTGGCGTCCGCGCCGACACACCCCCTCCGCCCGACGATATTACGGAGATAACGATGTAAACCAAGGGGTCGCCGTGCGTGTCCGACGATGGCGCACTGTCACGCACGCCCACCCCGGCCGACGTTCGGACGCCGCCGTACGGCCGTCTGCCGGTATCCGCCCGTGGCGGGTTCGCTATGGTTCACGGCGATTCTCCGACATCGTCGAACCCCGACCCGACGCCGTTCCACGCACCCCTCGCGCTCACCGACGCGCGACGCGGCGATACCGACGCCCCGTCGTCGTCCATCCCTGTCGCACCTCCGCACCGACTGTTCTCACATACCGAACAGACAGAGCCGACAGCTGCCACTCCCGAAAACCGCTGAGAACAGCGATAACTCGTCTGACGCACCCGAATCCGTCCGCGTTCGCGCTCGGATGACGACGCGACCCGCCCTCCTCTTGTTCGGATATAGCGAACCGACTCGCGGACGCACTCTCGCCGTTTCGGCACGAACATACATTAGGGACCACGACATACGTCATAGTATGGCACGCTCGGCAGACCCCGGAGGCACACCAGCGGGTGCGCCGTCGGTGGACTCCACCCTCGTCGCCGCCCGTCGCGCCCTCGACCGGGAGCGGACGCTCCTTCAGAACGAACGCGACGCCTTCGAGGCGTTCTATCGGCGCCTCGAAGCCGTCCCGCCCGACGCCCCTCACGCGTCCGCCGGCGCAGCCGCCACCGCGCGCCGCGCCGACCTCACCGACCCGTCCGCTCACACCGGACTCGATGCCGTGCAGCGCGCGTACGAGGAGACCGTGATGGCAGCCCCCCACTACGAGGACGAGTACGGCGACCGATACCGCGAGAGCCTCGCCGCGGAGTTCGACGCCGAACTCGCCGCCGCGCTCACCGACCCGCCGACGCTCTCCCCCGTCGCCAGGGCCCGCCTCCTCGACGAAGTCCGATTCGCCGTGGAGTCCCGGACCGACGTGCTCGCGGAACTCGACCGGGAGGCGGACGCGCTCACCGACGCGCGCGCGGCGCTCCGCGACGTCACCGAGGAACTCGCCGCCATCGAGTCGCGCCCGCTCTTCGAGTGCGAGCGCGACGAACTCGCGCGACTCCGCGACGACCTCGCGACCCTCGCCGACCGCTGCGACGACCTCGCCGTCGCACGTCAGTCCGGCGACCTCCGCTCCACAGACCGACTGTTCACCGCCACGGGCGAGAGTTCGCTGGTCCGCTACCTCTACGCCGACCTCCCCCACCGCTATCCCGTCCTCCGCGCCATCGCCGCGTGCAGCGACCGCGTCGAGACCGCCCGCCGACACGTCCGGACCGCGACGCGAAGCCGCGACTCCCGCTGACCCGGAACCGACGCCCGCGCGAACCGACACACCAGAAACGAATACATATAATCCTAACAGCATATGTCCGGAGCGCGCTGCGCGCTCGCGGCCGGCGCGTATCACCGTGCGCCCACTCGCGTTCTCGCCGTATCGGCCGTTGAACGACGATAAGCGCGCGTACTCCCGCCCCTCGGTCTCCGTCCCGCCTCGCCGTCGCGTCGTTTTCGCCGCTCCCATCTATTCCCGCTCAAATCCTTTTAGGGGCTCTGAATTGCCGGCTAGCGTTCGCTCCGCGCTCTCGAAGTCGGGCGTGTCGGCCGGACCGAAACCCGGCCGGACTGGCGTGACAATAGAACACCACGATGCACGCTGTATAGAATATACTATACTATCAGTCGCAGGCCGGTCGTCGCGCGCCGTCCGGTCGCCTCGCGCCACCGCTGCTGCGAGTCGTCGCCGGGCGCGAAAGACCTTTGACCCGCTCCGGGGAACGGGACGGCATGCCACACGACTGCTCCTTTCTCCGCGAACTCTCGCTCGCCGACGACCAGGTGAGCGTCGCTCCCGCCGACCGCGACGACTACGCCACCGACTACGGCACCACCGCGGCCGACGCCAGCGCGCCGGACGCCGTCGTCTACCCCGAATCGAGCGAGGACGTCGCGGCCGTCCTCGCCGCCGCGAACGAACGCGGCGTCCCCGTCACCCCGTACGCCGCGGGCAGCGGCACCGAAGGCCACGCGGTCCCCGTCCGGGGCGGCGTCACGCTCGCGATGGAGCGCATGGACCGCGTCCTCGACGTCCGCCCCGACGACCTGCAGGTGGACGTCCAACCCGGCGTCGTCGGCGACGACCTGAACGAGCACGTCGCGTCGCACGACCTCTTCTTCCCCGCGTTCCCGCAGTCCGCCGCGTTCTCCACCGTCGGCGGCATGATAGCCACCGACGCCAGCGGCCGCCGCACCGTGAAGTACGGCGAGGTCCGCGAGTGGGTTCGCGAACTCGACGTCGTCACCGCCGACGGCCGCACGCTCACGCTCGGGAACCGCGCGACGAAGACGTCCGCCGGCTACAACCTCCGCGACCTCTTCGTCGGGAGCGAGGGAACGCTCGGCGTCGTCACGCGCGCCACCCTCGAGTTGGCCGTGCGGCCCGCGGAGACGCTCGGCGGCCGCGCCGTCTTCCCCACGCTCGACGACGCGACGGCCGCCGTCACCGACGTCCGCCGCGCCGGCGTGGACGTCGCCACCCTCGAACTCGTCGACGCGCTCACCGCCGACATCGCCAACAGCTACACCGGCGCCGGCCTCCCCGACGCCCCCACGGTCTTCTTCGAACTCCACGGCCGCGCGCTCGACGCGGAACGCGACCGCCTCCGCGAGATATTCGAGCGACACGACGCGGACCGCGTCGACGCGAGCGCGGACGACGAGGAGATGGCCGAACTCTGGGCCGCCCGCCGCGACGTCGGCCGCGCCCTCCAGGCCTACGACGAGAACCGCGTCCTCCAGACCGCCGGCGACGTCACCGTCCCCCTCGGCTCCTACGCCGACGTCGTCCGCTACATCGGCGCCGTCGGAGACGAGTACGACCTCCCGATTCCCGCGTTCGGCCACGCCGGCGACGGGAACGCCCACTACGCCGTCCTCGTCGACCCGGACGACCCCGACGAGGTCGAACGCGGCCACGAGGCGTCCGCCGACATCGTCCGCGAGGCCGTCCGACTCGGCGGCACCTGCACGGGCGAACACGGCGTCGGCCGCGGCAAACGCGACTACCTCGCCGACGAACTCGCCGACGAGACGCTGGACGCGATGCGGGACGTCAAGGACCTCTTCGACCCCGAGGGCATCCTCAACCCCGGGAAGGTCTTCCGGTAGCCGTCGCGCCGCGGCGCGTTCTCGCCGCGCGCCGCGCGCCGGTGGCGGCCCCCGCGACGCCCCCACGCGCTCACTCGATCCGTGCGAGCACGCCGTCGAGAATCGCCGTCGTCGCGGCCTTGTGCAGCGGTTCGTTGTCGTTCCCGCACTGCGCGGACATCAGGCAGGACGGACAGCCCGTGGGGTCCGCGCAGTCGCAGTCGGCGACGCGCTCCCGCGTCCGACCCGCGACGTCCGCGACGTGCTCGTAGATGGCGTGCGAGAACCCGACGCCGCCCTCCACGGCGTCGTGGACGAACCACGTCGGCGCGCCCGTCTCCGCGTGGTGGGGCGTGCTCAGCCCGCCCATGTCCGAGTTGTCGAGGCGGAGTTCGAGCGGCGCGAGCTTTATCATCCCGTGCTCGGCGCCGTGCAGACCGCCCGCGAACGTCCACGCCGCGGGCGCCATCCCGCCGTCGTCGGGCGCGACGAGGCCGTCCTCGCCCACGCGCTCCGCGACGCGCGCCTCCATGTCCGCCGGGAGTTCGATCCACATCAACTGGGTGCGCAGCGACACCGGCGGCAGGTCGATCGGATACGGCCCCTCGACGCCGCCGTCCCCGAGCGAGTGGCGCCGATAGCGCGTGTACTCTATCTCGACGGTGCCCGTGCCCTTGCGAATCGCGTATCCGCCGCCCAGGTCGCGGGACGCGCTCGCCTCGACGTCCGTGACGGTCTTGTGGTGTGCGGTCGTCGTGTACTCGTCCGTCGAGACGCGCTCCACCTCGACGTACGGCCGCGGATGGTCCTCCACCAGGTCGGTCACCTCGTACTGGTCGCCGTCGTAGAGGACGAGCGCGCCCGGATGGTAGTCCCGGTACGCCCGTTCGCGCTGGATCGGCCGCATGTCGACGTCGCCGTTCGGACAGCGAACGTCGAACTGCACGTCCGTCGTCGCGTACATCGAGACGGTGGACTGCGGGCGCGGCGGGCCGTCGTACTGCGCGCCGCGCTCAAGGTCGCCGACGAGTTTGCCCGCGTCCCGCCAGACCGAGACGGCGCGTTCGAGGCGCTCGCGCGGCCCGAACCACTCGACGTCCGCCTCCTCCAGGGGGAGTTCGTCCGCTGCACAGAGGACGTGGCGCGCGTAGACGGGATTGTTCGAGACGTCGATGACCGCGTCCTCCACGTCGTCCTCCAGGAGGTAGCCGGGGTTGTCCCGGACGTACTGGTCGATGGCGTCGCTCCGCGGGACGAACACGGAGAGCGCGTCCGACGTCCCGCGGCCCGCGCGTCCGATGCGCTGCCAGAACGACTGGCGCGTCCCCGGATAGCCCGCGAGCACCGTCGCGTCCACGCTCCCGACGTCGATGCCGAGTTCGAGCGCGCTCGTCGAGAACACCGCGTCCAACTCCCCGCTCTTCAGCGTGTTCTCCACCGCGCGGCGCTTCCGCTTGCTCAACCCCGCGTGGTACGGTCGCGCGCGCAAGCGGCCGCTCGCGTCCTCGCGCGCCCGCTTCGCCGCTATCTCGGTGCCCTGTCGCGACCGGAGGAAGCCGAGCGTCTGCACGCCCCGCTGGCCGAGGTGCGCCGCGACGCTCGCCGCCTCCGCGCCCGCCCGTCGGCGCGTCGCCGGCACCGACGCCCCCTCGCTCGCGCCGTCGCCGTCGCGTTCCGGAAGCCAGAACGCGAGGTCGCGGCGGCCGCGCGGACTCCCGTCCTCGTCCACGACCGTCGTCTCGCGTCCCGTGAGCGCCTCGGCGTGCTCCGCGGGGTTCCCGATGGTCGCGCTCGCGCAGACGAACTGCGGGCGCGAGCCGTAGTGCGCGAGCACGCGCCGGAGACGCCGCAGCACCCACGCGACGTGCATTCCGTGCACGCCCGTGTACGCGTGCGCCTCGTCCACGACGACGAGTTCGACGTTCCGGAAGCAGTCGCGCCACTTCGCGTGACTCCCGAGATACTGGTTGAGCCCGGAGAAGTTCGAGACGACGACGTCCCGGTTCGCGCGGATCACCGGCTTGCGATCCGCCTTCGTGTCGCCGTCGTACGTCTCCGCGCTCGCGTCCACGCCGAGGTCCGCGAAGAGGTCGTTCACGGCGCGCTCCTGGTCCGCGCTCAACGCCTTCGTCGGATAGCAGAAGAGCGCGCGCGCGTCCGGATTCCGCTCCTTCAGGAGCGCGAAGTAGAGCGCGTAGATCCACGTCTTCCCCGAGGACGTCGAGGTGGCGACCGTGACGTCCTCGCCCCGCCGGAGCGCGTCGAGCGCGCGCGCCTGGTGCGCGTAGAGGTCGTCGTCGAGCGAATCGGCGAGCGCGTCCGGCAGCACCTCGCCCGCGGGAACCGCCTCCGGGTCGACCGCGGGCACGACCTCGTGGTGGGCGAGTTGGTCCGCGCCCGCGTCGGGCGCCGCGTCGAGGAGGACGTCGAGGCTGGGCGTGGTCACGAGAAGTCCCCCAGCGTGCCCTGCGCCGTCTCGGCCGGTTCGGTGTCCGTCGGGCCGCCCCCGGCGGCGACGCCCGCGACGTGCTCGGCGTCCCGCACCGCGTCGTAGACGTACGCCAGCGCGCGCACGTCGTCCTCGCAGTACGCCTCGTGGCGCTCCCAGTCCAGTTCGGTCCCGTCGCGCGGGTCGGCGAGCCACCGCCGGAATCGCTGGCCGACCACCGCGCCGCTCAGTCCGGTGTCGTCGCCCGCCCACCCCAGCGCGCTCGCCACGTCGTCGAGAGCGTTCGTGACGCCCGGCAGGACGGCGTTGTCCTCGGTGCGCGCCCACCAGAGGAGGTCGAACGTCCACGCGTCCCGCCACGCGTCCGCGTGCGCGGGACAGTACCGGTCGACGTGCTCGGTGAGGTGCGGGAAGTCGAAGCGCTCGCCGTTGTACGCGACTATCGGCCGGTCGGTCGCGTTCTCGGCGTACCAGGACGCGAACGCCCGCACGGCCGCGCCCCTGTCGTCCGGGTCGGTCGCGAGGAAGGACCGATACGCGTCCGTTCGCGTGTCGTAGACGCCGATCAGCCAGAGCATCGTCGGACTCAGCCCGTCCGTCTCGACGTCCACGAACACCGGGTCGTTCCCGGGGAGGCGCGCCGACGACGTCCGATAGACGCGCCCGTCGACTCGCGCGCGCGCCGCGTACCGGACCCGTCGCGCCGTCGCCGCGCCGATACCGTCCAGCGTCCGGAGGTCGTCGACCGAGGCCGATGCGACGTCCGATTTCGACGCGTAGCCCGCGTGCCGGAGCGTCGCGGCGCGCGTCGGCCCGACGCCCGCGAGCCCTTCCAGTCCGAACCGTCCCGGATCGTACGTGTCCGCCGCGACGGTGCCGTCCGCGTGCAGGGAGAGCGCCGCGACGGCCGCGCCCGGCGACGCCCCCGTCTCGTCCGCGCCCGGGCGGACGCCCTGCACGACGAGGCCGCCCCAGTCGTTCCGATAGCCGGGCGCGGCCGCCGTCGTCAGGTGCGTGTACGATCCCTCCAGATCCGCCGCCGAGAGCGCGCGCTCGTACGCCTTGCGGCCGTCCAGCGACGTCTCGAGGGCGACGAGGTCGACGTCCACCGAGAGCAGGTCCGAGAGGACGAACGTCTCCGCGTCCGCGTCGAGCGACCCCCGTCGCTCGTGCTCGCGCAGCGCAGCGAGGTCGTCGGGGGAGCGCACGACCGCGACCTGCGGGCCGGGCGGGTCGGTCACCGGGCCGACGTCGCGCCCGCCGAGGGCGACCGTCGCGACGCCCCCGGGGAATCGCGTGCGCCGATACGGTCGCTCGACGAGGACGACGTCCGGGTCGACGTAGTCGAGCGACTCGCCGAGCTGGCGGTCGGTCAGTCGGTCGAGGGCGGCGTCGGGGTAGACGGCGAGGACGACGCTCCGCTCCATCTATTCGAGGGTGGTGCGAGAGCGGCTTAACCGTTTCACCCCGCACGCATCGGCGCGCGACGCGGCCGCCGCCGCGGATCGCCGCACGCGCGCCCCGCGCACACCGTCGCGTCTGCCGTTCTCACCAGGTGACGTCGGCGTCCTCGACGGCGTCCTCGACGAGGCTCGCACACCGTTCCCAGTACTTCGGCGTGTGGCCGGCGTTGTGCGGCGTGACGAGACAGTTCCCGAGGTCCCAGAGCGGGTGGCCCGCCGGGAGCGGTTCCGGGTCCGTGACGTCCACGGCCGCGCTCGCGATGTCGTTCGTGCGGAGCGCCGCGACCAGCGCGTCCGTCTCCACGACCGGGCCGCGCGCGATATTGACGAGCATCGCGTCCGTCGGCATCGCCGCGAACACCGCCTCGTCCACCAGCCCCTCCGTCTCCTCGGTCAGCGGGCACGCGAGCACGAGATAGTCCGAGCGGGCCGCCGCCGCCAGCGTCTCGTCGTAGCCCACGACCTCGTCCGCGTTCCCGCCCTTCGACGGCGTGTAGCGCACGCCGATGGTCTCCACGCCGAAGTCGTCGAAGCGCGCGACGATCTCGCGACCGATCGGCCCCATCCCCACGACGGTCGCCGTCGACCTGCGCAGTTCGCCGCACTGGAAGTGCCGCCACTCCCCCGCGTCGTCCTGCTCGAACGCACGCCGGAGGTTCCGCACGTCCGCGAGCACGTAGCCGAGCACCTGCTCGGCGATGTTCGGACCGTGGACGCCCGAGGCGTTCGAGACAGCGACCCCCGCCTCCCCCAGGGCGTCCGTCGGGAGGTGGCCCGTCCCCGCGAACGTGCACGCGAACAGTTCGAGGTTCGGTGCGTCGTCCAGCAGCGCCGGATCGATCTGGAACCCCGTCGCGACGACCGCGTCCGCCAGCTGCTCGCGCTTCTCCGCCGGCGTGCGCGCCAGCGCGACACTCGCGTCCGGGAACGCCTCCCGGAGTTCCGCCGCGTACGCCGCCGGGTCGAGACCGTGAACCTTGTCGTGGAAGACGACGATGTCAGCCATCGTTCCCCCGTTCGTCGCGTCCCGTGTTAAACGCTCGGCGTTCCGAAGCGGGGAGGCAAGCCTTACCGTCGCGCCCGCCCTACGCCCCGTCGATGCGAGTCGTCTGCATCGTCGGCCCGAGCGACGCCGGGAAGACCACGCTCGTCGAACGCCTCCTCCCCGTCCTCGCCGACGATACCCCCGTCGGCACGGTGAAGTCCATCCACCACGACGTCGAACTCGACGACCCCGGGAAGGACACCCACCGCCACCGGACCGCCGGCGCCGACCGCGTCGTCGGCGTCACCCCCTCGCTCACCGCGACGTTCGAACCGCGCGGGAAGGCCGACGACGGCGCGCGGGCCGCCCTCGAACGCGCCCTCGACGGCTTCGACGACGACGCCGTCGTCCTCGTCGAAGGGTTCGACGACTCGCCCTATCCGCGAATCCGCGTCGGCGACGCGGACGCGGACGTCGACGACCCGGCGCCCGTCCTCGCGCGCGTCGACGCCGGCGCGGACGCGGACGTCGAGGTCCTCGCGGATCGAATCCGCGCGCTCGACGACCGGGACTAGGCGCTCACTCCACGACGTGGACGTTCCCCATCATCCCCGCCGGGAGGTGCGGGATGCAGAAGTAGTGATACCAGCCCGCCGTCTCGAACGTGTGCGCGTAGCGCTCGCCCGGCGCGATGGCGCCGCCGCCGTTCAACTCGTCCACGAACGAGCGCGCCGCCGCCACCTCGTTCGGGAAGTCGCCCGACGAGAAGTACGTCGCGTCCTCCGGGAAGAAGACGCCGTGCGAGTGCCCCGAGGAGACGCCGAGCAAGTCCTCAACCTCCGAGTGCCGTTGTGTCGCCGGCGTCACCGTGTGGTTGCGCGCGCCCGTGTTCTCCCAGACCACCTCGTCGCCCACCGACACCTCGAACGTCGGCACGTCCCGGGGCACCCAGTACGGGGCGTCCTCCGGCACCTCCGTGGTCGTCTGCGGGACGAACGCGTCCGACACCATCGCGACGTCGTAGCCGCTCTCCGCCGTCGCGCGACCGAGACACCCCGCGCTCGCGGCGCCGAGCGCCGCCGCCCCGGCCGCGAGGAACGCGCGCCTGTGCATACGTGTCCGTTGGGCGTACGCCGGACTAATACTCCCCGGTCGCGCGCCGGCGCTCCCGCGGCCCGCCCCCGCCGCCGGGCCGCTCGCCCGTCGCCCGCGAACCTGCACGCATATGTATCCGACTCCCCCTACGCACTCGTATGGCAACGTCGACGCAGACCCGGTCCGCGGCCCGCCGCGTCGGCGGCGTCTTCGTCCGGCACGCGCGCGAGTTCGCCGCGCTCACCCTCCTCGTCACGTTCGCGCTCGTCCTCCTCGGCGAGTTCACCGCCGCCGCCGGCGCCGGCGCCACCTGCAACAACACCTATCCGGGCTGTGCGGGCCAGTTCTCCCCCGTCGGCCTCTCCGTCCCCCAGTTCGTCGAGTGGTTCCACCGCCTCGTCGCGATGAGCGTCGGCTACCTCATCCTCGGGAACGCCGTCCTCGCGTGGTGGACCGAACGCGGCACGCGCGCCTCCCGCGCCGCGTGGCTCGCCGCGCTCCTCCTCCCCGTCCAGGTCGCCTTCGGCGCGCTCACCGTCACCGTCGCCGGCCTCGTCCCCGGCGGCTACGCGCCCCCCACCCAACTCGTCCACTTCACCACCGCGCTCGCCATCTTCGTCGCGCTCACCGCCGCCACCCTCTGGCTCGACGCCGCGCGCGGCCGCGGCGCCACCGTCGGCCGAATCAGACTCGCCGCCTACGGCGGCCTCGTCCTTCCCCTCCTCCAGGCCGTCGTCTCCCGCGGCGGCCCGCTCACGTTCTGGCCGACCGTCCAGACCACCTACCACGCGCTCGGCCTCCTCGGCATCGCCGCGTTCGCCGCGCTCGCGCTCTGGGCGCGCGAGCGCGACGAAACCGACCTCGCCGTCCTCGGCGCCGTCGGCGCGACTATCACCCTCCTGAACGAGTACCTCGTCAACGGCCTCTTCGTCATCACCGCCCGCGTCGAAGCCGTCATGTCCGTCCTCCTCGCCGTCCAGTTCGTCCTCTTCCTCGCCGCCGCGTGGCGCGCGCGCCGACTCGCGTAGGCGAGGCGACTCGCGCGCGTACTCCGGGGGACTATATGGAGTGGCGGTGTAACGCCGGGGCAAGGCCGACACTATGGTGTCACTGCTAACCGTCGCCGGCATCGCCGTGGCCGTGTTCGTTGGGTTCAACATCGGTGGCTCGTCGACGGGGGTGGCGTTCGGCCCGTCGGTCGGGTCACGGCTCGTTCGGAAGGCGACGGCGGCCGCCCTCTTCGTCGCCTTCGCCTT
>Ga0207755_100264_pt1 | contig 28885 bp, 26 predicted proteins | sample A23P2SouthBayCA_FD_187734 | JGI IMG/M metagenome (GOLD analysis project Ga0207755, IMG submission 187734) | Aerobic enrichment media microbial communities from Bioluminiscent Bay, La Parguera, Puerto Rico - A23 P2 (SPAdes) | ecosystem: Environmental > Aquatic > Marine > Unclassified ...
CGGGGTGACCCGTACGTCCTCTTCGGCATCGGTGCCGCCGGCCCGTATCTTGACCACGAGGACCTCGCGCCCTTGCGCGAGCTGGCACAGCAGTTCGACGCGCTCACGACGTGGTTCCACGGCACGCGGGGCGGATGGGATGCAGTCCTCGAACGAGCAGAAGCGGATTTCGAGGCGTGTCGAGCGTTCGCACGAGAGCACGACATGGAGTTCATTCCGCTCGCACGCCCCGGCTACGACGAGCGGTGGGATACGGGCGACTATCGGACGACCGATCGCTACCTTCCACGCGACCCAAAGCGGTTTCGGCAGCTCCTCGAGTTGGCGGATCAGTATCGGACGACGGAACGCGTCTTCGTCCCGTACAACGACTGGATCGAGGGACACACTATCGAACCGGGGACGTTCACCGGAACGGAGTACGGAACGAAGTATCTGGAGGTCGTCGAGGAGTTCCAACAATCGAACACGTAGACACGGATGACGTCACTGACCGCCGTGCTGCCAGCGGTCGGGCGGTATCTGGAATCGGAAGCACGCGCCTTGCTGGTCGCTATTGCCGAGGCTGGCCTCCCACTCGTGTGCGTTCGCGACCTCCTGAGTGATCGCTAAGCCGAGGCCGGTGCCGTCGTCGTCGGTCGTGAACCCCGGTTCGAAGACGTCACTCTGAACGGGTTCCGGGATTCCGGGTCCGTCGTCGGCGACGAAAACGCCGGTGCCGTCCGAGAGTTCGCCGACCGTCACGGTCACACTCGATCCGGCGTGTTCGACGGCGTTCCGGAAGAGGTTCTCGAACAACTCGGTCAGTCGAGACGCATCAGCGACGACCGTCGTCTCGGGAGCGAGCGTACACTGAAGGGTCGCGTCCTTCGTGGCCACGTGGTTCCACGCGGCAGAAACGACGTCGGCCAAGACAACTTTGTCGGGATTGGTGAGTGTCTGGCCTTGCCGGGCGAGCGTGAGCGCGTCTTCGATCAGGGTGTTCATTCGGTCGTGGGCTTGCCGCACTCGTTCGAAGTGTGTCGGGTCGCCCGTTTCCTCGGCGAGGTCGAGATGGCCGTGTGCGACGTTGAGCGGGTTTCTGAGGTCGTGTGAGAGTAGCGACGCGAACGATTCGAGGCGGTCGTTCTGTTCTTCGAGTTCGCGTTCGCGGACTTTCGCCTCAGTAATCTCGTTGTTGATGGCGATGAAGTACCGAATCGTGCCCTGCGAGTCGGTGAGCGGGGCAATGGTCTGGTCGGCGTAGTATCTCTCTCCGTTTTTCCGCTCGTTGATAATCTCGTTCTCCCAGACGTCCCCGCCCGTAATCGTCTCCCAGAGCGTGGTGTAGAACGCCTCGTCGTGTGCGCCCGATTGAAGCATCGCCGGAGTGTTTCCGAGCGCTTCGTCAGCCGAATACCCCGTCGTCGTCTCGAACGCCGGGTTCACGTACTCGATAACGCCGTCGGGGTCGGTGATGTAGATGGAGTGGCCGGCGTGTTCGACGGCCTGATAGAAGACTTGCATCGTGAGCGCGGTCTGATAACGGCCGCCGATCGTGCGGATTCGGTTCGCAAGCACGGTATAGTGTAGGTCACCGTCTTTCCGAAGGACGTCGGCGGCGCCCTGTCGAAGCGCGTCGACCGCCAGTTCGTCACTCACCGTATCGGAGAGCAAGATGACGGGAAGCGCGGGTTCTGTCTCTTGAATCAACTCGAGGAAGTCGAGCGCATCGATTGCCGTCGTATCACAATCGCAGAGAACGCAATCGACCGGGTCAGCAGCCCCCGTGTCGTGGCTGTACGTCCCGGATTGGGATTCGGTAGTCGGCCGAACGCCACGGGTGCCGGTTCGCAGTCGGTCGATAGCTCCCTGCGGATTCCGCTCGACGGAAACGGTCACTCCCGGTTCGCGGTCTAACGCCGTGGTGAGTTCAGCGACCGTGTCAGCGTCGTCGCTGACGAGTACCGTGTGAACGTCTCGTGCCGTAGACCCGAGGTCGTGTTCGAAGCGAAGCGCCTGCTCGGTTGCTTGGCGAAGCGACGGCATCGTTAGCGCTTCCCACCGTCGAGTTCCGCAGACTCCGAGTCGGAGTCGATCCCCCGGAACGCCGCGTCGAAACCGTCTGTAGAGAGGTCTGCGAGCGCGGCGTCCGCGTCCGACTGGAGGTCGTCGATCCGTTGTTCTAACTCAGCGTACTCCTCGCTCGCTCGCAGTTCCTGCTGGGTTTTCTCGGCGCGGAGTGTAGATTTGGTAGCGACGGCGCGGTGATACTCCTGAATCGTGTCGTCGTAAACCGATTCCTCGCACATCACCTCGACGGCGTCACGGATATCTTCACGGTCGACGGGTTTCGTCAGGTAGTCGTCGAACGCCATGTCGACCACGTCGAAATCGGGTGTGACGGCCGAGACGACGACGACGCGAGCGTCGAGGCCGTCTTCGCGAATCGTCTCCAAGATAGCGTCGCCGGAGACGTCCGGCATCCGCCGGTCGAGCAAGACGACGTCGATGTCGTCGGTGAGTTGTTCGAGCGCTTCTTCGCCAGTATACGCAGTATGCACCTCGTAGTCGCTTTCGAGCCAGTGCGCGTAGAGGTCTGCGAGGTCCTGTTCGTCTTCGACGACGAGAACGTCGGGCCGTCCGTCGCCACCTGATCGTTGTGCGTCCGTCATGAATCTGGAGTGCGAAGGGGAATAGTGAGCGTGACGATGCTTCCCTGCGGGTCGTTATCTGTGATATCGATACGGCCGCCGAGTTCCGTGACGATCCAGTGAACGAGCCAGAGCCCCAGGCCACTCCCGTGCAGGAGCGGTGTCTCCTCGCCCTCACGGAGCACCGCTCGTTCGTCGTCCGGAATCCCGCGGCCGGTGTCCGCGATACGAATCGTCGCCTCCGGGAACGGCGTTCGCTGCACGACCTCGACCCTCACGTCCACTGACGGTGATTCCGCATCGGTATGGGTAATCGCGTTCCGAGTGAGTTCTCGAACTGCCGTCCCGAGTTCGGGATTCACCCGTCCGTCGATATCCGGAACCGTCACCGACGCCTCGGCAGTCGGGTTCTCCGAGAGTATTCGCCTGCAAGCCGACCGCACGACCTCCGTAAACGGCGCCGTCTCCTGTGTGTCCTCCGTCGTAAACGTCCGCTCGATGCGTTGGGTCTGATCGCTGATCGTCAGGAGGTCGTCGACTGTCTGGGTGACCGTCGCCGCGGCCGCGTCACGGTCCGCATCGGTCTCCGCAGCCCGTAGAATGTCACCGTATCCCTTGATGATGTTCAGCTGGTTTCTGAAATTGTGCCGCAACACTCGGAAGAGGACTTCCAGTTGCTGGCGCTGCCGACGCGACTCAGTGAGGTCGGCCCCGACAGCGATCAATCGCTCACGCCCGTCCCCGAACCCCTGGATAGGTGCGAGCGTCTGTTCGACGTAGCGTCGCTGGCCGTCGCGGGTTCGAATCTCCAGCTCGCCCTCCCAGGTGTCTCCCTCGAGGACGCGACGCCGAACCGACTGGAGCGCTACGTCTGATTCGTCGCTCAGAAGACGCTGTAGCCGATCACCCGTGAGTTCGGCACTCGAATATCCGGTCAACTCCTCGAAGGCCTCGTTGACGTATTCGACCGTCCCATCGGCGTCGAGAATCGAAACAGCGCTTCCCGCGCGGGCGACTGCTTCCTGGAAGAGTTCTGCTTCCTCCCGCGCCTCGATACCAGTGATTTCCCGGCCGATAGTCCGCCCGAGGTCTTCGAGAATCGCCTGTTCGTCCTCGCTGAACGCGTTCTGCCGACCCGTGTAGAGGTTCAGGACCCCGAAGAGGCGGTCGCCGTCCTGAATAGGGACGGCGGCGGTCGCCCGAACGTCGAACTCCGCGAGCCCTTCCTTCCACGGCAGCAAGGTGGACGATTCCGAGATGTCGCGAACGACGCACACGGAGCGGGTTTCGAGGGCTCGCGCAGTCGGGCCGTCGTGCGTCGCGCAGAACGCACCGGCCACCGACGGTTCCGTGAGGTACTCCCACGCGCCCTCACCGGCCGCCCGCGGCTGAATCACGTCGTCTTCACAGCCACCGATCCACGCGAGTTGATACACGTCGGACTCGCTCAATCGACGACAGACGTCCTCTTCGAGGCTCTCCTGGTCGTTCGACTGAACGACGGCTTGAACGGTCTCGTGCAGCGTGCGTGTGATGCGGTTCAACTCGTCTAAGCGCGCCCGTTGCCGTTCGAGTCGCCGTTCGTGTTCGTGACGCGCAGTCACGTCACGAATGCTCAAAATCACCTGAGTACCGTCGTCTCCCTCGACGATACTCGCGGACACTTCCGCCTCGATCCGGTCGCCGTTCTTCCGTTCGTACACGAGGGTTTCCGTTCGCGACCGGCCGCGGTCACGCACATCCGCGAGAAACGCCTCGAACGACGCCGTGTTCTGGGCGTGCAAGTCGTGACACGGGGACAGCGACTGCAGTTCGGCCTGCGAGTATCCCAGTAGGTCCGTCGCGCGCGGATTACATTCGAGAACGCGGTCGGTTTCCGGGTCGATAACGAGAATCGCGTCGTTAACGCCGTCGAAGAGCGAGCGATACCGGTTTTCCGTAGCCTCGAGTTCGGCCGCGAGGTTCGCCGAGAGCGCGCGGCGTTCTAACAGATTCTCGAGCCGCCGCCGGAATTCGGGGAGGAAGACCGGTGTTCTGATCGTTTCGTCGATAACGTCCCAGATCGCTTCGCTCGTCGGCGGTTGTTCGTTCCCGTGCGCGAGCAACACCGGATAGAAGCGCTCGTCCGCGGTTTTCAGGGAGCGAATCCGGTCAGCGTGCACCGTAAGTCCTTCCGGGTCGACCAGGCAGAGGTCTCCCGTCGCGTCCACGTCTTCGGTACCGACGACCGGCCGGTAGCGAGAGTTCTCTCGAAGCCACGCCGCGAGACGACGACGGTTTTCGGTATGAGCCATCAGGAGGAGAACCTGCGAGGGGTCGTCCGCCGACGGCGGGGACGATTCGCGCTCCCCCGTCCGAGTCGGATTACTGCTCATCGCCCCCCATCCACTCGTACCAGTGGTTTGGCGGCGTGCTACGCCGGGTGGCTGAACACCTGTCGCGGAGGGTCTTCGAGCGCATCACTGTGAGGGCGTGTTCGATTCGTCGGACTCCGTCCACTCGGGGGTGCCCGAGAGAATCCCGCGCAGGTCGGTGAGCGGTTCCCCGATCTTCAATCCGTGTTCCGTAATCGAGAGTTCGCGCAACGCCTGTTCGAAGTCGCTCGTCCGTTTTTTCAACACGCCGATGACCTTCTGGAGTTCACCGGCGCGTTCGATGTGGCGAAGGAAGAGGACGTTGTCGGCGAGATAGCTCAGTCCGCTTCCCGTTCCGGAGAACTCCCTGGTGACAGTATGCGTCTCGTCGACGAGGATAACCGTCACCCCCATGTTTTTCAGGTAGCGACAGAGCGCGTGAAGTCGCTCTCTGAGTTCGTCCTCCTGTCCCGGGAGACTCATCTCGTAACCACTTGTCCCGTCGACCATCACGAGTTCCGCGTCTCGCGTTTCGACTTCGTCGCGGACCCGTTGAGCGAACTCCTGGGGGGAGACGTCGATCGGCTCCATCTCCTTGACGAGGAGCGTCCCGTGGTCTTCCATCGTCTCCACGGGCATGTTGATCGAGTTCGACCGTTCGCGAAACGTCGCCGCGTTCTCCTCGAAGAGGTAGACGACAGACCGTTCACCTCTGCCCGCGGCCTCCTTCATGAACTGGGTGCCGAGCGTCGTCTTCCCGACGCCAGTCGGGCCGCTGATGACGGTCACCGTTCCGCGTTCGATACCACCGTTGAGTAACTCGTCGAGCTCCGGGACTCCCGACGAGATCGGTTCGGCGACGAACTCCTCGCCGTGTTCGGTCGGCTGCAGCTCGGGATACACCGCCAGTCCGCCCGTCTCGATTCGGACCGTGTGCTGGCCGCTGAGCGTCGGCGACCCCCGGAACTTCGGGACCTGAATGGTGTGCCCGACCGCGTCTTCGTCGAGTGTAATCGCGCCGTCCGCCAAGAATTGGAGGTCTTCGTCGCTCGACGCGGCCGTATTCTGGGAGGTGAAGAGCACCGTCGCGTCCTGGGACGTCAAATACTCCATGAAGCCGATCGCTTGTTTCCGGAACTGGTGTTCGTCCGGCGTGAGATAGCGAAGTTGCGTGATCGGGTCGACGAACACGCGGTCAGGGTCGGTCTCCTCGATCGCGGTCGTTATCGTCTCCGTGAACGGTTCTTGTTCGACGTCACTCACTTCGAAGAAGTCGTACGACTGGTTCGAGATGAACGCTTCAGCGTTCGGACTGAGGTCGAGAAATTCGACGTCGTTCAGGTCGAGGCCCAGTGACGCCGCGTTCTCCCGAACGTCTTCTGTGGTCTCTTCGAGGTTGACGAACAGCCCGGATTCGTCCTGCTCGGCACCGGCGACGAGAAACTGGGTGCCCAGAATCGTCTTCCCGGTTCCGGGCGGGCCGCGAACGAGGTAGGCCCGGTTTTCGAGCAACCCACCGTGGAGGATTTCGTCGAGCCCGCCGATACCGGTGGAGATCCGGTCGAGCGTCATCGAACCCCACCCCAAAGGGGCGGTGTCTTCGGTGAGTTCCCCCCCGAGCACTCACTGCCTACCTGCGTCATAGCGGGAGTCATATGCGACGGACAACACCAGGTGGTGAAGCGTGAAAAGTAACTGGCTGATATTTCCAAACAACTCCTCGAACGCGATGGATATATCCAAACCACCGTAGATTCGACAGCCACGATAGTCAGCGAACGGCCATTTCACCGGCCGACACAGACCTCGAACCGGTCACGTGCGACCGTGGTCACTGCTCGAAGAGCGCACCGAACACCGTCTGTTGTGCCGCGTGGAGGTGATTGTGGAACGAACTCGAAGAGATGCCCATCTGGTCCGCGATATCACTGCCGGACAGGCCCTTCGGCGTCTCGAAATACCCTCCGTAGTACGCTAACTCGAGCGCGTCACGCTGGCGTTCCGTGAGCTCCGTGAACAAATCGCTCGTAACGTGCCCCGACATGGTGAGCCCAGCCTCCACACTCCGCGTCGAGTCCAGTTCGGCCGCCGGATACTCCTGTCTCACGAGGTCGGTCACTCGCTGAACCGGCATCGTCGACGGGAGTAACACCTCGGCACGCACCGCGTCGTCGGAAACCCCCGTTATCTGGCGTAGTCGAACCCCGAACCGGGCGAGCGTCGTCGCGATAGACGATTCCGTAATCGTCACTCGGTAGAGTGTCTTCGAGCGCAACGTCCGCACCTGCGTGACGTCCGAAATCGACCGTGCGTTCCGCGCCGCACGCTCGAACCGCTGCGACAACTCCGACGGAACCGTCACGAAGATCGACTCGGAGCCCTCCGTCTGCTCGCGAAGCCCGATGAAATCCAGGGTTCCCGCACACTCCTGGACGACGCGAACCAGCGGACAGGACGGCGACTTCAGTTCGTAGGTCGCACGCGTCCCGTACTCGGCCATGATGGCGTTCGTGCGCTCGATCTTGTTCAGCACGCTTCCCAGTAACGACGCCCACTCGCGGAAGGTCTCCTCCAGACGGTCCGAGAAGACGTTCTGTGTGTTCGAAAACACCGTCAACACGCCATAGAGCGCGTCCTGGTACGTTATCGGGACCGAGACCACGGACCGAAATCCGCGCCGAACCGCTTCTCGCCGCCACGGCTGCGCTTGCACGTCACGTGCGGTATTCGAGACGACCGTCACGTCACCCGTGCGCGCCGTTCTGACGGCGGGCGCATCCCCGTCGGCAGACAGGTCGAACGAGACGGCATCGAGGTAGCCGTCTTCCGCGCCCGCCCACGCATCGGGTTCGATCTCGTTGCTCTCCGTCGGATGGCCGATCCACGCGAACGTGAACTGGTCGTTACTCAACATCAATTGACAGGCGCTCTCCACGAGTTCCGTCGGCGTCTCGGCGGTGGTTGCGATCTGAATGAGTTCGCGGAGCTGATTGTTGAGCGCTTCGACGGCCTCCAGTGTCTCAGCCCGTTCGGCGAGTTCGTGTTCTCGCTGCCGGAGCGCTTGCTCCCGGGCCGTCCGTTCGAACACTGCTTCAGCGTGTCGTGCCAGTAATTCCAGCAGTCGCTGGTCGCTCTGACCGAGTGCGCCCGGACGCGTGTCCCCCGAGATAATCACGCCGAATTCGTCGATGGGGACGATGAGCTGGCTGCGAACGTCCGTTTGGTCGTTGTACACCTCGGACCGCGTGCGCACGTCGTCCGTTCGAACCGTCTCGTTTTCCACGAAGACCGTTCCCGCGACACTCCCCTCGATGGGCAGCGTTGGTGGCGCACCCATGATTTCGGCGAGGTCGTCCGAATAGGCAGCCGGCGTGAGTTCGCCGGCTGTCTCGTCGTAGAGGGTCACGGAGACGAGGTCGAGGTCGAGAATCTCCGTCGCGGTTTGGACGAGGTTCTCGGCGATTTCGACGTCCGTCTCCGCTTGGAGTAGCGTCTCTGCGTTCTCGTGTAGTTCTTCGAGTGCCGTCTCGTACCACACTTGCTCAGAGATGTCGCGGAACATCCCGAGTGTGAGCGGTTCCCCGTCGACGGTGACGTTCGTCACGCTGATCTCGACTGGAATTCGGGTTCCGTCCTCCATACTGACGTAGACCTGTTCACCATTGGGCCGGTAGCGCCGTGTCCCCCCAGTCATCCGGTGACGTTCGAAAAGTTCGGCGTACGCCGCTTCGTCGGCGGGCGGATGCAACGCGGTGACTGGTTCGCCGAGGAGGTCGTCGCGCGAACGGTCGAGTAACTCCTCGGCGGCAGCGTTCACCTCCACGAGTTGGCCCGTGCTGTCCCCGATGAAAATCGGAACCGGAGCGTCCTCGACGAGCGTGCGATAGCGAGTCCGTGCTTCGTGTAATTCGCGTTCGCGTTCGCGCTGGTCGGTGATGTCCTGTGACATCGTCATCCCAGCGACCACCTCACCGGCAGCGTTCCGAACAGGAATGACGTGGACGCGGATGTCTCGCCCCTCGAGCGAAACCGTCGTCGTTCGCTTCTCCCCGTCGAGCGCTGCTTCGTACGCCGGTTTGAGTCGTTCGACGTTCTCCTGGGGGAGGACGTCTTCAAGTCGATTCCCCTGGAGGTCCTCAGGCGTGATATCGAAGTCATAGAAGCGGTCGCCGCCGACCGTCAGATAGCGGAGGTCGGAATCGAACAACGTCACCAGGCCGTTCGGGAAGTGTTCGACCAGCGCACGATACGGTGCGAGGTCCGCTTCGAACTCCGTGTCGACGTCCGGACTCGCATCGGGAAGACGGCCGAGATAATACTCGTCGTCCCCGTCCGTGATCGTTCGAATCCACGATATCGTTTCAGTCCCCCCAGTCGCAGTCGATATCGCCCCCTGACTCGGAACAGTCTCGGGAACGCCGGACGCCTCCCTATTCGAATTCGGGCCGAGCGTCCCGAGTTGTCGGCCGACGAACTCCCCACGACCGTAGCCAAGCCCGTCGCGCATCCGACTATCGGCGAACGCGACGACCCCCTCCGAATCCACGACCACGACACCGGGCGAAACCGCTTCGAGAACGCTTTGAAAGACAGCCGGTGACGTCATTGTCTCACTCTCTGGTCTCCTCGTGTATTAACCCCTGACCTGAGGACTGTTACCATCAGTCGGAAAGACGTCGCGTCCGTCGAGTTCGATCTCCGGACTTCTGTCTAGTTGTGGTATTCCGTATGGGGACGCCCCGATCGAGATCACGGGACCACCAGACGCGGTGTACCACGGCGGCCTTCATCCGCATCCGAAGAAGCCGGATATCTCGACCCCGCTGGCGATCCGGCATAGTCACATCCACCTCACCGGGCTTTCGTTCGACATTCCCCGCGGTGACGGCGTCGGTCACACCGGCGGGAATTCCCCTTGCTAACCACAGTCCCGTGGGTACTCGACGAGTTCTCCGGATTAGTTATAGACCGCCACCGGATACGTTCGGGCGAAATCGAAACAGCGGTATAGACTGCCTGTGACTACTACCGATACGTTTCCGCTATTCCTACCCCAGTCCCATGACTACGATGATTTCTTCGGTCGAATCGATTACGTTGGTCGGCTGGCTACTCGTCTCGGGGTCGCTCGCGGCGGGTATCGGTACGCTGGGACTGATCGGGTATCTCGGCCGGCATCGGGACGCACCCGGCGCGACCTGGTTTATGGCTATGCTTGGCGCACAGGCCCTCTGGATCGCTTCCTACACGACTGGACTCTTCATCACGGCCCCTCTCTGGCGAGCGACCGCGGAGGCGGCGATGTGGGTCGGTATCGCGTGGCTCGGCCCCCTGTTTCTCGCATTCGCGCTCACGTACACCGGTCGAAGTACGCTCGTGGGCACGCCGTGGTTTCGCGCCGTGTTCGTTCCGCCAGTGGTGACCGTCGTCCTCGCGGCCACCCATCCGTTCCACGCGCTCCTCTGGCAGGACTTCCACCTCGCGCCCGTTTTCGGATTAGCGGCCGTTCAGTACGCGTTCCAGCCGTGGGACTACGTCGCTATCATCTCCTCCCTCGCCACCGCCGGTGTCGGCGTACTCCTCCTCGTCGGAACGGTCGTCTCCTACGGACCGCTGTATCGAAAGGAAGCCATCTCCGTCGCGCTCAGCACACTTCCGCCGGCCGCCGCAGCGGTCGCGTGGATAGCCGGTCTCGGCCCGTGGCCCGCGCTGAACCTGGCGGCGGTGATGTTCTTCCCGCACGTGCTCCTCGACGCGTACGCGTTCGTCGGAACACACATGTTCGATACGAACCCGACGACGCAACGGGCCGCGGAACGCGGCGCGCTCAGCGACCTCGACGACCCCTTACTCGTCGTCGACCCGAACGGACGCGTCGTAAATATGAATACTCGCGCGCGGTCGCTCTTCGAGGCCGACCAACTCACGCTCCCTACCACTATCGAGGCCCTCGTCGGCATCGACCTCACCGCACTCCTCGACGCCGGCGAGTATACGGTCCCCCGCCGCAACGAAACGTACGCCGTCTCACATACGCCGCTCGAAGACCCGGGTGGGAACGACGTCGGCGCGATTCTCGTGTTCTACGACATCACGAGGCTCCGCCGCCAGAAACAGCGGCTGTCCGTCCTCAACCGCATCCTCCGGCACAACCTCCGGAACCAGTTGAACGTCGCCCAGGGACGCGCAGACCTGATCGCCGCCGAGACGACCGACCCGGAGATTCGAACGCACACCGACGCGATAACACGCTCTACCGAACAACTCCTCTCCATCGGCCGCCGCATCCGCGACTTCGAGCGCGTTCAAAACCGCGGCATCTCCGTCTCGACGGTCGACCCCGTCCGACTCACAGAACGGGTCACGGCCGCACTCCTCGAAGACTATCCCGGCGCAAACCTGTCCGTCGAGACCACAGTCGACAGTCGCCACCTCGAAACCGACGAGGAAATCTTGGCGCTCGCGGTGACGAATCTGCTCGAAAACGCCGTCGTGCACAGCGAAACCGCGCAGCCTGTCGTCGACGTACGGCTCTACGAGACCGGCGAGGGCGAGTTCGCCTTCGAGATTCGGGATCGGAACGACCCGATTCCGGATATCGAGATCGAAACGCTCGACGCCGCCGAAGAATCCGCGCTCCAACACGGCCAGGGAATCGGCCTCTGGGTCGTGACGTGGTGTCTGGAGTTCGTCGACGGCGACCTCAGCTTCGCCTACGACGACGGCAACGTGGTCACCGTGACGGTCCCACAGACCACGCCAGCCGTCGCCTCGGTCGCGTGACGCCCCGTAGTCTCGCACGGTGTCGCGGTCACTGCCGCGCGCATCCCCATCGAGAGCGTGCCCGTCGAGTGCGCTACTCGTCCGTGAGAAGGCGTCGGAGGACGCGAATACTGACCGGCAGTCGGTCGAGTTCGCACAGCCCCTCGTTTTCGAGCACCGTCAGGTCCGCCATCTTGTGGGACGTGCCGTCGTGCTCGAATCGGCGAATCGCGTCGAACGGGTCAGCGCGGGACATCGATTAAACCACGGTGAGCGGTTGCTCAACCCCATGTCACGTTGGTAGCATAGCCGCGGGTCGCACGGGACCGCGTCAGAACGAGAAATGGTCGAACGAAGCGTTCGTCACCGGTCCGCCCGAAGGCGGCGTCGGCGTTGTTCGTACTCGTCGTCGTCGATTTCACCGCGCGCGTACTGCTCGCGGAGGACGGCGAGCGCGCCGTCCTCGACAGGGGCGGTCCGGGAGCGCTCGGTGAGCCGGTAGACGAGGTAGAGCGGGAGGCCGAACACGAGGGCCATCGCGAGGACGCCGAACAGCGCCATCGTCCAGCCCCACGCGCCCCAGCCAGCCATGTGGCCGTCGTTCCACATGCCGGCGTGCCAGTCCCACATCATCGCGTCCGGGATGGTCGCGTGCGTGAGCAGCATGCCGCCGAGTACGGCGACGGCGAGTGCGCCGACGACGATGACTCCGAGCGACCGCGGGCCGCGCGACTGCTGAATTTGTCTTTGCATGATAATTCTATCGGGGGGTGGGGTGGTTACCCGAGGATGTACTCGAGGGCGGGGTAGCGCTCGACGAGCGCTTGGCCGCCGATATCGTAGCGTTCGATGTACTGGTCGAGTCCGAGGATGCGACCGGCCGCGAACGCGGCGACGGCGAGGAACACGAGCATGTACGCGAAGTCGCCGTTGATGACGCCGTGCGCGACGTCCCAGTTCCCGAAGTAGAACATGAGCATCATGAGCGCGCCGAAGAACGCCGCGAGGCGGACGAGCGCGCCGACGAGCAGGCCGAGGCCGATGAACAGCTCGCCCCACGGGACGGCGACGTTCGCGAAGTCGACGAACCACGGCGTGCTACCCATCCACGCGAACATGTCCGCGAGGGGGTTGCCGTTGGTCGCCGCGACTTTCGACAGATAGCCGCCTGCGGCGAACTCGCCGGTGATCTTCGTGAACCCGGAGTACGCGAACGCGTACCCCATCATGAGACGGAGCGCGAGGACGAACCACGCGGACAGACTGTGAACTTTCGAGTGGACGGTCAGTCCACCGACCTTGCTCTCCAACTGGTTGACACCGGAGGGAATCGTAGACATTGTCACTTCACCAAGTAAGTGTACGCGAGCCGATGAGATATAGCTGCGAGCCGGCGTTCCCACCCAGAAAACCGGGAGGGTATTTAACCCCTGGCCGGCGAGTAGGTTCGTGTGACCGAGGAGCCGAACCCGCCCGAGGTCTTCGCGACGCTCGACGACGCGTACGCCCGTGAGATACTCGTCGCGACGAAAACCGACCGGCTGTCGGCGAAAGAACTCAGCGAGGAATGCGACATGTCCCGTCCGACCGTCTCCCGACGCGTCAACGCGCTCGTCGACCAGGGGCTCCTCGAAGAGTACACGCACGTCGACCCGGGCGGCCGCCACTACCACGAGTACGAAGCCCGCCTCGAACGCATCGAAGTCCTCCTCGCCCGCGACGGCTTCGAAATCGAGATCGACCGCCGACCCGACCCCGCCGACCGACTCACCTCCATCATCCAAACCATGCGAGAGGACTGACCCATGGAACACACACTCTTCGTCATCGCCAAACTGTTCACCACCGCGCTCGCGCTCGTCATCGCCTACCAGGCCTACCGCGGCTACCAGCGCCACCCCACGCAGTTGATGTTGTACGTCACGCTCGGCTTCGCTCTCATCGGCCTCGGCGGCCTCCTCGAAGGCGTCCTCTACGAACTCCTCCACGTCACCATCTTTCAAGCGGGTATCGTCGCCGCCCTCGTCGTCGCCGCCGGAATGATCTCCATCCTGTACGCGCTCTACGCGCCGAACCCGTGACCGCGACACCGCCACACCCGTGTCGTGGCCGCCGCCTCAGTCCTGTGTGAGGATATCGGCGGAGAGGCCTTGTGCCATCTCGATTTCTTTGGAGTTGTTGAGCGTCCACGCGGTACGGTCTGTGACGGCTTCGATGATTTCGCGGGCGCTCGGGTAGCCGTTCCCGGACTTCTTCACGCCACCGAACGGCAGCTGGACCTCCGCGCCGATGCAGGGGAGATTCGCGTACGCCAACCCGAGTTCCGCGTAATCACGGAAGTAGTTGATCTGCCGGTAGTTCTCGGAGATGATGGCTCCCGCGAGTCCGTAGGGTGTGTCGTTGTGGATTTCGACCGCGCGTTCGATGTCTCCTGAGTACTCCATGAGGGCGACGTGCGGGCCGAACACTTCCTCGTGGGTGCAGCGAAGGTCTGCGTCCGGGTCCGCCTCGTAGACGAAGGGGCCGACCCAATTGCCGTCCTCGTGGCCATCGGGAATCTCATCCGGGTCGAGTTCGGTGCGGTCGACGAGGACGTTCGCGCCTTCTTCGCGCGCGAGGTCGTTGTACTTCTGAATCTTCTCGACGTGTCCCGGCTCGATAGCCGGCCCCATGAACGTCGACGCGTCGAGCGGGTCACCGACCGAGACTTCCTTCGCCGTTTCGACGAAGCGTTCTTTGAACTCGTCGTAGACGTCCTCGTGGACGATGAGGCGTTCACTGGAGACGCACCGCTGACCAGTGGTTTTGAACGAGCTCATGACGGCGGAGTGAACGGCGATGTCGAGGTCCGCCTCCTCCGTGATGACGATGCCGTTCTTCCCGCCCATCTCGCACGCGACGCGCCGGCCGGATTCGCCGCCGAGTTGGTCCGCTATCTCGTGACCGACTTCCGCCGACCCGGTGAACAGAACCGTGGAGACTCGTCCGTCGTCGACGATGCGTGCGCCGGCGTCGCCGAAGCCCTGTACCATGTTGAAGACGCCGTCGGGGATGCCGGCGTCCTCGAACATCTCGGCGATGATCTGCCCGCACCACGGGGTTTGTTCGGCGGGTTTCCAGACGACGGTGTTCCCCTCGACGAGGCTGACGGCCATGTGCCAGAACGGGATGGCGATGGGGAAGTTCCACGGCGTGATGCAACCGGTGACGCCGCGGGGTTTCCGGCGCATGTAGGCGTCCTTGCTGGCGATTTCGCTCGGGATGATGTCGCCTTTCGGATGCCGGGCGTCGCCGGCGGCCCACTCGACCATGTGCGCGGCCTCGACGACGTCCGCTTTCCCTTCGCTGATCTCTTTTCCGCACTCTTTGGTGACGATTTCGCCGAGCTCGTCCGTTCGGTCTCGGAGTTCGTGGTAGACGTCCCAGAGGTACTCCGCGCGGTCGATGCGGGAGAGTTCGCGCCACTCGTCGAACGCGTCGTCCGCGACGGTGATGGCGTCGTCTACGTCGTTTTCGGTGCCGCGTTGGAACTCGCCGAGTGTCTCGCCGGTCGCGGGGTTCTGGCTCTCGAACGTTTCGTCGCCGTGTCCGTCGACCCACTCGCCGTCGATGTAGTGCTGATATGGCGCTGCCATTGTCGCTGTGGACTTCCTCTGCGACCCAAAGTACCCGTCCGACCATGGACGGTTGTGCCGTCTATGGGTGAAGTTGGTCTCCCAGTGGACGTATTCGGGACCGAACCCGACCATGGTCGCCCCGGTCCTTGTTAGACCATCACACAGATATTGGTGTGGGACGTTACGAACATCATGGCTATCGCTGGACAGACGACGACAACACGGCTGACGCTCGACCTCTGGCACCCGAACTGTTGGGCGATCGAAGCCACGGGCCGGGCCGAGGGGGGAGTACTGGCACACGCGATTTACAACTCGCCGACGACGGAACACGACCCACCGGGAACCGTCCAAGGGTTGTTCACGGCGTTCGCGGACAGCGAAGACGAAATCACGCGTCTCCTCGAAGCTATCAAGGAGTCAGATCGTTCTGGAGAGCTCTTGAAACTGCAGGAACGGTTCGGGCGTGAACGTAGCGCACCGGGGGACGTCGTCACGGAGTTCTTCCTCGAATACGACCCGGACGACATGGTCTGTCCGACGTTGCTCAAGCACGGGTTCGTTCACAGCGCTCCCGTGCGCATCCAGAACGGACGGGAGACGTGGCAGGTCTGTTTCGTCGATTCGCGGGCGGACCTCGAAGACGCGCTCGAACGGGTTCGTGAGGACGCGGGTGCCGAAGTCACCATCGAATCGATCACCACCACGGAGAACGACGGGGGGACCGAACGCGACCACCGCCTCGACACGCTCACCGCCCAGCAGCGGCAAGTGTTCGAACACGCCCGCGACGCGGGCTACTACGAGTGGCCGCGCGAAGCGTCGACGCGGGAACTCGCCACCGACCTCGGTGTGTCGAAGACCACGCTGCTCGAACACCTCCGGAAGGCGGAGGCGAAGCTCCTGAATCCGTAGTACTGTCCGCCAACCCGCCGTCCAGTTTCGCCTGCTATTTCGTCGGTGAGTTTCGATTCGGTCAACGGCCGACGACTGCGCGGAGCGCGAACAACAGGTTCTCCTTGCGCTCGCGGACGCGCCGATAGAAGTAGGAGAACCACTTGTTGCCGTACGGAATGTACTGGTAGACTTCGTAGTCGGCGGCGAGTTCGAACTGCGCGTCTTCGCGGACGCCCGTGAGCATCTGAATCTCGAAGGGCGTCCCGTGTTCGTCGTGCAACTCGGTCGCGTACTCGATCATCTCGGGGTCGTGGCTGCCGACCGCGATACCGTCGTCGAACTCCTCGAACATGAATGATAGGTACTGCTTGTACACCTCGTCGACCTTCGACTTCTCCCGGTAGGCGATGTTCGCGGGTTCGTCGTAGGCGCCCTTCACGAGGCGGACTTTCCCTGGGAGCGCCGCGAGTCGCTCCAGGTCGTCCCCGGTGCGTTTGAGGTTCGCTTGGACGCAGACGCCGACGTTTCCGTCGGTCGCGGTCGCGTGGCGCTCGAAGTTGTCCAGGGTGACGTCGGTCGTCGGATGGTCTTCCATGTCGATCCAGACGAAGCAGTCGGCGGCGTCGACGATACGAGCGAGGTTCTCCGCGAACGCGGCGTCGCTGATTTCGAGTCCGATCTGGCTGGGTTTGATGGAGATGCAGGCGTCGAGGTCGCGTGCTCCGATTTCGTTGACGAGGTCGACGTAGGCGTCCGCGTCCGCGTCGGCGTTCTCCCGTTTTTCGTAGTGTTCGCCGAGCAGATTCAGGATGCCCTTCACGCCGCGGTCGTTCAAAGCGGAGACGTGGTCCAGTGCCTCCTCGGGGGTTTCGCCGGCGACGAAGTTGTTCGCTATCGGTGGTATCACGGTGACCTATCACCGCGGAAGGGACGTATATCGGAACCCGACCAAAAATATCGAATCATAAAGAACTGGAATAAACTCTCCTCGACGGGGGTTTCTCCACCGACACGACGACGACCCGTCCATGGTAGGGTCGTCATTGAGGCCGGTACGTGTCTGATACAGTGGTGTACCAGCATGTCACGTGATACCACGTCGGAACTCGACCGTCGGACGTTGATGAAACTGACCGGGAGCGCAGGTCTGGTCGGTCTCACCGGACTCGCCGGCTGCTCGACGACGAGCAACACGACCACGTCGACCAGCACAACCACCAGCGGTGGAAGCGGGACGGACACGACGACCAGCACCAGTAGCGGTGACAGTGGCCCGTACACCATCGGGATGGTGGACGCGATCACCGGTTCGCTCTCCGCGTTCGGAGAACGCAACCAGCGGGGGAAAGACATCGCACTCGCGGACGTCAACGCGGTCGGCGTCAACGGACGCGACCTGAACATCACCGTCGAAGACTCCGGCAGTGAGAGTTCGGGTGGTGTGTCCGCAGCACAGAAACTCGTCAACCAGGACGGCGTGCCCTTCCTCATCGGCGCAGTCGGCTCCGGCGTCTCGCTCGCCATCTACCAGAGCGTCATCCAGGGGACGGACGTCGTTCAGGTGAGCCAGAACTCCACCGGGCTCGGCCTCACCGACTTCCCGGGCCTGCTCCGCGTGTCGCCGACCGGTCGCACGCAGTCCGGCGCGCTCGCGAACATCATCGCCGAGGACGGCTACGACGAGGTGGCGATGACGTACGTCAACAACAACTACGGGTCGAGCCTCGCCGACGCGTTCGCCAACGCGTGGGACGGTTCGCTCGCCTACAACAACCCCCACGACCAAGACCAGCAATCCTACGCGGGCGTCATCAGCGAGATGAACAGTTCGGGCGCGGACGCCTGGCTGTTCATCACGTATCAGGCCGAGTTCGCGTCGATGGTCAACGAGATGTACTCGAGCGGCTACGAACCACAGCTGTACGGTGCCGACTCCGTCTCGGGCGACAACGTCCTCGAGAACACGCCCGAGGGGAGCATGGAGGGGATGAAAGTCGTCGTGCCGTCCGCGCCCGTCGAACAGGATAACTACAAGGAGTTCGTCTCGACGTTCGAAAGCGAGTACAACGAAGCCCCGACCGTCTGGTCGGCGTACACCTACGACGCGGTCGCTATCGCGGGCTTGTCTATCCAAGCCGCGGACGAATTCACGGGCGCTGCGTTAGGTGACGTCGTCCGCGACGTCACCCGTCCCGAGGGACAGAAAGCGACGTCCTACAAGGCCGCCCACGACATCCTCGCCGACGGTGGCGGTCCGAGCGACGTCGACTACCAGGGCGTCAGCGGCCCCATCGACTTCGACGAGAACGGCGACCCCGTCGGCTTCCTCCAGATTCAGGAGGTCAAGAACCACGAGTACGAACGGATCGGCTTCATCGAGTCCTGATCGGATCGATGGTACTCGACCTCATCGCGAGCGGCCTGGTGTACAGCAGCATCATCGTCCTCGGGAGCGTCGGCCTCTCACTGATCTACAGCATCGGCGACTTCGCGAACTTCGCGCACGGCGACACGATGACCATCGGCGCCTACTCGGCGCTCGTGACGTTCGGCGCCGTCGGCACGCTCGGCGGCACCCTGCTCGGACTGCCGTACGGCTTCTTCGTCGCGCTCGTCGCGGGTATCGTGACGGCCGCCGTCGTCGCCGTCATCACGGAGAAACTCGTCTACCAGGGGATGGACGTCGGCTCCATCGGCCTCCTCATCACGTCGATCGGGATCGCGTTCATCTACCGGGCGATCATCCAGTTGCGCTTCGGCGCGGACTTCACGCGCTACGACATCCAGGTGCTCCGCCCCATCGACTTCCTCGTCCCGTACGGGATTCGGGTCACGCTCCACGACGTGGCGATCGTCATCTCGGCGCTCGTCCTCGTCACGGGCCTGCACGTCCTCTTACAGTACACCGACCTCGGGCGGATGATGCGCGCGATGTCCGACAATCCCGACCTCGCTCGCGTCAGCGGCATCCGCACCGACCGCGTGCGACTCTGGACGTGGGTCATCGGCGCGGGCCTCGCCGGCGCGGGTGGCGTGTTCCTCGGACTGTTCAGTCGACTGGTCCCACGGATGGGATTCAACCTCCTCCTGCTCATCTTCGCCGCTGTCATCCTCGGCGGCATCGGCTCGGTGTACGGCGCGATGGCCGGCGGGTTCCTCATCGGCATGATAAACCAGCTCACCCCGATTCTGTCGGAACTCGGGAGTCTGCTCCCGTTCGTTCCGGACGCGTGGGGCATCCCCATCGGCATCGAGTACGCGGACGCCATCGCGTTCGTCATCATGGTCGTCGTGCTGCTCGTCCGACCGACAGGCATCGCCGGGGGTGAACTCTGAATGGGCGTTCGCGCCATCCTCGCCGACCCCCGGGGATACTGGACCGGTCTCACGCGCGCCGAACAAGGCGTCACCGCGTTCATCGTCGCGTTCGCAGCACTCCTCTTGTTCGGGTTATTCACGGGCGGTCTCAGCCCGACGTACTTCCTCTTCCTCGTCGGACTCGCGGGGATGTACGCGCTCATGTCGCTCGGACTCAACGTCCAATGGGGCTACACCGGCCTCATCAACTTCAGCGTCGCCGCGTTCTTCGGCATCGGCGCGTACGGGACGGCGCTCGCGTCGGCGAACAACTCGCCGATCGCCGGCGACCTCGCCCCCGTCGTCGGTTTGTTCGTCGCGCTCGTGTTCGCCGTCGTCCTCGCGCTCCTCATCGGCATCCCGACGCTCCGACTGCGCGCGGACTACCTCGCCATCGCCTCCATCGGCCTCGCGGAGGTCGTTCGTATCGTCATCCGCAACGAAGACCAGTGGACGAACGGGAGCGCGGGCCTCCGCGGCATCCCGACGTTCTTCGACGGCTGGCCCGTCCTCTCGACGCTCCCGCAAACGATGCCCGGAATCGTCATCTCGTGGCTTCCCGGAGAGACCATCGTACTCCGCCAGCCGTTCTGGCAGGCCGCGTTGAACGTCGCGTTGGTCCTCGCGTTCATCGCCGCCGGCTACTTCGTGTTGAAGCGCGCCCACCGCTCGCCGTGGGGTCGTCTCCTCCGAACCATCCGCGGCGACGAGGACCTCGCGCGAGCGCTCGGGAAGAACACGTACCGGTACAAGATGCAGGCGTTCGTCCTCGGCAGCCTCCTCATGGCGCTGGCGGGCGTCTTCTACGCCCACCTCAACCTCTACGTCGAACCCGGCGACCTCGACCCGCTGACGACGTTCTACGTCTGGGTCGCCGTCATCCTCGGCGGCGCCGGGTCGAATCGTGGGGCGCTCTTCGGCGGGTTCGTCATCGTCGCCATCCAGCAAGGCACGCGCTTCCTCAACGCGTTCGAATGGATTCCGTTCGACGTCGGACCGCTTCGCTTGCTCGTCATCGGCGTCATCATCGTCCTCCTGATGCGCTTCCGCCCGGAGGGCGTGCTGCCCCCGCAGCGCGAACTCATCTGGCCGAGCGTCGTCGAGGGCGCACCCGAACAGCCCGACAGCGGCGTTCGGGGTGCCAAGGGAGGTGAGAGCAGTGACTGACGACACGGACCAAGCGCTCGAGAACGCGGCCGCCATCGAGGACGAGGAGGCCGCGAACATGGAGAAAGAAGACGTGGTTCTCCGCGTCGAGAACCTCGTGAAATCCTTCGGCGCACTGACCGCGACGGACGACGCGACGTTCGAGGTCGAACGCGGCACCATCACCGGGCTCATCGGGCCGAACGGCGCGGGGAAGTCGACGCTGTTCAACCTCATCTCGGGGTTCTACGACCTCGACTCGGGCCGGGTCGAAGTCAACGGCACGGACGTAACCGGGATGGAACCCTACGAGGTCGCCGACCACGGCCTCATCCGGACGTTCCAGACGCCTCGCAAACTCGAAGGAATGACCGTCCGTGAAGCGATGCTCGTCGGCCCCCGCAACCAGGCCGGCGAGTCGTTCGTGAAACTGTTCACCGACCCGGACGGCGTCCGCGACGCCGAACAAGCAAACCTCGAGGACGCCCAGCAAATCCTCGAAGACTTCGAAATCGACCATCTCGCCACGCAGCCCGCGACGAAGATTTCGGGCGGCCAGATGAAACTCGTCGAACTCGCGCGAGCGATGCTCGCGGACCCCGAAATATTGTTGCTCGACGAACCGGCGGCGGGCGTGAATCCGACGCTCCGCAACCAGCTCGCCGAACAGATCCGCCGACTCAACGACCAGGGGACGACGTTCCTGCTCATCGAACACGACATGGAGTTCGTGATGAGTCTCGCCGACCCGGTGATCGTCCTCGACCGCGGCAGCGTCCTCATGGAAGGCACGCCCCACGAAGTCCAACACGACGACCGGGTCATCGACGCGTACCTCGGAGGCTAACCGTGAGCACGAACAACCCACACACCGACGAGACGACCACATCCGAATCGACGACCGACCACGTCCTCGAACTCACCGGGGTCGACAGCGGCTACGGTGACGTCCAGGTACTCGACGACTGCTCGCTGCATCTCGACGCCGGCGAAATCGTCTGCCTCATCGGCCCGAACGGCGCGGGCAAATCCACCGTCCTCAAGACCGTGTTCGGGATGCTCGCTCCGTGGGAGGGAACCGTCACCTATCACGGCGAGGACATCGGCGGCATGGCTCCCGAAGACATCGTCCGGGACGGCATCGGGTACGTTCCCCAGACGGAGAACGTGTTCGGGTCGCTGTCCATCGAGGAGAATCTCCGCATGGGCGGTGTCGCCCGCGAGGACGGTCTCGAAGCGGTCATCGACGACCTCTACGACCGGTTCCCACTGCTCGACGAGCGGCGGCGCGCGAAAGCACGCACGCTCTCCGGCGGCCAACGCCAAGTGCTCGCGTTCGCTCGCGCGCTCGTCATGGAACCCGACGTCCTGCTCATCGACGAACCGTCCGCCGGCCTGGCACCCAACACCGCCCAGGACGTGTTCGGACACGTCGAAGCGGTCAACGACATGGGCACAGCGATTCTCATGGTCGAACAGAACGCCAAGGAGGGCCTCGGCATCTCGGACCGCGGCTACGTCCTCGACCAGGGGACCGTCCGGTTCGACGGCCCAGCCGACAGCCTCCTCGACAACGACGAAGTGTCGAAACTCTACCTCGGCGGCTGAACGCTATCGAGCGCGTTGCGCGGGTCGATCCTCCTTCTCTCAGGACACAATAGCTAACTCGGTGGCCCGCTACAGTTACTCGTATGTCTGAACAGATCAGCGACACGCTGGATGTCGACACGTTCACACTCGGCCTGGTTGGGCCCGACCAGGAGTGGGCGGGGACCGTCCGTGACGGTGGGACGGTGCGAACACACACGCCCGCCGGCTGTTGGGGGCCGATGATCACCCCCGAGTTCCGTGGTGGTCACGAGGTCACGCAGCCGATTTACGTCGAGAACGCCGAACCGGGTGACGCGCTCGTCGTCCGCATCAAGGACGTCGAAGTGACGAGCGTCGCGACGAGCACGGGGAGTATGGCCGAACGGGAGGGCGCGTTCGGAGACGACCCGTTCGTCGACCACAAATGTCCGGAGTGTGGGACCGAGTGGCCCGAGAGCATCGTCGAAGGAACCGGCGAGGACGCAATTCGCTGTGCGGAGTGTGGAGCGAACGCGTCCTCGTTCGGCTTCGAGTACGGGTACACGGTCGCGTTCGACGGTGATCGAACCGTCGGCATCACGGTCGGCGAGGAGGGCGCACACGACTTGGCCGAGCGGGCCGACGAGGCGATGGCGCTCCCCGAGAATTCCCGCCAGCACCCGATCCTGCTCTACGAGCCCGACGAGATGCCGGGCGCGCTCGGACACCTCCGGCCGTTCATCGGTAACATCGGGACGACACCCGCGATCGAACTCCCCGACTCACACAACGCCGGTGACTTCGGCCAGTTCCTCATCGGAGCCGAACACGACTGGGGACTGCCCGACGAGGACGCACTCGAGGCGCGCACGGACGGCCACATGGACTCGAACGAAGTCCGGCCTGGCGCGACGCTCATCTGTCCCGTCCGCGTCGACGGTGCCGGACTGTACGTCGGCGACTTACACGCGAACCAGGGCGACGGCGAACTCTCCCTGCACACGACCGACGTGAGCGGACGAACCGAACTCGAAGTCGAGGTCATCAAGGGCCTCGACCTCCCGGGCCCGCTCCTGCTGCCGAACGAGGAAGACCTCCCGCACATCTCCAAACCGTACACTGATGCGGAGCGGGCCGCCGGTGAGGCGCTCGCGGCCGAGTACGGCGTCGACCAACTCGACGACGCCGGCCCGATCCAGTTCATCGGCTCGGGCGCGACCATCAACGACGCGACGCAGAACGCGTTCGACCGGGCGAGCGAACTGTTCGGGATTAGCGAGGGCGAGGTCCGGTCGCGCTGCACCTTCACCGGCGGCGTCGAAATCGCACGCCTCCCCGGCGTAGTCCAACTCTCGATGCTCGCGCCCATGGAGTTGCTCGAAGAAGTCGGCCTCGCCGAGACGGTCCGCGCACAGTACGATCTCTGAGTCAGAACGCAGGGGCGAAGTTACCCGCCTCGCATCGCGGGGAACAGCGTCATCGACGCGTCCGATGGGAGCGGGTCGTCGAGTGACGCCGGCGACCCGTCGACACGCACTCGGACGCTCGGACGAAGCGTTCCCGCGTCGTCGGTGAGCTGTGTGCTCGCGCGCGGATATTGTTCGACGAACGCGTCGATGGCTGACCGGACAGTCTGCCCGTTCGGCTCGACCGTCACCGTTTTTTCGCCAGTCGCCGCTCGAAGTGGCCCGTACACCGTAATCTCCATATATGTTCTTGAGTCGCCACCGACATAGTACGCACTTCTCTCGGATACCGTGCCGTATGCGTCACCAGTAGACCGAGCGGGCTCGTGACGTACTGGACGCGTGACCTCCTCGTTGAGATCATCGAGACACTGGAAGCGTGTGGGCTCGAAGACGATTCCTACCCGCTCCACGATTACGTCGACCCCGATGCGCTCGAACAGGTGATCGCCTCCACGATGAGACCATCGCCGTTCAGTTCACTGTCGAGGGAATCACACTCAATGTCTCACCTGACGGCGTAGACATCATCGTCGAAGACGACTTCTACGCTGTCACCGAATAACGGCCGGAACAGGGCAGATACGATTGTTCTCGAAATCACTCGGCCGCTCGACGTCCCGCGCCGCGCGAGACTCCGTCTCGCTGGCTCTCGTTCGCTGTGGTTACGAGAACGCCGCTGCACGCCGCGTGCCTGCGGTGCTTGCAGGGTCGGAGGACGATGGGACGGCCTCACCCTTTCTGAGTCCGCTAGGAGTGTCGATGGCTCACCGCGCGACGTAGCTGGCTGGACAGGTGTGCACGTGACGGCCCGCCCCCGCTCGCCGCGTTCCGGCCGACGCGTCGCTCGGGACCGACCATTCCGGGCGTGCGGGCGCTCTCCGCACCGCACGCGCCCGCCCCTGTTTTGATACTCTGTTGTTAAGCGTCTTCGAGACACAGATCTTGGTGTTCGGCGTCGTCTTTCACCGCGGGTGGTCTAACTGAACGAGATTGACCGGGCCGAAGTCGAATTAGAGGAGTGGGTAGTCACGCAGGTCGTAGAGTTCAGCGTTTAGACGGGCGTGCATTCGGTCAGGTTCGAAGTGGGCTGCCCATAGAAGCATCGACGTCAGATAATTATCGTAGAAAATTATTTGTTTTGAGTGCGTTGCAGCCAGTATGACCGAGACGTGGGACGACGTCAACAAGCAGGTCAAAGCGGAGTGGAGAGAAGAGACAACGCCATTCGAGCGAGTGTACGAAATCGTCGAACAAACTCACAAGGGGCAGTCGGCCGCCGAAATCGCCGACTGCGCCGCCGTAAGCGAGCCAACAGCCCGTCGGCACTGCAAGACGCTCGTGAACACGGGCTTCGCTGAAACCGAACAGGACGGCCAAACAACACTGTACAAACGAAACAGCGACCGGGTTTTGATGTCCCGGATCCACGAACTCCGCGACGAAACAGATCGAACCGAGTTACTTGAGGGAATCAAGGACATGAAAGCGGAGATCCGGCGCTACGAGGATTGCTACGACGTCGTTTCCCCCGAAGAACTCGCCCGGCAACTCGACGCTGACGAGACGGAGGGCTGGCACGACCTCACCACATGGCGCAGGACGCGGCAGAATCTCGCCGTCGCGCAAGCAGCCCTCGCCTACGAGGAAGCTATCCACAAGCTCGAATTATGAACAACGACGCCCGCCACGGCGAATTCGGATCAACCGATCCCCTAACACGTCGATGGATTCGGGATTGCTGGTTCGAACTCGAATCACTCGTCGAGGACTAACGTACGACGACGTCGTTCACCCACGGAACTACCGATAACACGACTCCTACATAGATATCGAATTCTACCCGGCATGTCATTTAAACTGAAATGTTTGCCGATCAGACAGGCTGAGAGTCCCCTCTTGAGACGTTAGCAGTCGTCTAGAATCTCTACCGAGGGCGTACAAATCGGTTGATTAACTATCCTTTGACACTCTATACGTAGGCGATGCATCAAGAGTGGAGTGCGGCGGAGGCTCAACACCTCCTGAATCAGTTTGCACGAACTGATCCGGACGTACTGTGGATGTTTGCGCCGGATTGGAGCGAGCTGTACTTCACGAATGGCGCCTACGAAGACCTTTGGGGGCGGTCACTCGACGACCTCGTCGAGAATCCACGCGATTTCCTTAACGGCGTTCATCCTGACGACCGGCAACGCGTTCACGAGGCGGTTGACACACTAGCCGATGGGACGCCGATAGAACTCGAATTCCGCGTCATTCGTCCCGAAACCACGACAGTCCGAGACGTCTGGATCGAGGGACGACCGGTTTACGAAGACGGTGAATTAACCGCGTTGGCAGGCTTCACACGTGATATCACGGAGCGAAAACAGAACGAACGGCAATTAGAGGAACTTACGAGTTTTCTCTCCCACGACCTCCAGAACCAGCTCCAACTCGCCTCCGGGTATCTCGACCTCGTGAGTGCGGACTGTGAGAGCGAACACATCGAAACCGTGGAAACTGCGCTTGCACGAATGGCGGAGATGACGCACGACGTGCTCGAACTCTCACAGACGACGGCCGCGAACATCGCGCGTGAACCCGTGTCGGTAGCGTCTCTCGCGCGAGACTGCTGGCAAGGATTTGGCCACGAGAACGCAGCGGTCGTTGTTGACGATGACACCACCATCCACGTCGATGCCGGACTTTTCCACAACGTGCTAGAAAACCTCTTCAAAAACGCCGTCACTCACAATGACGGTGACGTAACTGTATCTGTCGGCCCGCTCGGTGACTCGGACGCCTTCTATGTGGAAGACGACGGCAGCGGTATCTCCATCGAGCGGCGTGAGAAAGTGTTCGAGGTCGGGCATTCCACCAACGGCAGTGGTCTTGGCTTACCACTCGTCCGAGAAATCGTCGTCACTCACGGCGGGTCAATCACGGTCCGCGAAAGCGACGCCGGCGGTGCCCGATTCGAACTACGGAATCTCAACCCCCAAACCACGACCGCCTAGCCCAATTTTCACTCACGTACCGTTCGTTTCGGCAGACAAGAGTATATCCGTCCGGCGCTTATAGAATCTTCTCACATGCCCGAGGATCATGCTGCCCTCATCCTCGACAATACGCAGGAAAAAGTCGTCCTGCTGAACGAGGACGGTGAGTTCACGTATGCGAATGCGGCAGCGGAACGACTCCTCGGATTTAATCCACGTGACCTCGTCGGAGAGCGTGCGTTCCAGTACATCCATCCTGCTGATAGAGAAACTGTCCAGGAGGCCTTCGCGGAGACGATCCAGAACGACGAGTACACGGAAACGACTGTTGTCTACCGGCACCAAACCGCCGACGGAGGGTACGTGTGGCTTGAAAGCCGGCTGTCGAACGTTACTGCGCCAGAACTCGATGGATACGTCGTGAGTTCTGTCGATGTCACCAAGCGCGTCGAAGCGGAAGCGGAAAACCGGTCTCTCACCGAGCGCTTACAGGAGATTGCCGCAACCACTGATGAAGTCCTCTGGCTGTTCTCGGGTGACTGGAGTGAACTCCTCTTCATCAACGACGCGTACGAGGACCTCTACGGGACGTCGTCAGAGACACTCCGTGAGAATCCGGACACGTTTCTCGACCAGATTCATCCCGACGACCGGCGGGCCGTAGAGGCGGCCATGCATCGTCTCTCCGACGGTTATCCAGTCGATGTCGAATATCGAACGAACCCACAGGAGAACTACCACTACTGGGTGTGGGTTCACGGTGACCCCATCGTGAAAGACGGCGAAGTCGTACGGATTGTCGGTGTCACACGGGACATTACCGAGCGCAGCCGCCGTGAACGCCAGCTTCGCGTCTTGGATAATCTCTTACGCCACAATCTCCGCACCGGCATGAACATCATCATGGGGACGGCCGAACTCATCGAAGACGAGTTACCTGACGCCGCTGGACGGGCTGAAGTGATACGGCGGACGGGCGAAGAGTTGCTTGAAAGCGCCGAAAAAGGCCGGGACATCACGCAGATGGTGACCGGGCAACCGGAGCCCAAACCACTCGATATCACGGTCATTCTTGAGGAGTGTCTCGACGAAATCGAAGCCCTGCATCCGGACGGAACCATTCGGACGCACGTTCCCGGTGACACGAGTGTTTTCGCAATCCGGCACGTGACGGACGCGCTCGTAGAACTACTCGACAACGCAGTTCGGTATAGCGCGCACTCACCACCTGTGGTTGAGGTCACCGTTTCAACGAGCGCGGACACCGTGACGATAGAGGTGTGTAGTGAGAGTGACCCGCTCCCCCCATACGACGTGTCAGTTCTGGAGGGCGACCACGAGATGAGTGAACTCTATCATAGTTCCGGGCTGGGACTCTGGCTCGTCTACTGGGTCGCCGACCTCTCAAACGGCACCACGGCCGTCACAAAAAACACGGCCGACACCGTGTGCATTGAGCTGACGCTGCCGGCAGCTCAAACCTCTGTCCACTAAGTGAACTACCCTACCTGACGACAGCACACCAAAGCCCCCACCGCACCTCTTCAAATCACGTCAGGCCTCTCTTCTGCCGGTACTGATTTTCACCGGAACGTGCGAAGGATGTCCTAAGCCGTTGCTTTATCGGACGCGATATTGTCCTATGTGCGAGATTCCATCCGACACTGTGAGGGCAGACCTTTTTACGTGACTGGAGGTTCACATTCAACATGAGGGAGCGGAGATATTAACGAGAAGACGCGCTTGACCGGTGGCTGTACGCAGACATCTACAACGCGGCACTGCAGATTAACGATCCTGAACTTCGCCTGATCGGTACGACCTTCTTGTTGCTAACTGGTCGGCTGAAGCTGCGGATCAGCGAGGCGATGCATTTCCACGAGGGGTGGCTTCGACGGAAATACGGGTTAATAGACACCGAACTACCCGAGTGGTATCGAGAGCGACACGGGGATGCAGACCCTGTGACCTTCGCCGAGGCGATTCGCGATCTTCCGCAGGCCGTCGAGACGACCGTGGCGTACCAGAATCCGTACACCGACGAGTGGGTCGAGACGGAGCGGTTCAACGCGCTCGTCGAGCCGAGTCGAGCTCGGGGGC
>Ga0207755_100265_pt1 | contig 28829 bp, 33 predicted proteins | sample A23P2SouthBayCA_FD_187734 | JGI IMG/M metagenome (GOLD analysis project Ga0207755, IMG submission 187734) | Aerobic enrichment media microbial communities from Bioluminiscent Bay, La Parguera, Puerto Rico - A23 P2 (SPAdes) | ecosystem: Environmental > Aquatic > Marine > Unclassified ...
CGCCTGGCCAGGCTCCGAGATGGCGGTCCTCGGGCCGCGCGGCGCGGTCAACATCCTCCATCGCAACGAGATCGCCGAGGCCGACGACCCGGACGCCCGCCGGCAGGAACTGATGGACGAGTTCCGCGAGGAGTTCGCCAACCCCTACGGCCCGGCCAAGCGAGGCTACCTCGACGACGTGATCGAACCGAAGGACACCCGCTCGCGCCTGATCGACGACCTCGATCTGCTCGAACGCAAGCGCGAGGAGTCGCCGCCGAAAGACCACGGCAACATCCCACTGTAGCCATGTCGTCACTCCAATCAACCGACGAAGACGAGGAACAGACCGACGCCGCCGACGGGGACCCGACCGTGACGGTCACCGCGGGCGAGCGGGAACTCGAAGTGTCCCTGCCCGCCGACGCATCGGCCTCGGAGGCTGCGGCCATCGCCTCCGCGATCGGTGCTCACGTCACCGACAGACAGCGCGCGGCCGCCGCGGCCGCTGCCGCCAGCCAGTCCTCGACGGAGTACGCCAACGAGTGGGTGCTGGAGGGACGGCTCTCGCGCTTCGGCAAGCGTCGTCGACCGGATCGGGTCGAGAAAGGCGACGAGTGGAAGGCCGCCGGTCGGTCGTTCTATCGCTGACTCGGCAGGTTACTCCCCGCCGTTCATACTTCGCAGGACTTCGAGATCTCGGGCCGTCTTCGTGAACTCGGCGGTCGGATGATAGCTATCGCAGTTGTCACACTGGAACTGCTCGCCCGGTGCGGGCAGGTCGCTCACGTTCGATTCCCACTCGGTGTCGCAGTCGGGACACTGGAGCTGAATCCAGGCTTCCTGCATGTGTCTCTCTGACAGGGGGACACTGATATACTTTGTCCGGGCTCTCGATCGGCGGGAACGTCCACGAACGAAAATAAAATAGCATATGACAGGTCAGGGCAAGGACAACTGCAACCGCAACGAACACAATACCCCAGGGAGAGTCGGGACACATGGGAGTCGCCGTACTCGAAGCGTCGATGACGAAGTTCGGCCAGCGCGACGCCTGGATCCGCGAGTTGCTCGCGGAGGCGGGCGAGGAGTGTCTGGCCGACGCCCCCATCGACAATAACGACGTAGAGCACCTGTACGTCTCGAACATGGCCAGCGGGGAGTTCGAGGGACAGACCGGGATCATGAACGCGCTGGCCCACGACCTCGGCCTGATGCCGGCCTACAGCGAGCGCGTCGACCAAACCTCCTCCTCGGGCGGCGCGGGCATCTACGAGGCGTGGCAGTCGGTCGCCTCCGGGGCGAGCGACATGACGCTGCTCGTCGGCGGCGAAAAGATGACCCACAAGACGACGCCCGAGGCGACGGACGTGATCGCCTCGATCACCCACCCCGACGAGTACAAGCACGGCGTGACGCTGCCCTCCTTCGCCGGCCTCACCGCGCGCCACTACCTCGAACGGTTCGACGCGCCCCGGGAATCGCTGGCGAAGGTCGCCGTGAAGAACCACGAGAACGGCGTGGACAACCCCCACGCTCAGTTCCAGAAGGAGATCACGATGGAGACCGCCCTGGAGTCGCCCATCGTCGCCGATCCGCTGCGCCTGTACGACTTCTGTCCGATCACGGACGGCAGCGCGGCGATGCTCTTCACGACGGAGGAACGGGCGGCCGAACTGACCGACGACTACGCCGTCGTCTCGGGGATCGGTGGGGCGACCGACACCCACGTCGTCCACGAGCGCGACGATCCGACGATCATGGGCGGCGTCGTCGAGTCGAGCGAGCAGGCCTACGAGATGGCCGGTCTCGGCCCCGACGACCTCGACGTTGCCGAGCTCCACGATATGTTCACCATCCTCGAATTTCTCCAGCTAGAGGGCATCGGCGTCGCGGAACAGGGGGAAGCCTGGGAACTGGCGATGGACGGTTACACCGCCAAGGACGGCGAACTGCCGATCAACACCTCCGGCGGGCTCAAATCGAAGGGGCATCCGCTCGGCGCGAGCGGCGTCGCACAGGGCGTCGAGATCTACGAACAGCTCGTCGGCGAAGCAGGGCCGCGACAGGTCGAGGCCGACGTCGGTCTGGCCTGTAACGTCGGTGGCTTCGGCAACTGTGTCATCACCACGATCATGGAGGCCGCAGAATGACGTTTGATGCTCACCGCTGTGAGAACGGTCACGTGACGTACCCCGGCCACACGCTCTGTCCGGAGTGTGGCGAGAAACAGACCGAGACGATCGACCTCTCGGACCGCCGGGGCGAGGTCGTCACGTGGACCCACTCGACGGCGACCCCGCCGGGAGTCCGTGAACCGAACACGCTGGCGATCGTCGAGTTCGACGTCCAAGACACCTTCGTTCGCGCCATCGGCCAGGTCACGACCGACGACGTGGAGACCGGCGACGTTGTCGAACCGGTGTACGTCGAGGAACTCCGCGACCCCGAGATCGGGATCAAGGAACCGGAGAGTCAGGACTGGGACGGGTACCGCTTCGATCCCGTCCGGTGAGGCGGTTCAGCGCCGAATAATAGGATCGCGAAGGGGCACAGTTCGATCCCGTCCAGTGAGCGGGCTCGGCCAGTCGGCCTCGAACCGCTCGGAGCCGGTCGGCCGATCAGTCGGCCGTCAGCGTCGTCCGTTGGATCGACTCGTCGGTCTGACGGTCCGCCAGCCAGTCGAGGCAGTCGTTGACGGATTCGGCCGTCTCCGCGGCCGCGTGGGGTGCGACCGTTTGTAGCTCGTCTCCCTCGTAGATGGCGATACAGATGGCCGGAAAGACCAGTTCCGTCCGTTTCTCGCCGGTCTGCATCGAGTAGCACTCCCGGGTGTCGAAAAACGGCGTCAGTCTGACGCCGTTCGCCCTCGCCCACTGGCTGAACTCGTTGTAACGGTCCCGCTGATCGGTCCCCTCGGGATCGCTCATCGGGAGTCGCTTCGCCCACGACGTTACGCTGTACGCTCCGACAACTCCGTCTGCGGCGAGTCGCTCCAGTCGAGCGATGATCGTCTGGCTGCATCGTTTCGCCGGCGTCGGAAGGGTGTCTCGAACGTACAGCTCCGCTCGAATCTCCCCTGCCGTCTCTGTCGCGGGCATGGGTGATACACCATTGCCGGTCCTAGATTATAAAACATTATGTTTGTTCCACTATCTTTTTGACTCGGTTCCGAGTCCACTCCGAATCCACGGCGAGAGGATTTACGAGCGGTAAGAACGGCGTGGTCCGGGTACCGATCGAACCGGAAATCAGGCCGAATCGTCGTTGGGCCAGTCGTCGTCGTCGTCCGGATCTGCCATGTCGTCTTTGAGCGACTGAAGCTCCGCGTCCACGTCGACCGGCACGTCCTCGTTCTCGTCCTCGTCGTCGGCGAGCGGGTCGTCGTTCGCGGCGTCTTCGACCGATGTTGCCGAACCGTTCGTCCGGTCGGCCAGCCGATCCTCGATCTCGGAGCGGAGGCGGCGCGCTTTCGTCAGGAGTTCGCGCGCGTCCTCGTCACTGGGCTCCCCCTCGACGGCGTCCTGCAGATCCGCCAGTGCACCGTCGAGTTTCGACAGCGTCGTCGCACTGAGTTGCTCGGCTCGTTGGCGTACCTCGCCGCTCCCGCTCTCTGTCGTCGGGGAGCGGCCGTCGGCCATTCGGAGCGCCCGCTGGAGGAGTTTCAGCGCCTCGATGTTGCTCCGGAGCAGGAGGATCGTCGCCGGAATCGCCACGTCACTCGTGAGACGCAGCAGTTCACGGGGAGTGGGCGGGCGCGGTCGACCGTCGTCGGTCCGGGGCTCGAACTCGTCTTCGAGCCGTCGCAACGTCGTGACGAGATCGCCCACCAGCGTGGCGAGGTCGTCGTCGGAGGTACTCATGTCTCGCCTTTGCAGTCTGAGCTATAAAAAGCCAGTCGGGTGAATTAGGCAAACCAAAATCCTTTTAGCTTTAGGGTCACCTAACCTTCGTCAATGGCACCCGCATCGGAACGAGAGGCGACGGAAGACAGCGACGACGAGACTGTCGTGAGCGCGCATCAGTGTACGCCCGACCGGACCGTCTTCACGGAAGACGGGAACTCCGACGGATGGATCGCGACCGATCTGACGGTCGAACTCCGGCGATAGCGGTTCTCTCCTCTCTACTGCATCGAACCCTCGGTGACGAGCGTGTCGTCTTCGAGGTAGTGTTCGATGTGGTGGGCGTCTTCTTCGGTCTCGACGAGTAGTTCGCGGATGATCTCGGCGGTCGCGTGGTCGCCGAGACTCGTCGCGAGTTCGACGTGGTTCCGCATCGACTCGATGATCTCGCCGTAGATCGCCAGATCGTTCTCCAGAGAGGTGCGGATGTCGTACACGTCCTCGTCTTCGGGTTCGACGGGAGCGTGTTCTTCCAGTGCCTTGCCGCCGGCCACGGGCGTCCCGCCCAGCGCCTGGGCGCGTTCGGCCAGCGTGTCGGCCGCTTCCTCGGCGTTGTCTGCGGCGTCACCGAGGAACAGGTGGAGGTCGCGGAACTCCGCTCCCTCGACGTTCCAGTGGTGCTTCTTGAGCTGGTGGTAGAGGACGTACGCCGACGCGAGATCGGTGTTCAGCGCGTCGACGATCTGCTCCGACTTGTCCGTGTCGAGGCGGAGCGCGTTGTCGCCGACTGTGCCGAACTCTTGTTGGATTGATTTCTGCTGGCTCATTACACTCGGAAGTACGCTCCCGAGCCACTTAAACATTCACGAACGGGAAAGACTATTTTCGGATTAGAAAAATAGAGTTCTACTACTCGACATCATCTGGCAACGGATTGGGACGTTATCCGGACTCTCTCCGGAGCGTCGTTCACAGTGTTCGGTCGAGCGCGACGTACGTCTGGTCGCCGGACGGTCTCGTCGACGTGTCGGCGTCGGCGACGACCGTTCGCCTGTGAACATCGATGACAGCGGCTAGTACGTCGTCGGCGAAGCCGAGGGCGTCGGCGAACTCGTCCCAGACCTGTCGAGGGAGGACGAGGTAGTACGCCGTCTCGGTTCGTTCGAGCAGCGGGTCCTCGTACTGCTTGCGCCACTCGTAGACGATGTTCTCGACGCCGGGGAGGTCCTCGACCGACGCCTGATGATCCGTCAGCGCCGTCGCGAGCGAGTCCGGATCGACCCCGTGGTCGGCCGCCGTCGCTTCGATGCGAGACCGTTCGAACAGCGTCGTCTCATCGGTCATCGGTCCCGCTTCGGTCGGCGTCGATATAAACCATCGTCGGCCCCTTTCGGGCGTTTCCACGCGGTGGGATTCTCCAGCAGATATATCCCACCACGTCGAAAAGATTCGAACTGCATGGGACGCCTCTCAACGTTGTTCGCGCCCGACCGGGTCGCCGTCGTCGGTGCGACAGACTCAGATGGCGCGGTCGGTCGCGCGATTACGGAAAACCTGCAGGCGTCGTTCACGGGTGACATCGTCGCCGTCAACCCGTACAAGGACAACGTGCTTGGATTGCCCTGTCACGACACGATCAGTGAGATCGACGCCGACATCGACGTCGCGGTCGTCGTCGTCCCGCCCGACGTGGCCGTCCAGTCGATCCGGGAGGCCGGGGAGGCCGGCGTCCAGAACGTCGTCGTGATCACTGCCGGGTTCGGGGAGACCGGTGCCGAGGGCGCAGCACGTGAGAAAGACCTGAAGGAAGCGGCCCGCGAGTACGACCTCAACCTCGTCGGCCCGAACAGCCTCGGGATCATGAGCACCCCGAAGGGACTCAACGCCACCTTCGGCAACGAGATGGCGACCGACGGGGACATCTCCTTCATGAGCCAGTCGGGGGCGTTCGTCACGGCCGTCCTCGACTGGGCCGCAGAGCGCGACGTGGGGTTCAAGGACATCGTCTCGCTCGGTAACAAGGCGATCCTCGACGAACGCGACTTCATCGACGAGTGGGGTGCCGATCCCGATACCGACGTGATTCTGGGCTATCTCGAAGACATCGAGGACGGGGCCGGTTTCGTCCGCACCGCCCGCGAGGTCACGCAAGACACGCCGATCGTCCTCGTCAAGTCCGGCCGGACCGACGCCGGTGCGAGCGCTGCCGCCTCACACACCGGCGCGATGGCCGGTTCGGAGGAGGCCTACGAGGCCGGCCTCGAACAGTCGGGGGCGCTCCGCGTCGAGACCGTTCAGGAACTGTTCGACTACGCGCAGATCCTCTCGGACCAGCCACTGCCCGACGGTAAGGAGGTCGCGATCGTCACGAACGCCGGTGGACCCGGCGTGATGACGACCGACGCCGTCGGCGACAGCGACCTGGAACTGGCCGATTTCACCGACCACACCGTCGACCGCCTCGCCGAGACGATGCCCGACGAGGCCAACATCTACAACCCCGTCGACATCATCGGCGACGCGCCGGCCGCCCGTTTCGAGGCGGCACTGGAGACGGTGCTGTCCGACGACAACGTCGCGATGGCGGTCGTCGTCGCCTGTCCGACGGCGGTCCTCGACTTCGAGAACCTCGCGGAAGTCGTCGTCGACGTGCAACAGGAGTACGAGATTCCGGTCGCGACGACCCTGATGGGTGGCAAGAGCGTCGGCCCGGCGGCCCCGACGCTGACCGAATCGGGCATCCCGAACTACTTCGACCCGGCCCGTGCCGTCGATAGTCTGGACGCGCTGGCCGAGTACGACGATATCCAGTCCCGGGAGTACGTCGAACCGGCGTCCTTCGACGTCGATCGGGAGCGTGCCCGCGAGATCCTCGACGCTGCCGCCGACCGGAACCAGACTCGGCTCGGCGTCGAGGCCATGGACTTGCTCGACGCGTACGGCATCCCGACGCCGACCGGCGAGGTCGTCGACTCCCCCACGGACGCCCAGCGAGTCGCCGAGGAGATCGGCGACGAGGTCGTCATGAAGATCGTCAGCCCGGACATCCTCCACAAGTCCGACATCGGTGGCGTCGAGGTCGGCGTTGATCCGGAGGACGTGCGCGACACCTACGAGGACCTCGTCGTCCGGGCACGCAACTACCAGAGCGACGCCAGCATCCTCGGCGTACAGGTCCAGGAGATGATCGACGTGGACGCGGGGACCGAGACGATCCTCGGCGTGAACCGCGACCCGCAGTTCGGCCCGCTCGTGTTGTTCGGCCTCGGCGGTATCTTCGTCGAAGTGCTCGAAGACACGACGCTCCGCGTCGCCCCGGTGTCGGAACCGGAGGCGAGGTCGATGCTCGACGACATCGAATCGGCCCCGCTCCTGCGCGGCGCGCGCGGCCGCGATCCGGTCGACGAGGACGAACTCGTCGAGACGGTCCAGCGGCTCTCCCAACTCGTTACTGACTTCCCTGCGATCCTTGAATTAGACATCAATCCGCTGGTTGCAACCTCTGACGGGGTCGCAGCCATCGACCTGCGACTGACCCTCGATCAGGAGGAACTATGAACACGCTACTGGTCACCTCGACGAACGACGGCATCGGCAAGACAGCGATCACCCTCGCGCTGGCCCGGCAGGCACAGCAGGCCGGCTACGACGTGGGCTACATGAAACCCAAGGGCACGCGCCTCCAGAGCGCGGTCGGCAAGACGCGCGACGAGGACCCGATGCTCGCCCGCGAGCTACTGGACCTCGACGCCGAAATGCACGAGATGGAGCCGATCGTCTACTCGCCGACGTTCGTACAGGAGGCGATCCGCGGCCGCGAGGACCCCGACGAACTCCGCGAACAGGTCGTCGACAACTTCGAGGCGCTGGCCGAGGAGAAGGACCTGATGGTCGTCGAGGGCAGCGGCGACCTCGCGACGGGTAGCATCGTCGACCTGAACGATCGCGACATCGCGGAGGCACTGGACGCACGGGTCCTGCTGGTCTCGGGCTACGAGTCGGTGGCGACGACGGACGAGGTGCTCGACTGCGCGCGACGGCTCGGCGAGCGGTACTCCGGTATCGTCTTCAACGGCGTCGCCGACGCAAAGATGGACGAGCTCAACGACGACGTGATGCCGTTCCTCGACAGCAAGGACGCACAGGTGTTCGGGGCCTTGCCTCGGGTGCAGGAACTCGCCGGCGTCACCGTCGAGGACCTCACCCGGAGCCTCGGCTGTGACGTACTCACCCCGGAGATCGGGCTGGAAGAGCACGTCGAGCGGTTCACCGTCGGCGCGATGGGTGGCAACAGTGCCCTCGATCAGTTCCGACGGACGCGAGACGCGATCATGATCACGGGCGGTGACCGCTCGGAGGTCCAGACCGCCGCACTGGAGTCTGCCGGCATCAAAGCGCTGCTGCTCACTGGCGGGTTCCGACCGGCCAGCGCCGTGCTGGGACGCGCACAGGAAGAGGGCGTCCCGATACTACTGGTCCAGTCCGACACCCGGACGACGATCGACCGCGTCGAGGACCTGCTCCGTTCGGGCCGGACCCGCAACGAGGAGACCGTCGAACGGATGGGCCAGCTCTTAGACGAGAGCGTCGACGTCGAGCGGATCCTCTCGCTGGGCCTGTAGTCCGGCGACCGTTCACTTTTCGCGGAACGTCACCGGAAGCGACGAGGCGACGGCGTCGATCAATTCTGCACCGCGAGCGGCCAGTCCATGGCCGTCTCCGACTGTCACCGGGGGGAGTGTCGCCACGGGGGTGTCGGTCATCGACTCGATCACGTCCGGATTCGTTCGCTCGGCGACGCTCGCACCCTCGTACCGATTCAGGACGATCCCGCGCACGGACACGCCACGCTCGCGCAGCGCCTCGACGGTCAGGGCCGTGTGATTGAGCGTCCCGAGGCCGGAACGGGCGACGACGAGCGTCGGCAGGTCGAGATCGGCGACGAGGTCGACGACCTCCGTCTCCTCGGTCAGCGGGACTCGGAGACCGCCGATCCCCTCGACGACGGCACGCTCGTGGGTGTCGATTGCCGCCCGACAGTGGTCGCGGATCGCATCGTAGGACAGCTCGGTTCCGGTCTCCCGGGCCGCCACCGCCGGTGCGAGCGCCGGCCCGAGTCGGCGGCCACAGGTCGCGGCCGCTGTCTCCCCACAGACTCGCTCGACGAAGCGGGCGTCGTCGTCTTCGGGCGCGCCGGTCTGGCACGGCTTGATGCCGACGGCGTCGATGCCGTCTCTCCGGAGCCATCCGACGAGCCCGGCGGTGACGACGGTCTTCCCGACGGCGGTGTCGGTGCCGACGACGAACAGGCTCACAGTCCAACCTCCTCTGCGGCGGCCGCGAACGCGTCGAGACAGCGCGCTATCTCCGCGTCGGTGTGGGTCGCTATCGGGGCAATCCGCAGACGAGACTGGGCCTCGGGGACGGTCGGTGGCCGGATCGCCGGCGCGACGATGCCGCGCTCGCGAACGGCCCGTTCGAGCGCGAGTGCGTCACCGCGGTCGCCGACCACGACGGGGAGGATCTGGGACTCCCCGAGCACCTCGAAGCCGGCCGCTTCGAGGCCCTCACGGAGCGCGTCGACGACCGCCCAGAGCCGTTCCCGGCGGTCGCCCTCCCGGGCGATCCGCAGCGCCTCGCGCGCCGCGCCAGCGGCCGGGGGTGCCAGTCCGGTCGAGAAGACGAAGGTCCGGGCCTCGTTCAGCAGCGTCTCGATCAGCGCTTCGCTGCCGGCGACGTACCCGCCCTGTGCGGCCAGCGCCTTCGAGAGCGTGCCCAGTTGCACGTCGACCCGGTCGCTCACGCCCTGTCGCTGGACGACCCCACCGCCCGACTCGCCGAAGACGCCGGTGGCGTGTGCCTCGTCGACCATCACCCACGCGCCGAACCGTTCGGCCACGTCACAGAGCGCGGGGAGCGGCGCGAGGTCGCCGTCCATCGAGAACACGCTGTCGGTGACGACGAGCCACGACTCTCCTTCCGCGGCCGTCCCCGCTCTGTGTTCCATCCGTCGAGCCAGATCGTCGGGGTCGCAGTGGTCGTAGACGACCGTCTCGGCCGCGCCGATCCGACAGCCGTCGATGATGCTGGCGTGGTTCAGTTCGTCCGAGAAGACGACATCTGGGGCCAGCGCGTCGACGGTGCCGACGTTGGCGGCGTAGCCCGAGGAGAAGGCGAGCGCGCGCTCGGTGTCCTTGCAGTCGGCCAGATCGCCCTCCAGCGACCGGTGCAGCGCCGTATCGCCGGTCACGAGTCGCGACGCGCCGGCCCCCGTTCCGACCGACCGGGCGGCCGTCTCGGCGGCCCGCTGGACCCGGGCGTCGTCGGCCAGCCCGAGGTAGTTGTTCGCGGCGAACACCAGCTCCGGGTCGCCGAAGTCGATCGCTCCGCCCTTCGGATCGTCGGCGAAACGGGTCTCTCGGCCGACCGACTCTGCGGGGTTGAGATGTCGGCGGAGGTCGCGCGACTCGCGCTCACGGAGGCGTTCGTCGAGCGAAAATCCGTGCGTCATCTCAGAAGCTCGGCATCACTTCGGCGGGGCCGTAGACGCCGTAGTCGCCGGCGCGGTTGCGCAGGACGGCCGCCTTGAGGTAGCCGATCGCGGGGCCGTTGACGTTGGCCTCCATGCTCGTCGCGTCGTCTAGCTGGAAGGTGTTGGTCCCGGTCTCGCCGTCGAAGGTCGTCCCGGTCACCCGGACTGTCGTCGTCGTGGGCTTCTCGTCGGAGCGCACGTCCAGCACGCCGCCGACGGACACGTCCTCGGCGTCACAGATGCCGGCCCGTTCCAGCAGGACGTCGTCGGCGTGTTCCATGTCGTGGAACTCCAGTCGGCCGTCGTGGTCGTCGATGAGTGCTTCGATCTCCGCTTCGCTCATCTCTCGCGCGGTCTCGATGTCGTAACTGTCGAGGTGGGCGATGTCCTCCCGGACGGTGCCGCGGTTGTCCTCGTAGCCCGACTTGAGGCCGACGCCCCACCAGATCTCGACGTCCTCGACCTCGACGAACGACTGGGCGGCGAGCGCGGCCGCTCCGGTCAGGAACCCGGGCGTCGCCCCGGCACCGCAGACGAAGGTGATCCCGCTGTTTTCGAGGGTCTCTTCGCGCTCGTCGAGCATCCCGATCACCCGCGAGCGCTTGAGCACGTCCACGAGGACGCCCTCGTAGTCGGCCGCGGCGAAGCGTTCCGCGACGCGAGGGATGAAGTCGTGTTCGAGGTTGGGCAGCGCCATCAGCACCGCGTCGATCCCGTCGGATTCGGCGATCACGTCGTCGATCGGCGTCTCGGTCTCGCGGCCTTGCTCGCTGGCGACGATGCCGGCGGCGTCGCCGTGCTGCTTGACGCCGTCGGTCGTCGTCGCGGCCTGTGCCCCGCCGTCTGATCGCAGATCATCCGAGCCGTCGGTCGCGTCGCTCCCGACGACGCCGTCAGCGGCCGCGTCGGGATCGTCCTCGGGGCCGCTCGCGATGTTGCCTTCGGTCGCGTCGAGTAACTCGTCGACATCGAGGCCGTCGTGGTCGATGGCGACGCCGTTGCGATCACAGGCCGCGACTGCCGCGAGGCCGTCCTTGTGGGTCGCGACTTCGAGTGTTCGTCTGCCGATGCCGCCCGCGCCGAGTACCGCGAATCGAATGTCGTCCATGTTTGTCTCCGTGCGTTATGCGCGTTACAATGAACCGCCTCAGTCGCTCGACTCCGCTTCGCTGGTCGCCGTCCCCGCCGCGGTTTCTGGCTCGGTGCCGGATTCGACGCCGCTCGCCTCAGCCGCCGGACTATCCTTTCGAGCGCGCGTCTTGACCGCCTCGGGGTCGAACTCGTTCGCCTCCATGTTCGGTTCCAGTCCCGCTCGCTCGACCGTCTCGATGTCGTCGCCCGGCGACTGGCCCTCCGTCGTCAGGTAGTCGCCGGTGAGCATCCCGTCGGCTCCGGCCTCGAAGGGGAGGTGCTGCTCGTCGGCGTCGAGGTTGACCTCGCGCCCGCCGGTCAGGCGCACGCGGGCCTCGGGGTGGAGCAGCCGAAAGACGGCGATGCTCTTGACGATCTCCTCGGTCGTGATGTCGGCCGCCCCGCCGAGTTTCTCGGACAGCGGCGTCCCGGCTACCGGGTTGAGGATGTTCACCGGCAGCGAGGAGACCCCGATGTCCTGCAGTGCGATCGCCGCGTCGACCCGGTCGGTCGGCGACTCGCCCATGCCGAGGATGACGCCGGCACAGAGGTCCATGCCGGCCTCCTTGGCGACTTCCAGCGTCGCCACCCGGTCCTCGAAGCTGTGGGTGTCGACGATCTCCGGGAAGAAGCGCGGCGAGGTCTCGATGTTGTGATTGTAGTGATTGAGCCCTTCCTCGGCGAGGATCGCGGCTTCCTCCTCGGTGAGGATGCCCAGACTGGCGTCGACCTCCACGTCGGTCTCGTCGCGAACCAGCCTGACCGCGCGCAGCACCTCCTCCCACTCCTCTGGCCGCTTTTCCTTCGAGACGCCCTTCTCTGCGACAACGATCCCGAATCGCTGGGCACCGTCGCGCTCGGCGCGCCTTGCGGCTTCGAGGATCTCTTCGGGGTCGAGGAAGCCGTAGTTGTCGATGCCGGTGTCGAAGTGAACCGACTGGGCGCAGAAGCCACAGTCCTCGGCGCAGTTGCCGGCCTTCGCGTTTACGATCGAACAGGCGTCGACGGTGCCGTCGCCGAACTCGGCCCGGACGTAATCCGCGCCGGCAGCGAGTTCGCCGACGGGCTGTGCCATCAGTGCGAGTCCGTCACGGCGATCGAGCCGCTCGCCGTCGATCACGCGAGCGATAGCGTCGTCGATCGTTCGGTTTCCCGTCTCGTAAACCACGTTTTACATGGCAGTTGACGGAGACTTATAGCTTCGGGTGGCGGTGCCCCGCGTCGATTCAGGCGTCGGGACCGCGGTCAGTCGCCAGTGTCCTGCTCCGATCCCTGGTCTCGGACTGCCAGACGACACTGATCTCGTAGTCGCTCGCTGCGCCGACGGTTACCCGGTGACCGGCGTGGACGTCACCGTCGTCGCCGTGGTCCCCCTGCCACGGACCCGGTCCGGTCTGGTCGACGCCGTCGACGGGAGCGAAGCCGTCGCCACGGACCGAGAGTTCGTCGGCCGGGATGGTGTCGCCGGATTCGTGGGTGATCGACAGCGCCTGCGCGTCGACGTCGTAGTCGTAGCCCAGAGACACTATCGGCGCACGGGACTCCGCCGACATCTCGCTCTCGAACCCGCTCGACCTCCGTGGCATCGCGAACGCCAGCAACAGCGGCGTGAGGACGGCGGCGAAGTCGCTCGCCGGACGCGTGTGGGTCACCGAAGTGGTCGTCCCGTCGGCACCGAACTCGGTGGCCTCCAGCGCCGCGACGAGTTCGTCGTTGTCTTCGACATCGACCTCGTCGGCCTGCCGTTCCATGACCACGAACACTCCCTGCATGACGTCCCTGATGTCGGTCGCGGTCTCGCTGCTCTCGGTTTCGAGGCTGAACGACGCGACGCGGTCGCTCCCGTCTTCCGAGAGTGAGCCGTAGCCGTAGGTCACCTCCTGGGCGAGGCTCGTGTCGATCTCTTCACTGGCCCGTTCCGGAATATCCTCGGCGAACACGTCGAACGCGAACCGGACGTGTCCCGCCGTCGCCGCGTCGTAGCCGCTTCGGACTTCGCCACCGAGCGGGTCCGACTCGCCGATCCACGTGTCGATGGTCGCCTCGACGTGGGACCGCGTCCCGACGGAGAAGACGCCATCCTCCAGCACCGCGAGGACCGCCGGCGGTTCGCTCGACATCTCGCTCCCACCAGATTCGAACACGTAGAGCGTCGCGTCCCCGTATTCGTCCTCCGAGTAGTCGCCGTTAGTCTCCTCGACCGCGTCGAGGATGTCCCCCTCGCTCCACTCGCTCCAGAAGGTCGTCGCCGTCTGGTCGTACTCGTCGTCCTCGTAGGTTCCGGAAGCGATCGTCCGGGACAGCGAGCGCGGATCGAGTCCGGACTCGTCTTCGATCCGGTCGAGAGCGGCCGTGACGCTCTCGGGAACCCCGTCGGCCTCTATCTCGTCGCGCGCGGTCTCGATCTGCTCGTCGATCCCGTCACGCAGTGCCTGATCCCCGTACAGCGCCGCGAAGTCGATCTCGAAGACGTACTGTGACTCCGCCGGTACCGCCTGAATCGTGTCGCTCGATCCGCTAGTGCCACTGATCGCGTCGGTTACTTGACTACAGCCGCTGAGGCCGCCGACGAGACCAGCAGACGCTAGCCCGCCAGCCGTTCGTAAGGCCTCTCGTCGCGAGATGGAGCGCTCTCTCATGCTGCAACAATATTGCAACGGTCTGATAAGTATTTGGATGGACCTCTCCACTGACGTGAGCCGCCGACCGAGCGGTCACTCGCCCCAGTAGTACCGCGGTGCGAGTACGAGGTAGGCGACGGCGGCGACGAGCAGGACTCGCGGGGCGATCCGCTGGAACACGGTCGGATCGACGATGGCGACCGCCTGTACGACCCCGAGGACGAGCGCGTCCCGGGCCAGAAGCTTCGGATACGGAACCGGTGCGACCATCAGTACCGAGAGCACGAGCGTTCCGACCAGCAGCACCGACACCGGTGCCACACCGGCGAGGTAGGCCGCCGCGAGGATCGTCGCCGCCAGCGTGTTCTGGATACCGGGCCGACGCTCGTCCTCGCCGACGTAGACGGTGTAGAAGGCCGTTCTGACGATCGAGAAGAGGACGAACGAGGACGACAGCAGGACGACCAGCGCGAGCGTGGCCGGATCGAGCCCGGAGATGGGACCGTACTCCGCCCGGGCGACGCCGACGACGAACAGCCCCGGAGTCGCACCGAAGGAGACCACGTCGGTGATCGAATCCAGCAGCGGCCCGACCTCGGTATTGCCCGCGAAACGGGCGATGATTCCGTCGAGCGCGTCGGCGATGGCGGCCAGCAGGATCAGCCGTGCAGCGAGCGACGGGTCGGTGTAGGCCACGACGGCCGCACCGAACCCGATGACGGCGTTGACGAGCGTCACGGCATCGGCGACACCGAGTCGTCGTCGCACTGCGAGGCTCATACTGGGACGTGTGCGAGGGGGTACATCAACGGTCCGGAATGGGGCGGGCCGGTCCCAGAAGGCATATACGCCTCGCAGGGAAGGGAACGCACGAACGCAGACAAGTCGCCACCGTGAACCCGACTATCGCACTCGAATGTACGCAATGTGGACGCGTGTTCGTCCCGGAAGCGGACAGACACGTCTGTCCCGACCACGAGGGGACCGGTGGCATCCTCGACGTGCAGTACGACCAGTCGGGTGCCGCCGACGCCATCACCGCGGCTGTCGACGAACCGATCGACACCTTCTGGAAGTACGCGCCGTTGCTCCCGACAGACGGTAAGGCCGTCGAACTGGGGGCCGGCGGGACGCCACTGCTCGACGCCCCTACGCTTTCGGATCGTCTGGGTGTCACCGTCCGACTCAAGGACGAACGGGGCAATCCCACCGGTTCGATCAAGGACCGGGCCAGTGCCGTCCTCGTCAGCCGGGCACTCGCGGCGGATCGGTCGGTCGTCACCTGTGCCTCGACGGGCAACGCCGCCGCGTCGCTTGCGGGCTACGCCGCTCGCACCGACCTCGACTGCTGCATCTTCGTACCGGCCGACGTGCCCGAGGGAAAAGCCGTCCAACCCCTCGTGTACGGTGCCGACGTGTACGCCGTCGACGGCGACTACGACGACGCCTTCTCGCTGTGTCGGCAGGTCAGTGCCGACCGCGACTGGTACGACTGCAGCGCCGCGGTCAACCCCTACGCGGTCGAGGGGCTCCGGACCGTGGGCCACGAACTGGCCGAGCAAACGCGCACCTCGGTTCCCGACTGGCTCGTCTATCCCATGGGCAACGGCTGTGGACTCGCCGCCGCCTGGAAGGGCTTCAGCGAGTTCGCCGACCTCGGGGTCGTCGACGAGCGGCCGCGACTCCTCGGCGTCCAGTCCGAGGGCGCGTCGGCGATCCACGACCGCTTCAGCACACCCGACGGCGGCGACGCTGGGGAGACAACGGCGACGGCCACACAGGCAGACAGTATCGACGTTCGCACGCCGCACAACGCCGAGAAGGCCTGTCGATCGCTCCGGGCGAGCGACGGCGCGACGGTCGCCGTCTCGGACGAAGCCATCCTCGACGCCGAGCGCTCTCTCGGCCGAACTGAGGGGGTCTACGCCGAACCAGCCAGCGCCGCGACGCTCGCTGGGCTCGAGGCCGCGATCGACCAGGGAATCGTCACCCCGGGCGAGTCCGTGACGCTCGTCGTCACCGGGACTGGCCTGAAAGACACCGCGAGCGCCCGCACGCTCGTCGAGGGCGTCGAGCACGTCGCCGCGACGCCCGACGCCGTTCCCGAGCGGGAGTGATCACCCGTCGACTTTCTGATCCACGTAGAACCGGGCAGCGGTGACGCCGGTCCCGACCACGAGCAAGAGCAACTGCCACCCCGACCGGACGACCGGGAACACCCGGTCGACGTTCTCCGGTTCCGCCCCGCGGTTCGGGTCGATCCCGGTACTGACGTGGACCTCCTGCGTGCTCCCGCGGGCGCGGGGCCGCGGTCCGTTCGTCTCCTCGGCCCCCTCGCTCCCGAGGTCGACGAACGTCTGGACGATCCCCCGTTGGCTCGACAGTTCGACCTTGCCGTTGATGACGTAGAACTGATCGTGGAGCGGCCACAGCGGGTTCGCGCCGCCGGCGGAGAACAGGTCGAGACCGATCGCCGCACCGACGTACGCGACTCCCGTCACCCACGCGATGCGCACGCCCCGCTGCCCCCACCGATCGACGAGACGGATCCGCTGGAGCCAGTAGTGGTCGACGACGAGGACGACGGCGACCCCGAGTGGCAAGAACAGCGTGTGAAACGCCGCCCTGTGGCCGACGACCGAGACGAGGCCGACGAACGAATCCAGATCGGCGAATATCACCGCCCCGAACAGGACCAGCACCGAGCGCCGGTCGAACGCTGTACCGAGCAGTGCCGCACCGATCAGACCCGCGAGCGCCATGTGGACGATAGTCGACGGCATCGGTTGGATCGGCGATCGCTCGCAGACGGTCGCCTGACTGCACGTATTGCCGGAATACCTATAAGCTCTCGTACTATATGTACGGACGAATCGAGGAATGGGAATCCTCGGGGTGGTGCGAGACCGACTCGCACCGAGCGGCAACGCCGACAACCGTCGGTGGTGGTGACACGAAGTGAGCAGCGAACACAACACGGAGTCGATCGCGGACGAACAGCTACGGATCGAGCCCGGGACGCAGCTATTGGTCTCGCTATCGTCGATGCAACGACCGTTCTCGTTGCTCCCGACCAGCCTGTCGGGTAATCTCTTGATCGTTTCCTCGAAGGCACCCGCGACCGTCGAGCGGGCGCTTCGAGACCGAGGGATCGACCCGGCGACCGCCGGGCTCGTTCCGATCACCGGTTCCGAGGTCGAGTACGGCGGAGCGCTCTGGACGAGCGATCCGGTGGTTCCCGACGACCTCACCGGACTCAGTATGCGTTTCACCAGTGCACTCGACGCGCTCGAACCGGGCCACGGATGGGTGCTGTTCGAGTCGCTCAACGCCCTCGCGATGTACGCACAGACCGACCGGGTGTGTCGGTGTTTCGATCACCTCGCGGAGAGGACCCGCGACCGGAACCTCCGTGGGATCTACGCCGTCGTCGCGGATGCGCTCGACGAGGAAGCGTACAACAGCTTCGAACGGAGCGTCGACCGGACCCTCGACCGCCGTTGAGGCGCACCTCCGACACGCAGCCAGTGCGGTCCCACCGTGTACGCGAGTCGTCGCCGGTGTGTCCGTGATTCGGTGATCTCTGGAGGGCGACGACGGTCGTCCGTCCGAGAGCGTCGCTCCCGGGACTGCGTCAGACGCCTACCAAAAGTTAAGGTGACGGCCACCTTCCGCAGCAATATGGATCGGAATAGCGCCCCCCAGGAAATCACGACGCTCGTGGGTCGCGAGGTGTACTCTAACACCGGCGTCTTCGTCGGCGAAGTCGAGGATCTTCGGCTCGACCTCGACCGCCAGGAAGTCACCGGCCTCGCACTCCACCAGCTCAACCGCGAACTGTTCTCGACCGAGATCAACCAGTCCCGTGGCGTCATCGTTCCCTATCGCTGGGTGCAGGCGGTCGGCGACGTGATCATCATCAACGACATCGTCGAACGCCTCCAGCGAGCGGCGGAGGAATCGGACGAAGAAGACGAAGTACCGGCGTAGCTCTCTTCGGGTCTCTTCTGGCTGTTCGGACGACTCACACGGTTTGTTGAAGGGCGATTACCCAGCGGGCGACGGTGGATCCCTACACCAATCGGTCTCAGTTCCCGTTGGAACTCTCGCTGCTGTCGACGCCCATCGCCTCGAACAGCTTCGTCTTGACGGCCTCTTCGGTGAGCGAGAGCAGCGTGTCGCGGTTGTCCTCGCTGGTCTCGATACCGGTGAAGATCCCCAGCGGGATCTCGACGCTGGCGTCGGTCGAGTGGCCGGCAGTGTCGCCGATCTCTCCGAACGCGTCGTCGAGTACTTTCCCGATGTTCATCCGGATGTCCTTGGAACGCGCGGCGAGATAGATGGTGTTGTCGGCGATCGCGAAGACCGCGGTCGTCGTGATCCCTTCGAGGTTCAGGAGGTGTTGGGCGGCCTGTGCCAGCGCGTCGCGGTCGCGGATGAACCCGGCGTTCGAGACGAGGTGTGAGCCTTTGACCTCTCGGTTTCGGATCGCCTCAGCGAGCACGTCCAGCGTCTCGGGCGACATCGACGGCGATTCGACCTGTTCGAGCGTGTCGTGGTCGGCGAACGGATAGAGGTAGGCAGCGGCGGTCAGGTCGGCGGGTGTCGTGTCTCGTTTGAAGTCGAGCGTCTCGGCGCGGATGCCGTACAGCAACGCCGTCGCGACCTCTTGTTCGAGGCTCAGTTCGAGTTCCTGGATGTACTTGGTCAGGATCGTCGAGGTCGCGGAGACGTTCGGACGGATGTCCTCGAAGGTGGCGTCGTACTCGTGGTCGTGCTCGTAGTGGTCGATGATCACGTCCACCTGTTCGAACGCCGGTTCGCCGCCTTTGGCCGTGTCGACGAGCGCGAACGTGTCGTAGTCGTCGAGTTCGACGGCGTTGCGCGAGACGAGGTCGATCCCCAGCAAGTTGACGAACGCTCGGTTCTCTTGGTGGCCGATCTCGCCCTCGTAGATGATGTCTGCTTCCACGTCGAGGCTCTGGGCGACGGTTCGTAGCGCAGCGGCACTGGCGATGGAGTCCGGATCGGGCGAGCGGTGAATGAGGATCGCCATGCGCTGGTCGGTCCCCTCAATCACGTCGGCGAGCTGGCTGGCCTTGTACTCCAGTTCACCCGATTCGAGCGCTCGCAGGGCTGAATCCGCGATCACGGCCGAGGGATTGATCACCACGTCCGCGCCGGCCTCGCTCAGTTCGTCGGCGGAGACCGGGTCGTCCGCACGAGCGACGATGAACTGCTCGCCGTCCTGTGCGCGGATGTTCTGGACTGCCTGCGCGTTCGCTTCGACGTCCGACGAGAGGATGAGGACCACGTCCCGGTCGGTCAGTGTCTCCGTGATCGTCTCGTCGGCGATGTCGCCCACCTGCGCGTTCAGGTCCTGATCCCGGAGTGCCTCCACTCGCCCCTCGTCTCGGTCGAGGATCAACACGTCCTTGCCCTCGTCGACCAGCTCCTCCGCGACTGCATGGCCTACACTCCCACACCCGAGAATCGCGTACTTCGACATAGAGGCCATGGTAATGCCGCTGACTGTACTCATTTGTGCGTGTACCCGGTCGGGACGAAGCCCCTTATATCAATTGTCTCTTGTTTCCGGGAGTGTGGAAGCCACACACGGCGACCCCGAAAGGAAACCTATTTTACCAGCCCTGCTAACGTTCGAATGCACTGGGCCGGTAGCTCAGTCTGGCAGAGCGACGGCCTCTTAAGCCGTCGGTCGAGGGTTCAAATCCCTTCCGGCCCGTTTTCCTGCGAACGAACGTGAGTAGTGAAAACGCCACCGGGTACCTGAAACAGACGAGACGAACGCACTGAGTCCCGGCGTGGTTCGAATCCCGTCCGGTTTTCATTCGCCGATCATCACAGCTCTTTGTCCATCTCGACGTGTGGAATCCCAGCTTCGTCGAAGACGCCGCTCGTGGTCTCGTAGCCCAGCGATTCGTAGAACCCTTCGACGCGCGTTTGCGAGTGGAGTTCGAGACGGTCCAGCCCGCGCTCGCGGGCCAGCGATTCGACGCGCTCCATGATCGCACGCCCCAGTCCAGTCTCGCGAGAGTCGGCTCTCACAGCGACACGTTCGACCTTGCCCACACCGTCGTCGACGGCACGAAGTCGAGCGGTGCCGACGGCCTCGCCGTCGAGGCGGGCGAGGACGTGTGTCGCTTCGGGGTCTTTGCCGTCGATCTCGATGGCCTCGTCGACGCCTTGTTCGTCGACGAAGACGTCGCGGCGCACGTCGAACGCCGGTTCGAGGTCGGCGTCATCGGGGAGGACGATTATTTCGGCGTCACGCATATTCCTGAGCAATCGCTGTGAGGACAAAACGGCTTTGTCGATCAGCCGTCGGCCAGCGGGAGTTCGACGACGAACGCCGCGCCGCCGAGGTCGCTGTCTTCGACGTGGATCGAGCCACCGGAACGCTCGATCAGCGTCGAGACGATGTGGAGGCCGAGGCCGTTACTCCCGCCGTCGCTCGTGACGCCGCGGCGGAAGATGTCCTCGCGCTGTGCGGGCGGGATGCCGGGGCCGTCGTCGGCGATACGGACGACGGCAACGTCGTCGGTTTCGCTCGTGGTTATCCGAACCGTGGGTTCCGATCCGGTGTGTTCGACGGCGTTGTTCAGGATGTTCGAGATGGCGGGTTTGATCGCGTCGGTACCGCTGACGAGGAGGCTGTCGTGGCAGTCTAACTCGACGGTCGCGTTCGGGAACGAGTCGCGAATGGTCGCCGCTGTGGAATCGATGTCCTCGACCACGTCTCTCGGCTCAGGACCTGCCTCGTTCGTCAGCACCCGCGTCACCGCGTCCGCGTCGTCCGTCAGTTCGTACAGTGCTTCGATCTGCGCCTTGATTCGCTCGCCCGCGTCCTGTGCGCGTTCGTCGTCGACCGTCGATAGCAGGTCGACCTGTCCGAGGATCACCTGCAGAGCGTTGCCGACGTCGTGGCGAAGGAGGCTGTTCGCGAAGGCCATCCCGTCACGGGCCTCTTTGGCGTCGGCCGCCGTTCGGCGCACGTCGACGAGGAGTTCGCCGATCCCGTAGCCCGCGAGCGCGCCGACGCCGCCGACGACGAGCAGGGGGAACTGGGGTTCGCCGATCGAGCGTCCTTCCGCGGCTCTGATCGCAAGCGTCGCGACCTGTAGGAGCACCATCGCGGCGAGGCCGGCGAACGCCCATCCGGCGATCGACCAGCGTTCCGCTGGTTCGAACGGACTCGTCGACAATCGGTAACCGACGTAGACGACGCACACGGAGAGGCCACCGGTCAGGACGAATGCGGCGACCGGGAAGGCGAGCTCTCGGATGGAACTCACTTCGCGCTGTAGATTCCAGACCGAGATGGCTAGCCAGAGCAGCCCAGCGAGAACAACGACGGGTCCTGCCGGCACGGTTTCCGCGAGCCAGTCGCGTGGACCGCGAAGGCGTTGCACGGAGAAAAGTCAGTGACCTGCAGACAAACGTTTTGTGGTAGTATGGGCGTTCAGCTGTCGTCCGGGCTGTAGTTCGGTGCCTCGTCCGTGATCATCACGTCGTGGGGGTGACTCTCCTGCTGGCCCGCCGCGGAGACACGGACGAACTCGGAGCGCTCCTTGAACTCCGGGATCGTCTCCGCGCCGACGTAGCCCATCCCCGACTGCATGCCGCCGACGAGCTGGTGGAGTTCCGACTGGAGCGACCCCTTGTAGGGGGTCGCGGCCTCGACGCCTTCGGGGACGTACTCCTCGTCTTCGTCGTCCTCCTTGAGGTAACGCTCGCCGCCGCCCTCGTTCATCGCGCCGACCGAGCCCATGCCGCGGTACTGCTTGTACTTCTTGCCGTTCATCGTGATGACTCGGCCGGGTGCCTCGTCGGTCCCGGCGAAGTACGAGCCGAGCATCACGGCGTCTGCACCGGCAGCGATCGCCTTGATGGCGTCACCGGAGTAGCGGATCCCGCCGTCGGCGATCACCGGCACGTCGTGCTGGCTCGCCACGTCGGCGACCTGCGAGACGGCGGTGATCTGGGGCATCCCGGCACCGCTGACGACGCGGGTCGTACAGATCGAACCCGGGCCGATACCGACCTTGACGCCGTCGGCGAAGTCGACGACGTCCTCGGCGGCCTCGCGGGTCCCGATGTTGCCGACGACCACGTCCGCGTCGACGGTCTCCTTGATGTCGCGGGCGCTGTCGACGACGTCGAGGTTGTGAGCGTGGGCGCAGTCGATGAACAGCACGTCGACGCCGGCCTCGTCGGCCGCGGTCGCGCGGTCCATCTCGAAGGGGCCGACGGCGGCACCGGCGATCAGCGAGCCGTCGTCAGCGCGGGCGGCCTGATCGTACTCGCGGCGCTGGAGGATACCCTGCATCGTCACGAGGCCGATCAGCGTGTCGCCGTTCTCGACGATCGGGACACGCTCGATCTTGTGCTCGTACATCAGTTCGAGCGCCTCGCGCGCGGTCACGCCTTCCGTGGCGGTGACGACCTCGTCGGTCATGGCCTCCTCGACGCGGTCCTCCTCACCGACTTCGAGGTACGGCCGAATGTCCGTCGCGGAGATGATCCCCAGCACCTTGCCCGCGTCGTCGACGACCGGTGCACCGGAGACGCCGCGCCGCCCCATCATCTCGTCGACCTCTCGGACGGTCTGGTCTGGCGACGCCGTAACCACGTCGCGGATGATCAGCTCGTCGGCGCGCTTGATGCGCTCGATCTCGTCGACCATCGTCTCGACGTCCATGTTGCGGTGGAGCACACCGATGCCGCCATGACGAGCCATCGCGATCCCCATGTCGCTCTCGGTGACGGTGTCCATCGCTGCCGAGAGGACCGGGACGTTCAGTTCTACGTTCTTCGAGACCCGCGTCGCCGTGTCGGCCTCGTCAGGTTCGACACGAGACTCCTTGGGACGGAGCAGTACGTCGTCGAACGTCAGGGCCTCCGGTACGCGGAGTTTCTCCGAGAAGGGTTCGGAATCGTTCGCCATGTCAACCGTCACAGAGCCCCGCTCAAAAACGTTGCGAGATTTTTGCCGGGTGCTGGCTGTTGTCACACCGCGCTTCCGATCTCAATCCGATTGATCTACCACTCAATCATCGTTACATTGTCACACGGAGACGTTGACGAATCAGTGACGTTCGGCGCTTCGAAGTTCCGATTCGTTGTGTGTGGGTCGCAATCTCACACAACGTTTATGCTCTGACAAAAGATAATTATAGATATGAACTGTGCTGTGTCTGCCAGTGCGGGCTCCGTTCGTCGACGATCGTCCGACAACGTGGCTATCACAAACTGGTTCGGCAAGGACACAGCCTTTATGTGGTTCTCGAAGCGGTGGTCGCCGATGGCCGACCCACCGGCCGGCCCGCTGTCACGACGCGGAGAGTGCCCGACGCCCACGGGTGAGGGCAGGCCCTAGCCGGACATGAGTAGCTCCCAACACCCAGTCGCACTCGCTCTGGAGCGACGCGTCGGCGGCGCGACCAGACTGCTCGCGACGGTGATGATGCTGCCGCTGCTCGACGGGGTCTTCGCCGCCGTCGTCCTCGCCGGCGGGCTGACTACCGTCACCGGTATTATCGAAGTCGGCTTGCTCATCTTCGGTGGCTCGGCAACGCTGGCCGTCATCCTCGCCGAGATGGACGGCGAACCGAAGGCGGTCGCGTCGTCGATCCTCCTCGTGGGGAGCGCCGTCGTCCTCGGAGCGGTCGTCGTCGCAGTCTTCGCCCCGACGATTCGGAGCGTTCTGAATCTCGTCATCTTCGAGCGCTTCGCCGCCCTGATCATCCTCGCTATCGCCGCCCGGACGGCCAGCGCACGGCTCGGTGACTGGCTCCCCCGACCGTCGATCATCCTCGCACTCGGGCTCGTCGCGAGCATCGCCCCCGACGGTGCGACCCTCGTCGTACAGGCGAACCTCGACCTGATCGTCCGTGCCGCGGCGGCAGCGGGTGTCGGCGTCGCCTTCGCGCTGGCTGCGGCCCTCGGTGCGCCGTGGCTCCGCAACGCGGTCGACATCGACCGCTTTCGCTTCGGGAGCGCCGTCGCGCTGGGCGTCCTCCCTTTGAGCCTGCTGGGCTTCATCCCCGGCAACGCACCCGTCGCGCTGGCGGTGCTGGTCGTCACGGCCCTGCTCGCGTTCGACCCCCAGCGCGCTCGTGAACGCGACAAACACTACGAACCCGACGCGGTCGACATCACCGCAGCATTCGCCGACGGCGGAGCCTCGCAGGGCGTCAACCACGACGAACCCGACGCCGAACCGCACGGCGTCGTCGAGTACGGCGACGATGACGACGAGGACGACCGTGCCCCCTGGCTCTGATGGCGTCCCCCTGCGGTACGAATCGGAGTGACAACGCTTAGGTCTCTCTCTGCCCGGACTACTGATATGGCTGACAACCGCGTCGTGCAGGGTCGTATGGTGACCCCGGAGAGTCTCGCCGAACTGATCGAAGACGAGGACGTCATGGACGCCGAAGCGATCGAAGACGCCGACCGGAACTGTCCGGAGTGTGACGGCGACGTGCTTTCCGTGGGGTACATGCCCTCGATCACGGAGTTCGTCACCGGGTACAAGTGTCAAGACTGTGATTGGGGCGAGACCGACCGCGACGACTGACCACCCACCTGACGGGAACGGGATCGTAACCCCTTTAATACATCTGGGCTAATCCGGGAGTGCGGGGTCGTGGCCTAGTCCGGGAAGGCGGCTGACTCCAGAGGCAACGTGCCCGGTGACGACACTCCAGGGTTGATATACTGAGCGGCCGACTGATCATCGGTTCGCGTTGATGACCCTCTGGAGTTCCGAGGCACACACCGGAGATATCAGCCGATCGGGAGTTCAAATCTCTCCGGCCCCATGCACATCTTCACTCTATCTTATCATTCCTGATAGGTATCGACCCGAACAAACTCGGGTCTATCAGGGGTGGTCGCCGTGTCTAAGTCCGGCGAGTTCTCCGGCCCCGCCATCGCAACGAAGGACTCCGAGTACCGCTGTCCGCGCTGCTGCTGTCGGGTTTCTCGATCTCCCTCAGATCCTACGCTTGAATACGGCCACAAGGACGGCTGTCCCCGGCGACCGGATCACTTTGGCTACGCGACCGTCGAATACGATCCGGTAGCGGATCCGCTGCTACTGGGGTCACCGGAGATCGTCGCCGACGGCGGTCGGCTCACCTGTGACGACTGCGACGCCGAGATCGATCCGGGGAACCACAAGGTCCTGATCAAACCGAGCGGGTTCGACGACCTCTGTCTCGACTGTCAGCCACACTACGACAGCGAGCGACAGTATCGCCCGAAAGAAAACGGGGGTGAGCCGTAGATGGGCGATACTGACCAAGATGGGGCGATATCTGAAGACAGTAGTCCGGTTTCAATTCAGTCAGGAAAAGAGATTTCCGCCGTATCGGATTGTGACCCTGTTGGGATCGAACCGTCGGGAAAGAAACTGAAACGCGACCCCATAGCCGATGAAAATTACAGCGAGCAGCCATGGAACGGACGTGCCAAACATCCAAAAGCCGATACCCATGATGATCCCACCAAAGGCCTGAATCACGGTTTGAATATCTCCGTACCTCGCTTCGCTAAGTTGCTTGAGTTCGGACATGATTATTCCTGTCGCGCAGTGGTAAAGAGCGTTTTTCTACTATTTGAACAGGTTCGTCGTTTCGGAGGTGTTGGCCAGTGACACCCGTTACTTATCACCGAACCCCAGAATTTGGTCGTCTTGACCAGGGCCGCGATCTTCGTCGTCACGAGGGAACTTCGGAGACCCACAGTCAAGACACCAGAGTCGATCTTTCGGCCCTTCCTGGAGCTGAGAGCGACAGTCAGGACACGATTCGTCTACCGCGTCAAGGTCTTCTCGTCGAAGCATCAGTCGGGGTTCGTCGACTATCCAACATAAAGGCTGGCCAACATTGGGGTGGTTCGGCGTGACCGACACTACCGATACTGAACGTTCGGGAACGCTCCTGAGACACGAGCAAGACCCCGAAGACAACGAGTACGCGACGCCGCCGAAGATCTGGCGACCGCTGTCTCGTGCCGTCGGCGGCTTCGATCTGGATACAGCGAGTGGCGCGGAGTCTGTCCCGATCGCGCCCAACTGCTACACTGCCGAGGATGATGGACTCGCTCAACCGTGGTACGGCTGGGCGTTTTGCAACCCGCCGTGGGCGTCATCTGACGGGTCCGTGAAGCAGGACTGGCTTCGCAAAGCCCGCCGTGAAGCTGACCGAGATGCCGTCGACGGCGTCGTCGTCCTGTTGCCGGTCGATACGTCGGCTCACTGGTTCCATGATCACATACTGTCCGCTCCAGTCGTTTGTTTCGTCGGCCCGGGCCGTATCCCGTTCGAAGGCGAGGACCGAAACCCCAGCTTCCCGCTGCTGATCGCGGTCTACAGCGACGAAGTTCCGTCCGAACTTGTGGACACTCTCGACTCGCTCGGTGCGGCTGTTCGTGGCCGCGAAGTCTACCAGCCAACGACACAGGCCGCGTTAGTTCCGTCGGCAGACGACGGGAACAGCCACGGTCCACACACGGACACTGACCGGGAGGTATCCCAGTGAGTCTCGACGCGTCCACCTCACTGGCTCCGAACAAGCGGGCCGGGATCAGCGTTGAGGTCGCGATCTCGACTGATCACGTTCCCCAGCTCCAACTGGTCCCCGACTCGGTCGCACAGCACTACGATGCTGTCGCGACTGGACTCGTTCAGCCGAGTGCCGATCTCCCTCACGTCGGCATCTGCCTCCTCGAGCGAGGGACGATCGTCGAGATCAAGTCCGTCGTCACGACTTACGCCGACGGGCGACGGGGTCGCTTCTACGTCCGTCCCGAGCAACACCAGCGCCTCCTAGACGACGCCGGCGTCTACCTGTTCGTCGTCTGCCGAGACTCGTTCGATCGCGACCCGCTCGCGATCAAGGTCGTTCCGGCGACGATCGTCGACGACGTGATCGGCGAGTGGAACAGCGGCGGTGATGGGCGGTCCGACTACGTGCAGGTGTCTTGGGGCCGAATCTTCGATCCCGAGGAGGTCGACGGATGCTGATCTATGTCGGGGGCGGCAGGGTCCCAGACGATGCGGACTATCGGCTGGTCGTTCGCGGTTGTAAGTGGGATCTCACTCGCGACGAGTTCGATCATCTCGAGGATGTCCTCGCCCCGATCACCGACGCCAGCTGTGACGAGATCGAGCGACTACTTCGCGAGATTCGGGAGGACCGGTAACCGATGCCATCGCAGAATCAGGGCGGTGGCGAGCGGCAGCGCCGACGGTTCGACCACGTCAAAGAAGACATCGGAGAGGATCCCGCCCGGTGGCTCGACTGGGATCTGATCAGACACGAGGACCGTCGGGAACTCCTCTGGTCGCTGATCGATGCGATCGATTCTATCGAGCGCGTCCGCGCGTGCCGCGCGGTTGAGCGGCGTCTCGCGGCGAAGGACGACCGCGAGCCCCGAGCGAAAATAATCCAGCGTCTGGACCAGCGTGAGGAGTGGCTCGAACTGCATGGCGAGCGTCCAGATCGACTCCAGGAGAGGACCGAATCGCGCGACCTCCCGCCAGTTGAGACGACGTTTCCCAATCGGGACGATGTTCAGGACGCCAGCGACCGATCGATCTACCAGCCCGAGCGGGCGTTCGGCTCTCTCCAGGAGCGCTACCCGCACCTGTTCGACGACGGTCCAAACGCCGAGGAGTCCGGCCAGACGGACGCGGAGGTCGCGACTGACGGGGGCGATGAACGATGACTCAGGTCGACCCTCAGACCCACGAAGCGAGCGCCTACCTGAATTACGCTGCCGGCGACGGAGAGGATTACGACGGGCTTCAACCGTATTTCGCTCTCTCCGACCTGTGTATCAATGAGTTCGACGGGTATCACGAACTCGAGGGAGTAGAGATCGACGGAGACGTTTGGGACGTACGTCTTAACTACTCTAAGTCCGGTATTCGTCCCCGCCCCTCGGATCCCGTCGGCGGTGACGTGTTCTATGAGTTCGACGTTCACCTGATCGGTCCCGGCCAGGCCAAAGTCTCGTTTAACCTCTCGCCCCGCTACGAGGAGATGCACGGCCCCGACGGGGACTCGATCTCGCTCCCGTGGCAACACGTCGATCCCGACGAAGGGATCTGTGTGTACGCGCAGGGCTCGAACATCGAGATCGACCGCTACCCCGGACTCCTCGCCCGCGCGATTTTCGAAATCGCTGACGTTGCCGAGATCGGGTTCTATCACGGGTATTTCGATCAGCCGTTCTCTGGTCGGATCACCGACCTGGAGCGGTATGTCCGAATCACCCGCCCGATGAACGAGAAACTGATCGGGAACGACGGCGTCATGAACCGACTCGCCATGCACCTGTCCGGCGTCGACGGAACGAAGGGGAGCTACAAGTGGGATAACGAGAAGGTCCGCGGACACCACCACGTTCTCCGCCACGGATCCACCGCCGCGAACGAGCTGGTCGCACATCACAAACTGGGCGGTCAGATCAAGAGCTACCTCCCAGAACACCCGGAGCAGTTCGACGAGAACGATCCGCTCTTTCACCCGAAGGTCGGCGCGAAGTTCGTATCCGGCCGGTCCCGTACCGGAGCGGTAGACTGGTCCGATCGCCGCGAGGTCGTCCAGGAGATCGACGAACGACTCCTTTCGATTCTCACTTGGGCGGACATTCCCACCAGCGCCGGCGGAACCACCTACGTGTCCG
>Ga0207755_100267_pt1 | contig 28277 bp, 22 predicted proteins | sample A23P2SouthBayCA_FD_187734 | JGI IMG/M metagenome (GOLD analysis project Ga0207755, IMG submission 187734) | Aerobic enrichment media microbial communities from Bioluminiscent Bay, La Parguera, Puerto Rico - A23 P2 (SPAdes) | ecosystem: Environmental > Aquatic > Marine > Unclassified ...
ATCGCTCTGGAGGATGTAGTGCAGATACTGAGGGTCCCACTCGTATTCATCCCCCGTATAGGAGGTAATAGTCTCCTTGTCGGGTTCTTTGAGAACGCATATCTCACCGCTGCAAGCCACAGGGACCGTACCGAGGTCGAGTTCGCGCATGTCCACTTCAACGGTTTCCGGCACCACGGTCACCTTGCGACGATACGGACGTAATCGTAGGTAGAGCACGTCTCCGGGCTCACAGGTCGGGTAGTTGCTAGTTATCTCTCCTGCCGTGGTTTCCTCCAAGCCTTTTAACTCTCCTGTGAGCCGGTCGATATTTTCCACCATCACCTCATACGCAACATCGTCATCGTCGTACTTACTGATGCTTTTGCGGCGGCGTGATGCGACCTCGTTGAGTTCGACCAGTTCGTAATTACCGTTTTCCGCCCCCTTTTCGAGCGTCTGGATCGTTCTCTCCCTCAGATTATGATTTGCGATGTAATATAACGGGTCCAGACCACCGACTTCGAATTCCTCATTCAAGACATCAGAGGACAGCGATAGACCGAAGCTGGTCGACTCCTTGCTCATTGTTCACCACCCCGGTGTTCGTTGTAGTTTTCGAGAATCGTTGGCAAATCATTCCGAGAGATTTTGTTACCCTTGCCGTCGTGCCCTACGTACGTCGCTGCATCGAAATATATCGACCTCTGCTCGGATTCCTCATCTTTCTTTGTCATATGCATCACTACTGTCTTTATCTCTGACTCGAACGGCCTGAAGGTGACGAGGGGAAGATGAACGACCGAATTGATGATAGCGTGTTCGCGAATCCACTCCTGTAGCCCACGGAATTTCGGACCCTTGATGAGTGTTTTCGGGAGTAGAATGACGATATCTCCCCCCGGTCGAACGAAGTCGAAAGAACGCTTCAGGAACAGTGCCTCTACCTCGCGGTGAATCTCTTCGCTGTTCGTGTAGAACTGGCGTGCAGTCTCACGACTCTCTTGGCTTCCGAACGGTGGATTGGCAATTAGAATATCGAACTCACGAAGTGGTACCTTAGCATCCTGTCCCTGCACGCCGTTAACTGAGATACTATCACCGTTCGTCTTGAGCGAATTACCCTGGTAAACATTCTCGAATCCTTTCCAACCGCCAGATGTGTGCAGGTTCAGGTTCGTGTTACACAGCCTCAGGAGCCAAGACGCTTTATCGATGCCCCAGACGTTCTCAGACGCAACATCGTATGGTACTTTCTCATGATTCGTCTGTTGGGCGTAGTGATTCAGTACTTCAATAAGGAATCCGCCGCTACCAACAGCAGGGTCAATAACCGAATCGACATCTCCCTCGTCGGGGTTGAACGTGGGGTCAGCTATCCCCACCATGAATTTGACCACTTCACGCGGAGTGAAGAATTGGCCCAAATCACCCCGGAAAATATCCTCAAGGACACGCTCGTATGCGACACCCTTGACATCAACATCAGCGTCGGCAAGATGTAGATTCTCGAGCGCTCGAACCGATTTAGTGACAGTTTCATCAGAGAGTTCTATTCGCTCCTCGTCGAACCCCAGAGTAGCTCGATTAGTTTCGCGTTCGAACAATTCGTTTATCCACTCGGCGGGTGAGCGTTCGCTCGCCGAAAGGTCCTGTACTGTGAATTCTCGCTGATTACCATTCTCAACTCGTTGTTCGTCAACTAACTTTACAAAGAGGAGTTTGGAGATCTCATTAACTGCTTTTAACGGACTGTAATCGTCCTCGAAGTCCCGACAATAATTGTGTAACTTGTCTATAGTCTGCTGAACATCGCTGACGGCCTGAGGGGTATATCCAGTGGACATGGCGTGAGTTACTCTAATTCTCTAGCGGCTCATTTCGTAGCAAATATATGAACATTTGTGGGCGATGTTGGTGGTTTCCGCTGGCTCGTCGCCGATTGAAAACGCCTCTCACCGTCATCTTCAGAACTCATCTTGGAGGAGAGAATGTTAACGATCTGTTCTGCGACACCCTCGTCTCGAGCGACGCCTTCCTCGCTGGTCACCATCTGATGCGGAATATCGTCGAGAGGGTCCGAGAGATCAGCCGTCTCTGATTCAAAGATCCTGTACGGTTCTAAATCCGCATACATCCTTATCACCTTACTCTCTTGGCTATCGGTTAAAAAGTAGTATGTCTCTTCGTTCATCTCGCGTAATGGTTTCCGCCAGTGACTATCTTAGGTTATATCTTGGATGACGTAATTAAACCGGCCCAACGAGTGTAGCCATTCGCCCTTCGATTGATACACTTCAGCAGTAGTTGACCGCCGTCGTGATGGAAGATGACCTATATGGCCCCTCAGAGTGGACTCTATTCGCCTCTCGATTACGACTCTCCTCTCCCAGAGGGTAGCAGACGCACTTCTATGACGCTCGTCCACTTCTCCTCGCAATGTATGGATAGAAAGCTGGCCTCGGCACTCATCGAAAGACGGACTGGAGTTAGTTATAAAAATACTGATAGTTATTCCTGCTAGCGTGATGAATACGTTGGGAGGTGTCGAAAAATGACAGGCAGCGGCTGGAAAGACTCAGTTAATATTCCGGAGTCGACCACGAAGGCCACGCTGTACTGTTCAGAAGATGATAAAGAAGAATGGGATCAAGAAGTAGAGGAGCAAGGCTACAGAAGCAGAAGCGCCTACCTCTATGAACTGATCCAGGAGGCACGAGCCTACAGGGAACAAGGGTTCCTCGCACACCACGAAAGCGAAGAGAAGATCGAGGAACTCAAGCAGAAGATCGAACGCCTCGAAAACAGGTTAGAGAATCAAGAACAGCAGAGCAGCGGCCGGACAACGGTCGACGACATCGACTTCCTCGAAAAATTCCTCGGAGACACGTACAAGCCTCTCGACCAGATTCTGCGCGAGATCGTAGAGAGTGGGGCCTTGGACGACTTGATTCGGAAGCGAGTAGAGGATCAACTGTACTTCCTCGCGCAGCAAGACCAGGTAGAGTTCGAGCGGGGTCACGGCTGGAAGCTGAAGAACCGAGGTGATCGGTAGGATGGCGGACGATTGGTACGAAACTGTCTACGAGAACAAGCACGAATCGATTAACGAGTTCATCAAGAGGAAGCAGGTGACAGGCCGCAGTGAACGCACTCTCAACGCCTACAGTCGTATCCTCAAAAAATTCTACCACGAGGAGTTTCCCGAGTTAAGTCCTGAGGACACGGAGGTACACCACATCGAGGATTACGTGATGAGGCTGGCACAGAGAGATTTAAGCCAGAACACGAAACGGCGTTACCTCGAATCACTCAGTGCGTTCTTCAGCTATGCAATGAAACGCCCCAGGTTCGAGAAAATCACAGGAAACCCGGCGGCAGTCGTCCTCGAAGAAATCCCCAAACAAGTACGAGACAGGCCGGACTGCGCCACCTGGGAAAACGGAAAGCAGATCATCCAAAACATCTCCGATCCCCGTGACAAGACAGTCGCCATAGTACTCGCTAAAACCGGATGCAGACTCACAGAAGCTCTCGAAATTAAGATGGACGACCTCAACTTGGAAGATGGGTTCATCCGGTTACGAAAACGGAAAGGTGGCAAACAGACCGTCGTACCTATCGATCAGGAAACGATCAGAGCCATCGAACGTTTCCAGTTCATCCGGAACGGCCGTGGAACCGACTACCTCTTTGTCTCTATCCGAGGAGAACGAGTCTCCAAAACCTCGGTACAAAGAGCAGTGAAAAACGCCGCAGAAGAGGCCGGAATCATGGACCAGGGCGAAGACAGGTTTCACAAGAAGTTCACGCCACACACCTACAGAACCGTCTTCACCACCCTAATGCGAAACCAGGGAATGCCCGATCATATCCTCCGCTACATCCGCGGAGACAGCAACGATGAAACAATGGATATCTACACACGCGTAGACCGGAGCCAGGCCCGCCAACAGTACCTGGACTGCATCAAAACCCTCGAACTCTAACCCACTACTTGAGGAGGTGAACCAACGATAGAACACGAAATCAACGAATGGACCAACAAGAACGGAGAACTACTCGGAGCCTCAATCTTCCTGAGGCCTGAAGAAGTCCGAAAGCTTCGCCGCGGCCAACCCATCCAGATAGAACCACAAGACCACAGTTAGTCGTTACCGGTTTCAGACCTGATCCAAACCTACTGTTGAGGCCTGTGGATTCTTGTCTGACCTGTTTCAAGGCCTTTCGTCAGGCCTGACGATATGATTCTGGGCCGGTTTGTGGCTGGTTTTCAGACATGGCAGTGTTACATATAGTCAATTATTTTATAAATGTTTAATACAATATGTAAGGTAGAGGGTGGAAGTCAGGAGTGGAGCACGAACTCGGAAGTATCCAGGTGACAGCGGAGGTTCAGGACGAGTCTCCGGAAGAAATCACCCGTCTACAGGCTATTATCGACAAGTACCGTTTCCTACGGTACAAGCCTAAGGAGCACTTCTACGCCGTGTTCCTGAAAGCGGATAACGAGGTTATCGGAGACAAACTGATAGGTCTTGGAAGCTCAGGCAACGCACCCGTTGACCTGAAGGATATCGCACGGACAGCAGTTTTGACCAACGCCTCAGCAGTCATACTCGTACATAACCATCCCAGTAACAACGATGAAGCCACACCCGAAGACAAAGAAGCAACACGGGACATCAAGAAAGGCCTCGAATTATTCGATATTGACGTCCTCGACCACGTCATCATTTCACAGGACGACCACTACAGTATGAAACAACAAGGCGATATCTAGATCCTATCCAACTCAAATAAAAACTTCAACCGTACAACCCAGAGTTATGGATGTCGACAAAATCCTCAACAGGTACAATCTGGAGAGGAAGAACGCAACCCGGTACATCGATGCGATTACCCGGCTAAACCAGTCCGATACAGCGGAAGAGATCGGAGTCTCGCGCCAGACAGTAAGCCGCTACAAAGACGCATTCAAAGAAATGGACGATAACGAACGCACGCTCCTCATAGCAGCCCTAACCCAGGAAAAGCTCTTCGAACAAGCAGCAGAAAGGTGAACACAGGTATCGCGCAAGCCTTCCAGAAAGGAGACCGAGTCAAACTCATACTCGACAAAGAAACAGGCCCCGACACCCACCTCCACGGAAAGGCTGGAGAGATAATAGAGATCAACTTCGACGACGCCGGTTCGGCCACAGGAAACTCTGAAGACAACTTCATGTACACAGTCAAACTCGACAACGGCGAAGTCCCAGAACTCCACTTCAGGAGACACGACCTGAAAAAGATAGAAAGTTGATATTTCCGAGGGGTTAATTCTAATGAGAGTTGGATGTTATACTTCTTGTAAGAATGTCCCATCGCCACTCGCCTAATCTAGATCTATATATGATTTCTGAAGAGGTAGAGGACTTTCCAGAGGTTGAGTCGGCAGAGATGCAGGACGGCGGATTAATTGTCGAGACAGCGGACGAGGCCTTCTACGTGTTTGATTCTGGTGGGCCTCACGAACAGATCGAAGAGATACCGGAGGCTGCTGATCGAGTACTGATTACGGTTCAAAACGGCTTCCTGGAGTTCCAGGGAGACGATATTCTACTCTATGAGCTGGGGGAGAACCACGATTATATCGAACTTCTCAGGCAGGTCTTGGCCAGTGAGGCTGCCTGTATCCATTTGGGGAGTGAAGATGCCTCAGAAAAACTGGCTGAAGCTGGTTACGTACACGGCTATACACCTCAAGCTATTGCTGAAATCCTTACAGGCTGGGCAATAACATCAGAGAACGACTCTGTCCTTGACATCGCTACAGGCTCAGGGACTCTTCTCAAACAAGCTGCGAACGAACTCAACGAGGAAAGCCGCTTGACCGGAGTCGAAATCCACCCATTCATCGCTAAACTGGCAGAAAGCAGACTGAGAAACGTTGAAAACGCAGAGATTGTTAATGACGACTTCCTCAACTGGAGAACATCAGAACAACTGGAACTGGGAGAGGAAACCCAGGAAGAACACTCTACCGCAAAATACGACGCAGTCGTTGGAAACCCACCGATACCTGGGTTCCTGCCACCAGAGCAAAGGGAGAAAGTCAGGGAATGGGTCGAAGGTAGAAGCCCCTCACTTACTGCTGCTTTCGTCGCCAAAGCCGTACCCCATCTCAAAGACGGTGGACGCGGGGCATTCGTACTACCGAAGAAGGCCCTGAAAGATGATCTGCTGGAACAGCTCACCGAATCATGCAGCATCCACAGAATCGTAGCACTGCCGCTGGGACCCTTCAAAGAGGCTCACTCAGTTGAATTAGTCGTTCTGACCTTAGTTAAGGAGGAGCGTGATCCCTCAATTAGAGAGACCGGGATCGCCCGTTTCAACCAGATGGAACTGCCCGATAACGCACGAGGCCTTTTCCAACAACCGTTAGACGCAATCCTCGAAAACAGGTACAACCCATACGACGCTGAACTGGTGAAGGCCTCTCACGAAGACTTGGAAGGAAGAAATGTCTTGAGGATACTTTCTAACCCGTCAATCTACGATATTATCACGTCTGAAGGATTTACTAAGCTTGGTGATCTTTCTGGAGTCGAGATCGGGAGCGGTGTGTCTACAGGGAACAACGATTTCTTCTACTTTGATCAGAGTGAGAAGGAGGCCTCAGGTATTGATGAACGGTTTTTCCGTCCTGTGATCAAGAATCCGCCTGACGAGATACGTTCTATAGGTGAGGAAGTGATCGATCTGTATCTGCTGGATCTTACACATTACGTGGAGGCCCTGAGGAGTGATGGAGTGGAAGTTACCGAGGAAAATGTGCTTGAAGAGCTGGAGAGCGACGGCTACTCAGAACTGGTGGAATACATCGAGAGTCGTTATCTTCACAACCGAGGCAACGGGCTCTCGTTCATTCCGAACTATCTTGGCAAGTTCCAGAATCCGGACTTGATTATCCCTGAGTTCTTCGATGAGCCTGTCTGCTATACTGTTGAGTTGGATGATGTAGTGTTTGATTCAACGGTTATCGGTGTCCGGGTTGATGGAGGAAAACGTAGGGATGCTCTGGCCCGGCTGTTGAATACTCCTCTCTACAGAGAGTTCTTCCAGACGTATGCGGAATCAATGGACCTGAACTGGTACCGAATCAATATCACTCAGTTGAAAGAAATTCCGGTTATAGAACGGGCACTGAACGAGGATACCTATGAGAGATTGGAGCCGTTCTTCCCTCCAGAGGACGACAACGACCTCGTCAACCTGAACCATGTCTTGATTGAAAGCTGTGAGACAGAGGAGGAGAAACAGGCCTTACGGCGGTACTTAGCTTCGAGAGACAACTTTGCGTGGTCCTGGTTCTTGACCCTGCCTGAGTTCGAGGAGTTCCAAGAACTGCTTGAATCTGACCGTGAACAGGCTCAAGAATTCGTAGTTGACCAGTTCGACCAAGAGCTTCTAGACCAGGCACGTCAGACCTTCCGAAACGTCGAATTCTTCGACGGAAGGCGAGAGCTCCTGGATGACCTGCTTATGGAGTTCGAGGAAGGCCACTACAGAGGATTCCTCGCCGGAATAGTACTACAGTTTGAGGGGGTCCTCGGTGACTTAGTAGAGGAGGCAGGAGGTGACATCGTCGAAGAGGACGGTAAGACTGAATTCAAGATGCCAGGGAAGAATCGCTCACAGAAGCGAAAGAACCTGGATAACCTGATCTCACAGTTCTTCGACGGCGTATTCAGCGAATACCTCCACCAAACGGTTAGACAACGTCGAAACAAGATAGCACACGGAGACGTGATCGAAGACAGCCGAACACTGTCAATACACTTCTTCGTCTCATTCTACGCCCTCTGCAACGCCTGCTTGAACGAATACGTACGAATAGCACAGCAGTCGGACTCAGAAGCAGCAGCAATCTAACTTCGATTTATTTCGCGATGAAGGGGTTCACCGGAATCAGGGTTAAATCTTTGAAATTTGAGGTGGAAATCACTTCACATGGGACTGCTGGACGCGTTATCAGACATCCTCGGATCAGGGGAAAGCCAATCAAAAGGTGGCTCCACTCAAGCTAAGGGATCAGCTCAAATCAAAGTAGACTTGCCGAACATCGAATATTCAGGTAATCGGTATTACTGCGAGTCCAGCAAATCGGAAAACAGCGAATGGAGTGTATCATACGGTAGATCCTTCGATACGGACGAGCACCGCGTATTCCTCCTCCAGAATCAAGGCCTCCAGTTCACAAAGCAGCTAACCCGAATTGAAGACGCCAAGGTCGCTAATACGGGAGACACACTGGTTATTGACGGCGGAGATCGAGAAGAACTGTCCGGCAAGGCCTACGTCTTCAACACGTCTGGAGAGCAAAAGTTCACGCAAAGCTTTGATGCGAACGTCGGTGCCTCCACAATCTCCAGCGACGGAGACTACGTAGCTGTAGCCACGTTGAACCCTGACTGCACCACATATGTCTTCGACCTAACCGAAGGGGAGCAGATCGTCGAGCATGAGAACCAAGACGGTAACAAGATGGGTTTAGACTTCCAGGAAGACGAGGAAGGACTCAAGCTGTATCTCGCTGAAGGCCCTGACTCAGATCCGTTCTACGCCATCGATTTGAATGGAGAAATTGTATGGCGGAGTGATGAACTGGAGAGGCAGCAGCGGCTTCAAACATTGATGGACAGCAGTGAGACCGATGACTTAGAAGAAGCACTAGATCTTCTGGAAGAAGCCTACGACCTGGCCGGGGAGGAGAACGAGAAGAAGAACGTGGCTCAGAAACTGGCTGATACGCATTGGAACTTAGCGAAAGAGATCGACAAGGAAGAAGGCGATTCGGACGAGTGGTGGCAGCACTTGAACAAGGCTAAAGCGCACTATTCAGAGATTTTGCCTTGGTATGACGGGAAGCAGGGCGTGGCAAAGGTCTCCCGCAAACAAGGAAAGTACTACCTGAACCAGGGAAAAGAGGAAGCAGCGTTGGAGATGTTCCAGAACATCGCAGACCTGGAAGAAGAATACGACGTCCAGCTTCTAACGGATGCTGACGAAAGAAAAATCGAAGAACTGTCTTGAGTGGTTGTAGAATAGACTGTTCACACAATCTCTTTCTCTATAGATTCACAGTCGGGCCAGATTTTAGAAATAGTTCACTCTGTCAGTTCAGCGATCCGAACGTCTCTATCTAAAGTCGCATTAAATCCTTCACCACCGGCCGGACTTTCTTTTAAGTCTTCTATATGATCTGAAATATGTTCTCGGATCAAATCGGCTTCCTCGCTCGTATTCTTGTTAGTAGATAAGACAGGAAAGTCAAGCATAGCCGTCTCTTCTGTAATTTCAAACTGTAAGAACTTTCTGGAGTTATCCACTGGGCTTATTATTATCATACCTGTTTCAGAGTTTTTAGCGTCCTGAAAACCGGTCTCCAAGGCCTCTTCAATATCTTTGCTCATGAGGGAGATTATTGGAATATGATTGATAAATTGTACTCCATTTCCAATCAGAATATCTTTGAGAGTAGGCCTTTGTCTTGGTTGATATCGAAGGGGAACCAGTCTTGGAGGGTTTCCTCTGCCTTGATCTGGATTTGGTTGCCGTCTTGTTGTGCGCGTGCTTCGTTGGGTAGTGTTCGTGCGTATTTTCGGACGCTGCTGTAGACGCTGAGGGAGTCGTCGAATTTGGCGATGAGGTTACCATTTCTTCTTTGGAATTCAACGAGGCCGCTTTCGTAGGCGTCTTCCCACATCCATTTCCCGATGTCGTATTTTTTCTCGGCAGGCCTGTCGGGGAAGTAGCTTGGCAGTTCTCGATCTGCTTTGTCGTAGAGTTCTTTGAAGACTTCTCTTGCTTCTGCGAGTGTGTCGGCGTCTTGGCTCCGCATTATGACGTCTCTGTCTTTGAATAGCTCTGCAAACCAGGTGAACAAGGGGTTGCTTCGTTCTGTGAGATCATTCACATATTTCGCGGTTTGATGAGTGTCCTTGAACTGGATGTCGAAGTTGAGGATTTTCGCTCGGTGTTGGATCCTGCTTCTGGGAAGGTTGTCGTTGCTGATGAAGGCGAGGCCTGGTATGTCGACTTCTCCGGTCCAGTGCTTTTGTCTGAAGTTGAGGTAGGTTTCTGTGTCGAGATCGTTGGGGTCGATGTCGTCGAAGACTACGGGGAAGTTTGAGTTGACGTTGCGGACTGCTCTTAGCCTTGTTTTGTTGAGTGAGTCGCCGTCTTCTGGTTCCTGTACGTGGCCGTCGGAGAGTAGGTGGAATGCGTATCGGGTTAGTGTTCCTTTGCCGCTGCCTGGTTCTCCGTAGATGTACAGGCTTGGGAGGTACTTGTCGAGGTCGATGCCGTGTTCCTTGTAGACTTTGGCGTAGCGGTTGATGAAGGGCGTCCAAAAGAACCAGATAATTGCCTCCCACATCTGAGCCTTGACCGCTTCATCGTGGTCTGTGCGTCCGAATTCGTCTACTGTTTCGAAGTATTCCTCGAAGTGTTCGAGGGCCTTGTCGATCTTTTCTGAGTCGTCGGGGAGTTCGCGGTTTAATTTGAGCTGTTTCTGAGTCTCTGTTTGTAGTATGAGGTCTCCGTCGTTATTGAACCACATTTTCGGTGCTCCGAACTTCTCCTTGGCGTGTTTGCTGATTGCGCCTGGTGAGGCCCGGAGGGTTTTCCCGTCTACTGAGGCGTCTATTGACCGGGTCTCTTCACGTAGCTGGGAGAGTATGTCGTCAAAGCCGTTGAGTGACTGTGAGATAGTTTGGTCGGCTTGACTTTCGTTGTTGCTTACGGCGAGTGTTAGGTCTGGGTCTTCGAATTCACCGACGATAGTTGCTTTTTCCACGTCGGCTTCATCAAGTCGTTCTGTAAGTTCCTGTTCGAGTTCAGCTTCCTCTTCTTTGGATGTGTTGCGGCCGTCTACCCACGCGTGGATTATTTCTTCTCTTTCTTCGTCATCCACGTCTTCTAACTGGGAGGTGAGATCCTCCATGAACTGGTCTGCATATCTTTTGTGATCGTCATACCACGCGTCGAAGACGTTGTCGAGCGGTTGGTTTCCATCGGTTCTGAATACTGCGATTGCATTCTTCTGGCGTGTTGAACCCCACCCTTGTTCGCTGAGGTTTGGCGATCCGAGAATGTTTGTTCGGGAGCCGTCTTCGTGTTGTAGTATGTATAGTTTCGAGTGGACTTCGTTGCCTCTGAGGCTAGCTAAGAAGATCCGAAGTCTGTTTTCTCGCTGGAGGCGTTCGAGTTGTTCTGCGAGCTGTTCTTTCCCGCGTAGTTTTTTCCTGTAATCAAGGGTGTTGTCGCCTACGACGACTTCGAGGTTTACGTCGTCCGTTCCTACTTCTTGGAGAAGATTGAGTAATGTCTCTGGAGAGTCAGAGTACGTGATCGCTCGAATGTCGGTGACGTCGTCGGTGAAGTAGGTCTCGAAGTTGTCTCTGGTTTTGAGTGTGGCGAGTTCTAGCTCTGCGTCCTCTTCTTCGCTGAGCTGTACTGCGTTCTCGTATATCGTGTTCGGATTTTCTGGCATAGATATCTCCCCCTCGAAGATCGTACCTCGATTGGTCAGCTATTCTATTAGTGGAATATGCGGCAAAGGTTTTAATAGTTTTGCTGAATGAGTATTGTTTGAGAAACAGAGCGTGGTTTCACCCCATGGATGACGAGCAAGACAAACTGAATCGATTCCAAGAAGCATTCGAACGCGGCCAAGAAGGCCAGATCAGCAACTACGAGGCCTGGCTACAGGAAAACGGGATCGATCCAGAAAAGACACAGAAAGAATACTTAGCACACCACTTCCAGGAAAACCCGGAGAAAGCGATCAATCACGAAGAAGAACTGGAGGATGTCGCTGAGTACATCGGATTCTTCTCCAGGAGAAGCAACGTCTACCACCTGCCCGTAATCGGTGTATCCGGAGTAGGGAAGACGCAGTTCATTCAAACAGTCTCCAACCTCCTCGAACAGATCGAGCCCGAGATCGAGCAACGGTCCTATGATGCTGATAATTTCTCAGAGCTCGGGGAAGAGGAAGAGAGAATCTTCGAGATCAGGGACGAACTCCGAGGCCTCGATAAGGTAGTCATCTACATTGACGACTGCGAATGGGAGCAGGCGGAGAGCCTGGTCGAGGCCTTCCGGGTGATCGAGTCCGTTGTTGACGACGCCTTGCTGGTTACGTCGTGGACTCCGGAGTACTGGAAGCACCACGCAGAGGATGTAGAAAGCATAGTACCGGCCTCTACTGAAATCCACCTCTCGTCCTTCTCTGAGAGTGATGGAGTGGAGGCATTGAAACAATTATTCGAGGTTGTGTCCGATGACGGGCTTGAATTCCCTGAGGCCTTCCTCAAACAGATCCACGAGTACAGCGACGGTATTCCGGGAGTCTTCACGGTGTTGGCGTTGGAGTCGATGCGTGAGGCCTTTGTGAAGGAGTTGGAGTTGGGCAGTGTTGATTCTGTAGAGGCTGCTGCTGAGAAGTTGAATCTCGTGGGTTTGGAGGAGTCTGTGTACGAGTTGTCGGATACTAAGTTGACGATACTGACCCACATGTTGTTGTGGAATCATAGAGGGGGTATTCGGCCGTCTCAGCTTGTTGACCTGCTTGACAGGGACAAGTCGACGGTGTCGTACCACCTGAAGGACCTGAAGGACGAGGGATTGGTTGAGTCGGAGAAGCAGGGAAGATCGGCGTACTACAGGGTCAAAAACCAGGTTAAACCATTCATTCAGATTAGAATCGATCAGAACGGTGAGTACAATGGCTAGTTACAAGATCCTACCATTACGGGACGACGGTATTGATCTCGAAAAGATCGAAAATCGCGTAGAGAATATGTCGGCGCTGGAGTCCAGCGAGAAGCTTCGGAGCGGTACGTTGCCGCGAAGCTTGCTAACTTTCCAGGGGGAGATGTGTTACGTTGAGTACGCATTAGAGGAGGAGACGGAGATTACGACGTTGGAAGGTGAAGACGACGATAACGTCAAGGTCGCCGATATGTACCCAATCATCTTCCTTGGAAACGGCTTCGTCGCCTACGACGCAAATCTCCCGAACCAGGAAGTAGAGACCGAAGTACTCCAAATGGTTTCAGACCTGCTAGATACTAACATCGCCTACGAGCCTGTGGAATTCGACAAAGACGACCTCGAAGGCGTGGTCGACCGGGCAAACAAGGTTCGGGAAGCAGACTTCGCACCGTCCAACCAGAAACCGAAGAACGTCTCGGCCAGGTACATCCCAGGCCTCCAGGAGACAGATTTCTGGCAGCAGTATGAGGACGACCCGATGGAGAAAGTGAGAGTTGATCTGCCTGACCAATCGACGTACAACGTCTCATTCTACGGGAAGGGCAAGGTCACGGTTCACGGACGGAATATCTCACCAGAAACCCAGGTCGACGTTCTACAGTACATCACTGACGAAGTTGTCTCAAACTTGGAAATTGGTTCGTTCCAGAAAAAGCTCGGAGGCGATTACCGATGATGCTAACAAACATCTTCCAGATGCGGAACAGTCCAGAAAACACCAAAATTCGACGCGTCAAGCTGAGCGGTCTTCCAGTCGACGAGAAACGGGAGAGAATTTCATTCATCCAGTCGATTATCTCCAGCCTCAATAAGATGGGTGTAGACGCCTCTCTCGCACCACAGGACAGCGAGGGAGACATTTCTATTATCAATCCGGAGGGTAGCCATCTAGATCTGGTCCGCTCTATGTACGACGATTTCAACCCTGAGTTCCTGAAGGAGCAAGAGGCTACGCATTACGAACTGAAGGAGGCCTGGCAGAATAGGGTGCGGACTCACCTTGACGAAAACGGGTTCCAGCAGGTCGGAAGAAAGTACGTTAGAGAAGAGGATATGCTTGATTCGAATTCGGATTTCAAGGAGGCATACGAGATTCAAGCGGAGATCATCAACGGTAGGCCTGCGATCTCTATTGACCCCTGCACGCGTATTATGGAAAGTTTGTCCGCTCAAGAGATCCGGGAGTCGGGGAACCCAGATACACGTGTAGACACGCAGGTTCTTCCGAAGTGGAAGAGCGGCAAGTTAGTCGGCCGTGCTGGATTCAAGGCCTCGGAGAAGTCGTTCGAGTATCACGGTGAGAGCCTGCCGACACCAGAGTACTGGAAGAAGAAACACGATATTGACTTTGTGGATGATGACGAGGAGATGCTGGACATCTATATTCCTGATTATGACATGGAGTTGCCATATCCGGCGTCCTGTGTCTTCGGCAGTTTCAGCCGGGGCCGGTCCTTGCCTGATAACCTAAAGAAAGGGCCTAAGAAACGGGTCTCGGAGGCCGCTCAAGCTATCGACCGGTACTTCGACTCGATGAATTTCGCAGGGCGTGAAGCAAATCTCAGCAAGCTCACGACCGCGCAGGAACTGGGTTACGACACTCCTAGTTTCGGTAGTGCCTACGACTTTGACGTCCGTCTTGGCAGTGATCAGAAGACAAGTGTCGATGGTATCCACAAGGCCTTGAAGCGGAACGGGCCTTACGCAGGTGATGTCGACGGCGAGTACGTTGTGATCACTCCTGAGGACAGCCGTGAGATTAGAGACGGTTTTGAGGAACTCGCTAGCATTTATAATCAACTGAATCTGGGTAGTATCCAGCGGTGTGAACAGGTCGGTGATGATGGAATCATTGAGGTCGGGAGTAAGAACAGTAACACGTACGCGAATCGGATTACCGAGGTCCGGGATGAGTTAGATGCTATAGATACTGATCTGATTGCTTTCGTGGTCCTTCCCGGATTTGATCAGGACGTATACTTCCAGGCTCGTGGAAAGCTGTTTGAGCGCTTGTTCGGGAACAATCCTGTTCCTGCCCAGGCTATTCAATACAAGAATGTCGTCAAATTGGCAAACGATAATGGCTACTTCATCGGTGTCAACACGGCCTCACAGGTCTACGTAAAACTGGGCAAAGTCGGATCAGCGGTTTGGATTCTCGATGAGCCTGCGGATGCACACGTCCCTGGCGTGGAGCCTGGTAGTACCTGCTATGCCTACCACGATGTTTCCAGGAGGCCGGACAAGAAGTCTGCTGCTACAGCTTACAGCGCTACTACGGATTCATACGGGCGTTACATCGCTACTGGTGCTCAGCCAACCGGCGGTGAGAAGCTCACCGATGAGATCTTCCACGACATCTTGAACGAGTTGCTGAGAAAGGTTTCAGCGTTCCACCGTCGTCAGGAGACCAGTGGTGAGAAAGAGTTCCACTTCAAGCGCTTAGTCTTCGCTAAGGACGGTAAGATCGGCTGGAAAGAACAAAAGATGATGAAGAAGGTGATCCGGGAAGGGGTACCCAGTGAGGGTAAAAGGCCTATCTCCACTATTTTGGAGGAATCGAACCTTCTTCCGGACGATATGATCATTGATGTGGTCAGCGTCAACAAGTCACCAAACAAGCGAGTGGTGACCCGTGACGGGAACAGCTTCGACAACGTCGCCGGAGGAAACGCGATGATCTACAGTGACGAAAGCGGTCTCCTTGTCTCACATAAACCAGACAAGGGAACTGCACAACCGCTCGAAATCACGGCGAATGACCACGTCTCCCTCAATAGAGACGATGTTCCGGAGCCTTCCGCAGAACACCTGCTACGGGAGTACTACAACCTGAGCTACTTGAACTGGTCTTCAATCTTCAGCCAGGGCAAGTACGCACTGCCGCAGATCCTGACGCAGAACTTAGGTGAAAATCTATCCGCAGGGATTGATGTGCCAGAAAACATGGCTATGATATAACAAAATCAAGGAGGATTAACAATTATGTCACAATCAAGTCAAGGTCCGAGGTTCGTTCACTTTTCAGATGCTCATGTCGGCCACCGGCAGTACGGCGTGAAGAAACGCCGGGACGACATGTACATGACATTCAGGTCAACCATCCTCGATGCTATCGACGAAGGCGTTGATTTCGCGGTTTTCGGTGGTGATCTGTTCCACAACAAGGACGTGAACGCTCAGGCCTTGAGCGATGCCGAAAATGGGTTGGAAGAGTTCGCTGATGAAGATGTCCCTGTGGTCGGTATTCAGGGGAATCACGATGCCAACCTGTACAAGGAGGATCTGAACTGGCTGGAATATTTGCATAGTCGGGGACGAATGATCCTGTTGGAGGCTGATCTACAGGGTGAAGGCCCTGTCTTTGAGGAGCACAAATTTGACGAGCCTGGTACCTCTTCAGGTTACGTCGATATCGATGGAGTCCGTATCTTCGGGCTTCAGTACCTAGGTCAGCGGACAGGAGATTATCTGGAAGACGTAGCTGAAGCTATCAAGAAGGTAAATGAGGAGAAAGGCGAGCCGGAAATGACTATTTTGCTGGGCCACTTCGGGATTGAGGATCACGTACCTGGGATGGCTGGCGGTATCTCCTTCAACCAGCTAGAACCCGTGGAAGAAGTCGTCGATTATCTAGGCCTTGGACATCTACACAAGCAGTACAGCCACGGAGAATGGGTGTTCAACCCTGGTTCTCTGGAGGCGCATGATACGCGGGAGGCTCAGTGGGACCACGGATACTACATAGTGAACTCAAACGAGGACGGTTTCGAATCCGAGTTCTATCAGTCGAAGCGGAGGCCTTTCTTCCGGATCGAATTCGTCGTTGACAACTGTAATACTCCAGAGGAGTTCGAAGAAGAGTTTGAGCAGGAGTTGGATGAGGCCTTGCCTGATCTGCGGAGTAAGCAGCAGGCGGAGTACTACAAGGCAGGTGGCGATGTTCGTGATCCGGTGATGGATCTTCACCTACAGGGTCTTCTTCAGTTCAGTCGTTCTCAGTTGGATGTTGACTGGGTTCGTGACTTGGTTGAGGAGAAGACGGATGCGTTGTACGTGAATATCAGCGATGCTACGGAGTCTAAGGAGACTGCGGATATTCTTCAGGAGTTGGATGAAGGCGAGGATGAGGTCCGTAATGAGGATGGTCAGATTGACCGTAATAAGTTGGAGTCTGCTGTTTTCCGGAAGTTAGCTGGTCAAGATTCCAGGTTCCGGGATAAGGAGGAAGAGGTGGCTGAGACCATGACTGTTGTGAAGAGCAGTGTATTGTCGGATGAGTCTCCGGAGTCAGTTGCGGAGACGATCAAGAATCGACGCCGTGAATTGTTCCCTAATATGGGAGGTGATGACGAATGAAGATTACAGAAGTCGAACTTTCGAACATCAAGAGCTACGACGACGATATCAACAGCATCGATCTTACAGAGGGCATCAACGCTGTTATCGGTCAGAACGGAGCAGGAAAATCCACTGTCCAAGAGGCCGTTGGATACGCATTGTTTGACTATCTCGGTCTCTCTTCACAGAGCGACTTCGTTCGGAACGGGGAGAACTCTGGGACTGTCCGGGTCACTTTCGTCTCCAACATGGATGATGAGAAGTACATCGTTGAGAGAAAAGCAGGCCGTTCCAGATACCGTGTGATCCGTGAAAAGGATAACAAAGAGATTCTGGATACACGGTCAGACGCGAACAAGGAGGACATCGTCACTTGGCTTCGAGATCATCTTGGCGTCCCCGAATCGACAGATCTGGAGAAGCTGTGGAAATCCAGTATTGGAGTGCCGCAGACCCAGTTCACCGACGACTTCGCCAAAACACCGAGCAACCGTGAAGACGTATTCAACCCTCTACTCGAAGTCGACGTCTACGATGAGGCCTGGAACGACCTGCTGGACGTGAACAAGGCGATCAAACGGGAGAAGCAGGATCTGAAAGAGGATATTGAGAACTTGAAAGGCAAGGTCGAGAACCTTGATGAGAAACGCGAAGAGAAAGAGGAACTGGAAGACGAGATCGAGGAGGAACAGGAAGAACTCGAAGAGCTCCAAGAAGAGAAGGAGGAACTGGAGGAACGCAAGGAGGAACTCGAAGAGTTAGAAGACGATATCTCCGATTTAGATGGCAAAATCGACAAGAAAGAGAATACTATCGAGAACAAAGAGGAGGCCTTAGAAGACGCCGAAGATGACTTGGAAGAGGCCGAAGACGCCCAAGAGACTATCGAAGAGGTTGAGGAAGAATACGAGGAGTACGAGGAGAAGGATGATCAGCTCGATGATCTCCGTGAGCGGCAGAGTGAGCGTGACGAGATCAAGGAAGAGAAAAACGAGTTAGAGAACAAGAGGACGGAACTGAAGACGAAGAAAGAAGGCCTAGAAGACGACGTCGATGATGCTGAAGAAGCGAAAGAGACGATGGAGGACCTTGAGGATGATGTCGAGCGCCAAGAGGAGTTAGAAGAAACTCTGGACGACATCGAGGATAAGGAAGACGAGATTGAAGACCTCGAAGGCGAGGTCGAAGAGGCTGAAGAGGCCTTAGAGGATATTGAAGAGGATATTGAGGAACTGGAAGAAGAGATTTCTGAGATTGAGGAGTTAGAGGACAAGGCCGATGAGCTGGATGAGTTAGAAGAAGAGGAGCAGGAGCTTCGAGATGAAAAAGCCAAGCTCGAAGGCAGTATTGAGGATTTGGAGGAAGCTATCGAAACTTTAGAAGATACTGATGAGGCTGAGTGTCCCACCTGTGGTCAGGACCTGGACAAGGAACACCGGGAAGGAGTGTTGAAAGATAAACGCGAGGAGAAGTCGGAGGCTGAAGACCGTATCTCCGAGATAGAAGAAGAGGAACTGGACGATCTTGAGAAAGAAATCGAGGAAGCAGAAGACGCAGAGAAACAGGTTAACCGTCTACCCGATCTAAACGAGAAACTCGAAGGCCTGGAAGAAGATCGCGACGAGAAGGAGGAAGAGATCGAAAACCTAGAAGAAGAGATTGAGGAGTTAGAGGATGCCGTCGATGAGAAAGACGAACTTGAAGAAGAGTTGGATGAACTCGGTGATCCAAAGAGCGAGTACGACTCTGCGGAGACAATCTACGAAGATAAAAAAGAGGCCGAGAATGATCTTGAGGAAGTTGAAGGAGACCTTGAGCAGCTAGAGGACAAAATCGAGGAGAAGGAAGAAGAGCTTGAGGAGTTCGAAGGCCTTGATAACGAGATTGAGGAGTTAGAAGAACGTCTTGAGGAGTTAGAAGACGCTCACGAGAAGTATATCAGTAAGAAGGAGACCGCGAAGAAAGTTGAGGAGCGACAAGAGAAGGTCGACAGTCTCGAAGAGGATATTGAAGAGTTAGAAGACGACGTCGAAGAATTTGAGGACGAGCTTGAAGGCTTGGAAGAGCAGTTCGACGAGGAAGAGTACGAAGAAGTTCAGGAGAGAGTCAGTGAGCTTCAGGGCGATATCGGCAGTCTCGATGGCACTATTGAGACGAAGCAGGACAATCTGGAGGATCTCGAAGACGAGATCGAGGAGATGGAGGAACAGAAAGAAAAACTAGATGACAAGCGGGACGAGTTCGAGGAGTTAGAAGCGGACCTGGAGTTTGGCGAGTTCCTCCGTGAGAGTGTGGACGATGCCAGGCCTTTGATGACGGAGATCTTGGTTAAGCAGATCTCTGCTGAGGCAAACAAGATTTATCGGCAGCTCCGTGGCACCGCTACTGAGGAGCTTGAGTGGAGGTCTGATTACGAGATAGTTATCCGTGAGAACGGTGAGGAGAAGGCCTTCGAGAAGCTGAGTGGCGGGGAGCAGATGAGCGCTGCCTTGGCTGTCCGGCTTGCTATTTTGGAGCTTCTGAGTGATGTGGATATCGTGTTCCTCGATGAGCCGACGACTAATTTGGATCAGGAGAAACGGCGTAACCTTGTCGACCAGCTTCAGAATCTGGAAGGGTTCGAGCAGTTGACCGTTGTTAGCCATGACGGTGCTTTCGAGAGTGTGACTGAACACGCGATTACCTTGGAAAAGGTCGATGGTGCAACGGAGGTGAAGCTCCAGTAATGCCGCTTTACAAAGAGAAAGTTGCTCAGGAGTTGGAAGGGAAAAAGAGCGAGTTCTCTGGTGAGATATCCAAAGAGGCTGTAAAAGAGTACCAGAATGCAGCTGATGAACTCTCCGATAAACTATCTAAGCAGGATATAGTCGATCAATTGGAGAGCGAGCAATACCCCGGTGCGTTGCCGACAGAGGAATTCGAAGAGAACCAGGGAATGATTATTTCCTTCGAGGAGAGCACCGATTGGGAGTCTCATGAGGCTGTTAATACTTGGGCAAGAGATCAGATTCAGGGCTTGACAACAGTAGCTGCAGATGGTTCCCAGATAGACCCGGTGACGGAGTTTGAGCAGCCAGTAGGCGTTGCGCAGGTTGTTTGGATAGCGAATCACCACTCAGCCGAGGGCGATTATGAAGAAGAGGCTGAGACTGTGGTCCTTACCCCGGAGGACTTGTTGTTCGAGGATCCCAACTCTGGGCATATCCAAGTGGATGACCAGGAGGTCCCATTAACCCGTTTCGAGACCGAAATGCGGGTTCTAGAGAAGCAGATCAAGAAACACAGCGGAGAAGAGAATCCTCCGGTTGTGATGTACGATGGATCCTTGATTTTGTCGTTCATCCAGATGTTCGATCAGAAAGCTCAGGAAAGATACTCTGAGGCCTTATCTCGACTTTTAGCTGCGAGTCGTCATCATAAGGTACCTGTCATTGGGTATGTCTCAGGGTCGAAAGCTACTGAACTCAGTAATATGATTCGGAAATTGGATCTGATTGATACCGGACAGAAGATTAGAGATTACCAGTTCTTAGAGGATTTGATGGATAACTGGGGCGATAGAACGCCACTATTCTATGCCCGACGGGATCAAACTCAGAATCGTCTTCAAACCACTTACCACGGTGTCGAGTATGATTTCTCGGATAAGATCTTGTTTACGTATTTGGATATTGGTCCTGGAGCGCAGATTGACCGTGTAGCGCTGCCTGAATGGATCCATGAACAGGGAATGACTGAGTACGTCTTGTCACTTGTCCGGGCTGAGGCTGGTGTCGGGCGAGGTTACCCTGAGATTCTGCAATCTGTTGATGCAGACGCAGTTATCAGCCGTCAGGATAGGCAGCAGTTCTTAAAGATGTATCAGGAGTTTTCGGAGGAAAATGATATTGAGTTGCAGTGGAATAACAAGGCTCTCAGCAAGAATAGGAGGCGTAGATAGATCATGAAACAAGATAATATGGAACTCGGCAAGATCGTTGGTTCAAAATCTCATATCGACTATGTTTGCGAAATCTACAACGATGGAATGAGGGAGAATCCTCCGGATCCTACGGACTACGAGTTCGGCCAGTTCGTGTACATCGAGAAGGAGATTCAGGACAGGAGTTGTCATTTCATCGGCGTTATCTATGACACTCAAATCGTTGACCCGGACCAAGGTCGCACAGGCCCTCGTCTTTCTTCGCCTGAGGAGCAAGAGATATTCCAGCCCACCTATGTCGATGAGAAACAGGTACTAGCGGGTATCGCTTTGCTAGGTCATGTAACCGTGGAAGATGGCGAAATCGAGGAAGTTGACCACTCCATCCCTCGGTGGACGTTGGAAGTGGACGACGTGGTCGCAAAACTACCAGAGGAAGATATGGTGAAGTTCCACGAGGTCGATGGTGAGGTGAAACTTGAGTACTATCAGCGTATGGTAGACGTCGCAGAAGGATTTGCTGAGGATATTCTCTCGCAGATTTTGGAACGTTTGAAGCAAGAGAAGCCAGGTGAGGCGGACGCGTTAGATGTGATTCAACGAAATCTAGAATGGCAAACCAAAATGGAGGGGATGTAGATGGTTGACGGAATTGTATCTGAGCCTGGTGACGAAGCAAATGAATTCGTCTTCGTTACGCCAGACGACACCGAGATCAAGAACGGTGAGTTCATCTACTACACCGGGTCTGTAGAGGTTGAAAACGAAGATGGCGAGTTAGAAGAACAGGAGAAGAAGATTTTCGCCCGTGTCACTCGGCGTGAGCAGAAACGCGGCTATCCGGATCGTTTCATGTCGGACCCAGGAGTCTCGCCTGAGGCCGTCGCCGGCAAGCTCGGTATAGCGACGGAAGGAGTAGATCTCTACCGTCTCACCGCCAACGTCATTGGATACTACAATGAAAAACTGGACGACTTCACGAACCCACGGATCGTCCCCAAGCCAGGTACAGAAGTTGAGCTGGCTTCGGATGACGACCTTGAGGAATATCTAACTGAAGCTGATCCCGAGAAAGACGGCTCAGCCTTCATAGGGGACTTGCTTCACAGATCTCCAGGAAGTACAGATATACATCTTCCAATAGATAGTTTTGCTTCGACCCATCTCTCGATTCTGGCTTCAACAGGTAGCGGGAAGTCCTACACCGCTTCCGTACTGGTTGAAGAGATGATGCAGCCGGACTCCCGTGCAGCGATGCTGATCGTCGATCCGCACGGCGAATATCACTCTCTTCAGGAGATGGAGGAAGACAAACGATTCCAAGACGAGGATGAAGGTTATTCTCCGGAGATCGACCTCAAGAACCCAGAGGATATCCACATCCGTATTTCGGAGCTCAACCTCTCCGATCTATACTCGGTCCTCGACGATCCTTCCGATGCACAGGAGCACGTACTCTCTGAGGCCTGGAACAGTCTCAAAGCCGATAGTGACGTCGACTTCAACTATGTCACACTTAATCAGATCAAAGAGCGCTGTGGAGAGGTGGCAGAGAACGACAGTACTGCTAATGCGCTCGAATGGCGATTGGATAAGGCCTTAGATCGGGATCTGTTTGATTCGAGTAACCATTTGGCTTTGTCGCAGTTGTTGGAGCCGGGGAAGTGTACCGTGCTTCAGCTGGATACGATGAATCTGCGGGAGCAACAGATGCTGGTCAGTGTTTTATTCCAGAAGATCAACCGTGCGAGGGTACGGTACGAGAAGGATGGTGAAGGCGATATTAACTTCCCGGTTTTCGGCCTTCTGGAAGAAGGACACCGTTTCGCTCCGGCAGATGGGGAAGCGCAGTCTCTCGGACCTCTAAGTACTATCTTGAGTGAGGGGCGTAAGTTCGGTATTGGTATCGGAATTATCAGTCAGAGACCGAGCAAGATTGACGACGATGTCCTATCGCAGTGTAAGACCCAGATCATTATGCAGATTCAGAATCCTCTAGATCAAGACGCGGTGAAGAAAGGGGTCGAGGACGTTGGTGAAGACCTTCTATCAGAGCTTCCAGGCCTCACACCAGGACAAGCGATTATCGCCGGGGACAGCGTTAACACCCCCTTCCCTGCCAGAATTAGAGAGCGTTACACGACTCACAAAGCGGAGAGCCTGCCTGCGACCGATGAATGGCAGAAAACCTGGCGAAAGAACAACGATATAGAAGTCGATGGTAGGGCCGATCCAGATCAAGAAGAAGGAGCAGAGGATAGGGAGGAAAGATTATGAGTAGTGATAGTACGCTGACTATTTCTGAGTTTACAGTAGAGAATTTCAAATCTATTCGAGAATCAGGTTCGGTCAACTTTGGTGATTTTACAGTTTTTGTGGGAAAGAACGATGCTGGCAAGTCCTCATTGTTAGAAGGTTTGAAGATATTTCTGGAGCAGGGAAAACCAGACACGAATCATTTCCATAAGTATAGGGATGTTGCGATTAAGATGGAAGCCGTGTTTGAGGAGGTCCCCGAAGAATTAGAGGATGCACTCAATGAGGAGTACCACTCTGAGTCTGGTGAATTCTCCGTTACCAGAGTGTTTGAGAGACGTTCCGGAACGACACCGGGAAGTGATACCTTCGTCAATGGGGAGAGTTTGGCGAAAGGAGCCATAGTTGAGGATGAGGAAGAGTTGACGAAGGCACAATCAAGAAGTTTCATTTGGGATTTCATGCCTAAGCCGATCCACATCTTCGCTGAAAGGGATGTTACGGAGGAAACTAAGCTTAAGAGCGGCACGTTGCTGAACGATCTTCTCCTACCTATTTTGGAGGAAGGCGGTGTAGGTGAGAGTAATTCGATCGCTGAGACGAGAAGTACGCTTGAGGATTCTTTGGATGATACGTCTCAAAAGGTTGCTGAAGAGTTGACTGAGAGTATGCAGACGCATATGCCGGATTTGGAGACGATAGAGGTTAATCCGGGCACGGTCAGTCTTGACAAAGCGATATCGCCTACTGTAGAATTGAAGGATAAGTATCTGCCCGAAAGCGTGGATATTTCTGAAAGAGGTTCAGGTGTTGGCAGTCTGTTTATTCTTTCCCTTATGGAGGCATATGTGGATATGCAGGTTGGCGATGGTTATATAATCCTATTTGAAGAGCCGGGGAATTCGCTTCATCCCGGTGCAGAGAGAAAGATGCTAGATGCCCTAAAGTCAATTTCTGATGAAGGGGGCCAAGTCACAATCACCACCCATTCGCAGGTATTTATTGACCGAACGGATCATAGCCAATTATATATTGTTTCTCGGGATGATGGGATGTCTAACTTCGAGAAGGTTGAGCAGGATGCTTTCGAAGCTGTTGATGAGATCGGAGCCAAAAACAGCGATATACTACAGAGTGATTTCGTCTTCTACGTTGAGGGACCCTCAGACGTGGAAGTTATAGAGGAGGTATGTAGGCAGAGTTACGAGGATTGGGAAAGCAGGAACGTCTCTGTGCAGCACCTTGGAGGTACAGGTAATTTGAATCACTGTGATCCAGCAAAATTAAAGAAAATAAACCGAAACTGTGCCTTCATTTTGGATAGTGATCGGGAGTTTGAAGATGACGACCCGAATTCGATTGCTCAGAATCTCAAAGAGGAGAGTGAAGAAGCTAACATCCCCTGCAAGATTTTAACTCGCTCGTGTATTGAAAACTATTTCACAGCTGATGGAGTGAATCAGACGTTTGGGGTCTCAGCCAATGAGGGTTTTATTGGGCCTTATGATGATGCGGTTGATTTGATCAAGAATGAGGTTGCAGAGCTTAGGCCAGATGACGACCCAGATAAGGTGAATTACAATAAAGTAAAACATGGCCGAGAAATTGTTGAGGCGATGTACGAAGAGGGCCAGAGTATTGAAGAGATAGAGGAGTTTATTGATGATTGCTTGAATTAGATTTGTAGCTATTCTAATTTCTGGCTGACTTGGCTCTTGAAGACCTCGAATGCTTTCTCCAATTCAGACACTTGGTTTTCTAGATTATGGATCCGCTCGCTGAGTTCTCCCTGAGTTAAGTTCTCGTATTCGTCTGAGTTTTCTCTTTCAGATTCTTCGAGGTACTCTCTTCCCTTCTCGGTGAGTTCGCCCTCTTTTGGATGCTGAAACACCCGTTTCTGGCCGTCCACGATCCTCTCTACCATTCTGTCCGGTTTCTCTACGGTGATTAGGCCTTGTTCTTCTAGTTTTTCGAAGCAGTAGGAGACGTGGTGGTTTTCCAAGGTGGTTTCTTCGGTGATTTTCTGGACGTCGTCGAGGCCTTCCTCAAGGTGTTTGAGGACGACGTGGTCCTTGTCCCGGATCTGTTCGAACTCTTCTTCTGTCATTCTTCTTCGAGGAGGACGCAGCTTTGTTCGAGTTCGGTGCAGAATCCGTCTTCTTCTCGGTGAAGACAGAAGGCCTCTAAGTCGTCACGGCTATTTTCTCCGAGTTCTGGGCATTCAGGTTCAACGGCTTCGTCGTGAACCTCCAGTTCGCCTCCCTGGACTTCGATCACCCGGTATTCTGCGTCCGCTAGATCTTCGAACTGGGTGAAGGCCTCGCCATTTTCGTCTTTGTAGTAGCTGTAGCTGCCTTTCTCGTCTTCGTATTCGTTGCCTCTCCTGTTCTTTGGGTCGTCGACGATGTTCTGTAATTTGGCGGCTTTCCCTTCTTCGACGACGTAGAACACTTCCTTGTCCTGTTCTGCGGCTCGTTGCAGGTTGCGTAGGACTTTGACAGGTCTTGAGAGCGTCGAGTGTTCTGCTTCGAGGTGTGCGATATCTCCGTCGGGTAGGTGGATGTGGCCGTCCGGTTTGTCGTCCCCTGTGTCTTGGTATAGTAGGTTGACTTGGAATCCGCGTTCACTCAGTTGTTTCTTGGCTTCTGCGAGGAGTTCTCGGTGTTTGTCGCCGCCAGCGTTGTTACCCTGTCCCAGGCTTTGCGAGGCCTTGAGCTGGGACGTTCCTTGTGAGGTGGCCGCGGTTCCATTCTTTTTCAGTTGTTCGACGTTGCTGTAATCCGTTTCCCAGGGAGGGTAGGTGTCGAATAGGGTGGCGGTGTTGTGGCTTTTTTCGCTGGGTTTCTGGAGTGCGGCCCGGTACTGGCCTAAGGTTTTGAGCTGGGTTTTGGAGAGGCCTTGGAACATTCCGGCGATCCGGTTTTCATCTTCGCTGCCACTGGGGTTGAATGTGATCTTGGTGCGGCAGTTGTTGGTGACTGCTCGCCGCATATCGGTGGAGAGTTGGTGGAGGTATTGTGAGGCGAGCCAGAGGCCTAGTCGGTATTCCCTTGCTTCGGCTAGGATTTTGGTGAAGTTGCTGCCTTCTCCTCCGAAGTTCTGGAGTTCGTCGACGTAGAGGAAGAACGGTGTTCGTTCTTCGATGGGTTGGGTTACACGGCTTTGTGCGGCTGCCCAGATCTTTGTGATGACTATCGAGCCGACGAGTTGTGAGACGGTCTCCCCAACCTCTCCTTTCTGGATATCGACGAGAACGATCTTCCCGTTGTCGACGGCTTCTCGGAAGTCGACTCCGGATTCTTCGGGGCCGATCACTCTCCGAATGGTGGGGTTCATCACGAAGTCGTTCAGCCGTCGCTGCAACGGTTCCATCTCGTAGCTGGTCATATCCTCTTTGACTCGGACCAGTTGTTCTCGAATGATTTCGTCCTCGGTCTGGTCAATCAGTTCGGTTAGGCTGTCTTGGTTGACGACACAGCGGAAGACGTCTAGAAGTGAACGACCGGCGTCTTTCTTGATATTGAGGTCAAGATGTGCCCGGAGGAGAGTTTCGAGGACTCGTCCGAACTGGTCTCCCCAGTTCTCGCTTTGCCGTTTGAAGAGGTCGATGAGGTCGGAGACGATGATCTCCTTCTGATTCTCCTTTTGCGCCTCGGACATCTCCTCGGAGACGTGGGGTTCCAAGACATTGATCGGCGTTACTGGATCGTGAGCCGGGTTGATGTAGACGACGTCGTCCTCCCGATCCTCTGGCAGTTTGGCGAGGAACTCGTCTATGAGGCCTCCTTTCGGGTTCACGATAGCGATACCGTGATCCTTCTCTGCGTCCTGTAATGCGACGTGGGTCATCAACTGGCTTTTGCCGTAGCCGGTCGGCCCGATATTCAGGACGTGCGTCAACCGTTTGTCATCGTTGAGGCCTACGTTCTCCTCTACGCCGAGATCGCTTTCTCGGCTGCCGAGGTATGTTGTGTTCAGGTTTTCTGTACTCTGGATCAGGTTTTGGACTTCTTCAGAGTTCATGGTTCTGCGAACTGGATGTTCTCGCGGTTAACTGATGGAAGCGATACGAACGCGGCGAGTTCGTCAAGTGAGGCTTGGAACTTTCGGCCCCATCCTGCGTACCGTCGGTCGGCTACTGCTTGGAGGAAGTCGAAGATCCGCTGTTCTCGTAGGGCCTCGACGGTGACGGTGTCGAGGTATTGCCCTGTTTCTGGGTTCTCGTATGTGTTGTAGCTGCCTGCGAGTTCTTTCACCCGGCTTTTCGTGTATTCTTCTGCTCCGATGACTGCGAACCGGATACTGGTGTGGAAGCGGCTGTTCCCGGCTTTGGCTTCGATGGCGTCGGCCTGTCGTTTCTCTCGCTTGGTTGGAGATCTAGATCCCCAGAGCTGCTCTTTCTCCTTCTTCAGGTAGCGTATCTGCTGGTAGGCCTGCTTCTTCCACAACCATCGGTTGACTCGCTCTCCTACTACTGGCTTGAACAATACCTGTACAACGAACTGGGTGTCTCTCATGGCGTGTCGGTGGAATGTGGAGACCAGCGAGTTGACTGGCGGATTGTCGAAGTCCGTTCGGAAGGGGTACCAGTCTCTTCGTCCTGAGGTTAGGAATCCTCCGCCAGCGACGGATTCTTCGCTTACGGGCAGGCCTTCGACTCCGTCCCCGAACGTGACGCTGGGTACTTCGTTGGAGAGTTGGGTCCTGATTTTTCTCTCCAGTCTTTTCGTGGGTGTGGAGAATTGGAACTGTAGTTTCTCTGGTGTGTGCCGCCTGATTTCGAAGGCGATGGTAGGTGAGGCGTTCCTCAGTTTTAGCCACTTGGTCTGGAGCTCTCTGATCCCGGCAGCGAACTCTCTCAGCGTGGCTGGGATATCTTCGTTTTTCGGAGGCTTGACTTCGACGTTGTACCATGTTCCGTTGCTGTAGCTCAGCCGTGAGGCTTGTTCTT
>Ga0207755_100274_pt1 | contig 27825 bp, 28 predicted proteins | sample A23P2SouthBayCA_FD_187734 | JGI IMG/M metagenome (GOLD analysis project Ga0207755, IMG submission 187734) | Aerobic enrichment media microbial communities from Bioluminiscent Bay, La Parguera, Puerto Rico - A23 P2 (SPAdes) | ecosystem: Environmental > Aquatic > Marine > Unclassified ...
ATCCGCTCTCGGTCGGCCGGCTCTAATTGCTCGCCGTCGATACTGGTGAGATTGTTGAGTGCACGGTGCAGCCGGTAGCCGGGTGTGTCGCGTGGGTCCATATGTGCGCCTCCGTCGATTCTCGGCGTCGAAAAACACCGGCGGGCAGTCAGCAGGGCAGTCCGAGGGTGGTCGCAAGCTGGCTTCTGTTAACCAACAAAACCGAGCCGAGACCAGAGTTGTTGGTTAATTTGATGCCATCTCTACTGACCGGATTCGGGTTCGGGCCCGTAGCGGGGCGTCCCGCACCGCTGACAGCCCCACAGTGGCTGGCCGGTCCAGTCGTTGTTGGGCACGGCTTCGAACTCACGAAACCGATGTTCGGTCTCCCGACCGCACTCCCGGCACTCGAGATGGGTTCTGTTCGCTCGCTCGTGTCGTGAGTATTCGTTACTGGTCTCTGCGTCGGATCGCTGGAGCGCAATCGCTGGCACCAGCCAGAGGTCGTCGTCTGCGTCCTCACGACGGCTTGTGAGGCTCTCTTTGGCGCGAATCCCGCTCCCGGTTTCGTCGTAGAGAAACGTCGCGTGCTCGTCGTTATGACGTGACGAAATCGACTCTGTCCATGATGTCCGCTCACTTGCGGCCGCGAGTAACTGCTCACCACATTCAGATGTGACCCGTGTCGCCGAGGGGAGCGAGGGCCATTGGTCGGCAAGCTGTGGAGCCGGCTCCTCGTCGAGATCGTAGATCAACTGGCAGTCATCGACTCCTGGGTCACCATCTGCCTTCGCGAGGAGCGTGGCCGCAGCGGCACCCTTCGCGATGGCGGCGTAGAACGTCGACGCCTCGACGAGCACCTGGACGACGTGGAGGAGTGTCCGTTCGGCATTCGACGTGCCCTGCTCGTCGGCTGCTTCGAGATGGTTCGTGAGACAGAACCGGCACTTCGACTGGCCAGCGGGAATTGACGCTCCACAGGAAGCGCACTCGCTCTCATCTGCTGTCGGGCCGTCTGGATAGTCCGCGTCGACGCCACCAGAGCGTTGCCGCCGGGGCTCACCACTACTACTGGCGAGTTGGTCGTCGGGAACGTGGGTCGCTTCGCCGAGCGGTCGGAGGGCTTTGTAGTCGGCGTACTGGTCGGTCATAGAGTGATCTGGCCGTATCATGCTTCGTCTTCGGGTTTAAACAATGGCTCTCACATCAATCAGCCTACAAACATACAACCGAAAATCAGCAGTGTGGGCGTTAGACAGCCAGTTCGTCCAGCGCGTCGCGGTGGGTCCGCACGGTGACCACCGAGACGTTCGCAGCGTCAGCGACGTCAGACTGGGTGAGCCACCGCCCGTCTTCGCGTCCGGCCTTGTACAGACAGGCTGCGGCGAACCCGGATGGCCGAACCCCCGTGGTTGCCCCGGCCGATTCGGATGCTTCCGCCAACTGCCGAGCCCGCTGCCGGATTTGATCGGAGACGTTGAGCTCCGATGCCAATCGCGGGACGAACGCACTGGGCGTCACGGGCTGGGCCGGCAGTCCAAGCTCCGTGTTTAGCGTCGTGTACGCGTTTGTGACTCGCGATTGCTCGACGCGCGCCGACTCGGTGACGTCGTCGAGTGTCCGTGGTCGCCCGTTACACCGACACGCGCCGTAGACGCTCGCGGCGGCCATTGCCTCGATCGACCGGCCCTGCAGGAGGTTCTCGTTCTGGGCGCTCCGGAAGAGCTGGCAGGCCTGGTCACGGATCGTCTCGGATAGTTCGAGCGCACTACTGATCCGGCGGACTTCACTAAGCCCGTGTGCGAGGTTGCGTTCAGCTTTCGACTGAAACCGCCCACGGGTCTGTTCACGCCGCATCCGAGCGAGCCGCCGTCGCTTCTGTCCTGAGAGTTCGTTCCCGTTCGAATCGGTCCCGCGACCGATCTCCGTCGACAACCCTCGATCGTGTCGTGCCGCCGTCAACGGAGCGCCCGTGCGCTCCCGTTCGTCTTCGTCGAACCCTCGCCACTCTGGCCCGTGGTCGATCCGTTGCTCGTTGATGACGAGGCCGCAGTCCTCGCAGACGGTTTCGACTGCGTTGGTAGTGACCCGCCCGTCGCACTCGGGACACAGGTTAGCGCTCGACTCCGTCTGGACGTCCTCGTCGAAGTCAGTTTCGTAGATGTCTCTGATTGCCATAGTTCTCATCGTGTTCAGGGAAATCGCCAGTACGGCGAGCCCCTCACCCATTGAGGGGACAATAGACTCTATACAGGACTGAAGTGCCTACACAGAGAGTTGAGTGAACTTCGATGCCTACCGTAAGAACGGCAAGAAGTGGAACAAGGTCCGCGACTGGGGCTACGACGAAATGTCACTAGACCTCCTGTACTCCAGATCGAGTCCTTTCTCATAGGACATGATGGGGCAGGACTAATCGTCCCGCTTCAGTGCTGCGTAGTACGGCACGCCCATCCTCACCGCGCCAATGAGTCTGTAGATGCCGTAGACGGCGCCAAGGGAGACCCCGACGGTTACAGCCCCGAACTCCATCCCGAGCTCTATCAACATCGTCACACGCGGCAGCACACGACTGAGCAACGGGACGGATTGCAGGAAGAGGCCTGAGTCGAGAACGAATGGTGTGCCACCGTAGACGGCGAGCAGGACGGCGTCCTTGAACTTCAGCACGCCAAAGAGGAGTAGCAGGCACACGCCACCGTAGATCCATTCGAGATTCTCCAGAACGGCCTCTCGACCCACAGCGATAGAGGTGTCCTTGTTCCCGGAGAAGTCACCTCGGATCTTGTTGATGGTCTGATGGAGGTCGTCAAACACTGTCGGATAATCAGACTGTTCCAGCATAGGTCTTGTTCCGGGTTCCACTTTCACTTCGCTTGGATCGAATTTTTGAACGTATACTCCATTACTACACTTGGAGCCTGGAATACAGTGTCACACGCTCCAGCGCTCCATCCCCCATGTCGTCGGAACAATCGATCCTCGGAACCTGTCCGGCTTGCGACACCGAGATACCCGCAGGTATGCTCCTCATCGAGTACGAGAAGGACGACCACCGAGCGGTCTACGCGGAGTGTCCATTATGCGAGGATCCAGTTCATCCCCGGTGAGTTTCCATCCACATCCGCCCCATCGTCGAGAGCTGCGTTTCAAGACTATTTCCGACCTTCTCGCGGTCTACATACCCCTTTTCGTCGAGTTTCGAGACGTTGTACTGGACGCGGCTGCGGAACGACTCGTCGTACTCCTCTCCCTCTTCATCGGCCAGCTGTTCGGCGAGCGCCGATGTCGACGCAATCGGATCCTTCCCAAAGAGGAAGTTCAGAATGGTCTTCTCGAAATCCTCAACGTCACTGCCAGGCGACGACGGGAACTCGACGTACATCTGCCCGTCGAGGTCTCGGGCACCCTCCGTCACACCGCTCTCGTTGATTCGGTCGAGAAGCTGCACGATCTCCTCGTACTGGCTGTGCACGGTCAGGTCCTCGTACTGCTTCAGATCATCGAGCGTGTCCGCGGCGTTCTCCAGAACCTCCATCATCCGGTGCACGAGATATTCTTCCGGCGAGACGTAGTAGGTGTGGAGCCGGTCTCGAATCTCATCCATATCTTCCTGGAACTCGGCAATTATCGAGTCGGCCGCAGTAGCGAACGCGAAGGCGACCGTGCGAGGCATCGAAGAGATGTTGACAAAAACCTCGTTATCAGCCTTCAGTTCGTCGAGGATGTAGTCGTAGGCCATCGGATAGAGGGTCTCATAGTCAAACATGCCCTCGATTTCGATGGATTCGCGCTGGACCTCGACATCAATCAGTTTGAACGAATCTTCCAATCGGCGAGTCATATTCGATGCGAGTTGCGCAGCCTTACTCGTTGCCTCATCGTCTGGATCGCCTTCGTGCGTGATGAGCACGACTCGGTCGGCCTCCATCTGTCCCTGCGAAATTGGGTAGATGAGACGCTCGAAGTCGAATCCAACTGGGATAATATGGACTCGTTCGGTCATAGTTCTCTCTGTCTGCGGTTTAGGCTAAAGACCTTCGTTATACGCTTCGTATGTGGGGCGAATATGGCCTCCCCGGCCAGTATGTGTTTTGGTAAGCCTAAGAAATGGGGGTTGTGCGAATAAAAGCAAACAAGACTTATCCCTGTGCGGTGAGTAGTGTCACGACAGGCGCCACCGAGACACAACCGCGCCTGAGAGATCCGACATGCCCGGCGACCGATTCCCGCACGAGTTCGTACCGAAGACCAAACCCGGAGCTTCCACCGATAGACGCCTCTTCGGCAACAACGTCGAGGAGTTCCCGGCCCTCCAAGCACCGTTCCGCCGGTCGACTTGGTTCGTAAACCAACCACGAGAGGCGTTCATGCATCCCGACCAGACGCTCATCATCAACTCGATGGAGCAGAACAAGTTCCTGATCGGTCGGACTCCTGAGGACGAGTTCGAGCGGCTACAGGAACTGGACGGGGTCGTCGACGTCTACTTTCCAGGCGACCGCTGGGTTATGGACAGCGACGATATGGACCGTCGCGATCTCCTGAGCGAGATTGAGCGATCGGTCGAGGGGCAGAAGGCGCTCTACCGTATGGTTGAGGATGCCGGACTCGACGTCGAACTCTATCCCATCATCGTGGGGTGGGAACCGTGGCACTACGAGCACTGCCGGGAGCTGCTTGAGGTCTTCGGCACGAAGTCGTGTGCCTTCGACGGAACCGAGTACAATTCGAAGTTCAACCTCTGGGACGACCTGGAGGCCCTGGTCGAGACGCTCGGCCCGGATCGGATCTACCTCAACGGTCGGGTCTCACACGAACATCTCCTCCACGCCCCAGACGAGGTCGTTGCGTTCTCCGGGAAGACGTCGATCCTGGACGAGTGCAGGCAACCGAATGGGGAACACGACCCCGAACGGCTGACCGAGACTATCAACTGGAGGATCGAAGCCCTGCACAGCTCGCAAACTGCTCTTGACGAATTCATGGTGACCAACTAATGCCACGCAAAGGCGGCGGACCACCTGACGGACGAACCGACGAAGAACAATGGCAGCCTCCGGGACGCGAGGAACCACTCCAACGGTCACTCGATATGGCCTTGGAACTTGAACTGGACGATGAGGAGGAAGACCCGGATTTCATCTACGGCGATATTGTCCACGATACTGAGGCCGACGAACCGATCGCTTTGGTTGTCGTAAACATTCCTGGACTCGAACTCGACGAGTGGGAGTTCGAGGACGGGGACACGCTGGCCGACAAGACTCCGAAGTACCCGGATGACGACGAGATCATCGTAGTTACTCCACTCGATGTGCTCGAACAGCACATCCCGAGATGGGGCGACCGGGAAGCTGCAATCCCACTCGAAGACCTCGTCGAGGAGGAAATTCCCTTCGCACCGTTCCCGTCCCTCCAACTGGTCCGGGTCGAAGACTCCCACCTTCGAGACTGAGATGGCCGACGAACTGTGGCCGTTCTTGGTCTTGCTTGCCCTCTTGGTCCTTACCGGAACGCTCGGGACCGTTATGGGCGCGTTCGGAGACGTTGTGCATCTCCTGTGTCCCGACCCGTCGAGCCCATTCAGTGTCTGGTGGTGTTAGGTGTCCTGCGTAGTCTCTGACCGAGATCCCCTCCTGTAGGTTCATCGGCGGTAGGTCTTCCCAGGCGTCCAGTGCGGCGGCTAACTGTGCTTCGACGATCGGTGAGCCGGTCGTCCGGTGAGCTTCGCGGAGGTGAATGCGAAGCCGTTCGCGGGCTGTGAGAGTATGTTCCTTGGACATTGTTGCTCAGGGCACGTTGTCTGTGTCCCCACTGCCCTCTGGGTACACACAAACACCTCCTCTCTCAATCCCGGACAGCTGTCTCACCGCGGTCTTCTCAAGGGTGGGAACCCGGTCGTGGCTGCCGGCCGACCAGCGGGAGGCCGGGAGCGGAGGGTGGGGTGGCGGGGTCTGGGCTGGTCCGGCACACAGCAAAAAAGAAGGCTGCGCTAACTGGCTATTCTTCCCACCACCGACCGCGCTCCGGGAACTCGATCCTGCTCCAGCCCGTGATAGCGAGACTGCACCGGCCTTGGTACCAATTCTTTTTGACCGCTCTGAACCTGACCGTCTGACCCTCTCGAACCACAGTTTTCCCGCTCTTCTCCCAGACCGTGAATTTCGTGCGCCCGCTATCGTCCTCGATGAGCCCGACTTGTTGAATCGAGTTGTCACTTGGAGCCCAGAGTTCGGTAATTTCACCTTGGACTGTCACCTCACCGACTGGGACATCTGGCACATCCGCGATGGGCACGATTGCACCGGGGACCGCCTTCTGCTCCTCCAACGTCTCCAGCACCGCCTTTGTCACGTCCTGGCCGCGCTGCACCTTCTCGGCCAACTGCTTCGCGACGACTGACCTCGACCAGCCGCCATCGACTTCCTCTTTGATCCGCATCGCCTGCGTGTTCACCGCTCCGAGTTCTTCTTGCGTTAGCTTCTCTCGGGGATCCGTGCGCTCCACCGGTTCGGGCTCGTCACGGCCACACTGCTCGACGACGACCTCCCGCGTCCGCTCCGCCCGACCGTCCTGGCCACCGAGTTCCGCCTGGGCACTGATGTGCTCCAGCTCGGCTTCCCGCGCCTGAATGCGCTCTTCCTGTTCGAGGGTCTTCCCGAACAGGTGATCCGGCCCTTCCTCGACCCGCGCATCCGGATGGTTGGAATCGACTTTCGCCTGCACTTCCATGTCGACCGTCGCCCGGAACTCCGGGGTCTCGTCGACGACCTCGAACCCATTCTCGTCGACCTCGACGTCATCGTGTTTCTCGAAAGCCTGTTCATCGACCGAAACCTCATTACCGAAGACGTTCTTACTCGACATTGGAGTTCAGCTCCTGAAGGCGCTCACGCGCCCGACACCGCGATGCCTCAACATCGCGGATTTCCTCGACGACAACGACCGACAGACTCGTCTGCGCGCTCTCGCTCGCGCCTTCGCGAGCGCCCTGTGGGCGCGAGCGAGAGCGCGCCCGAGGCGGACGACCATCCAGCACCGCGCGCCGACCCGCCCGGAGCGAGCGGCCAGCGCATTCCCCGTTCGCCGCGACGCAACCACTGTCCGTCGCGGTCGGCGGAGCCGAGGTCCGGAGGACCCGAACGGGTGAAGCGCTGGCGTCGAGGGCACATGCATTTTAGCCCGGAACGGGCGCGGGCGGTGCGGAGAGCGGCCGCATGCCCGGAATGGTCGGTCGCGAGCGACGCGGAGGGCGGAATGCGGCGAGCGGGGCGGGCCGTCTCGAACCACCTGTCCAGCCGACCACGTCGCTCGGTGGGCCATCCACACTCCTGGTGGACTCAGAAAGGGCGCGGCCGCCTCGGTTGTCCCCCGCCCCCGCTAGCACCGGAGGCACGAGGAGCGCAGCGTGGGTCGCGGGATGCCGAGCGGCCGAGGGCTTTCGCTGTATTCAGAGCGCACCCAACAGAGCCAGTCGTCACGTTAGTGTCGATTCGTGAGCTCTCGCTGTCAAGTCCCGGACCGACGATCCCGGCAGACGCTGAAGGCGTCAGTCGTCAAGCGCACCAGTGGATTCGAGGTAGTCCCGAACCGCCTGCACGAAGGCTCGATAGCGCTCGAGGTCTTGGAGCGCATTGTAGACGACGTCGTGTTCGATGATGTTGCCATAAGTGTGGGACAACACGTTCCGAAACCGTGCTCCTTGCGCCATCTCTTCGGCCTGTGATCCAGAGAGCACCCCGATTTCACCGAGAGCACGCATCGACGCTGGGTTACTTGCTGGCGGCTGGCCGCGCTCGTGTTTGGCGAGTTCCTCGGCAATATCGATGGCCGCCTCAGTCATCTTCACGAAGCGGCGCTCGACGATGTCACGCGTATCCGAGTCGGTCTTGTAGTCCTCGCGACTGACGCGCTGCTTGCGGGCGAGGACACCGAGACTCTCTTCGATGGTTTCGACAGCACTCAGAATTCTGTTGAGGCGATCCGCTGGCAATCCCTCGTCCGTCATCCGTTGTCCTCGGTATCACCCGTGGCAGGTATCCCGACATCACTGTCGTCGAGATGGTCGTCGATTCTGGCTAGGGCCGTATCCAGCCGGTCGCGAGGAGACTGCTGGTCGGACTTGCGTGCCGTGAACTGGCGGCGACGTTCGGCGGCGTGCTCCGCTGCACCGACGAGGAGGACTCCCTGCTCGAAGATCGCCGCCGCGAGTGGTGGCGAGACCGTGTGGAGATCCACGAGATCCACATCATCCGTCTCGAGCGCGTCACTGAGGTCGACACTCAACCCGAGGAACACGTCGTTGTAGCTCGGATCGGATGGTCGGTGCTCGTCGAATTCGACCGCGAGATCGACATCGCTTGTCGCGTGTGTCGTCTCGGCAGCGTGGGAGCCGAAGAGAATCGCGAGCCGGACCGGATGCTCCCGGAGGACCGCCTGGAGGGCGTCGAGATCGAGGGTAGTATCGAGAGCGGTCGACTCAGCAGTTCTCATTGTCAGAAACAGGCTCTCGGGTCATATAAAATCGTAGGTGGGATTCTCCGGAGTTCATCACACACGGCCTTCGTAGACGAGATGCTCATTGAGATCCCGCGTCCAGTACGTTGCAGGTCCGCCAGGACTACACCGGGCACAGAACTGGAGCGGTCCCTCGAGATGGCCGAGTTCCACACGGAACCGGGTAAGTGCCGCGAGGGCGTCGACGACGAGTCCACAGCCGTCGCAGGCGTGGTGATCGCGCTCCTCGGGATCGGGCCGCTCCAAGATGGCGCAGTCGACGCAGATCGGGTGTGTCACCCGTTCGTCTTTCCCCCAGGTATGCGCCTCGCCCATCTCTGATCCGGGCGGTGAATTGCAGAAGGCACACCCCGAAAGCGTCTGTTGCATCAGTCACCCTCCACATCAGCGTCGAGAGCGGTTCTCCACCCGCGGTGGAACACGGCGATCTGGGTAATCGAGTCGAAGGCTTCGCCACTGGGCTCGTGAACGAGCACGCGCTGCTCGGCGACGGGCCTCACCATATCGGCCTCGATGAGATCATTCACGAGATGGCGGGCGCTCCGCTCGTCGATGTCCGCCGTCGAGACCCGGGCCGCATCCCGGTCCTGGGCAACGAGTTCGGTTTCGAGCCGGTCGTAGTCGCCTGTCGTGTCGTCGATGGTATCTTGACCAGACATAGGAACTCACGCTTCTGCACGCGCTTCGAGCGCGCCGCACGTCTCTCGGCGCCGATAAAATCTATCGAGACGAAATTTTCAATTCATATAAAATCGTGCGGAGTGAAGGAAGTGCGATGAACTGTCGAAGAGAGGATCCGACATGATGGCCTACCATGCCCCTGAATAGGGATGATGAATCCCTGTCATCGCGCTCTCTCACAGTTCCTATCGGTGGTTATCCGGAGATTGTCACTGAAGACCCACCGCGAACCAGAACCCGTTCGGCTTGCTGGCGATATGAATGAAACACTTCGGTCGCCCATGTTACCGCAGCTTCGCTGTCGTTGACGATTGTCCCCTTGAGCCCACCGTCTTCATCGTAGACAGCGAACCACACCACCTCCTCATCGATGAGTACGAAGCCAAACGGTGGTTTCTGCTCGAGACACCACACTATCCCGTTGTCGGTTTCGAGGACAGCATCTATTTCATCCGGGTGGCTTGCCCACAGGTATTCGACGAGCTCTGTATCGAGAACGAGGTCCGTGTCTGTTCCCCGCTCGACGATATGATGATAGAACAGTGGAACGTATGTTGGAAGAATGACTGATGATAGTCCTTTGATCTGTTCACTGTCGTTGAGTAGGTCTTCGAGCTGTGTAACCGGGGCGTGCGGTGCTGGTGGCTCAGCAAGTAGGACTTCTGCACCGGTGGGGAGTCGCACGTCGATTGGAGTCTCCGGTGAGAGATGATCCAGTAAGGGTTGAGCTGCCGTGAGACCTCTATATCTCGCTGCGAGTTGTTCGTATTCGTTATACGCGAGCTTCCCCAGCAACGTGACTTCCCATTTGCCATCTTGGTAGACGATGCACCCCGCGTCATCGAGGCTGCTGACGGCCCGATCGACAGTCGTACGCGAGACATCGAGAACAGCTTCAAGCTCTCGTTTATCAGCGCGATCGTCCAGCAAGCACTGGATAACGCATGCGCGGTGGGCGATGGTTTCAAGGAGGGGCGGGGATATTGAACCGCTCATGGCACTTGATGATTCACGCTAACATGGCATATAATTTGCTTCTATGTGAGATGTAGCTAATCAAGAATTCGGCTGTTCTGTGCGGATGTCGTTCGTTTGCACGGGGGCCGTTCATTTGTACGCACTCCGTTCATTCTCACGGTAAGTGTTGATTTATCCGGAAGATAGGGTAAAGATAAAAGTCACCAAAAGAGGGCATGTCGGTGTTTAGAATGCCAGACAATAATCGACAGACGAACCAAATGAGTCGTATAGGTAACCGTCGACAGTTCCTCAAATACGCCGGGCTAGCATCAGCCACTTTTGCATTGCCCACGACTGGGATCGGCGCAGCAAGCTCTGGGCGCGGAAGTCCCGCTCAAATTGCTGAGGCGTATAGTGACGTTTCCGAAGGCCTCACTGAAGCGCAGATCCGGAAGACGGCACAAGATGCCGTAAATCGGTTTCGATCTGCTGGTGGAGTCTCCAAGCCCATCGTCATTAGCACCTTCGATATTCCTGAAAATGCTACTGCGACTTCGTTCGTGTTCTATGTAGGTGAAGGTGGAAAGACTGACTATTTCCTCGGTCTAGCCCAAACGACTGCTGATGCCAAGGACGTGCGTGAGAAGGCGAAAATGCGGAAGAAAGAGTACCGTGAACTTGCCCGTCGCAAGGATAACTCAATGCCAACGCGGACAAGGACGCAGATGGGCAGTAGCGAAGTTTCGATACAACAAGCTGTCGATGAAGAGTGGACCCGCGTCACTGGCGGGACAATGGACTATCCCTACGATCCGGAGGGAGAAGTGGTTTCCGACGCTGATGTGTGGGAATACGCCACAGCCAATGAACCGAGATTCATCGCCCGGACGGATCTAACCGGTTACCCCGGAGTCATTCAGTACAACTCCGGGTGGTACACCGACGATTATTACTTGCTCCACAACTGGGAGGATTACGAGGCCAGTTCGGTGGATATGGTTGATCATCGTCCTGATCGTGACTACACAGGAGATGTCACCACGACTTTCACACTGGCGTATGACAGTGCAGGAGTCTCTTGGACCTACGATTCACCTGACATTTACCAGTACGACGCTTCAAACAATCCTACTGGCAAGTGGCACTGGGAGTGGCGTCCATTTGGCACCTCCAAAGGCGGCAGCGGTTCACCCGTCCTGTCGACCGGTAGTGAAGTTGTTGCAAATTCCGCTCCCAGTTACGGCGACTTGCTCCTCTTCATAGATTCAAGCTGCGCGTGGTACTGTGATGATTCTTCGTCCCCCGATTGGGATGAGACCCATCGTCGCGGGGTCCTCCACTCGCTCGAATACGAGTAACAGGCTGATAAACACCCCATCTTTTCTATTTTCAAATACTATAGTGTATAGTTGTATTATATAACTGCTATCAGTACATTACTGATTTGACGTATTACTCTTGAAGTGTTCTACATGTTCGGGAAATACAATATTAGTTAACGTACAGCAGTATTGCGTTTATAGACAAAGTATCCACCATAGAGTACAATAGCTCCGGCTGCGATAGCTCCCAGAATAATATATGTTAGGGTGGATCCATTGATTAAAGAGAATAATATATTCGCTGGCGCTTCCGATCCAACGACGAGAATCAACAACAGCAGAGCAATTACTGCTAGGAGGGTGTTTGTTAGATGATTTTGCACTTGCATAGGCTGAGTTTGATTGGCCTTTGTGATAGTGTTTTTGGTCAACATTCTTATGTAGCATATTGTTGATGATGCGCAGTCATGCAATTGCACGATAGCAGAGGCGGTTTGGAAAACCTGATCGAGAGGTGCTTAAACCCGCAGATGCTGACTCGTCCTGGACTACCGCAGCGGCATCAACAACCTCCTACGGAAGAGCGTTGGCGGTAGAAACACCGTGTTTCTCGATGAGATGATATGGGGGAACCTCGCCTAAGGAAAGTGTCGGCCACAGCTTTGACATGGACGATGATCTGCATTATTGGAATAGTATTAGTATTCCAAGACATTTCTCGCTCGCGCCTTTCTGGCGCTGATATACATCTCCGGCGGATGTGCTGCTGGCTGGGAATGACGCACGACCCCAACAGCCTCCTGTGTGGCACTCACTACTGTGGATAATGAAGAATCCGAGACGGCCGCTCGGGCCGGGCGAACGAGACGTCCTCGACCACCTCGAGGCGTACGTCGACGCGAACGCGGATGACGACCTGCTCACGCGTGAGACGGCGGTCGCGTACCTCACGGAGCAGGGCATCGGGCGTGTCGAAGCCAGCGACCGAATCGAGCAGCTGCTGCTGAAGGGCTATCTGTATGAAGTCGGTGAGGAACTCCGGATTCCGTCCCGGTCCTGACGACTAGGCTTCTGGCCGGGCCATTGGATCGCCGCTACTCGGAGCCGGTCATTGCGAGTAAGAGATCAAACGCGACGTGGCGGCGCAGGAGCGTCTCTCAGCTGACGCATTGGTACTCGACCGGGCCGAACTCGTCACCGGTCGAGAGCCGCGTCACGTTCCCATCGTAGTGGCGACATTGTTCGCTGCCGAAGTACGTCGACGCGATCCGCGTCGAACCACAGATCGGACAGGGATGTCCCGGCGTCCAGTCGACACGCGTCGTGGTGTGAACGTGGTATGGCTCGGCGTCTGGGCGCGAAGGCAGCAACACGAACGGGACGTGTTTGGCGGCCTCGGACGCTGCGGTCTCGGTCTCGGGTGCGTTCGATACATCGTCGGCCGGAGATGCTGTCTCGTCGGTTTCAGTCACGGTGGGTCACCGTACGCTGTAAAGGGAGCGAGAAACCTAGCTGGCTGCGGTGAGGTCGTGGCTGCGCGCGCAGCGACCCTTGGGAGCGAGCACGGAGCGGAGGGTGGGGAGGTGGGGCGTCACCGGGCGGTGGTCGCAACAAAAAGAGAGGGGCGACTACCCGTCAGGTGATCGTACTCCTGCAGTCGTCACAGGCCACCAGTACGCAGATTGTGATCGACGGATCGGCACCGTTGACGCGCATCCGATGGTGTGAGATGGCGGTACTTCCACAGTCTGAACACTGCGAGCGCGAACACATGCTCACGCCACCCGGAATTCGTCACGATCCAGGACGACCGACGGATCGTCGGTGCCGTGCCGGTCGACGTAGGCATCGGACATCTGCCCGGCGTACCGCCCGACCTTCCCCGTCGACGTCGCGACGATCGTGCGCCCCGCATCGACTACCTGCTGGCGGGTCAACCACTTCTCGTCGGTGAGTTGATCCGCCGCGTACACGGCTGCCGCCGCCGCGGAGAGCCGGGACGTCCCCGGCGCGATCTGCTCGTCGTCCGCCAGCTCGAGCAGGTGGCGGCCAACCGTTGCGAGCCGGAGGTACGCCTCTCCATCGATCAGGTCGTCATCGACTGCGTCGAGGACGGCCTGCACGAGCTCGGTTCGAACCGGCGGGACATCTAGTTCGAGTTCGATGCGGATCTTCCGCGCAGCCGCACACAGCCGTTCGTGGGACGTCTTCGAGTACTGCGCGATCTCTCGTGGGGGTCGCGGCCACCCGTCGGCGTGTGCAGCGAGGAGGACGGCGCCAGCGGCGAGTGATTCCCAGGCCATGTGCCCGCCGGGCAGGCGCTCGTCTTTCGCTCGGCGCATCCACTGGGCGGCGTCCTCGGCGACGTACTCGGGCAGCGCGAGTTCGCTCTCGAGGAGCTGGATGTCGTTGAAGACGTCATCGAGTCGTTTCGCCCGGTCACGATTCCCATCGTAGGAGTACCGCTGGTGGGCCTTCAACATCCGGCGGAGCTCGCGATCTCGCTCACCCGAGGCGCCGCATCTGTTGATATCCGAGTGTCGAAACATCGAGCCGAGTGACTTCCCGTCGCGGAATGCGTTCTCGGTTTCGAGACACCGCCTGGCGTCGTCTTTTCCCATTCCGAGATCGGCGAGTGTCGGCCCGCGGTCCAGGTGTTCGGTGGAGACGACGAAGCCACAGGCCTCACAGAACGATTCGTGATCCTCGGTTATGAGGCGGTTCTGGCACTCCGGGCACGTCGACTGTGCGGAGGGATAGTGCTCGACCGATCCCTGTTCGGTCGTGCTTTCCTCTGCCTCCTGGGTGTGGGCAGCGAGCTGTTCCTGGTCGTCTGAATCAGTGTACGTGGTAAACTGGGTAGAACTCATTGCTGGACTCCGAAGGCACCTCATCCGACGGAATCGTCACGTCAACCGGTCACAAGTCACACTGCTGTCCGGGAGTTCGTCACCTGTATCTCTTCACGAGCGCCCTCGCCCATTGTGGGCGCGAACGACACCACGCAGTCGTTTTAGTCAATCAACCGGGTCGTCGACTTGCTCTTGTGAGTACAATCGCTACCCCAACACCTACTGTGAGCCACCCCTTGCTGTCGGTCCCCGTCGGTCTGTTAGAGGGCGATCACGAGCCCGGTCACGAGTGTTACGAGTCCGAGTGCCAGCCACGTCGTCCACGCTGTAAGACGCTGCCAAACCCGCCTCCCCAGCTGGCGGAGTTGATCACGGAGCGCTGCCCGCCGTTCCGTTTCGAGGACCGCGACTTCGTCGTAGTAGTCACGGCGATCTGCGGGAAGCGTCCGGAGTGTCGTCTGGCACTCGCTGCAGGTGTATTCGAACTCTGCCCGGACGTGCTGCCGGCGGAACTCTTGCTCACCGCCTTCGTCGTAGCCTGTGACCTCGTATACGAGGAGTTTCGAGACGAAGCGACGAGCCCCGCATTCCGGACAGTGGTTCATCCTGAGCGTTGGTGTTCCATCCTCGTTGCTTGAACCGTCTGTCCACGACGGCTGTGGATCTGTGTCATCGGTCTCTCTCGGTGGACTCGTGTCGTTTGCTGACGGCGATGCACTCGCTGTCTCGGAGTTACTAAACGTCGACATGGAATCACCTGTGACCGCGCTCAGCTGACACCAGGCTGGACACCACGATGGCTCTCGTGTGGTGCCCATTGCACCGAGCGCCGTCACCCTTGGTCGGCGCAATAAACGCCACTGCGGGGGCAGTCGCCTATTCGTCCCACAGTGCCGCAATTCGGTCTTCGACCTCGTCGAGGACGAGTCGCAGGACATCACGATGGTCGGTCGGCCAGGAGTCATCGTCACCGGGCGTCGGGGCGGTGGGTGGGGGATGGAAGTGGTCGCGCGTATTGTGGGGGTTCGGATGCCGATCCCATCGGCATTCCCAGGTGTGGTCCGCGTGCTGCTCTCGGTAGTGGAGTTTGAAGTCGTCGTTCGTGTACCAGCGGACAGTCAGGGTTGCTTCGTCGACGGACGCCGGGTAATACGACGTGGCCAAGACGACCTGAAGCTCGAGATGGCCGCTTGCATCCGTGACGGTTGCTCGGGAGACCTGTTTCGTGCCTTGGACCGTGTCTGAAGGAACTCGAGGATGGGACGATCGATGGGGGCAGGGCTCCCGCCATCGCCTGTCGGTGGCACCATCAGGCGGGCTACCCGGACGCCTGTTCGCGCTCGCCACCCGTGCGTTGCTGGCGCGCCCGTTCGTAGCGGTCACGCTCCTCGCGGGCGGTCGCCCAGTCGGCGAGGTCGCTGTACACGTCGTCGATGGTCCGTTTGTCGCTGGCTTCCGCGGCGGCGACGGCATCGATAGCAGCCGGTGACGCGGCGTCGTACGCCTCCTCATACTCGGTGATGCGCGTCGTCAGCTCACGAACGCGATCCTGCAGGTCCTCGACAGAATGATCGGCTGCGAGCTGGTTGATGCGTCGCCACTCGAAGTACGCGTCATTACGCTCGTAGGTAGCCGGATGCCCGTCGTGGCGGGTGACGATGCCGAGATCGTCGAACCAGCCCAGATACTTTCGGGCGGTCTTGGGGTCACAGTCGGCGCTGTCGGCGATCGCGCTTGCCGTTGTCGGCTTGCGGATCTGCAGGATGGTGCCGTAGATGCGTTGTTCGACATCGTCGCCGGCAAACGCATCCTCGAAAGGGGGCGGCCCATCGGCGGCGTCTGACTCGGCCATACTTGGGGTTGTAGGCTAAAGGATATAGTTCTTACTTCAGGGAATAGTTTCCCAAATCTCAATATCCAGTGGCAGACCCCGTTTTGCGGCGATACCGAGCGTAGTTAACCAACAAGCAGCGCGATATAGCGAGTCTGTTGGTTAACCTTCTCGGCTCACGGAATCAGAAGGCCCGAGGGAAGACTTCTCGGGTGAAGGTGACGCGGCGCTACTACTCGGACTGGCCACCGAAGAATCGACTCAACATAGAGGGTGATTCTGAATCGTCATCGGTCTCTCTCGCAGTACCGGAGTCTTCCTCGTGGGACTGCGCAGTCTCCCGGTCACGGGTTGCGAGTTCGTCGGTGAGCCGCTCGACCTCTGCTTCGAGAGTCTCGATTCGCTCAGTCTTCTGTTCGAGTGTTGCTTCGAGTTCGTCGACGCGCTCGCTCAACAGTCGGTTTTTCTCCGCCAGATACGCACGACTCCGGTCTGCGTCGTCAGGCGTCCTGCCAGCAGTGACACCGTCAGGTGAGCCGTGGGGATCTGCGTCGTCGTCGCCGGCGTCCGGGTCGTAGAACTCGGGGGTGGTCGCGATCGCACGCTCGATGGTCTTCTCCCCGTACGTCGACCCATCAGCGTAGTGAACCTCGTCCCATTTCTCCCGCATCAATCCCGACTGGCGGAACAGCTGCTCCATCTGTGTCGGGTCGCCGCCAGTCCAGAACGCCAGCAAACAGCACAGCGCCATGTCGGCCTCCGACTGACTGTCGTAGCCGACCGTGTTCCCGCTCCAGAGCCGCTCGAACTTCTCACTGTTCGATGCGTTTCGCGCTTTCTCGAGGAGATCCTCGTCTTCGAGATCGATGTCAACGTGGGCTGTACCGGTCGTCGGTGACCGGTCGTCTGCAGCCCCACGCTGCCCGGACTCGGACGTCGTGTCACTATCGGTCTCCTGGACGTACTCACGGTGAATCGCGTCGAGAGCGTCCTGACGGCGTGCAACGCGTGTGGGTGTCCGCTCGACGTGGTCGCCAGTGACGGTGAAAAAGCGTGCCGTGTCGTACAATTCCACGCTCCCGCGGCGATTCCGCCCCTCCGGGAGTTCGCCCCTGATGAGCACGTGATAGCCGGTACCGGACGGCGATACCTCCGTATAGGAGTCGAGTCGTGCGATGATGTCCTGTGCGTCGTCGTCGACGTCGCCGGTTTCAGGATCACGGCAGTCGTCCAGGTCGATGCCGACGATGGGATCGTCGTCGGTAAACACGAACCCGACACCATCGGCGTGCTCCGTCTCGGTGTAGTCGAGTGCTGCCTCGAAACCCGCCCAGGTCTCCGACTCTGTTGATGATGCGAACCCTCCAGCCCCCGGTGTCACCGGAATTTTCGTCGGCTTGCCGTCCCGCTCCTCTTCGCGCCAGCACACCCACTGGTCGCGTTCGCGTAACGTCTCGGGAACCGTCTCCGGTTCGTCGACAATAGGTTCACTCATCCTCACACAGCACCTCGCATAGCTCTCACTGGCTCTGAGCCAGCACAGAATTCACGCTGCTCTACGTCTCGATCCAACCCCTTGGTCCCAACGGGGACCCCCCGTTCTATCTTAGTTGGTTGTTGGGTGGAACACCCGCTATAGCTGGTTGAAAATCGCCAGACGTGAGAGTGTTCCACCCATTTCGACCGTCTCGTTGGTGTTCCACCCATTGAGGATTTGGGTAGAACATGCCGTCGTCGGGTGGTTCTCGACTTGCGAGTCTGGTGGGTTGAATTCATGATTCAGTTTGGGTGGAACAGGTTCCGAGAAGTCCCGATGATATCGGTAATTGGACCGTGTACGTCCATTTTATGACTCATATCCCTCTTCAGACCGGATGCGGACACCAGTGTAATGCCGTACGGGTTCCCCGTCGATTCGCTTCTTTGTGGAGTCCACCTCGATGTGGGTGTTGAGCTTCCGTGTGAACCAGCTCTTATTCAGCGGATCCTCGATGCCATGTGCCTCTGCCCAGTCGTTGTAGAGGCCGAATACCTCATCTTTCGGCACGGCTTCATCTGCGTCTTCGATAAGAAATTCGTCGACGAACAATTCGAACGACAGTGGCGATTGGTCTTCCTGCTTCTCTTCGACCGGCTCATCTGCCTGGTCGGTCTGACTGGGTTGTTCTTCAGCGGCCGATGGTTCGGGTGATGCCGGACGGAGCGACCCGTCGGTGATTGCCGAGAGTGGCCGCTTCTCACCGTCTTCATACACTACTGATTCCGCCTCATTGTGAAGGATAACGATGCCGTACGTCGAACGTGTGTAGTCTGGTACGGGGAGTTCGGCTTCGGGGACGAATGGCTTCTTGACACGCACCCAGTCGTCCTCGAACGCCGATTTCATCTCGTAGATGTGTTGCTCACCGTGCTCATATACGACGTACTCCTCGGCAGCGTGGTCGTAGCTGTAGATGGCTGGAACACGGTCCTTCGAGAGTGTTCCAAGCGACGGGAGGCGGATGTGTTCCGTCCCGCTGGCATCACGAAGGACGATCTCGTCGCGATCACGCTGCCAGATGTTCTGGGTCCCGTTCTCGTCGCCGTTCGCCGGTCGCACGGCCGTCACCCCACCTTCTTCGGTCGCTCCGCCGTTGAACGTGAGATTCGAGTCGGTCGTGTAGAACCGCGTCTCACCATTCTTGAGGGTGCGAACGGGTGGCGTGAGAATGCCGTCGACACGCTCGGCCCACTCAGATTCGTCGTTTCCTGGTCGAACGACAAACAGCGGGATATCCCCTGCCTCTTGGGCTTTCCGGAGGTTCGTGAGTACCTTCGCGGGATTCTCGGGTGTCGTCGTTTCGACTTCGATAGCGAATCGGTCGGCAACGTCGGGGTGGCTCGCCCTCGCGTCAGGTTTCTCGCTGCCATCCTGTGCGAGGATCGAGACCGTGAAGCCGAGTGCGGTGAGCTCTTCTTCGATCTGGCGGAGTGCTGCGTCGTGGTCACTCCCCCCAGCTGCCTGCACGCCACCAGTATCGGGCATCGCGATCTTTTCTCCGGCTTCAGTGAGCCGGATTCGGAGTTCGTCGGCGTCGATATCGACGGTCGTATCGAGGTATCGTGATCGTTCTCGAATGTCCGCGAGTACATCATACGACGGCGGTTCGGCGTCGACGTCGTCGAAGAGCCGTCTGAGTTCGTCGTCGACTGCTTTGACGGCCACCCAGCCGTTCTCCTCACGGCATCCTTCTCGAAGCTGGAGACTCCGGACCACCTTCGCAATCGCACCGTCCAGGTCATCGCTCGCAATATCGAAGACATCGTGTCCGTCGGCAGGTGGTCTCGTTGTTGAGGCGTCTGTCTCAGCCGGCACACCGTGTCTGTCACTGATGTGCTCGTGCATCGAGGAGATCGTCTCAGTGAACTGCTCCTCTTCACGCGCTGTGAGGGGAGACTCACTCTCGAGGTGGCCCGGTGGAATCGGGAGTGGTTCGAGACTGAACGGATACGGCCCCGTTTCACCGAACGTCGGGCTCGGCAGGCTGGCGATCCACTCCCCTCGTGGTAACGAACGAATCCGATTGGCAAAATCCGTGGGGTCCATCTCTTCGTGGGCCATCGCCCGCGCCAGTTCCCGGTCGACGTTGATTTTCCCGATGAGCGAACTGCCGATGTTGTTCAGAGCGTTCAGGTAGATCTTCCGTCCACCTTCAGCCTCCATCTGTTCGGGGAACTGCATCGACAGACCAACAGAGAGCCGGAATTCCCGCCCTTTCTCGAGGAGATCGTTCATGATGTCGGAGACCACGACCGACGCTGCCTCGTCGACGAGCAAGTTCACGACGTAGTCGTCCGGGTGCTGGGAGAGCGCCTGTTTGCGATCTTTGAGGGCTGCATCGAGATTGGTCAGGATCACACCAGTCATAATCCGGGCGGCGTCGTCGCGGAGGTCGCCGAGGTCGAAGAGGATGACCGTATCCTCGTCGAGGACATCCCGGAAGTCGAACTGGTTCTCGGTATTATTGAAGATCTGCCGCAGGTGTGTATCTTGCGAGATGTAGGCGAGTCGGTTTCCGACACCGCCCATCACGTTCGCGAAGGTGTTCGGATCTAACTGGAGCTGCCGTCGAATCGTCCGAGTGACCTCCTCGTCGCTCGACCGCGGGGCGTCGCCGATATTCTCGTTCGGAGGCCCGGCCTCCCAGAGCTGATCGACGATGTGTTCGAGCTGTCGGTGGGCGAAGTAGTCCGTCGACGCTCGGTACAGCCCATTCTCACGCCCGTATTCCTCGTCGAACAGAGCCTTGATGAGTGTCTTGATGAGGGTTGGGGCCACAGTCGCCCGCTCGTAGCGGTCGGTTCCCATCACGAGCTTCAAAATCTCCTCGTAGTGGTCGGCCTTCCGTTGGACGGCGTCTTCGCGGCGCCGTCCGCTCTCCATCGACGGTTCGAGATCGAAAAACGAGAACCCAGGGAGGACATCCGGGATCGGGAAGTGGACGACGTTCTCTTCGAGGTCGGTCATTCCGAACCGACGTGCGTGAGCCCGCATGTAGTTCTGGGCCATGTCGTCGTTCTTCGGGATGATGAGAATGGTCGGCCCCTCGGTGTTGTCGTACAGCGACAGCAGATCGTTGATCAGGGCTTTCGACTTCCCAGAGCCGGTTGTTCCGAACCGGCCGTAATGTGTGGGCAGCAGTCGGGGCGGAATATGTGTCGGCTCGTCTTCGGCCTCGCCGGTGTCGTCGAGGGCATACCCGATTGCCATCCCGTCGCGGAACTCGCTCATGAGGTCCTGGTGGGGGCGTGGCAATGGATTCCGACTCTGCTGTTCCGCACGCGTCCCACGTGCCCCCTCAACAGTAAGCTGTTCCGAGGAGGGCACGAGTACGAAGTGCGCAAGTTCTCGGCCACTCAGGACGAACTCCGGTCGGGTCTTTCCACGTCCGGTCGTGATCTCACGATCTAAGAGCCGCTGCAGCGCCGCTCGTGCGTTCCGTTCTTTCGTGGCTGCCCGGAAACCGCTGTCGCGTGCCCGTTCGGCCGTAACCTGGTAGTAGGGTCCGTCAAGCGGGTCGAATACCGGGACAAGTGATTGCATCCGTTCATCGAGATCACCGCGACCCTCGTCACCGGATGGAATCCCGATTGCTCGGATGTTTGCGGTGAACGACCGCTTCGGATTTTTCGCCTCGATTGCCGCGACACGTTTTGCAACCGCATCGCTCAGCTGGTTTCTGTCCCGACTCTCCGACTGATCGTCGAGTTCGAACAGGGAGCCAATAATCTCCTGGGCAAGTGTGTCCCGACCGTCGATGACGTCCTCCTTGCGAAGGTCGGCATCGGACTGCCAGCTCTCACGTCGCTGGAAGACAACCTGGAACGCCACTGGTGCTGTCGCTTCCATCAGGTGGTCGACGAGCGACGCGAGCGCACCGCCTGGCTGATCGACGGCTGGAAGTTCCGCTTCGTCGTCGGCAGTAACTGGCGAGAGTGAGGTCATCCAGTCCTGCTTCCGGGCGGCCGACCCCTGCCACCGCACGCCGAGTGGGGAGACGGTCTCGATCGCTGGCCGGGCGAGTATCGTCCCCTCCGATGTTACCGTTGGTTTGGCAAGCGTCGTGAGTGGCTCATCCGTGGGAACTGCATCAGGTGTGGCGAGTTCAAGGGCTGTGTCTCCGACCTCGATGATGTGGTCGGCAGATAGGTCGCCAACTGCTCCTCCATCCGCGACTGATTCGGCGTCTGCTGGCTCCGCTTCACCGTTGTCGTCAGTCCCACGTTCGTAGTGCTCGGCGGGACCGAAATCGTACATAAGATCGCCTGACTCATACTGATCGACGAACGTCTCTCGGTCGAATTCGACAGGCTGCACGAGTCGGGATGCGACGTCGACCTCGGTACGCTCGATGTTGAACGTCTCGGGATAGATCGACCGGAGCCGTTTCTCAAGCGTATCCAGATGGTCATCAGCACCGTAATAGAATTCGACAGGATCGTCTGCACCCTCGCTGAACGCGAGAAATTCAAATCGTAGCGGTGTTTCGCTATGGAGCGGATTAAGTTTGTCAGCTAGCCCCGGCGAGTCCACTGAGGTCAGTTTGTGGAGGCTTTCCAGTGCCTGTGGCAGACGCTCCGGATTGAGGCGTTCGGAGGTTGGCGTCACGCGGAGGTACTCACGCATCGTCGTCACCTCCCGCTTCGCCACCGTCAGTCTCTGTTGGCGTCCGCTCAGGTGGGCGTTGTCCGTTGTCAGTCGCTCGGTTTTCAATATCGTCTTGGAACGCCTGCACGTCCGCATCCACAGTATTCTCGCCAGTACCGGGGAGCGAGGATCGCCGTTGCTCGGTTGGCTCGAAGTCGATGACCTGCTTCTCCTTGGGCATCGCTTTGACCTTGATTCCGCGCCATTCGCCGTCGACGCCCACCAAGGCCTCGGAGAAGCCCGCATCCTCGTTGCCGGGCACGGCGTCTTGGACGAACCGCATCTGTGCGTAGTTCAGCCCGAACTCGTCGGCCCACTCCTCGTCCATCCCGTCGAGACGATGGAACTGCTTGACCGCGCACTGATCGAGGATCGCCTCGCTCTCGGCGTGCTCGAAGAACTCGTCGACGGTCTGCGTGACCAGCCGGATCGAGAGATCGTGGTGGCGGTGGTGGCGGAACACCGTTTCGAGGAACGCCAGACTCGCCGCGTCCTGCATGATGTAGCGCGCCTCGTCGATGTAGAACACGACCTCCTTCTCCGAAACTTTCGCCCGTTCGTACACCAGCGAGATGAGCAGTTGCATCGTCAGCGCCGTACTGCTGTCCACGCTGCCTTCCTGCTGGGCGAGATCGAGGTAGATGACCTTCTCGTCCCGGATGTCGAAGTCGGATTCCTGGCCGAGATTGGCGTGGCGACCGTCGTCCTCGAAGGGGCGAAGCTGATCGAGCAGCCATGTCGCGTCCTCTTTGATCTTCCCGGCTTCCTCGTCGGACCGAACGACGAACTCCTCGGGCTCGTCGACCATGTCCTCGAAGACGTCCATCATATCGCGGATAGTTGGACTCGAATTGCTGTGCGTCGAAATGTCGTCGGTGATACCCTGTCGCTTGTAGGCGCGTTTGAGGGCGAGTTCGAGCGTGGTGCGGCGGTCTCCCAGTGAGATACCACGGAGCGCGAAGAAGTTTGTGAGGAAGCTCATTGCGTCGTCGAGCTTCTCGTTGAACGGGCTCGCGTCCTCACCCATCGCTCGCTGGACGTGTTCGGGCGTCTCCCGGATCTCCAAGGGGTTGAGGCCCAGCGTCCCCCCGACGGTGATGCGTTTGGCGTCGAGGGCTTCCGAGACACCGGCCCAATTGTTCAGCGGTTCGAGGATGATACCGATGCGGTCCTTGCTCTGTTCGATGGAGCGGATGAAGTTCTGCTTCGAACTGAACGACTTCCCCGAGCCCGTGTCGCCGACAGTGAACATCGCGTAGCCGTTGTCCCGGGCAAACGGATCGATGACCACCGGGCTCTGGTTGTCCTTGTGAATCCCGAACTCGACGCCGCCCTCCTCAAGGATCGTCGCGTTGTGCGGCGAGGAGAGTAACGCGCCGACAGCCCCGCCCAAGGCGATCGATGTCCGGCCGAACTCGTTGTCGCCGATAGGTGCGGCGGCCTGGAGGGCGAGGTCCTGCCGGCAAATTGCGGTCTTCGGCGTGAGGTTCGCCGGGTCGTCCCGAAGCGCACTCTTGACCGTCTGGACAGCGTCTCTGAGCTCGTCTTTCTCGTCGGCCCGGACGGTGATGAACATCCCCTGGTCGAAGACGTTCGCGCCGTTCTCGACGGCCTTGTACGTCGCTGCGGCCTCGTTGGCGCGCTCTTGGAGATAGGCGCTCCGGATACTCTGTTCGAGGTCAGCATCGACCTGGAGGTCGTCAGCGATGTCCTGTAGTTCGTTCCGGGCTCGCTCCTGATTTTTCGGCGTGATGTGGGCGGTGAGATCGAATTCGACATCGGTCAGCTCGAAGAGGTCGCTCAGATACCCGTCGTTGGGATAGTCGGCATAGTTCGCGATGTACAGCGTCGTTGTCCACTGCTCGCCGACCCGTGCGGCTCGCGTTTCCCACTCGACAGCTCCGGGCGCGGTCACCGTCTTGTGCGACTCGGAGATATCGTCGAGAAGCTGTCGTTCGACCTCGCCTTCTTTGAGGGTCTCCTCGTCGAGGACATCCGTGAAATCCACGTCTGGTTCATCATCCGCAGTGAAGCGGTCCCAGAGATGTTTGCTGCCGACGCCGAGGACGAGACCCATCACAAGGGCAAGTACTGCGCCCTCCGCTGGTGTCAGATTCTGGAGCCACCCGGCGACGGAGCCAAGCGCGCCACCACCAGTCTGGAGGATCACGTTACGCATCGTGTGGATCCTCCCGGCGCGAGTGGCCGATGATCGATTGGTCGCGAACGACACGGTCTGCCTCGTCGTAGTCGTGTTCGCGGCCGTTCCAGAAGTCCATATTCAGGACGAACAGCTCGACCGTGCTGAGCCGGCGTGCGGACCACCCCGACGCCTGCTGGATGAACTCGGATCGCACGTCGTTCACCCGACTATCGAGCTTCTCGAACATCTGCGCGCGCCGCTCGACGTCGGTGAGGTCCTCACGACGGGTGACGAACGGGTTGAACAGGAAGCCGATCACGGGGAACTGCGTCAGCTTCTCGGCGGGAGTGCCCTCGTCGCGGAAGCGGTCGTACACCTCTATCGGGCTCACTTCGACGCCGATGTAGTACCGAACCTGCTGGATGCCGCGCTCGCGCATCTCCTTCGGCCGCGTCTCACGGTACTCCTCAAGGAGTTCCCGGAAGATTGGGTTCTCCGTGACGTCTTCGTCAGTGAGTCGATCCTCGATGGTCTCGGTGATTTGCTCCACCGGAAATGAACGGGTTGTGGCGTGGAGTTTGAGCTTCGAGTCCAGCTCTTTATTAGCGAATTCTTCGCCGGCATCCTGGAGCTGGGCCCAGTCGTCGGACATCGCGAAGTCCATGTTGGCTGGGTCGATCTCGATGAACGCCTCCATCGCGCCGTCCTCACGCTGGATGGCACCAGCGCCCGGCCACGCCCGCTTGATGTTCGTGAGGTCTTGCGTTCGCTCGTCCGGCTTGAACGGCGTGTAGTTCGCGAGTCCACCCTCGTTGCGCTCTGTCTCGTTGGTACTCGTGTCAGCGTCGGCGGGTGCACTGAACGTGACCTGCGGTCGTTTGAGGTACCGATAGACGTCTTTGGTCCACGTCCAGGCGTTCAGGTGGGTTGGTGAGACGTAGATGACGGCAACGCCAAAGCCAAGCCCGCCAGCGACGAAGGGGAGGGCGAGCGATTCGATCCCGGTGAGGCCCGCGATAAACAGCCCAATAATGGGGAAGGCGATGAGCATGCCAACGTCACCTTCCTCGATATTGAGATACGGAATGCGACTCTCCTCACCGAACTGATCCATGATTCGTCGTGCGGCGGCGTCTTGATCTGTTGACATTGTTAGTGGATTCCTCGATCAAAGTCCATCCCGCGGTCGTCACTGCCGGATTCCGCAGTTGTTCCGCCGGGGTCATTCTCCGTTCGACGGTACGATGGCGTGCCGCCATCGTCGGCTCCGTGGCCACCGCGGGCAGCCGCTTTTTGCGCGACGGCGTGGCCGGCGGCGGCTTTCGGTCCCCACCGGGCGGCGGTCGTCGCGACGCCGGCGCCACCAACGTAGGCTCCGGCGGCGACACCGCCGACAAGTGCTGCGCCTTTCGTCGCCCCGCCGACGACTTTGGCCGTCAACGGCGTCGCGTATTTGAACGTCTTCCACGTGATGTAGAGTGCGACCAGCGGGAGGGACGCAGCGACGAGATATTTGAGGAACGCTGTGCCTGGCGTGAGCGTCCCACCGCCGTAGATCAAATCGTATCCCTTGAGGACCATCGCAGCTGGGAGTGGGAGGACAGCCAACGGGACAAACCGTTTGCAGAACCCCATCGCGATATCGGATACGACAGGAATGTTTCCGTAGGCCAGTGCAAATGCAATCGGCATTCCGTACAGGTAGACATAGAGCAGGATCATCCGGATGTAGAACAGCGCCTCCAGAGCCCACATCGAGATTCCCCCAATCAGGGCAAACAATAGCCCCAATCCGGGGTTTGTGATAGATACTTCCAAGAATCCAAGCATCGCCTCCGTGACTGAGGAAAGCTCCGGCATCAGGGCGATAGTGAACCCGTCGACGAGGTAGAGCGCGAGAGTCCCGACCCAATACCACGTAATGATCAGAAAGGCTCCAACCCAGGCCGTCTTCTTGGTTTTTCGGGCTTCGTAGGTACTTCCGATATTGAAGATTCGAACCGTGTGACGCCCTTGGACGCTCATCACGAGGAGCAAAAGAGCGACCAGCATGATTTCGCCGCCGATGAGAGCATCGTGGATCGCTGGCCAGGGGGCGTTGGTTGGTTCACCAAAGACAAAGGCCCCGTTCGTTTCTGGGGTCGGAGTTCCGAACATCCCCTCAGTCAGAGTCTCATACCCCGACCTGAGACCGTCCATGAAAAGCCCAATGAACCAATCAACAACACCCTTGATGCCCTCAAGGACGACGTCAATGAGATCAACCATTGCTATGCCTCCGTGATTGTGACCTCACAATCCGTCATGTCGTTAGACCCAGAGTACTGGACATCGTAGGCACTCGTGACTCGATTGCCACTGACTCGGGTCTCGACGATAACCGTGAACTGGCCACTATTCCCATCTGGGGAACAGCCCATCCCGTCCTCAGTTTCTGTGCCGAACGGAAACGAACTACTGAACAGGTCGGCCGTCTCGCCAGGGGAGACTACTACCCGGTCGGTTTCGTGCATTCCACTGCCTCTGGGATTCTCAATTGGATTGGGAACGTCCCCGGAGAAGATCAGTTCAGTTATGGCTTCTGGGCCACTCCCTGTGTTCTCTACCGTGACGAATGCCTCGCCATTCTTGATCCGGTCTGTCTCGGACTCACCATAGACTTCGTCCCACGGCTTATCTGGATTGTTCCGATAGAGTCCAACATCCTGTATCTGAATCTCTGGACGGAGTTCAGTCGAGGTTTCGACTACTGTCTTCTCGCCTTTCAGTGCGATCACTTGGTACTCACCGGGCGCATACGCGGTACCGATCTCAAACGAGACCTGTTGAGCACCTGCGGCTACGTCACGTTTCCCGAATAGCTCGCCGTTCGGTTGGATGAGATTGACTTGGTCGACACCGGCCTCTTCAGACAGTTCGACGACGAGTGTTGTTTCCTCGACAGCGATACGCGTGAGTGGGCCGTTGCCATCTGGAGAGGTCGTCCCGTCACTGGGTGTTCCAGACCCGCCATTGTCGTTCAGACAGCCAGCGACGCCAGCAAGCGCAACGCTGGCGACTGTCCGAAGAGCGGTTCGCCGACTGATGTGTGGGTGGTTTCTAGTCATGGACTATGAGTTCCGCTGGAAGATGTCTTCTGGACCGAGCATTCGGAGGAGCCGTGTGCCTGCGTAGAACATCACAATGAACGGGATGAGCTGCCAGCCGACCTCGACGATGAACGCGAACCAACCGTCGATGGTCCCGAGTGGGTGCCAGCGGGCAGTATCCGTCGCACTCACATATGCAGGGTTGTGCCCGAGCCACGAGCCCGGATGGTATCGAGCCGTGTAGATCCCCGGCTCATTGAT
>Ga0207755_100275_pt1 | contig 27777 bp, 24 predicted proteins | sample A23P2SouthBayCA_FD_187734 | JGI IMG/M metagenome (GOLD analysis project Ga0207755, IMG submission 187734) | Aerobic enrichment media microbial communities from Bioluminiscent Bay, La Parguera, Puerto Rico - A23 P2 (SPAdes) | ecosystem: Environmental > Aquatic > Marine > Unclassified ...
ACGACTCCGCCTACGATGTCGTTTGGACCGACAGTGACAGCAAGGACACGGTCTCGCTCAAGTCCGGGACGGACCTGACCAACGCCCTCGACACGGGGAGCTACGACATCTCCACCATCTCCGGTGCGTCGGCCAGCCCCAACTTTGACGAGGCGTACAACGACCCGGACAGCGTCGGGACGCTCTACATCAACGAGCGGGGCACGCCGTCCCAGCAGATCTGGACCGCGCCCGCGAACCAGTGGAGCGACCTCTCGTCCAGTTCGACGGACCCGGCTGACCTCACGGATCTGAACCTGAGTCAGGACACCTCGATTGCCTACAACGAGAATCAGAACCAGGGCGACATCGTCGTCCACAAGTTCGACGTCTCCGGTATCTACGGTGGGCTTGAGGCGACCGGGAGTCTTGAGAAGCTGCTCGCGACGGGTAACGCGACGCTGACCATCGAGCAGACGAAGGACAGCAAGGAGCCGAACACGGAGCGGAAGACGGTGAACCTCTCGAACACCGACTTCAAGACGCTCCAGGACCGCGAGAACAACTCGCTGTACGTCGCGTTCAAGCTCGACGAGAGCAAGATCAACGTCACGGACTCCAACGGGGACCGCGACCTGAAGGTTGACGACGGATACAACGCGACGCTCACGTTCAACCACAACACGTGGCTGAACGGTGATGACGACAACCAGTCTGTCAGCGGTATCTACACGCTTGATAAGGCTGAGACGAACCTCGACAACGACCCGGCGGACCTCCCGCACCAGACGGACGCGATGGTCACGGGCACGTCGACGGCCGCCGCTGGCTCGGACATCACGGTGCGCGTCCGCTCGGACAGCCAGGACGTGCCGTTCATCAAGACGGTCGAGACGACGGTCAAGGCCGATCACACGTTCAGCGCCTCCTTCGACATGACGGAGACGCAGTCCGGGACGGCGATCCCGGTCGGCACGAACTACACGGTGAAGGTCACCGGTCCGATTTCGACCAGCGACGACGCTGACGGCTCGGTCGTCGAGGCCCAGACCTCGAGCACGAGCACGTCGACGTCCAGCAGCACGAGCACGTCGACGTCCAGCTCGACGTCCAGCAGTACGTCCAGCAGTACGTCGAGCAGTACGTCGAGCAGCACGTCCAGTAGCACGTCGAGCGGTTCGACGCCCGGCTTCGGTGTCGGGGTCGCCCTCGTCGCGCTCGCTGGCGCTGCGCTCCTCGCGCTCCGCCGCGAGAACTAAGCTAAACTGAACCACGACTGACCGGCGATACCGGTCACCACACCGCAGTTTTCTTTCGCACACCACACCCCACCAGCCACCGCCTCGGCGTCGTACTCCGGGACTGGTGGGCCGAGTAGGATGCTCGATTAATGACGCGGAACCTCAGTCACTGAAAGACGCACCCTCTCTGTCTCTACTGTGTGGTGGCTCCCCGGTATCGAACGCGTCACACGGTAGATAGTTCGGCGACCGAGCGGCCCGGAGCGCCCGATACCGCGGGAGCGCTGCAAACGGTCGTTTAGAAGAACTCGTCGAGGCCGCTCTGCATGTCGTCGTCGTCGGCTTGGTCGGCTTTCGTCTCCTCGTCGTCGTCGACGAAGACGTCCTCGTCGCTCTCGTCCTCGCTGTCCTCGCTGTCCCCGTTCGCGTCGACGTCGTCGACGCTGGCCTGGCCTTCGAAGGCGCCGCCGGAGTGTGCGACGGCGGCTTCGGCCTTGGACTCCTGGGCGTCGGCGACGATGTCCTGGACTTTGTTGGTGTCCTTCCCGCTGCCGGTGACGAAGGCGACGTGCTCCTCCTCCAGGTCGTAAGCGGCGGTCATGGCGACGGTGAGGTCGCGGGGCTTGCAGTGGTGCGTCATCGCGGCGAGGAAGGGCATGACTTCGCGGCGCGCGGTGGCCATCGAACAGCCCGACCGTTCGGCTATCTTCCGGGCGACGTAGTCGCGGGTGTTCCGCGTGCCCTTGGTGCGGCCGAGTTTCGACCAGTAGGAGGGCGGGCCGTAGCGCGTCCATCCGCCCTTGGGTTCGCGGCGGGCGGCGGCGACGCCGGCGGCGACGTTGTCGGTGGCGTAGCGCCAGTAGGAGTAGTCCTGCGTGGCGCGCACGCGCCCGAGCCAGGTGTCGGCGTTCGCGAGGAACTCGTAGGCGTCCGCGAGCTCGGGCCCGGCGTAGTCCTTCGGGACGTTGTCCTCCACCCAGTTCAGGAGGTCGTCCGGCGTCTCGTCGACGTCGTAGGCGGCGTAGAGGGCTTCCTGCGCGCCTTTCTCCTTGATGACGTCGTCGAGGAAGTCGAAGATGCCTTCCGTGGTGTCGCGGTCGCCGGTGACGATGTCGTCCGCGGTGAGCACTTCGGTCTGCTCCGCGAGCGCCTGCAGGTCGTTGATCGCGGAGCGCAGATCCCCCGAATTCTTCTCGGCGAGGCGGTCAAGCGCGGCGTCCTCGTACTCGATGCCTTCGCGCCGGCAGACGTCGCGGAGGACGGGGACGATGGAGCGCTTGCCGACGTCGCGGAACTCGATCTCCTGACACGCGTTCCGGAGCGCGTTCGACATCTCGTAGTAGTCGTTCGCGATGAGGACCATCGGCTGCGTCGCCTCCTTCACGAGGCGCGTGACGGCGCGCGCGCCGCCGCGGTCCGCGTTCCCGTGGATGTTGTCCGCCTCGTCCATCACCACGAGCTTCCGCCCGCCGGACCCGCCGGTGAGCGTCCCGGACTTCGCGGCTTCGCCGGCGACGCGCTCGATGACGTCCTTCGTGCGCGTGTCGCTCGCGTTCAACTCGATGACGTCCCATCCGAGGTCGTTCGCGAGCGCGTGCGCCGCCGACGTCTTCCCGACGCCGGGGCTCCCGTGGACGATGACCGCCTCCCGGTGGTCCTCCCACGTCTCCGCCCACTGCTTCAGCGCGTCGCGGGCCTTGTCGTTCCCGCGGACCTCCGAGAGCGTCGTCGGGCGGTACTTCTCCGTCCAGTCGACCATTACGGTGAGGGAGGCGCGAGACGCGTTTAGTGGTTCCGGAGCGCCCCCGGTCGGCCCGTGGTCCGCTCTCTTCAGTCCCGATAGCGTCCGTCGCCGACGTCGAGTTCGCCGATAGTGTGACGCCAGCCGTCCTGGGGGCCGGCGAGTTCGACGCGCGCCCACTCGCGGTACTCGTTCCCGGTCCAGCCGCCGCTGAACCACTCGTTCCGGCCGGTGAGTTCGACGCCGACGTACACGTGCGTGGTGCCGTTCGTCGCGTAGTCCGCGTAGACGCGGCCGTCGTAGCTATAACACTGGTGCACGTCGCTCGCGCCCCGGGGGCAGTCGGTGTCGCTGCGGTTGTAGCGCGCGGAGAGCAGCGGCTCGTTCGCGAACGGGTCGGCGGTGTCGATGGGGTCGTTCGACGTCGCGGTGACGGTGAACTCGAAGCTCCCGTCGTCGCGGACGCCCATCGACTCGTTCGTCGGGTCGTACTCGCTCGCGGGGATGCGCTGATAGTAGCCCATCGTCTCGTTCTCGACCGTCCGATAGTAGACGCGCGTGACGGGGACGCGGTCGGCGTGGACGGCGAGCATCGGCCCGTGATCGGTCTCGACGAGGCGATAGCTGAAGTCCGCGGGCGCGCTCTCGTTCGGATCGTAGCCCCGCACCGGCGGGACGGCCCGCGAGTACGTGACGTCGGAGACGAACCGCCGCGCGAGCGCGTGCGGGTCGCTCCGGCCGCTCGCGTTCGTCGGGACGGGGACGTAGACGGTGGCGTTCTCCAGCGTCTCGTTCGCGTCGAGCGTGACGCGATACTCGTACTGGCTGCTGTACGTCTCGTCGGCGCGCTGCTGGCCGACGACCCAGAGGCCGGAGAGGGCGAGCGCGGAGACGAGGAGGACGGCGGCGACGCCGACGCCGACCCGCCGCCAGTTCACGGCGTCGTCGGCCGGACGGGCGAGGTAACGATAGGTGAGGACGGCGGCGGCGGCCCCGGCGAGGGCGCCGACGGGGAGGCCGACGAGCAGGGACGGCCAGACGAGCGGGTCGAGGACGGCGGTAACGGCGAGCGCGAACGCGGCGAAGACGCCGACGCCGAGGAGGAGGGCGGCGACTGCGGCGGGGGCGCTGCGACGCGGCGAGGAGACCATAGTTGTATGACACGTCCGGGCGACTTAGCTACGCCGACCCGGGCGCGGATCCGCCGAGCGCACGCGGAACCGCGCCGTAGCCCGTAGCATCCCCCTCGCGCCGGCTCCGACGCCGCGCCGTTCGTGCCCGCGTGCGCCGTCTCACCTGCACCGGGCTGGCGCGAGTCCGCGAGTCAGCGTTCCAGTATCGTCCCGCTCGCGCCGACGGCGACGTGCGGTCGTCCGACCGCGACGGCGTTCAGGTCGTCGCCGACGGGACGGGTGACGTCCCAGACGCCGAGCCATCGCGCGACGGTCGTCCCCATCGGAATCCCCCGTCCGGGCCGGTGGACGACGGTGCCGTCGTCGCCGACGGCGTGCACGCACCCGCACGACGAGACTTCGAGGTCCGTGAGCGTCGCCTCGCTCGGGTTCGTGACGTCCCAGCCAGCGGCGGTCTCGAGGTAGAGCGCGCCGCCGGCGACGCGGAGCTGGCCGCCCGCGTGCGCGACGGCGCGGAGCGCGTGGTCGGCGTCCTCGATGCCCTCGCGCGTCCACGTTCCGTCCGCGCGCTCGAAGACGGCGCCGTTCCCGTCGACGCACGCGACGCCGTTCGCGGTGCGCGAGAGCGCGCGAATCGAAGCGCCGCTCCCCGGCGTCTCGTGCGTCCACGTCCGGCCCCCGTCGGTACCGACGTGGACGTGTCCGGAGGTGTCCGCGACGTAGACGACGTCCCCGCGGACGGCGACGTCGGAGAACTCGTTCGTGACGTCGTCGGGCGCGCGATGCGACGCGAACTCGTTCGTCGCGACGTCGAGTTCGGCGAGCGCGCCGCTCGCGCCCGCGACCCACACTCGCTCCCCGTCCGGGCCCGCGGCGAGCGCGTGGAGGTTCGAGCCGTTCCCGTCCGGGCCCTCGGTCGTGACCGGGCGCCAGCCGCCGTCGCGGCGTTCGAGGACGACGCCGTCGTCGCCGACGGCGTAGGCCCTGCCTGCGTGCGTGACGTCGCGGAGCGAACGGTCAGTGGGCGACTCGACGGCGTGCCAGCCGCCGCTCGCACTCGCGGTGCCCGCGGTGGCGGCGCTCGCGGCGAGGACGCCGGCGGCGCGGAGGACGTCGCGTCGAGAGCGCGTCATCGTGTCCGGGCACTCGTGTCGGCTCGCGTTTCAGCGTGGCGGCCGACGCGGGCGCACCATCTCCGCGCTCGGCTGGCCACAAACGCCTTGCGGGCACCGCGCGAACCGGGCGGTATGTCCTCCACGAGCACGACCCGTGACGTCCCCTGGGTTCCCGCCGCCGTCGTCGGAATCGCCGCGTACGTCCTCGAATACCTCGTCACCTACCTCTGGCAGGCGAACGACGTTCGCGAGCAACTACAGGGGATCAACGCCATCATCGAACTCCTCGGCGGGCAGGCAATTCCCGCGTGGAAGGCCGTCGGATGGCTCTTCTACAACGCGCACTTCGTGGCGTTCACGCGGCCCGGCCTCGGCGGCGGACGCGTGTCCACGAACCTCATCGCGAGCGGGAACGCCCCCCAGTTGCTCTACGTCGTTCCGCCGCTCTTCCTCCTCGTCGGCGGCTTCCTGCTCGCGCGCTACGTCGGCCTCGACGACCCGACGGACGGCGCGCTCGCCGGAACGGTCGTCTCGCTCGGCTACGCGATTCCGGCGTGGTTCTGCGTCTTCGCGTTCCGCGTGACGTCCGACGGCGCGTGGATCGGTCCGGACCTCGTCACCGGTATCGTCCTCGCGGGCGTCGTCTACCCCGTCGTCTTCGGTGCCATCGGCGGCGCCGTCGCGGGCGCGATAGAGGGTTAGAGGTCCTGTCGCGCGTCCCGGTCGCGTCCCCAGAGGCAGAGCGCGCCGAGGGCGCAGACGAGCGCTTGCGTCCCGGAGTCGACCACCGGGAAGATCCGTTCCGCGTTCGCGGGGTCCGCGCCCCGCGCGATGTCCACGCCGGTGTAGTAGAACGTCGTCTCGGTCGTGCCGCCGCCCGCGTCGGCGGTGACGAACGTCTGGACGAGGCCGCGCGCGTTCGACAGCCAGAGGTGGCCGTTCAGCGTGTAGAACCGGTCGTGGAGCGGGTAGAGGGCGTTCACGCCGTTCGTGACGAGGTCCGGGCCGACGCCACCGAGGAGGAGGGCGGCGACGGCGACCCACGCGATTCGGACGCCGCGGCGCGAGCGGAGCCACGGGTCCTCGCGGCGCGCGTCCCACGCGACGACGGCGCCGAGGGCGGCGGGGAGCACGAGCGTGTGCAGGAGCGCGCGATGGGTTCCCGGGAGGAGGAGGGCGGTGAACGAGTCGAGGTCCGGGAGCGCGGCGGCGGCGAGGACGACGAGGACGGCGCGCCGCGAGTACGCGGGGCCGAGCAGGGCCGCGGCGACGACGGCGGCGACGGCGACGTGCACGAGCGTCGAGGGCATACCGTCGTCTCGGCGCCGCACGCGTATGGCCGTCGCGCATCGGCAACTGTCGACGGGGACGTTCGACACGCCTTAGGTTCCTCGTCCGGTAGACATCGCATGGACTCGGACGCGCGAGCGGGCCTCGCCGAACGCATCGCCGGCGAGATAACGCTCAGCGACGACCCGGGCGCCACCCTCCGGAAGTGGCGCACCGACTTCGACGTCTCGCAGACCGAACTCGCCGACCAACTCGACGTCTCCTCCTCCGTCATCTCCGACTACGAGAGCGGCCGCCGGCAGAGCCCCGGCATCGGCCTCGTCTCGCGTCTCGTCACCGCGCTCCTCGACATCGACGAACGCCGCGGCGGCGACCGCATCCGCCAGTACGCCCGCGTCCTCTCCGCCGGCTTCGAGTCGGACGTCGTCCTCGACCTGCGCGAGTACCCCACCGCCGTCCCCCTCGCCGACGTCTACGACGCCATCGACGCGACCGAAGTCGTCGCCGGCGACCGGGACCGCGTCAGCGGCCACACCATCATCGACAGCATCCGCGCCATCACCCGCCTCTCCAGCGACGAGTTCTACCGGCTCTACGGCCAGTCCACGAACCGCGTGCTCGGCTTCACCGGCGTCTCCCGCGGCGAGTCCCCGCTGGTGGCGCTCCGCGTCGTCAACCCCACGCCGAACGCCGTTCTCCTCCACGGCATCGACGAGTCCGACCTCTGGGAGCACGCGCCCGCGCTCGCCCAGCGCGACGGCTTCTCGCTCGCCGTCTGCCAGACGCCCGTCGACGAGATGCTCACCGCCCTCCAGGCGCTCGCCGAATAATCCCTACTCGTCCTCGTCCGGCGCGCTCACGTCCGCGTCCAGCGTGAGGCCGAACTCCTCCGCTCGGTCGCGCCAGAACTCGCGGAACTCCTCCTCGCCCGAGTCCGTCACCGTCGTCTCGCCGCCCCGCACCCGATCCAGCTTCAAGTTCACCTCCTCCAGGAGCTTCTCGCCGACCCGGTCCGAGACGACGCCGCGGCGCATCGCGTCCATCACCGCGGACTTCTCCTGCTTGAGCACCTGGCGTTCGCCCGCGAGCTGTTGTTCGCGGCGGAGTTCGGGGTTCGCGCGTAAGAGTTCGGTGATGGCGGCGCGCAAGTCCTCGCGTTCGCGCTCGTACTCGTCCGTGAAGTCCTGGTGGACGTCCGCGGGGAGTTCGCCCTTCCGTCGGAGGCGCGCGGCGGCGTCGAGCGCGCCGTCGACGGCTCGCTGGCGGCCCGTGAGGAGCTCGTAGAGCTCCTGGGCCTCGCTGCGGGTGACGATACCGAGGCTGTCGAGGAGGCGTTCCATCGTCAACCCCTGCACGACGAGGCTGAACGCGGCGACGCCGAAGACGAGCGCGCGCAACTGCGTGCGGTAGGGTTCGCCGATGTCCGCGGGCAGGCCGAGCACGAGCGCGATGGGGATGGAGGCGTGCAGGCCCGCCCAGATCATCGTGTGCTGGTACTTCAGCGAGACGGTGCGGTCGCTCACGCGGTTCATCACCCAGACGATGGGGTAGACGGCGACGGCGCGCGCGAGCAGGACGAGCGGGATGGCGAGGAGGATGAGGTCCGCGTACCGCACCAGCTGATTCACGGGCGTGTTCACGCCGATCATCAGGAAGATGAACGTGTTGACGAGGAACGAGCCGGTCTCGAAGGTGTTGAAGACGGTTATCTTCGTCTGCGGGCTCATCGCCTCCTCCGCCGCGCGGTTCCCGATGAGGAGGCCGGCGGTGACGACGGCGATGACGCCGCTGACGTGCAGGTAGTGTTCCGCGAGGAGGAAGCTCCCGTACGCGAGCACGAGCGCGAGCACCGTCTCCGTCATGTGCTCGTCGAGCACCGCCATCACCCGATAGACGGCGTAGCCCGTGACGAGTCCGACGAGCGCGCCGCCGACGCCGACGACCACCATCTCGACGCCGACGCCGGCGAGTCGCGCGGGCGTGAACAGCTCGCTCGCCGTCACGGTCCCCGACTGGACTTCGAGGACGAGGTCCGCGATGGTCATGAAGAGGACGACGCCGACGCCGTCGTTCAGCAGGCTCTCGCCCTCCACGAGCACCGCGAGGCGATCCGAGACGCCGAGCTCCTTGAAGAGCGCGAGGACGCTCACCGGGTCCGTCGGGAGGATCATCGCCGCGAACAGGAGGGAGATCAGGAGCGGGAACCCGAACGCCTGCTGGCCGACGAACCCGAGGACGGCGACGGAGACGAGGAGGCCGACGACGGCGAGCGCGAGCACCATCGGGAGGTTCCGGCGGAAGCGCTCGAACTCCGTGTTCGCCGCGCCCTCGAAGAGTAGCGGCGGGAGGAGGACGAAGAGGATGACGTCGTGGGAGATGGCGAGTCCGGGGTGGACGCCGAGGACGGACGCGCCGAGGCCGGCGAGGAGGAGCGCGATGGTGTACGGGAACTTCCCGAACTTCGCGACGAACGTGCCGACGCCCGCGGCGACGATGAATATCGCGACGAGGTCGAGTAACTGCGCTTCGAGCCCGGAAGCCATACCCCGGACTGGGGCCCCCGCCACCTACGGTCTTACGGGCGGGCGGCCGCGTCGCCGCGCCGGACCGATCCGCCACGGCTTTGCCCGCGCGGCGCCGAACGAGGGTATGCGACGGCTCCGAGACGCCCTCCCCGCCGGTGAACCCGGCGTCGCGCTCTTCGTGGACGGCCCGAACGTCCTCCGCGACGAGTTCGACGTCGACCTGGACGACGTCCGCGATGTCGCGGGCGAACGCGGCCGCCTCGCCGTCGCGCGCCTCTACCTCGACGAGCACGCCCCATCGGGACTCGTGCAGGCGGGGGAGGCGCGCGGCTACGACGTCCGCGTCACGAGCGGGGACGTGGACGTGAAACTCGCCGTGGACGCCACCGAACTCGTCTGCAGCGAGCACGTGGACGTGCTCGCCGTCGCCTCGCGCGACACCGACTTCAAGCCCGTCCTGGAGAAGGCGGGCGCGAACGGCGTCGCGACGCTCGCCATCGCGCCCGGCGAACACGGCCGCTCGGACGCCCTGCGGAACGCCGCGGACGACGCCGTCGTCCTCGACGACTAGCCCCGCTGTCGGCCCGGCGAACGCCCCCTCACGGCTCGACACCGGGGGTGGGTTTTTTTGGTACTGCATCGGACATGTGCGCGCATGAACCAGGGAGGCGATCGGTCGGCGGACGCCCCGGTGACGGTCACCGGCGGCCCGATAACGGTGACGCGGCGCGTGGAACGGGGGCGGTCGGGGCTCACGGCGACGTACGTGCTCTCCACGACGGATGGCGTCGTGGGGACGCGCATCCGGGACGCCCTCCCGGACGACGCCGGCGACGTGGAGTTCCACCCGGAGTACGGCCCGCACGCCCGCGACGTCGACGGGACGGCCGTCTCGTTCGAGGCGGTGGTGCGCCCCGAGGCGCCGACCGAGGTCGCCCTTCGCGTCGCGCCGGCGGACGACGGCTTCGACGCGCCACCGACGGTGGACGCGGTCCGGTCGGTCGCACCCGCGCGCGTGTCGGACGACCGCTCCCTGTTCGACCAGCCGTCGACCGAGGAGTCCGGCGGCATCCTCGCCGGCGTCCGAAGCCTCCTCGGGAGCGACTCGCCCTCGGAGCGCCGACCGCCGAACGAGACCGTGGCGACCGACGCGGACGCGATGAGCGTCGACCTCCCCTCGATGGCGGCCGCCGACGCCGCCGTCGCGGACGGCGCGGACGACCGCGAGCGGACCGCGATGGCCGACGGATCGAACGAGCGCGACGGCTCCGTGACGCCCGAGACCGAACCGGAAGCCGCCGACGTCGACGAGTCCGACGAGGGCGACGACGGCATCGTGATCCCCGACATCGAACCGGACGACGCGGACGCCGAGACGGACGATACGGCCATCGAACTGGACGACGGGACGCCGCCGTCGCCGACCGAGCGCGACGAGGACGCCCCCGCATCGACGGCGCCGAACGACGACCCGGCCGACGGGACGGCGCAGACGGGCGCCGACCCCGCACCGGTTGACGACGCGCGCGAGCAGTCCGACCCCGACGCCGCCGAAGGTGAGCCAGCCCCCGCGGACGCGGCGGGCGACTCCGACCCAGTCGCCGTGGCCGAGGAGACTGACACCATGACCGTGGCCGACGAGGCTGACGCCACGGCGGACGCGGACTCAGACAGTCTCGCCGACGAGGCCGAGTCCGTGGAGGACGAGGCGCCCGTGGACACCGGCGAGGCACGGCCGAGCGACCGACTCGACACGCGGCCGGGAGACACGGCGCGCGCGGACGCCGGTATCGACGACGACGCGAACGACGCGGACGCCGTCGCCGTGGACGACGACGCGGAGACGACGCCCCGCGACGTCCCGGTGGACGAGACGACCGCAGTCGGCGACGGCGCCGAGGCAGCCGCGGGCGACGACCCCGACGCGGCGTCCGGGGGCGCGTCCGCCGACGACGCGGCGGCCGGAGACGCCGCAACCGACGACGTTCCCGCCGACGCGGCCGACGTGTCGGTGGGCCCGGACGACGACGTGACCGACAGCGCGTCCGCCGACGACGCGGGGTCCGAGAGCGTGGTCGCGGCGCTGGTCGCGGAACTCGAAGCCGGGGACGTCGAGGCGTCCGAGCGCGAACGCCTCCGCGAGGCGCTCGGCGTCGAGGCGTCCGCGGACGACGATGCGGACGCGAAACGGAGCGTCGACGTGCGCCTCGACCACATGCAGGCGCGCGTCGAGGAGTTCGGCGCGTACGCGAGCGCGCTCGAGGGGCTGATCGACGACTACGGGACGGCGGACGGGTTCGCGGCGCGGACCGAGGAGTCCCTCGCCGAGGTGGACGAACGCCTCGACGCGGTGCGCGAGGACGTCGCGGCGCTGGACGAACGCCAGGACGACCTGGCGGCGTCGTCGGACCTCGACGCGGTACGCGAAGAGGTGCGCGCCGTCGGCGAGGACGTGACGACGCTCCGCGAGGAACTCGCGGACTCGGAGGCGGAGCGCGACCGGAAGGTCTCGCGCATGCAGGACGACCTGGACTCGCTCGCGACGGACGTTCGAGAGCGCCAGGACGACCTTCGCGCGGACCTCTCGGACGTCCGCGAGGAGGTGCGCGCGCTCCGCGCGGACGTCGAGGAGATGTCGGAGATGCGCGAGCGCCTCGCCGCGGCGTTCGGCGGCGACGCCTCGAACTAGGCGGTCGGTCCTGCCGGCTCCCCCGACTTACAAGCGAGTGTGGCCCGCACGCTCGTGTATGGGTCATCGGAAGGCGAGCACGGACGACGTGGACTCGATCATCGACGACGGCGGCATGTGGTTCCTGAAGGGCGCGCTCGACACGGACCACCTCGGCGTGACGATTCTCGAACTCCCCGCCGGCGGGCAGGGGATGCCGCACGACGAGGCGGACAGCGGACAGGAGGAAGTGTACGTCTGCGTGGACGGCGAGGTGTCCTTCGACGTCGACGGCGAGACGGTGGCGCTCGGGCCGCGCGAGGCCCTGCGCGTGGACGCGGCGACGGAGCGCGTCGTGCGCAACGAGGGCGACGTGCCCGCGGAACTCGTCATCGTCGGCGCGCCGACGAGCGCGGACTGACCGCCTTTTTGCCGCCGCGGCCCGACCGGTCGGGCATGCGCGACCTCGGCACCCCCGTGCTGGACGACCACCTCCACCTCGACCCGCGCCACGCGCGCGGCGTCGAGGCAGTGAAGGACTTTTCGCGCTCCGGCGGCACGCACCTGCTCGTGGTGAACAAGCCCTCGTGGCATCTCGGCGTCGAGGCCGACGCGGGCGAGGACTTCCGCGCGGTCTTCGAGGAGACGCTCGCCGTCGTCGACGACGCGACCGACGAACTCCGCGGGCGCGCGTGGCCCGTCCTCGGCGTCCACCCCACGCTGATCTCGCGACTCGTCGACGAGCGCGACGTCGCGCCCGACGACGCCGCCGACCTGATGTGCGCCGGCCTCGACGTCGCCGCCGAGTACGCCGCCGACGGCCCGGCGGTCGCGCTGAAGTCCGGGCGCCCCCACTACGACGTGAGCGACGCCGTCTGGGACGCGTCCAATCGCGTCCTCCGGCACGCGCTCTCGCTCGCCGCGGAGACCGGGGTCGCCCTCCAGTTGCACACCGAGGCGACCGAGGACCTCACCGACGTCGCCGACTGGGCCGCGGACGCCGGCATCCCCCCGGCGCGCGTCGTCAAACACTACGCGAGCGGTGAGTGCGCGGGCGTGACGCCCTCCGTGATGTGCGAGAAGGACTACCTCGACGACGCCGTCGACTCGGGCGACCCGTTCCTGATGGAGACCGACTACGTCGACGACCCCGACCGGCCGGGAGCCGTGATGGGGCCGAAGACGGTGCCGCGCCGCGTGAACTGGCTCCTCGAGAACGGCCACGAGGAGGCCGTTCGGCGCGCGCACGTCGAGACGCCCGCGGCCGTCTACGGCGTCGACACGACGCTGTGACCGCGGCCGCGACGACGCAGCGCGGCGCTCGCGCGAGCGCCCCGCGATAGGAAAGGCATTTGTCCCGTCCGTCCGGTCGTATTGGGTATGAGCGACACCGAGGAGGAGTTCTACTCCGCCGAGCGCTGGCAGAACTGGCTCGACAGGCTCCGAGACGAAGAACTCGACCCCGAGGACGAGGACTCCGCGCGCCTCCTGTACAACCTCCAGGACGACGTCGCCATCGCGGTGGCGAAGATCGTCTCCGCCTACGACGACGGCGAACTCGACGAGGCGACCGCGCTCGACGAACTCGAATCCATCCGCGAGGTCGTCCTCTCCGAACCCGCGTTCGACGACGAGGACAAGAAGATGCTCGTCGAGGGCGTCCAGACGAGCCTCGTCGCCGTCTTCTACTCCGCGGACGTCTACGTCTCGAACGGGCCCGCCGACGAGGCGAGCGTCGACGAGTACGTCGAGGCCGCCGCGGCCGCCGAGAGCGAGGAGGAGTTCGACCGCGCGCTCGAACTCGCCGCGTGCGCCGGCTCCCGCCTCTTCGACGGCGACGAAGTCGACCTCTCCATCACCGAAGAGCTCGAATACGGCCCGCTCACCGACTGGCTCAGCGGCCTCGACAGCCTCCAGAGCGCGCTCGCGACCCCCGAAGTCATCGACGAGGACGAGGACGCGTAGGCCGTCGGTTTTACGCTCTTGGCCGTCGAACCCCGGATGAATGGAGGACCAGCGCGCGGTCTCCGAAGTCGTCGGGGCGGTGTTGCTGTTCGGCATTCTCGTCGTCTCCCTCTCCGTCTACCAGGTCCAGGTGATTCCCTCGGAGAACGCCCAAGTCGAGTACCAGCACAACCAGCAGGTCCAGAATCAGCTCCTCGATACGCGGAACGCGCTCCTGCGGACGGCCGCGACCGGAAACGCACAGCCGACTTCGCTGACGCTTGGTACGACCTATCCCGCGCGCGCGTTCTTCATCAACCCACCAGACGCGACGGGCGCTCTCCGAACCGACGCGTTCGACGGGAACACGAATATTACACTCTCGAACGTCACTGCCGCGTCCGGCCCCGACGGACTCGACGAGTATCTCAACGACACGGGCCACACGCTCTCCTTCCCGACCGAACGCCTCGTCTACTCGCCCACCTACCGCGAGTACGATAGTGCGCCCGACACCGTCTACGAGAACGGCCTCCTCTACAACCAGTTCGGCGCGGCGAACCTGACGCTGACCGATCAGCCGATCGTCACCGGGAACCGCATCACGATCACGGCGCTCGACGGCTCGTACCGGCGGGACGGTACTGGTGCGGTCACCATTGATCCGTCCGCGGAGAGCGCGCCCCCACAGCAGGTCGTCGTCACGAACGACACGGACGGGCCGCTCGTCCTCTCGATTCCGACCGCGCTCACGCGCGACGAGTGGCGAACCCAGACCGACCTCGACGAGACGGACGGCGTCACCGTCGGCGACAAGACGAACGGACGGCTCCGCGTCGAACTCACCGGCGGCCCGTACCGACTCTCGCTCTCGCGGATCGGACTCGGCGACGCGAGCCACTCGCGCGAGGGCGCGCACTATCTCGTCCTCGAGTCCGACGACGACCCGCGCATCGCCGTGGACGAGACCGCCGACCTCACCGTGCAAGTCCGCGACCGCTTCAACAATCCCGTCGCGGGACAGCGCGTGAACGCGAGCGTGATAGCTGGAAACGGGAGCGTCGATAGCCACGCCACGACCGGCCCGGACGGCCGCGCGACGCTCGCGTACGACCCTCAGGGAGACAACGGAACCGCTACGGTCGACGTCTCGTTCGGACCGTCCCCATCGAATCTCACCAGTACCACGTTCACCGTCTCGGTCGGACAGGGCGGTAGCGGTAGTGGCGGCACTCAGAGTGGCACTGGGAGCGATCCGTCGACGGGCGGCAACCTCGGCGATGGCTTCTCGTTCGATAACGTGCAGGGGACGAGCGACGGGCGACTCAGCTTCACGCTGCACAGCCCGACTGGCGGCGGGAACACGCGATTCACGCGGTTCAGCGTCCAGACGTACGGTGCGTACAGCGACGCCGACCGCATCGAATACAACAATCCCAACGGCCGAATCGTGACGTTCTCCGGCGGTGCAAACGGGAACGCCTACGGGGTCTATCAGGTCGGCTCGTCGCCGATGGATTTCAATCAGGACCCCAAGATGAGCAGCAACAAGGACGCGCAGGTCGACTTCGAGTGGTTCCGCACGTCGAACGGGAGGCTGGACCTCTCCGGCGTCTCGAAACACCAGAGCGGGTCGGCCGACATGAAGCTCACACTGCACACCGACAGCGGACAGACGCTCGAACTCTACTTCGACGCCTGAGGACGTTTCACGCCACCCTTCCAGTTGTTTTCGCGATAGATTTACGTTCGCACGCACTAATTCCGCGGACGATGGGGGATACGCGGGGGGTCTCGGGAGTCGTCGGTGCCGTCATGCTGTTCGGCATACTGGTGATCTCGCTCTCGATCTATCAGGCGAGCGTGGTGCCGGCGCAGAACGCGGACGTCGAGTACCAGCACAGCCAGCAGGCCCAGGACGAGATGCAGCAGGTCGGGAACGCGCTCGTGCAGTCGGCGCAGACGAACGCGAGCATCCCCGCCTCGATGAAACTCGGGACGACCTATCCCGGCCGCACGTTCACGGTGAATCCGCCGCCGGCGACGGGAACGCTGGAGACGGACTATCTCGGGACTATCACGCTGAAGAACATCAACGACGTCTCCGCCGTCCCCGCGAAGTGCTTCACCAACGGGACGCACTCGATCACCGTCCCCACCGAACGCCTCCGCTACACCCCGCACAACTACGAGTACCGCACGGCGCCGACCGTCTCCTACGAGTACGGCCTCGTCTACAACGAGGTCGGGGGCGGGACGGCCGCGCTCACCGACCAGACGCTCCTCACGAGCAATCGGATCAACCTCGTCGCACTCGGCGGGAACTACAGCAAGACCGAAGTCGGGCGCGTCACGCTCCGGCCCGAGACCGGGAAGCGTACGCAGACGGCTGTCAGAAATCAGTCGGACGAGAACCTCACGCTCTCGTTCGTCACGACGCTGAACGAGTCCCAGTGGACGCGCATGACCGACCTCGACGAGTACGGTACCGTCGAGAGTACCTCCCTCGAAGACGGCTACCACAGCGTCACCGTCACGCTCCCGCGGAAGACCTACACGCTCTCGATGAGCACGGTCAGCCTCGGTGACGGCCTCTGCGCCGCGCCGAGCGCCGAGTCCGACGGGCCGACGAACCAGAAGCCGACGGCGGACGCGGGCGGACCGTACACGGTCGCTTCCGGTGAATCGACCCAACTCGACGGCTCCGCGAGCACCGACCCGGAGGGGTCGTCGCTCGACTACCACTGGACGATCACCGACGGCGGCGAGTACGCCACGCTCACGAACGCCGATACCGAGACGCCGACGCTCGACGCGTCCGACGTCACCCAGGACCGGACGGTGACGGTCGAACTGACCGTCACGGACGCCCTCGGGAAGACGGATACCGACACCGCGGGCGTGGATATCGACCGGCCGTCCACCAGCCTCTCCACCTCGAACGTCGAGACGTTCGGCGACGGGCACTCCGGTGTCTCGTTCGACCTGACGAACGACGGCGGGAGTTCGGTGACCATCACCGGCCTCGGCGTCGCGAGCACGAACGCGAGCGCCGATTGGATCCACGAGAGCAACGGCGGGAACGGCCGAAAGGCCCACGAGTTCTACGCCGACGGGCCGAGCTATGATAACTCGTACTGGGACGACCAGTACGGCGGCACGTACGACGTCGGCGACTCGCCGACGTCTCTCTCCGGGTCCGTCACGCTCGATCCGGGCGAGACGACGACGCTCAGCTACTACGAGTTCCGCGACTCGAACGGTGACACGGTCGACATGCGCGGAAAGTCGCTCACCGCGCAGGTCGAGTTCGAGACGCTCGGCGTCCGGTCGTACCATCTCACGACCGCGGGCGATAGTGGGGGTGACGTCCAGCACGACATCAAGTACGACGGCGGCCTCACTGCGACGGACTCGAACAGCGCGCTCCAGTTCGACATCTCGAACCTCGGATCGGACGATGCGAAGCTGACGGACGTCCGCGTGAAGAGCAGCACGCCGTCGGTCACTACGATCCACCGGTGGAACGACGACGAGGTGAAGTTGACGGGCGGGAACGGAGATCGCGGCGTGGACGACCACGCGTGGGGAATCTCTGGTAGCGAGAAAACCTTCTCGCTCGGCTGGAACGCGTGGTCGCTGAAGAACTCCGGGACCGGCTCCACGAAAGAGTCTGGCACCGTCAACATCGGGGAGTTCGGAGACGATAGCTGGAACGAGATCGACGTCGATAGTTGGGAGAAGACGGACGCCGCTGGCGACTGGGACGTTCGGGTCCGACTGGACTTCGAGAACCGCGGAACCGTCACCTACTACTTCAAGCGGGCGGCGAACGGCGGGGGCGACGTCCAGAACGATATCGTGTACGAGGGCGGGCTGACGGCGAACGGCGGTACGCTCCAGTTCGACATCTCCTCGGAGACGGACTATACGGCCCGCCTTCTGAACGTCTACGTGACCAGCGACGTACAGCAGGGAACGAAGCTCTACCACGAGAACGGGGACGGCTCGGGTGACGGGGAAGTCGTTCGTTTCGTCGGAGGCTCGCAGGACGGGCACTCGCAGACGCGTCCGATGAGTGATGCGGTGGACGTCAGTTCACGGACGGAGATCGATTTCAGTAAGCAGGGTCAGCTCAGCGCGTCGAGCCCGTCCGGCACTATCTACGTGGGCGAGTTCGGTCACGGGAGCGGAAACAACTTCCACGCCCACTCGTTCGGGACGCTAACGAAGGTCAGTGAGAGCGACGACTGGACGGTTCGCATCGTGCTCGACTTCCAGCAGCATAACGGCGACTTCGCGAGCGACGAGGACGCCGTCTACTACTTCAAGGAGACCTAACCCTCTTCGACTTCTGTCGAACACTCCCATCGACAGACCCATATGCGCGTTTCGAGAAGGACCGTCTATGACAGCCGTCGGCATCGACGCGGTCGAGATATGGACGGGAAAGCTCGCGCTCGACCTCGCGGAGACGTTCGCGCCGCGGAAGGGCGACGACCCGGAGAAGTACACGAAGGGCCTCGGGCTCTACGAGAGTTCGTTCCCGGACGCGTACGAGGACATCGTGACGATGGGCGCGAACGCGGCCTATCGGCTGATGGAGCGCGAAGGGCTCGAACCCGAGGACGTCGGCCGCATCGACGTCGCGACCGAGTCCGCGTTCGACAACTCGAAGCCCGTCTCCACCTACATCGCGGGCTGTCTCGAGCAGGTCTACGACGGCGACTTCCACCACGCGAACAAGGGCGAGCGGAAGTTCGCGTGCATCGCGGGGACGCAGAGCCTCGACGACGCGTGCAACTGGATCCGCGCCGGGCGCAACCGGGGGCGGGGCGCGCTCGTCATCGCGAGCGACACCGCGCTCTACGCGCGCGGGGACGCCGGCGAGGCGACGCAGGGCGCGGGCGCGGTGGCGATGTGGGTGACGGAGGACCCCTCGCTGGTCGAACTCTCCACCGAGCAGGGGTACGGGAGCGCGGACGAGACGGACTTCCTGAAGCCGAACCAGCAGTTCCCGAGCGTGGACGGGAAGCGCTCCATCCAGGTCTATCTCGCGCGGATGCGCGAAGCGCTCGTGGACTTCGAGAGCGTCGCCGGCGAGGTCGGCCCGGAGGACTACGCGTACGCGCCGTTCCACACGCCCTACCCGGGGATGGTTCGGAAGGCCGCGCTCCTCGCGTACCGGCACACGATCCGCGACACCGACGTCGAGGACGAACTCGCCGACGAGATCGGCCGCCAGCCCCGCCGCGACGAGTACGACGACGAGGAGGCCTTCGACGACGCCATTCGCGCGTACATGGACGACCTGAAGGAGCAACCCGAGTACCGCGAGTGGTACGACGCCCGCATCGCGCCGACGCTCGCCATCAGCGAACGCGTCGGCAACTGGTACACGGGCTCCGTCCACCTCGCCCGGATGGCCGCGCTCTACAACGCCGCCGAGGACGACGTCGACCTCGCCGGCGAGAAACTCCTCGTCGGCTCCTACGGCTCCGGCGCGCAGGCCGAAATCCACGCCGAGACAGTCTGCGATGGCTGGCGCGACGAACTCGACGCCCTCTCCATCTTCGACCGCGTCGCCGAACGCTACGACCTCTCCTGGGACGAGTACGAGCAGGTCCACGACCGCCACAACCACGAGAAGCAGTCCGAACTCGAACCGTTCACCGCCCCCGACGACGAGTTCGTCTTCGACGGCTGGGGCCCGATGAACGAGCGCAAGTACCGGTACGTGGAATAGGTCGTCGCGTCAGCGATGACCGGACAGCCGAGCGGGAGCGACGTGGGAGCGACACGCGAGGCATAACGCGGTTCTGAACGCTAGCGAGGACCCGCGAATTACCGAGCGGCGATAGCCGCGAGGCCTAGCGCGACGCCCGACACGTCTCGCGTTCGAATCGCGTCGCTGAAACCGCTCGGTATCGTTCGTTTCGGTGATGACGCAGCGGTTCCGCTGGACGCATCGGCTCGCGGACGGCCGCGAGGTGACGGTGAGTCGGGTCGCGGGCGCGCACGAGGACGCGGAGCCGCGGGTGCGCCGATACGACGCGCGCGTTCCCGCCGACGTCGCGGCGGTGGGTGTCGGCGCGCGGGTGGAACGCGACGGCGACCGTCTCAGCGTCGACGTCGCGGACGGCACGCGTCGGGCGCGCGTGCGATTCCGGGCCGACGCGGGCTACTCGGCCGTCTCGCTCCTGGATCCGGCGCGCGGCGCCGCGCTCACGAGCGCGCTCCGCGGGGAGGGATCGGGCGCGCGAACGCTCGTGAACGCGTTCGGCTCGGGGGTCGCGGCCGTGAACGCGTGCGCGCCGGCGCTCGACGTCGACGGCGTGGTGTCGCTCGTGGACGCGCTCGCGTCGGCGCGCGCGGACGCCTCGGACGACCTGCACGCGCGCCGCTACGCGCTCTGCCGCGCGGCGGCCCGCGGGACGAACGGCCTCTCGGTCGGGACGCCCGCCGCGTTCGAGTCGCTCGCCGACGGCCTCGACGCCGTCCCGGATATCGGCGACGTGGACGCGCTCGACGCGCTCGGGGACCTCGCCGCCGTTCACGGTATCGACGCGGTCACGGCTCTCGGCTACGACCTCCGACGGCTCGCCGCGCGCGACGACGGCCGGTTCCGCGCGTACTGGCTCGCGGCGCTCGCGCGCGACCGAGGCGTGGGCGCGGCGCGCGACGTCGCGCGCACCGGGGAACGCGGGGACTACGAGCGGCTGAAGTCGCGCGCGTCGAACGCGTCCTACGCCGAGCGCGGGGCCGCGTGGCGCGCGCTCCTCGCGCCGGCCGCCGAGCGCTCGCGCGACGAGTTCGCGTACGCGCTCGCGAACGCCTGCTACTGGACGGGCGAGGTCGGGCGGACGGACGCGCGCGCCGACGAACTCTGCTACGACGGCGCGCTCGCCGCCGGGAGTCACGTCGAGTGGATTCGCGTGCACGCGCGCTACGAGCGCGCTCGCGCGGTCGGCCACCGCCATCGGAGCGCGGCGAACCACGCGCTCGCCGTCGAAGCGTTCGAGCGCGCGGAAGCGACCGCAGCGAATGCGTCCTACAGTGACGTCTCGCCGTGGGATCCCCGGTACAGTCGCGCGGTCGTCGCGTCGAACGCGCGCGCCGCCGCCGGCGAGCACGAGGCCGCGGTTGCGGTTCTGGAGGACGCTCTCGACGACATCGCCGCGTACGACATCCCGGATCGGCGCGCGGACGAGATCAGTCACCACCTCCGGGGTCAGCGCCACGAGCGCCTCGCCGCACTCACGCGCCGCGACCCGGACGGGGCCGTGGAGACGCACCTCGAAACCGCGCGCGAGCACTACGAGGCGGTCGACTTCGAGCGGTCGGTCGAGCGCGTCACGTCGAAGATGGAGTCGGCCGGCGGCGACGGGACGGCGGCCGGCGCGCGCGGCCCGGCGCCGCGCGCGCCCTCGACCGACCGGGGCCCGTCGATAGACGACATCCCGGACCTCCACGACCACCTCACCGAGGACGACCCGGGCGCGGTCGGGAGCGTCGACCCCGGCGTGCTCCCGGACGAGGAGCCGTTCCGCTGACGAGGCACAATTCCCTATCGCTGCATGTGGTTTATCGGTGTCGCGCGAGCGGCGCCGCTACGCGCTCGATGTCGAAGAGAACCGCCGATTCAGGCCGTCGTGCTGTCGATGTCGCCGTCGATACGGACGAATCCGAAGTCGCACTCGGGGCAGTACCACTTCGTCTTCTCACCGAGGTGGAGGGTGGTCGCCGCGGCGCGGTAGAACGTTCGCTCCGTCCCGCACTCCGGACACTCGTGTTCGAGTTCCGTGCTCATACGGGAGGGTCGGACGGCGAGGGTGTTTAACGTATCGGGACCGATTCGACCGTGCGACCGATGGGCGTTTGTCGCGCCCGCCCGAACGGCCGGTATGCGAACTCGTCGCGCACTACTCGCCGGTGGCGCGGGCGCGCTCGCCGCACTGGCTGGTTGTTCGTCGCTGAACCCGCGCTCCGGGTCGGGTGAGTCGGTTCAGCGGTCGTCGAGTGGTCTCGCCGTCCGCGTCCGGCCGACGGGCGACGTCGGCGGCCTCGACTCGCTCTCGATGACCGTCGATCAGGTCGGTCTCACGCCGCGCGGCCGCGACGAGGGGTCGCTCCGCGCCGGCGACTCCGTGGATCTGCTCGCGAACGACGGTGACCCGGTCGAGTTCTTCGTCGTCGGGTTCCCGACCGGCGAGTACACCGACCTCTCGCTCGACGGTAGTGGCGGCACTGCGACGGCCGACGGCGAGGACGCGCCCGCCCGGTTCGCGGACGGCGCGTTGACGTACGACGTGGACTATCGGCTGCGCGCGAACACGACCACCGTCGTCACCGCCGGCGTCGCCGTCACGCGCACGGACGGGGCGTACGCGCTCGCGGCCGATCCGGACGCGACGGCCGTGACGACGCGGGACGGCCGCCCCGAGACCACCGAACGCTGAGACTTTTGGGAGTGGCGCGCGTCCCCGACGTATGGGAATCACGCTCTACGCCCTCGACGGCTGCCCGTACTGCGAGAAGGTCCACGACGCGCTCTCAGAGCACGACGTCGAGTACGAGACGGAGTGGACGGCGGGCCTGCACTCGGAGCGGAACGAAGTGAAGCGCGTGAGCGGCCAGCGCGCCGTTCCGGTGCTCGTGGACGACGAGCGCGGCGTCACGATGGCGGAGTCCGCCAACATCCTGGACTACGTCGAGAAGACGCTCGCGGAGTCGTGACCGTCTACACGGGCCGCGGCGACGAGGGCCGCACGGACCTCCGCGGGGCGGAGCGCGTCTCGAAGACGGACGCGCGCATCGAGGCGTACGGCACCGTCGACGAGGCGAACTCGCTGCTCGGGACGGTCCTCCCGACCGGCCACGGGGACGTCGATTCGGCGCTCCGGGCGACGCAGAACCACCTGCACGTCGTGCAGGCCGAACTCGCGACGCCCGACCCTGGCGACGACGACCCGCGGATCGACGACGCGGACGTCGCGGAGGTCGAGGCGTGGATCGACGACGCGGACGAGGAGCTAGAGCCGCTCTCGCACTTCGTCCTCCCGGGCGGGTCCGAGGCGGGCGCGCGCCTCCACCACGCCCGCTCCGTGGTGCGGCGCGCCGAGCGCCGCGCGGTCGCGCTCGCGGACGAGGAACCGATCGACGAGACGGTGCTCGTCTACCTGAACCGGCTCTCGGACGCGCTGTTCACGTTCGCGCGCCTCGTGAACGCCCGTGACGGCGTGCGCGAGGACGCGCCCACCTACTAGTCCGGGGTCAGCCCGCGCACCTCTCCGGTCTTTATCTCCGCGTACCCCTCGCAGGTGAGCTTTCGCGCCGGTACGCCGGGGAACGTGAGCGTCTGCAGGGCGAGCAGCGGCCGGTCGACGTTCGCGCCGAGGCGGCCGACGGCGTCCTCGACGGCGGTGGTGAGCTGTGCCGTCTCGGTGACGTCGCGCGCGGCTGCGACGCCAGCCACCGGACACGCGAGTTCGACGAGGACGTCGCCGTCCCGGACGACGGCCCACCCGCCGCCGAGCGATTCGACCCGCTCGACGGCCGCGCGCATGTCGTCGTCGTCGACGCCGACGCCGAGGATGCCGGGGGACTCCCAGACGAGCGTGGTCGCGACGGCGCCCGATTCGATGCCGAGGCCGGTGAGGAAGCCGACGAAGCCGCGCTCCCCGTCCCGCCGGTCGTATAAACCACACTTGGCGATATCGTTCTCGGGGTCGGCGCGGAGCTCGCCGCCGGCGACGCGCGGTTCGACGACCGTCGGCGTGGAGAGCAACCCGGATTGGTACTCGATGGCTTCGACGCGGCCGTTCGCGGCGGCGTCGGCGGGGACGCGCCACGCGTCGGGGTCGTCTGGCGCGGTGACCGTGTCCGCGAGTTCGGCCGGATACTCGTGGGGTCGCGGGCCGACCCGGAGGTCGTGGTTGTGGACGACGACGTCGCCGTCCGCGACGACCGTCGCGACGTCCACGTCCTCGACGTCTTCCAGGACGACGATGTCGGCGTCGCTCCCCGGGGCGAGCGTCCCCTTCCCGTCGAGGCCGAAGTGGCGCGCGGGATTGAGCGTCGCCATGCGGAGCGCGTCCGCGGGCGCGATGCCGGCGTCGACGGCGCGCGCGACGACGGCGTCCATGCAGCCGTCGTCGATGAGGTCGCGCGGCCACGCGCCGTCCGTCGCGAGCGAGAGTTCGGACGCGCCGAGCGTCTCGTACGCCTCGGCGAACGCGTCCAGGTCGTCCCGGACCGAGCCGCCGCGCCCGATGGCGTGCACGCCGTGTTCGACGCGCGCCGCGACGCCGTCCGCCGCGATGGCCTCGTGGTCGTCGTCCACGACACCCGCGAACGATTGGAGTTTCGCGCCGGCGACGCCCGCGCCGTGCCCGCTCACCGTCTTCCCGCGGTCGTGCGCGCGCTCGTAGAGGCGCGTCGCGGGCGGGTCGCGGCCGACGACGTGGATCCACGGGCTCTCGCCGACGCCGACGACCCGGTCGTCGTCGAGGAGGGCTTCGAGTCCGTCGGCGCGGTCCGTCTCCGCCGGCCCGAACGTGTCGAAGAGCGGGCGGGGCGGGACGGCCGCGTACACCGACGCCGGGAGGTCGGCGGTGGCGTCGAGGAACGCTCGAACCCCTGCGGCGCCAGCCCCGACCTCGAACGCGGACGTCTCGCTGACGAACGACGTCGTGCCGCCGCGCAGCGCGTAGTGGTACGCGCGCTCGAACACCTGGTGGCGGTCCAGGTGGGTGTGCGCGTCCACGAACCCCGGGACGACGACGCGCCCCGTCGCCTCGACGACCGTCGTCTCCTCGCCGACGACGTCGCTCGCGTCCGCCGGGAGCGCGGCGACGGTGCCGTCCGCGACGGCGACGTCCACGGCGTCGAACGTTCGGGTCTCCGGGCGGAAGACGCGGCCGCCCCGGACGACCAGGTCCGCGGCCGTCTCGCCGCGCGCGATGCGGTCCCGCCTGCTCACGCCGCCCCCACCGTCCGTCGAATCGTGGCCATAGTCGGGCGGTCGTTCGACGGCGTGAAACCGTTTGTGGGGGGCGACGACGCTAAATACTTCTGTCGCCTCTGAAGCGACATGAACCGCCACTTCGAGGACAGCCAGTACCACCTCTCGCGCGCCGCCCACCACGTCCTCGCCGGCGTCCGCGACGAACTCAGACCCCACGAGGACCGCGTCCGCGCGCGCCTCGGCCGCGAACGCCACCTACCCACCCGGAGCGAACGCGTCCAGGCCCGCATCGAACGCGCCCGCCACGACGCCCGCCGCTACACCGGCCGCCTCCACGCCCGCGCCGAATAAGCAGCCTTAAGTTTTCCCTCCCGCTATCCAGTCGTAGCGGGTCGGTGGTCTAGTCTGGTTATGACGGCTCCTTCACACGGAGCAGGCCGGCGGTTCGAATCCGCCCCGACCCATCCACTCACTTCGTTCGTGGCGAGTAGGTAACCGCAAGACGGCGGTATCGTGGTCTTCTACCCCGTTTTCAACTTACCAGGTTAGCGGTCGGTGCTGTCCAAACCGCTCGACGTGGCGGCTTCTCCGAGGAGTGGCGCGGCCTGCTGTCGCTCCGTCAGTTCCTCCTTACCAGTAAGGGCGCGGGGATTACCGTGGTGCTGTCGTCGAGGCCTGTGACGTCTTTCGGCGTCAGCACTCATGTCAAACGCATCACTCGGGCCGGTTCGCGAGATCGTTCTCGAGGTCGTCGAACTGAACTGCGATCCGGAGCGGAATCCGACGATCGACGCGGCGACCGTCGCGCGGACGCTCGGCGGGAGCGAGGTGTCGGAGGCGGAGGTCGAGTCGGCGCTGGACGCGCTCGTCGCGTCGGGCGCGCTCGTCGCGGTTGACGGGGGCGTTCGGCCGCCGGAGTGAGGGGTTGACGGACGGGGCGAGACGCCGTCTTCGCGTCTCAGAAGAACTCGTCTTTGGTGACGCGAACGACGACGGTGTCGTCGTACTCGCCGCGTTCGTACTCGCCGTCGCCGCTGTCGCCGCGGTAGACGGTGGTGGGGTCGACGAGGCGGCCGTCGTCGACGCCGTAGACGCGGAGGCGATTGACGGTGTCGTCGGGGTCGGCGTCGCCGTCGCGGAGCGCGCGGGCGAGGGGGCGCGAGAGCCACTCGCGGTCGCTGACGCTGGGGTCGCGGACGAACGCGTCCCGGGTGACGCGCGCGAGATACCAGTCGAGGTCGTTGAGGAGGCTGACGGCGGTTCCGAGGCTGATGGTTTCGACGACGAGCGCGTTCGTCCACGGGGTCGCGGGGTCGTACGTGGAGAGCGCCCGATAGGCGGTCTCGTAGGCGTAGAGGTCGGCGGGCAGGTCGGCGTCGTCGCCCGCGACGAGACAGACCTCGGTCACGTCGATCCCTCCAGCTCGGCGTGACTCAGTCGGGCCACCGGTCCGACGCTGGTCACGCGAGGCGCCATCGGCGCCGAGTGGGGCCCGGTCGAACGCCGTTCGGCGCTGGTCACGCGAGACACCTCCGGTGGCGAGGGTGACGTGGCCAGCCGTTCGGTCTGGCGCGAGTCACGCGCGGACCTCCGCGGGGTCGACCGGTATCGTGTCGCGGGCGTCGGCGGCGTCGGCGGCCCAGTCGAGGAAGCCGTCGGGTTCGGCGGCTTCGACGCGGTCGGCGGTGGCGGCGGTCGCTGGCTGATCGGGCGCGAGGCGGTCGCAGCCGACGTCCATGGTGGCGTCGCGGTAGGTGTCGAGTTCGCGGGCTTTCGCGATGATCTCCTGTTTGTCCCACGCGAGGAGGGGGCGGTGGATGGGGAGTTCGGTGGCGCGCGCGACGGCGGCCATGTTCGCGGTGGTCTGACTGGACTTCTGGCCGACGGCTTCGCCGGTGACGACGCCGACGGCGCCGACGTCGTCGGCGACGCGTTCGGCGACGCGGTACATGAAGCGACGGAAGGAGAGCATGCGGGTGTTCCCGACGGCGTCGTCGAGGCGTTCGAGGGCGTCGCCGACGGGGACGCGCCGGACGGTCATGTCGTGGTCGGGCGCCCAGCGCGCGAGCGCGCGAACGGTCTCGACGGCGCGCGCCTCGTGGTCGGGGCCGCCGTACGGGCCGAGTTCGAGGTAGACGGGGACGACGGGCGCGCCGCGCTTCATCGCGAGCCACGCGGCGACGGGGGAGTCGATGCCGCCGGAGACGAGCGCGACGAGCGGGTCCTGGGTGCCGAGCGGGAGGCCGCCGGGGCCGGCGCGTGCTTCGAGGAAGACGAACGCCCGCTCCTGTCGGCACTCGACGGAGAATGTGACGTCGGGGTCGTCGAGGTCGACTTCGGGTTCGAAGTCGTCTTCGACGGCGTTCCAGACGGCCTGTCCGCCCTCGCGGCCGATGTCGCGGCTGTCGAAGTCGTGGTCGCCGGCGCGGCGGGCGTCGACGCCGAACGTCCCGCCGTCGTAGCGGGCGCGTGCGGCGGCGGCGAGCGCGGCCTCGATGGCGTCGAGGGTTGGGTCGACGACGACGGCGGGGCTGGCGGAGACGACGCCGAACGTCTCGGTGGCGGCCGTCGTCGCGGCGTCGACGTCGTCGGCGTGGACGACGAGGCGACCGTACTCGCGTTCGACGTCGCCGCTGATCCCGCGCGCGTCGAGTTGCGCGCGGAGGTTCTCCGCGAGGCGCGCTTCCATGCGCGCTTGCACGGGGCGGCTCTTGATGCCGACGTCGCCGTGTCGGACGAGCACGGCGTCGGCGTCGGGCGGCTGCATGTCCCGAACGAGGGGCGGGCGGACCAAAGGGCCGTCGCTCGACTCGCGTGTTTCGTGGTATCGCGCGCCGGGCAACGTCTATACGGGATGACGGGAATACGTGTTATCGTGCCAAGGTGTGTGCATTGCGGTGGCCCGGACGCTCGCCCGCGCGACCTCGTCTTCGAAGACGGGGGCGCGAACCGAGAGCTAACGCTCGCGCTCTGTTCTCAGTGTCTCGATGCGTTCCTCGACGACCCGGCGGTCGGACGGGTCTAGTCGAGTCGTTCGGCCGCGTCCCGCGCGAGCAGCGGTTCGGCGTTCTCGCTCGGGAGCGTCACCACGTCGTCCGCCGCGAGCGTGTACTCGCGCTCGTCCACGCCGAGAATCTCGCCGACGTCGCGCGTGATCCGCACCGTCTCGCGCGCC
>Ga0207755_100277_pt1 | contig 27644 bp, 32 predicted proteins | sample A23P2SouthBayCA_FD_187734 | JGI IMG/M metagenome (GOLD analysis project Ga0207755, IMG submission 187734) | Aerobic enrichment media microbial communities from Bioluminiscent Bay, La Parguera, Puerto Rico - A23 P2 (SPAdes) | ecosystem: Environmental > Aquatic > Marine > Unclassified ...
TGGTTCCACTCATCTTCTACTGAGGGGCGTACACGACGGTCGCTTCCCTCCCCACGACGGTGACCGTCGAATTTCCGAAACCGTCCCGGGGCACTTCTCAGCGGATACCACACGTTGGCCTCGGTTTCGTACTTGAAGTCTCGGAGCGAGACCTCCAAGAAACGAGTCTGCGTCGCGGTGCGGTAGAGACACCGACGCCGTACCGAGCGCGCGGAGCGCGCTCGGCTTTTTCCCGCCAGCAGCAGAACTCCGTTTTGACTATCCCGCCCCCGTCCAGCCGCTCGTTAGCGCGGAACGGGTTTGCGGTGCAGCGACTGTATAAATTTTACCACCGTTCGGCGCGGCGGAGCCGCGCCGTTTTTTGGTGCAGATTTTTGCGACGAGCGGTGCGCGAAGCGCACCCGAGTCGGAAAAAGGTGCGTTCAGAAGCCTCTTTTATATTGGCTCGGCGGTTCGTTCCGGTCCTCCTGACCCAGTTCCTGGGCGGCGTGCAGGCCGAAGTAGGGGTCGCGGAGGAATTTGCGGCCGACGATTGCCATGTCGACGCGCTGGTTTCGGATGATAGCGTCGGCTTGTTCGGGGCTGGTGATGCCGCCGACGCTGCCGACGGCGATGTCGGTCTCGGTGTTCTGTTTGATGTGTTCGGCGAACCGGAGCTGGTAGCTTGGGCCGGTCCACTCGATGTCCTGTTTGGGGCTGATTGCGCCCGAGGAGACGTCGATGAAGTCCGCACCACTTTCGTAGAGCATGTCGGCGAGGCGGGTGGACTGTTCGACGTCCCAGCTGGGTTCGTCGTCGATCCAGTCGGTCGCGCTGATGCGGACGAACACAGGCGCGTCGTCGGGGTACACGTCTCTGACTGCTTCGACGACTTCGCGGACGATGCGGGTGCGGTTCTCGAAGCTTCCGCCGTACTCGTCGTCGCGGTGGTTCGTGATGGGGCTGAGGAATTCGTGGAGGAGGTAGCCGTGCGCGGCGTGCACCTCGGGAATCTCGAAGCCGGCGTCGAGCGCGTACTCGGCCGCTTGGCGGAACGAGTCCACGATCTCGTCGATTTCTTCCTTCGAGAGTTCGTGGGTGGGCGGGGCGTCCTCGTCGCGGTACGGCCACGGGTCGTCGCTCGGCGCGACGACCTCCCAGCCACCCTCGTCCGGCTGGAGGGGACCGTGACCGTCCCACGGCCGCCGCGTGGACGCTTTCCGGCCGGCGTGTGCGAGCTGAATCGCGGACACCGCGCCTTGGCTCGTGATGAATTCAGTCGTTCGTTTCAGGGCGTCCGCGTGCTCTTGACTCCAGATACCGAGGTCTTCGGGGCTGATTCGGCCGCGCGGTTCGACCGCCGTCGCTTCGCTCATCACGAGTCCAGCGCCGCCGACGGCGCGCGACCCGAGGTGGACGTGGTGCCACTCCGTCGCGACGCCGTCCCGGTCCTCGCAGGAATACTGACACATCGGCGACAACATCAGTCGATTCGGAATCGTCGTCCCCCGCAATTCGAGTGGCGTAAAGAGGTCCTCCGTCATCGCGCGACACTACCGACGCACGTCGTAAAGCGGTAGCGGCATCGGGGCGGTTTGCCGCGACCCCCGACGGAGTTGCCGGTATCCCGGTTTACACGTTCCCCACCCGTCACGTTCGGGTATGGGACTCACCACCTCGGAGATCATGGAGATCAGCCTCGACCTCGTCGGCTGGGACGACGTTCCCGGCGACAGCACCGTCTACGTTCCCGGTGACGACGTCGAAACGGCGCTCGTCGGCATCGACCTCGAAAGCCCGGAGATACAACTCGCGAACCGAGAGGGATTCGACCTCGCGCTCGCCCACCACCCCGCCGGCGACGACGCCCGCCTCGACTTCGTCGACGTATTGGACAAACAGGTCGAGTTCATGACGAACCACGGCGTCCCCGAAGACGAAGCCGAGGAAGCCGCCTCCGGCATCCGCGAGGGCGCGGACTACGGCGCGCACGCCGCGAACTACCGCCACAACCCGAGCATCGCGGAGCACCTCGACCAGCCGTACATGAACGTCCACCTCGCGCCGGACGAGCTGGGGCGGCGCGCGTTCGTCGACGTCGTCGACGAACTCGATGAGTCCGATACCGTCGCGGACCTCAAAGAGGCGTTCAACGACGCGTTCCCCGAGATTCGGAACGCGAAAACGGACATCGAAACCCGAGTCGGAACTGACGAAAACGAAGTCGGCGAGGTCGCCGTCCACCACGCCGCCGGGACGAACGGCGGCGCGGACGTCGCGCGCGCCTACTTCGAGAACGGCGTCGACACCGTCATCTACATCCACGTCTCCGCGTCCGACGCCGCGGAACTCCGCGACGAGTTCGACGACGAGAAGAACCTCGTCATCACCGGCCACATCGCCAGCGACGCAATCGGCCTGAACGAGTACATCGAAGCCCTGGAGGACGCGGGCGTCGACTGCACCACCATCTCCGGGTGCGGGCTCTAGAGAACGGAGAGTTCGAAGTTCACGTCGTCCTCGTGGAGGGTGACGTAGATGCCGTGCGTCGCGCCGACGTTGTTCGTTCCGTATCGTCCGCGCACGTCACCGGATTCGACGGTGAGCGTCGCCATCGCGTTATTCGGTAGGATTTTCGGATACGTCACCGGTTCGTCGGGCGTCACCGTCGCTCGGCGGGTTTTCGTCGTGATTCCGTCTACGGTCACCACCACGTCGCGCGGGCGCTCGGTGGCGTTCTTCACGGTCACGTCCGGCACCGACCCCGACGAACACCCGGCGCTCGCCGTCGCCATCGCTGCGCACGCTCCCAGCACCCAGCGTCGCGTGACCATCGCGCGACGAAACACTCCCCGTCGACTTCAACCTACGCCATGTCCATCTCGTCGTGCGCGCCCTCGTCTTCCTGTTCGAGGTGGCGTTCCACCGGGTCCTCGACGACGTCACCCTCCGCTATGTCGTCTTCCTCGTGGGTCTCGTCGGTCTCCGAGTCGATTTCGACCTCGGCTTCGACTTCGATTTCGACGCCGTCCGCGTCCAGTTCCGCGTCGTACTCGGCTGACTCGCCCTCGATTTCGAGTTCTTCTGAATCCACTTCGACCTCGACTTCGACTTCCACTTCGACGTCGTCCGTCATACCCCAGTGGATTCCCGCCGCCCGAAAAAACGGTGTGGCCGTCAGAGCACGGGGATGAACTCGCGCTGTTCTTCGAGGAGGCCGGGGTCGAGGTCCGCGACGAGGTTTCGTTCGCCGCGATTGAGCGCCGAGTGTACCGCGCCGTCCGGCCGAATCACGCGGGACTGTCCGGCGTACTCCGTCACGCGTGCGCCCGGAATCTCGCGGCGGCCCGTCCGCCCCGCGCCGACGACCCAGCGCACGCCGTCGAGCGCCCGCGCCCGCACCAGTAACTTCCAGTTTTGCGCGTACGACCCCGGCCACGCGCCCGCGACGAGCAGCGCGTCCACGCGCTCCTGGGTGAACGCCGCGCTCTCCGCGACGAAGTTCAGGTCGTAGCACGTTACCAGCCCCGCCCGTCCGAGCGGTGACTCCACGACGACGCGTTCGTCCCCCGGGGACAGCACGTCTTCTTCGCCGCCCCAGAGGTGGCGCTTCCGATAGAACGCCCGCGACCCGTCGGCACCGAGGTAGGCGACCGTGTTGTATAACTGTGTTTCCCTGTCGCTCGCTGGGATTTCGGTGGGGCTCGCGGGTCGTTCCTCTTCGACTCCCGTCTCGATTCGTTCGCGCTCGCGTATTCCGCGAACGCTTCGCGTTCGCTCATCGCTCGCCCGTTCGGCGGACCTTCGGTCCGCCCGCTCCACGAACCCGACCAGCAAGTCGAGTTCGTGCTGTTCCGCGAGCGCGGCGACGCGCGTGACGTGGTCGCCGTCCCGCCGGAGTGCGGCGTCGCGGATTCGGTCGTCGCCGACGAACCCGGTGAGCGTGTGTTCTGGGAAGACGGCGAGTTCGGTTTCGTCGGGGAGGGCGGCGAGTCTGTCGGCGACCCGGGCGAGGTTCGCGTCCGGGTCGAGATCCGCGAGCGCGAGCTGGCAGGCGGCGACCGTGACCATACCCCGCCTTCTCGTTCGTCCTCGAAAACCCCACGCATCGAACCCGGGCGTTCAAGGTGGTTCACGTCCGACGCTGAGTATATGAGTTCGTGGCAGGACCGAATCGTCGGCGAGCGGATGCGGGTGGATTCGGAGTTCGAAGACCGCGTCGAAGCGTCCTCGTTCTCCCGCCAGCAGTGGGGGTTGGTGATGACGGCGATATCGTTCGAAATCGAGGACGCGGCGGACCCGGAGAACGCGCGACTCGTCGCGGACACGTCGAACCTCGCGAACGTCATGGACGAGGTGGCGACCATCGACGAACGCTCTCAAATGAGGGGCGGCGACGACTCGGGAAGCCTCCTCGACAGCGTCAAAGACCTCCTCGGAGTCGGTGACGCGGACGCCGAGACGGACGAACTGCGCGCGGAAGCCGAATCGCTCACGATGGAGTATGCAGAAGCGTTACAGAACCGGCTAGAGGAGAACGGTCGGTGGGCCGAGGTTCGGGAAGCAGCTCAGTAGTCGCCGCCGTGGTGGAGGGTGAACTCGTCCGACTCGTAGATGTTGATGAGTTCCGCGACGAGTTCGTCGTAGGACTCGTCTTCCTCCCGCATGCCGTCGAGGCGCTCTATCGTCTCGTCGCTCAGGTGTACTTTGGGCATGGTTCAGAGTACGGCAGCGCACCCGATAAGTGGAGGGGGCGGTTTTTTGGCGTCCGGTGCGAGTGAGTGGGTATGAGCGACTTCGAACTGGACTTGCGGAGCGCGGAGGACCACCTCGACCTCGACGGGGACTACGAGGGCCGCGTGGTGCTCGGCGTGCTCGACGGCACGACGCCGGACGACGAGTGGCTCGCGGAACTCGAAGGCGGGAACGTGCTCTTGCTCGCGGTGGACGGCGACCTCGACGACCTCGCGGGCGGATTCGCGGGTCCCGTGAAGGACGCGGGCGGGACGCTGATGCACTTCCGGTCGTTCCTCGTCGTCGCGCCGCCGGGCGTGGACGTCGACACCGACCGCCTGTAAACGAGAGTAAACTCGTTTCGCTGGGGCGACGCTAGGCGTCTTTACGTGATGGTGGCCTACCTACGGGTATGCCCGGTCTCCTCGATACCACCGAACAGACGTACCGCTACTACCGCCACGCCGTCGAGAACCACTGGGACCCCCACGACATCGACCTCACGGCGGACCGCGAGGCCGTCACCGAACTGGACGACCTGATGTTCACGAACCTCCGCGGGTCGCTCGCGGCGTTCGGCGCTGGCGAGGAGTCCGTCGCGGAAGACCTCGCGCCGCTCGCGGTCGTGCTGGACGACGTGCAGGACGAGATGTTCGTCACCACCCAACTCTACGAGGAAGCCAAGCACGCGGACTTCTTCGACCGCTATTGGCAGACCGTCGTCACGCCCGAGGAGGAACGGCGCGGGATGGAGGAGACGAGTCCGACCGACGACCAGTGGTTCTCCGACGCGTACGTCGAGTTGTTCGACCGGATGGAGGACTCCCTGAACGAGTTGCTCGTCGAGGACACTCCGGAGACGCGCGCGAAGGCGTACTGTCACTACCACCTCACCATCGAGGGCATCCTCGCACAAACCGGCTACTACGGACTGACGCGCGCCTACGGCGGCGAGGACGTGTTCGAGGAGCCGATGCCGGAACTCCCCGGGCTCGTCGCGGGCCTCACGAAGATTCGGGGCGACGAGGGCCGCCACGTCGGGTTCGGCATGCACCAGCTCAAGGCGTACGTGGAGTCCGGCGACGTCGACCCCGCCCTGATCCGGGATACGGTGAACGAACTCGTTCCGCTCGTCCAGGAGAGCGTCGCACCGACGGAGGGCGAGACGCGCGGCGACGAACCGGACCCGCTCGGCCTCTCGGAGTACGCGCTCGACAAGCACACCCAGCGGATGCAGCAGATAACGAACGCGAGCGCCGACATCCCGGACGTCGAAGCGCTGACCGCGCTCGAATAATTAGGAGACGGTGAGGTAGTGACCGTCGGGGTCGCGGACGCGCACGCCGCCTTCCACCGATTCTACGCTGCACGCGTCCTCGCTCACCGCCGCCCGCACCGCGTCGACGTCACCGGAGAACGCGAGGTCGGCGTGGACGCCGCCGCGCGCGTCCGCGATTCCGAGTTGTGGCTCCCAGAGTTCGAGGTCGACGGGCCCCGTCAAGCGTACCCGCCGGCGTTCGGTGCCGCGGTCCATCACGGAGAAGTCGAGGTCGCGGTAGAACGACTCCGCGCGAGCGAGGTCTTCTACCTCCAGCACGACCTCGAAGACGCCGGTGAGTCCCGTCCCCGAGTCGGGGCCGACGCTTCCGATTTCGACGCAGTGGTCGTCCGGGTCGAAGACGTAGAGCGACCGCGCGCTCCCGAAGTCGTGTTCGTCCACGTCCAACTCGCTCACTCTGTCGAGCCAGTTTCCGTATTCGTCGGGCGGCGTCTCGAACGCGTAGTGGACGTGGACGCCACCGCGAGGGACGGGGCCGGGTTCGCGGAGGACGACGGTGGTGTCGCCCGCGTCGAACGCGGCTTCGCCGTCACCGAGTTCGAAGTCGGCGTCGAGGTGGCGGGCGTAGAACTCGCGGGCGCGCGGGAGGTCCGCGACTTCGAGCGCGAGCGCGTCGAACGAGTCGAGCATACTCGTGGGTACGTGTCGAGGTACAAAGGCGTATGTCTCATCCGCCCGAAGCGTTCGTATGGTCATCCGCGAGGACGGTCCGGCGACCGAGTACGAGGAGATAGACCGCTGGGAGCACGGCGTCGGCTGGATCGCCCACCCCGACGAACTGATGGCGCGCGCGAGCCACGCCGTCGAAATCGACGGCGACGTGTGGCTCGTAGACCCCGTGGACGCGCCCGACGTGGACGACCTCTTCGCCGAGTTCGGCGACGTCGCGGGAATCGTCGTCCTGAGCGACCGCCACGGTCGCGACGCGGACGCGTTCGCCGCGCGCCACGACGCCCCCATCTACGTCCCGAGTTTCGTCGAACCCGAAGTCGAGAGCGCGACGATTCCCTTCAGCGGCGACCTCGAAGAAACCGGCTTCCGCCTGCTGCGCGCGGTGGACGTCCCCGGCTGGCGGGAGGGAGCGCTGTTCGACGGCGAGACGCTCGTCGTCGCGGACGCGCTCGGAACGGTCGACTACTTCCTCGCCGGGAAGGAACGACTCGGCGTCCACCCGATGCTCCGCGCGTTCCCGCCGAGCGCACTCCAAAACCTCCGCCCGGAACGCGTGTTCAGCGGACACGGTCCCGGAATCACCGCGGACGCCGCCGACGCCTTCGACTACGCGCTCTCTCACGCGCGCTCGAACGCCCCGGCCGCGTGGCTGAGCGGCCTCAGAGCCCTCTTCTAGCGGCGAGCGAGAGCGCGCCCGAAAGCACGACGTCCGCTCCCGCGCGCGGCAGTCGGACGTCGGGCACACGAGAGACCACGAGGTCCGGCAGTCGCTCGCGAATCGGGTCGAGCGTGCGTTCGGGATTCTCGAGCGCGACCGCGCCGCCGACAGAAACGACCTCGGGCGCGTACGCGTGCACCACGGTCGCGACGCCTCGCGCGTTCCAGTCGCCCACTCGTTCCACCACCCGTTCCGCGAACGCGTCACCCTCGCGCGCACAGGCGAACACGTCCGCCGCAGTCGTCGACTCGTCGATTGCGAGCGCGGTCGGTTCGCCGTCGTGGAGCCGGCGGGCGTATCGCGGAATCCCGGACCCCGAGCAGTAGGCCTCCCAGTGTCCCCGGCCTCCACAGCCGCATTCGAGCGCGCCGTCGGGGTCGAGTGCGAAGTGTCCGACCTCACCCGCGTTCCCGCCCCACCCCGAGAGCACGTGGCCGTCGACGCAGACGCCCGCACCGATGCCCGTCGAAATCGTGAGGTAGACCGTGTTCGCGGGCGCGCCCGCCGCGCGCTCCCCGAGCACGCCCGCGGTCGCGTCGTTACAGAGGAACACCGCACACTCGAAGAACTCGGAGAGCGGGTGCACGAGAGCTATTTCAGCGACGCCGGGGAGGTTCACGGGGTCCACGACGCACCCCCGCTGGCGGTCGAGCGGACCGATAGACGCCACGCCGATGCGCTCGATTTCCGCGACCGAGCGGTTCGCGTCCGCGCAGGCGTCCTGGATGAGTTCTATGACGGCGTTCGTGACCGCGCGACCGGACTCGTCGGGCGTCGGGCGGTCCGCGCGTCCGAGAATCGTGTCGCCCTCCGCGACTGCGGCGCGGAGGTTCGTCGCGCCCACGTCGACGCCCGCGCGCATCTCAGTCCTCGCGCTCGTACTCGATGCGGCTCAACTGCTCTCTGTGCAGGGTGACGAGAAGGTCGGAGAGCACGCCGAACATCAAGAGTTGGACGCCGAACAACAGGGCGACGCCCGCGGCGACGGCAATTACCTGGTGGGAGATGCCCTTGGCGAACCACTCGTAGCCCACGTAGACGCCGAGGACGACGCTCACGAGGAGGGACGCGCCGCCGAGACTCCCGAAGTAGAAGAGCGGATTGTTCGTCTTCGCGAGACGATACAGGGTGTAGATGATGCGCGCGCCGTCCGAAATCGGATTGAGGTTCGTCTCCGAGTCCTCGGGCCGCGGTCGGTAGGTGATGTCCACGACGCGTACCGTGTAGTTGTGGCGGGCGCACTCGACCGCCATCTCCGTCTCGATGCCGAACCCCTCCGCGGTGAGCGACATCTTCTGGAAGGAGTCGCGGGTGAACGCGCGATACCCCGAGAGGATGTCCACGTAGTCGTGGCCGTGAATCCGCGCGAACGCGCCGTTGATGAGCGAGTTCCCGACCTGATTCAGTCGCGTCATCGCGCCCTCGCGCATGTCCGCGAACCGGTCGCCGACGACGTGCTCCGCGTCGCCCGACAACACCGGTTCGAGGAGTTGCGGGGCTTCCTCCGGGAGGTAGGTGCCGTCGGCGTCCAACATCAACACGTACTCCTCCTCGATGAGCGAGACGCCCTCTCTCACGGCCTGCCCCTTTCCCTTACCCGATTGTTCGACGACGCGCGCGCCGTGGTCGCGGGCGATTTCGCGAGTTTCGTCCGTCGAGTGTCCGTCCACCACGAGGACGTTCTCTAACCCCTGCTCACGGAGGCCGTCGATGACGTCGCCGACCGTCTCGGCCTCGTCGAGCGTCGGGAGCAGCACGCACACGTCCTCGTACGTCATTACCGGGATTCCACGGCGCGCGTGGAAAAGGATTGTCGTTTCCGGGTTCGCCTACTCGCCGTACGGCGCGAGCGCGTCACGCCAGCCGTCGGGCACGCGCGCCGGCCGCTCCTCGTCGTCCACGTACACCGAGACGGTGTGGCCGGTCGCGACCACCTCGCCGTCGACGCGGAGTTCGTACTCGAGCCGGATGCTCGACTCCCCCACCGAAACCGGTCCGATGTCGACGGCGACGGTTTCGTCCGCAGCGATGGGCTTCCGGTACTCCACGTCGAGCGCACGGACGAACGTCGACGCCCCCGAGAGCGAGACACCGAGAACCTCCTCGAACAGCCGCTCCTTCGCGCGTTCGAAGTACGCGGCGTACACGACGTGATTGACGTGCGCGCGAGTGTCGAGGTCGCGGAACTGAACCTCGACCTCGTGCGTGAACGTGCGTGACACAGTTATTCGAAGGAAAGAGGGTGATTTGAACGCGTCGAAGGCGGACGTTCTCCCCCACGACGACCTCGGTGCACTCTCGAACATCGAGCAGGAGCGAATTCTCGAGAAACTGGAGGAAATCGTGGACTCCCCCTGGCGCGACCCGCCCGACTACGGAGAGCCGTTGCAGAACAGTCCGCACAGGAAGATTCGAATCGGTGCGTTCCGACTGTCGGTGACGTTCTATCACGACTAAAGTGCTCGTCGTCGCCCGAATTAAACGCCGCAGCGGCGCGTACACCGCGGACGACGATTAGTCAGTCCACGTGGACGCGCCACGTGAACAGGCTTTCTGCGACGTAGTTCACGACGAATCCGACGCCGATTCCCAGAATATTGGCGAGCGCGTACCAGACGCCGAAGACGCTGTTGAGCACGAAGAGCACGGTGAGCGCGACGGCGACGCCGCCCGCGCGCACGACGTTCGACCGCAGGAACCGCTTCACGGTCGCGGTCATGGACTCGGCGGCTTCGCCGGAGAACGTCCACTTGTCGTTGATGATGAACATGAGGATGATGGACGCCTCGGCGCTCACCACCTTCCCGAGGACGGGCGCAGCGCCCGTTAGTTCCACGACGAGCGTCAACACGAGCGTATCCAGAATCGCGCCGGCGATGCCGACGGAGAGGAACTGGCCCGCGCGAACGCCGCGCAGGAGGCTGCGGATGTAGTTCCCGGGAATCACGCTCATCGGTCGATCAACCTCGTTCGCGACTCGTCGTCCACGCCCTCCCGAATACGGTCGTAGCGCCCGCGCAGCGTGAGGACGGTGCGCGCGAGTTCCTTCACCGCCGCGGGCGTGTTCACCGTCGAGTGCGGGTCGTCCTCCCACGCCACCGGCACCTCTCGAATCTCGTAGTCGAGCGCGGCCGCCACCGTGACCAGTTCGACGTCCCACGAGAACCCCGACTCGTAGAGATACTCCCGTATCTCGCGCCACGCATCGCTGGTAATGGCTTTCGCGCCGCACTGGTAGTCGTAGAGCGACACGGGAAGGAGGAAGCGGCTCGTCGCCGCGAACGCGTCCCCCAGTTTTCGCCGGACGACGCTCTGGTGAGTCTGGATGCGCGACTCGGGATGGCGACGCGACCCAACCGCGAGGTCCACGGCCGGTAGGGCCGACACGACATCGCCGATGGAGTCAGCGGGCGTGCTGCCGTCCGCGTCCGCGAACGCCAGAATATCCGTATCGAGCGCGTCGAACCCCTGCGTGATTGCGAGCCCCTTCCCCCGGCGCTCGCCCACCGTGTTCACAGTCACCTCGGGATGCTCGGGAAACGAGAACGACGCGCCGCTCGGCGAATCCAACTCTATCCGCACCCGCTCCGGCGACAGTTCCGCGAGGAGGGCGTCGACGTACGCCCGGAGCTTCGGAACGTTCGGGTCGTACGCGGGGAGGACCAATCCAACCGACACACCACGCAGTATCGGGAGTCGGTGAATAAGCATTGTGTTCTCCCGGGACCGCCACCGCGTTTTCTCGTCGTCAGGCGTCGTAGCGGACTTCGCTCAGGTGGTCCCAGACCTCGACGCAGCCGGAGTCGTACCGGACGTTCGTAAGATAGTCGGGTCGCGGCGTCTCACCCGGGTTCGGAGCGGCCGAACGAGGGGGATGAGGGGGGTTTCGGAAGAGCACGTCCCCGACGAGGCAGAGCGCGAGCACCGAACTCGTACCGACGGCGAGCGTCCCGTGGGAGGGGACGGCTGCCGCGACGGCGACCCCCGAGAGGAAGACGACGGCGATGCCGGCGAGCGCGTAGTCGGGACGGGAGAACCGACTGGCGAGCGTCCGCGCGACGCGCGTGGCGACGTGAGACGACTCGTGGCCGGTCATGTGTGTCGAGTGTGTATGGTGAGTGGGAAAAACGCTGTGTCTAGACGAGACTTCGGCCGTCGAACTCGCTCGCGTCGTACGTGATGTCCATCAGGTCGAGGAGCGTGGGCGCGACGTCGAAGAGGTTCGCGTTCTCGATACCGGCGTCCGGGTCGTCGACCAACAGTGTGGTGTCGTCAAACGAGTGCATGCCGTTCCGGGGGCCCGTGGAGAACACTTCGTCGCGCTCCGAGAACCCGGCCTTGAGGTCGAAGCCCTGGGCGGGGATGGCGACGAGGTCGGGCGCGATGTCGTCGTGCGCGCCGTCGAACGCCTCCTCCTTCGTGACGACTCGCTCTATCACCTGCTCTCCGTCCGGTCCCTCGATGGATTGTATGGCGTCGGCGAGTTCGTCGCGGACCGCGTGATAGTCGTCCTGCGGGACGCTTCCACGGGGTTCGCGGCCCTCCAGATTGAGGTAGAATCGGCCGGGGATGAACGAGTAGGCGCGGGTGTCGTCGCTGATGTCTTCGAGGTTCTCCGGGTCATCGCTCTCGAAGTCGAGCCAGCCTTCCTCGCGCAGCCACGTGTTGAGATGGACCTCGTAGTCCTCGCGCTGGAACCCGTGGTCGGACGCGACGACCAGCGTCACGTCCTCGGGGAGCTGGTCGCGCAGGCGGCCGATGTACTCGTCGACCTTCTCGTAGAACTCCAGGAACTCCGCCTTGTACTCTCCATCTTGGTCGTAGTCCCCGTAGAGGAAGTGATTTACTCTATCTGTGGTCATGAAGACGCCGAAGAAGAGGTCCCAGTCGTCCTCCTCGACGTAGTGACTGAACGCCTCGTACCGGGCATCCAGGGTCTCGTGGGCGTTCTCGACGAATTCGGATTTGTCCTCCTGGTGGCCGAGTTTCGCGTTCGCGTCGATGCGGTAGTCGATGCCCTCGAGGTAGTCCGCGACCCCGGAGTCGGAGGACGCCTTCTCCACGTCGGGCGAGAGGAAGCCGGAGACCATCCGCTGGACGTTCTGCTGGGGTGGGAAGGTGACGGGGACGTTGAGGACGGTCGCGTCTCGTCCGGCGTCCGTTACGCGGTTCCAGACGCGCGTGGCTTGCACGTCGCGCCCCATCGGCACGTACGTCTCGTACGTCCCGTTCTCCCGGTCCTGGAATCCATAGACACCCGTCTCTCCGGGATTGACGCCCGTGGTGAGCGACGGCCAGCACGCCGACGACTCCGGCGGCACGATGCTCTCGATCTCGCCCGCGCTCCCCTCGTCGGCGAGCGCGTGCAGGTTCGGGAACGTTTCGGGATTGTTCTCGATCAGGCTATACGGGACGCCGTCGATGCCGATGAACGCCACGCGCGGTGCGCCGCTATCGCCGCGGAGCTTGTCGAACAGCCCCATCGTTACATGTAGCCGAGGTCGCGGAGGCGTTCCATCAGGTCTTCTTTGTCCTGGGCGCGCCCCGCGCGCTCGGTCGTCTCCTCGAGATTCTGTAACCACGCCGGCTCGGACTCCGCCTTCTCCGTCGACACCTCAGACCCCAGACTCCGGAATCCCTCGAAGTACTTCGGACTGATCGGAATATCCGCGTGCGTGAGGCCGTTCGGGAGGTCGTCGTACGACTGGGGGACGTAGCCCTCGTCCGGGAAGCCATCCACCGTCTCCGGGACGACGTAGTGCCAGAAGGCATCCCAGACCGCGCGCTCGTCGAACTGGAGAATCGGCTGAATCCGGTCGTGGGGCGGGTAGATGTCTGGGTCGTGGCGGGGACTGAAGAACGTCTCATCCGCACGCGCGTCCTGCTCGTCCCACCGAATCCCCGAGAGAATGCCGTCCACATCGTACTCCTCCAGCGCGTCGTTCAACGCGACAGTCTTCAAGAGGTGGTTCCCGACGTACGTGTCCAAGAGGAACGGGAAGGTGTCCTCCTCGTATTCGAGGAGGTCGCGGACGTGGTGTTGGTTGTGCTCGGAGAGCTCGCTGATGGGGATGTCGTCGCCGGGCGTGAGGTCGTGCTCCGCGACGTAGTCACCGACGTCCGTGTTGCGCGCGAAGATAACGTCTAAGTCCCACTCGTCCGCCCAATGTTCGACGAAATCGAGGAGTTCGTCGAAGTGCTGGTAGTGATCGATGAAGATCGCCGGCGGAAGCTCGTACCCGAACTGTTCGGCGACCTCCTTCACGAAGTAGAGCGTGAGCGTGGAATCCTTGCCGCCCGTCCACATGATGGCGGGATTTTCGTACTCTTCGAGGCCTCTGCGAGTCACTTCAATCGCCTTCTCTATTTTGTCCTCCAGCGACGGGTAATCCTCCGGAGACTGGTCTTCGCCGTCGGAATAATCGACGTCGAGGTAATCGGGGAACGAAGTCATGTGACTGTACGGACGTGGTGGTATGGTGGGGATAAAGGCTTGTTCATCGAGGTGATGGGATGAATTGAGTACCGGTAACCGTTATCCGGCCCGCACTCTGACACTCGGTATGAACGAACGCATTGATTCTGTGAACGCTTTTCGAAGAGGAAGTCTTCGATGAGGGTGTTACAGGTCACACCCCGGTATCCTCCACACAGTGGGGGTGTGGAAACGCACGTCCAGGAAGTGAGCGAGAGACTCGTCGAACGTGGTCACGAGGTTGTGATTCATAGCGCGGATCGGGATACTGAAGTGCGAACGCGAGAACGCCGGAACGGTGTCGAGGTCTATCGGCATCGGAGTCTTGCGCCCGGTGGAGCGTTCCACGTCGCGCCGGGAATCGCGGCTACCGTTCGCTGCTCGGACGCCGACATCATACATGCGCACAACTATCACTCGCTTCCGGCGTTCTTCGCCGCGCTCGGCGTCACGGACCAACGGTTCGTCGTAACACCACACTATCACGGGGCGAGCGCGAGCGGGTTCCGTGACCGCCTCCTCTCACTCTACCGGCCCTTCGGAAAGCGAGCCCTCCGGGCAGCCGACCAGGTCGTCGCGGTCAGTGACTGGGAACGTGATCGACTCCGCGAGGACTTCGACGTTGACGCGACCGTGATCCCGAACGGCCTTGATGCCGACCGCTTCGGCGACGCAGACCCGGTCTCCCGGGACCGTCCGTTCCTCTTGGCTGTCGGCCGACTGGAAGAGTACAAGGGCGTCCAGCACGTGATTCGGACGCTCCCCGAACTCCCGTCATACGACTTCGTCGTCGTCGGCAGCGGGCCGTATCGAGACGAACTTGAACGCATCGCTCGTGAAAGTGGGGTCGCAGAGCGCGTCGACTTCCGAGGATACGTTCCCGACGAAGCCCTTCCCGGACTCTACGCCGGTGCCGAAGTATACGTTACGCTCTCCTCGTTCGAATCGTACGGGATGACCGTCGCGGAGGCCCTCGCCGCCGAGACGTCGTGTGTCGTCAGGGCGGCAGGAGCGCTCACAGACTGGGTGGACAAACCGGGCGTGGTCGGCGCCTCTGACACCTCCCCGGCAACCGTCGCCGCGGCCGTCCGCAAAGCTACGGCTATAAACCCGGAGTGGACGCCGCCGACGTGGAGTCAGGTCGTCGACCAACTTCTCGACGTTTACCGAGACGAATAATCGAGGCGCAGGGTCTAAATCAGCACGGGGTCAATCCGGGGTATGTACCTCGTCTGGGCCGCCGTCGCGCTCGCCGCGCTCACGGCCATCCCCTACGTCGCCTACCTCGGCCTCTACGCCTGGATTCGACCCTCCGGGTCGCCCGCGAACAAACAGGACTGGGAACCCACGGTGAGCATCGTCCTCCCGACCTACAACGAGGAGAAAATCATCGAGAAGAAACTCGACGACCTGCTGGAACTCGAGTATCCGATGGAGAAGGTGGAACTGGTGGTCGTGGACTCCTCGGACGACGAAACTCGGACGCTACTCCGAGAATACTTCTCAGACCTGGACGACCCCTCTCTCAACCTCCTCGAGGAAGACGAACGCCGCGGACTCGCACCCGCACTCAACGACGCGTACGCTGCCGCAGAGAACGAGATGGTGGTCAAGACTGATTGCGACTCATACCTCCCCAACGACGTCCTCCGCGAAGCAGCCGCGAACCTCGCCGACCCCGACGTCGCCGCCGTGACCGGGCGCAACGTCGAAGTGCTCGGCGGGAGCGAAGTCGAGTCCGGCTATCGCGGGATACAGGGATACATCCAGCAACTCGAATCGCACCTCGACTCCACGCTCATCTTCCACGGCCCCTTCAGCGCGTTCGAGAACGACGCCATCCTCCCCATCGACCCAAACTCACTCGCGGACGACACCGAACTCGCACTGCGGATTCGCCGCGACACGGGGAAGCGCGTGATATTCGACCCGGCCGTCCAGTACAAGGAAGCCTCCCACTCCGGGTTCGTGAAACGCCGCAAGCAAAAAGACCGTCGCGGTATGGGCCTGATTCGACTGCTGGTACAACATAGGGACGCGCTCGGCAAGTACGGGAACTACGGGAAGGCGGTGTTGCCGTTCAACTGGTGGTTCATGATAGCCTCTCCATGGCTGCTCGCGCTCGCCATCGGGCTCGGGACGCTCGGAGGTATACTTAGCTTCGGACTCCCCGGTCTGGTATTCCCCGCTGTAGTTACTGGCTTCGTGGTGCTCGGTGGCCGGGACGCCCTCGGCCCGATTCAGCCCCTCTATTCCCTCTTCGATACCCAAGTATCACTACTGCGAGCAAGCATCGAGCTGCTCCGCGGAAAAGGTGACGGAACGTGGGACGTGGACGCAGAACTCCGGGAGGCGTTCGAGTAAACACACGATTTAAAACCTCCGTCGTCCTATCGGTGCCACGAACCAATCGTGCCTCCAGACGTCTCCGTCGTTATCCCTTCGATAAATGACGAAATACTGACGCTCGAAAGCGTTCCAGACGACGTTCCAGTCTCGGTGGAACGTGAAGGAACTCTCAACGAAGCCCGGAATAGAGGCGTCCGTAACGCCGAAACGGATATCGTCGCCATCATGGACGACGACATCTCGTTCTCCGAGGACCTATTCTACGCGCTCGTCGACGAAGTAGATGAACAAACATTCGTCGGCGTCGCAGACTGGGAGTTCGGTCTCATCGCCGGACGCGTCATGATCTTCGACAAGGATATTTGGAGGCGCGTCGGCGGGTTCGACGAGCGCCTCCGAAGTCACAACGGCGATACCGACTTCTCGCTGAAAGTCCACGACGCAGGATACGACTTCTACCGCGTACCGCGCGACCTCTTCTACCACGAAGAACACGAGCGCTCCATCACGACGTGGGATCGAGCGTGGCGACTGGTCTATCTGTGTGGGAAGCATACGACATACGCACCATACCTTCTTACCGCTACGCTCGCTTACAATCTCGGAATGGCAATGGGTATTTCGGGAGAACAATGGTTGCCCCATGAGGAACCACATCATCTCAATACGGAACGATGACCGTAGTCCAAGTGCTCAAAACGGAATACGAAAGAAGCGGGTTACTAGTTTCTCTGAATGGAGCCCTCAATGAGTGAACCCGAGTCGATTGCACTCACGGGGACATTCAACACCGCCGACACCGGACCGTCGAGAGTATTGGAGGGGTTTAGCGGTGCCCTCGCAGACGTAGGATACGACGTGTATGCGTTTACACACGGCGACAGAGATAGTCACCCACACCCGTCGGTCTCCGTACGAGCGTTCTCTGAGACACCGAATTCAATCAGGGACTTTATCTCGTATTTCCGTTGGGTGCGAACGCGGGTCCGGGAACTCGATCCAGATATCCTCCATCCGCTGGAAGAGTATCCGTTCCCCAGCTCCATTCGTACCGTGCAGTGGACCTCGGATAGTTACGAACGGTGGCGTCTCTGCCGTGACGACTTCCGCGGGTATGGCTACTTCGCGGGCGACCTGGTACTCAATCTGGCGAACCGGATTGGAGCAACGCTCACGGATACAGTAGTCGCGTCAAGTCCCGAGACCGCGAAACAGATGCGTTCGTACTGGCGATTATCGCCGGATACGACGATACCGCTGGGTATCGATAGGGAGATTCGAACGCCACCGAGCGAACCGTCAAATCCCGCTAGGATACTTCTTCCCGGCAGAATAACGCCGAAGAAGGGACAAGTGGAGTTTCTCAGCGAACTCGACCCGGACTCATCAGAGTACTCGGTAGATATCGTCGGAGGCGTCTCTGACGAGACGTACTGGGAGCGCGTACCCGAGTGGCACGCGAACCATCACGGATTCGTCTCGCGTGACGCGCTTCTCGAGCTGTACCGGAATGCCGATATCGTAGCCATTCCCGCCGTTCACGAGAACTTCTCCATGACCGCGCTCGAAGCAATCGCACATGGATGTGTCGTCGTCATCACGTCTCGGTGTGGGTTCGCACAATTGCCTGAAGCGCGTTCCTCCGAGGGCGTACACGTAACTAGAGAGGCGAGCACTGCAGCCACCAAAACTGAGGAGCTTGCACGAGAGGCAATTTTAAATCGGATGATGGAAACGACATATTCACTCTCCGAAAGATTCACATGGGGGCAAGCAGCTAAAAACTACATTAGAATATATAAGGAGTATTTTTGACCCACTATATTTAGCTTTTTCCTGTATTGGTGCTGGTTTTTCACTAAATGGTGACTTTTAGTGGTTTGTCAGAGTTTGTTCTGAAGCGACGTAGTAGTGCCCAACGTCTTTTCTGATTGGTGCGGAATTTCTATATATGTCGGCTGGTTCAGTGTTACCATGTCCGATTCATCTTGGGTTCAGAAGTCCGTTAAATTCTGTTATAACTCCCTTGTTCGTCCGTTTCTTCCGACTAGAATTGCGGCCCACAACGGGGTCCCAGTCCGATCAGTTAAAATATTCGATCAAACTATCTCGTTTCCAGATTACGAGCGTGGGCTAATTGATGCCATCCGGACGTACGGTCAACCCGGGGATACTATCGTTCAGGTGGGTGGGGGTCTCGGGGTTTCAGCAGTTGCATCCGCGCGTCGAGTTGAGCCATCTGGGGAGGTCATTGTGTATGAAGGAAGTCGGGAATATGTGCAAAAGGTACATGAAACACTCTCGCTTAACGGTGTTGAAGAGTTAGTTACAGTTACTCAAGCGGTCGTCGGAGAAGCACGTGATCTGTGGGGTGACGCGACGGAGACTAAGACGGTTTCTCCAACTACACTTCCTGACTGCAATATGCTTGTACTTGATTGCGAGGGTGCTGAACAAATGATCCTTGATGTACTAGAAATACGTCCCAAGACGCTCGTTGTTGAGTCTCACGGACTGTTTAACTCTCCCACCGAAGATGTAAAAGAACAAATTCAGGAACTAGGATACGACATCGAAAGTGTGGAGCCCGAACTCCCTGAAGATGACGTTTACGTCGTTGTCGGACGCAAGTGTGAATAACCGATGGGATTACAATAGCACGAAAAGGTACTGGTAGCAAATGACTCGTATCGCGGTCGTCGTTCTCGACACTCTCCGCAAGGACGCGTTCGACGAACAGTTCGACTGGCTCCCGGGAACGCGTTTCGACAGCGCGTGGTCACCGAGTCACTGAACCGTTCCTGTTCACGGCTCTCTCTTCACCGGCGTGTATCCATCCGAGCACGGGTCCATCTCGGATTCGGGACCGCTAGATTACCCGGGAAACACGCTTGCGGAGCGCCTATCTTCTGCGGGATTCACTACGCGCGGCTTCTCCGCTAACCCGTTCATCACGCCCGCGTTCAAGTTCGATAGGGGATTCGACTCTTTCGATGGACCGATCGAGAATCTCCCGCTGTTCGATGACGTATTTAATTGGAATGCGTTCCACGAGGAACACACGGCCGAGGGACCGGTTCGATTTTTGAAAGCGGTCATTGACTGTGCCCGTGCCGACGTCGATACAGTTCGATCACTCCGTGTCGGAGCGAAACTAGCGTTCGACCATCCGAACGAGGCTGCCGACCGCGACAGCGGAATCAAAGCCGCGACGGAATGGCTTCGAAATCAGCGACTCGACTCGGACGAATTCCTTTTCTTCAATTTAATGGAGGCACACGCGCCGTACGATAAAGTTCCGTCTGAGTACGTGTCCGGTACATCTCTGCCCGAGGTCGGATTACAGCACCACTTTGACCAGCCAGAACAGTCAGAACTACGCTCAGCATACGACTCCGCCGTAGCGTACCTCTCTGACGCTTACGAGACGCTTTTCACTGAACTATCCGATGAGATGGATTACATCGTTACTCTCGGAGACCACGGCGAACTTCTCGGAGAACATGGCTATTACGGTCACGAGTACGGACTTTATCCAGAACTCACGCATGTGCCCCTCGTCTTATGGGGGGATGACGGCCTTGAGCGAACTCCGACTAAAATCGTTAGTCTGCTGGATGTCCACGCGACCGTTCTCGATTGGGCGGGAGTCGCTGCAGAGGCGGACGGTCGGGGGACGTCCTTAACCCGGGATACCACCGACTCCGAGTATCTCGTGGAGGGACACGGACTCCCCTCTGCACGGGTGGAGAAACTCACTAATATGGGCCACGGCATAAGTGAGTACGACATGTTGTTCCGCGGTGTCCGGACTATGGATGCCTACGGGTATCAGACCGCCGATGGGTGGCATACTGAGGGGGGCTCGGATTTGGCGGCGCTTCGCGAACTGTTAGAAGACCTCTCGGCCGGCCTCGAATCGCGTGACAGTGTTTCAGGCCGGAGTGAACTTCCTGATGAGGTTCGTAAGCGGTTGGAAGCCAACGGTTACGCCTGACGTACTGATGTCTGTCTGTCACACCGTCTGAGCCTCCTATCGGAAACGAAGCGGTCGGTTTCGATTATGTCGCACTCGTGCATTACTTATACTTCCCCCGGAGAGTACGTCACGAACGTATGAGTTTGAGGGACTGGTTTCACGAATCGCGCCGAGAAATCTCGGAATTCGGGGTGGGGGGTGTTCGGGGTTCGTTTTCGAAGCTTCTCGTTGGCGCGGGGAAGCGAGTGGGGCGAACAGTAAATTACGGCGAATCTCAGATGGAGCGAGACTGGGACGTCCTGATACTGCTTGATGCTTGTCGTCCCGATTATTTACGGCGAGTCTACGACGAGGAGGGGTACTCGTTCGCGGCGGCGTTCGAAACGACGTATTCTCCCGCGTCGGCCAGTATCGAGTGGGTGCAGAAATGTCTGCAACCGCTCTCAGATTCGGAGGCGGACGGCCTGGCTGTGGTATCAGGAAATGGATGGACGTCGACCGAGATAGATTCGAAACGGTTCCACTCCGTGGAAACGCTTCTTGAGTCGCACTGGGACGAAGAGCGTGGAATCCATCCCCCCGAAGTGGTAACGGACCACGCGATTCGGACGTGGCGTGAGGACGAGCCCGAACGGATGCTCGTCTGGTACATGCAGCCCCACACGCCCCATCCCACTATTGACGTCAATTACGAGTTCGAGACGGATATGGGGGACGTGACTGAAGATTGGACTGAGACTGGGTACGCGCGAGTGGGGGCGATATCCGACAGTACGCTCCGACGCGGCTACGAGGAGACATTGAAGGTCGGACTCGCTGAGGTTTCGGCGCTGGTTGAGAACCTCGATGCGGACGACGTGTACCTGTCGGCGGACCACGCTGAGCTCCTCGGAGAATGGGGGCTTTACGAGCATCCGCAATGCTTCCCACTCCCCCGTCTGAAACGGGTTCCGTGGGTCGAACTCACCGCCGAAGATAGACGCACCCGGCCGTCCGAGGACGGGGAGGCGTACCGAAACGATTCCGAACTGGCGGACCGTCTGCGTGCGCTCGGCTACCGGACGTGAACGGTCACTCGAAGCACGACAACGCCCTTATCTAATCAGACTCACAACGAAGATGTAATCGATGATCCGGGTTCTCGCCGCACCGACGGAACTCATCCTGTCGGACGGAAGCTACGCTCGCACGTACCGTCTGCTTCGAGAATCCGGTGCGACCGACGTCGAGATCACCGCCGAGGTGAACGAGTGTCGCGTTCCACGCGAGTCGTTCCCGCCGAACGTCACGGTGGACGCGCTCGACAGACCGAACCGGATGGCGTACTTCGCGTCGTCTTACCCCCGAATCTATCGTCGCCTCCGCTCGGGAGACGTGGACGTCTATCAGCACGCGAACCTCGGGTTTCGGGAGTTCAATCCCGCTGTCTTGTTACCACCCTCGATTGATGTGCCGTTTCTTATTGGACCGGCGGAGGCCGGGCACGCGGTGCCGTCGGCGGAGTTCGAGCGTGTCGTGTCCCGTCAGGTCGAAAGAGACCTGCCGGATTGGCTAACTGGTACCGTCGCTCGCGCCGCAGAACCCCTCGTTCGAAACGGACTGAATCCGGTTCGGGAACGATTGTTCGGCGCGACACTCGAACGTGCGGACCGTGTCATCGCGGTTCACTCGGACGCGAAAGCGAAGTTCGAGCAGTACACGGACGGGAGTAAGATAGAGGTCGTGCCATACGGTGTGGATATGGAGAAATTCCCGTACTCGGCGGGGGAGACCACTGAGTCGTTCGTCACCGTCGGAAATCTCATCGAACGGAAGGGCCACGAGTATCTGCTCATGGCTTTTGACTCTGTACTCGAAAGGTACCCGAGCGCTCATCTCCACATTGTCGGGAGCGGTCCACGACGCGAACGTCTGGAACGGATTGCGTCTGGTCTGGACATAGAGGAGTCCGTTACGTTCCACGGGTTCGTCGACCATGACCTTCTGCTTGAGCTGCTCCACCGGGCTCGCGCGTTCGTTCATCCCTCGATCTCTGAGGGCTTCTCTCACGTTCGGCTTGAGGCGATGTCGACTGGGTGCCCCGTAATCGGGACTGCTGTCGATGGTGCGCACGATCTGACTCGGGATAGCAAAGATGGCATCATCGTTCCGACCGCGAGCCCCGACGCGCTCGCCGACGCAATGAGCGATCTGCTTTCCGATCCGGATCTCACCAGTAAAATGGGATCAAACGCTCGTAGGAAGGTCGAACGCGACCACGACTACGACGACATTTCTCAACAGTATCTCGACATTTACCGCGAGCTAGCTGAGTGACCGATACATCCATACACTCCTCTCTTCATTTCTGGTATGATGAGCCAGTCTGCTCCTAGCATCGCGCTCGTGGTTTTGGACACCCTCCGAAAAGACGCGTTTGACGAGCACTTCGACTGGCTACCCGGGAGGCGGTTTGAGAACGCGTGGGCGCCGAGTCACTGGACGGTGCCGGTTCACGGTTCTCTTTTCACCGGGAAATACGCGAGTGAAATTGGCGTCCACGCGAAGTCTCCGACGTTCGACTATCCCGGTGACTCGCTTGCGGAGGTACTCTCTGAGCACGGATACACGACGCGGGCGTTCAGCTCGAACGTGAACATCGCACCCCCTCAGCGGTTCGACCGAGGATTCGACGAATTCACCGGGAGTTGGCGACTTGACGGACTCGGCGGGGACTATTTCGATTGGGGTCAGTTCGCACGCGAGTCTAGCCGCGACGGCCTGTCGCGGTATATGTCGGCGGTACTCGCCTGCACCCGTTCTGATTCGCGGACACTCGGATCGTTGAAACAAGGCGTCATCACGAAACTACGTGACCTCGATTTGAACGGTGCACTCGTCGACGACGGTGCTCGCCGGGCACGGGGATGGCTCACTGGTATCGACTTCGACGACCCAGAGTTTCTCTTCGTGAACCTAATGGAAGCGCACAGTCCATACCTTCCTCCCCGCGGCTACCGAACTGTCCCTCGGGTCGACGTGGACAGTATCCGCAGTTATCTCGACGCTCCCGATGTTTCCGCCGAGGTCGCGCAAACAGCGTACGACGATAGCGTCCGCTATCTTTCCGACGCGTACCGAGAAATGTACGGAACGCTCGATGCGAACTTCGATTACGTCATCACACTCGCTGACCATGGCGAACTCCTCGGAGAGCATGGCGCGTGGGACCATCTCTACGGACTCCATCCCGAACTGACGCACGTTCCTCTCGTCGTCGATGGCCCTGGATTCGAGGGGGTGGTCGATGCGACTGTGAGTCTCCTTGATGTCCACGCGACGATACTCGACATCGCGGCTATCGACGAACCGAGTCGTGGCCGCTCGTTCTGCGCTACTCTGGACGAGGCGTCTTGGCTCACCGAGTATCACGGCCTCTCCGAGGTAGTTCGGGAATCCCTGACAGCTGACGGGTACGAGATTAACTCTATCGATACGCAACTGCGCGGCATCGTAACTTCCGAAGGCTACGGTTATGAAACTCCCGCGGGATTCACTACAGAAGGAAACGACGATACTGCAGACGCGCTGACCACTCGTCTGGCCGCGCTCGTTGACGACCTCGAAACACGCGATGTCGGAGATGAATCGGTTGATGAGGACTTACTGAGCCATCTCGATGCGCTCGGGTACGCCTAAGGACCGTCATCCTTTTGCTCAGTGTCGCTCGATTTATACCCACATGACACTCCTCGTTTTCGCACTCGATGCGCTTGACGCCGGTCTCGTTGAGGAGTTCGATACGTCCGCGCTCCGACTCAATACACACGGGCAGATGGAAACCGTCGCGCACATGCGCGAACAGCCATATACTCCAGAAGCGTGGGCGACCGCTGCTACCGGCCTCCCTCCGCGAGAACACGGCGTCAGCGGGGGAACGAGTGAGTGGAGCAATCCCGTTGTAGATTTCTTCTCCCGGTTCGCCGGCAGGCTCTCGATGTCGATGCGGTCCGACCTTGGAAACCTCCTTGAACGCACCACAGGCGCGGAGTACACGATTGCCGAGGTTGATGAGCCGACGATGTTCGACGCGGAGGACAGAATCGTCCACAATTGGCCGGGCGTGGCGAACGGCGAGGAACTCAAGCGCGCGTGGGATATCATGTGGCGGAAGGGGCAGACGACTGAGGAATTCGATCGCGACATCCACGGTCTTGCCGCAGAACAGTTCGGGTGGGCGCGAGAGATGCTACACCACGATGTCTCTGTCGTGGGCGTCCACATACACCTTCTCGATGCGACCGGGCACGCGTACACGAACGACCGCGAGCGACTCGAAGCGTCGTACGAACGCGCTGGCGAGTTCGTTGAGGAGATCGTGTCGGAGCTCGGACCAGCGGACGACCTCATCCTGTTGAGCGATCACGGGATGACCGTGAACTTCTACTCGGACGACGGCGATCACGCGAAGGGGGTCGGCTCGCACTCGTGGCGTGCGTACGCCGCGAGTACGGTGGATTCGATTCCTGAAACTATCTTTGACGTCAATAACTGGGTTGAGGAACACGCAACCCAGGTCACGAGAAGCGACGAAGAACTCGAAATAGACGAAGAGCAACTCAGAGACCTCGGCTACATATGAGCGCGGGCGAGGCGAACTTCGGCCTCGAAATTTCGAGGGGCGTCCTCGCGAAGTTCGTTATGGCGGCTATCGGGTTCGCGGGCACAATCGTATTCGCGCGCGTTCTCGGGCCCACTGGCTACGGTGCGTTCTACGTGGTCCTCACGCTCGTTAACGTCCTCGATAATCCTGTGACCGGGTGGGGTGTTGCGTGTAAGAAGCGAATCTCCGAGACCGAATTCTCGACATCGGAAGCGCTCGGGTCCGGACTCCTCGGAGCGATCGTCCTTCCCCTTCTCATGCTCCCCGCCGTCTATCTGTTTCACCGGCAGACTGATTTCTACGACCTCACGGGATTATTCGAGCCGTTCAGCGTTCTCTTCGTGACGATTTGCTTCTTCGCAGTCACAAACCGCATTCTCTCCGCCCGCGCAAATTTCTCGGCGTCCCAGTGGTCGGACACGCTTCGGTCCATCTTCACGACCCCCCTCCAGCTCGTATTCGTTCTCCTTGGATTCGGTGCAGCAGGGATGGTGTACGGCCTCGCCATTGCCACCCTGCTCACGATTCCGTACGTCCTCTACCGCATCGGCGTTCGACCGGTCCGTCCATCGCGTTCGTCCCTCGCGAGTATCGCGTCGTACGCGAAGTACAGCGTTCCGAACGGCTTCATTGGCACTGCCCAATCCCGCGCCGACATCCTCCTGCTCGGCGCGCTCCTCACGGCGGCAGCAGTCGGGGAGTACCAGGTCGGGATGCAACTCACGATGGCCGGGACATTCATTGGCGGTGTAACGTCCGAGGGTCTGATGGCGCGCGTGAGCGAACACTGGAGTCGTAACGACGTCTCAGCGACAGTTACGGACGTGACGAACTCGCTCAGTTACGCGAGTATCCTCGCAATACCGCTCTTCTTCGGCGCGGCCGCGATGCCGAACGACCTCCTCGTAACTGTGTTCGGTCAACAGTACAGCGGCGTCGGAATGGTTCTCGTCGGTCTGGCGTTCTTTCGAGCGTTAAACATGCAAACCGGCCAACTCGGTTCGACAATTGCCGGCTTGGACCGCCCCGACATCAACACCCGAATCGGCGTCGTCGTCCTCGCTCTTAACGTCGGTCTCGGATACTTATTTCTGCTAAAATACGGTATCGTAGGCGTCGTCGCCGCGACAATCGTTTCCGAACTCGTGAAGTACATCGGTTTCGCGTACGTCGTCAAACAGTATCTCCCGGAGATTCAACTTCTCCCCCGGCCAGTTCGCCACCAGCTTTTGTCTGGCGCGTTCATGTTCCTCACTGTCGATGGAGTACACGCACTCACTGGGGTCTCCTGGTGGGGTGAACTGCTCTTCTTGGTCTCTCTTGGAGGTGCTGTTTACGCCTCCGTCCTCATCGTCATCAGCGAACCCTTCCGCATCACGGTTAGGGGCATCATATCCGACGCTCTCGACCGATAATCTCCCGCTCTTTCACAAACCTTAACCCCACCATACCCGACCCACAAGTTAATGAGCGAAGACTCTGACCAGTCGTCCGACGCCCTCCAGCGTGTCGGCGACTGGCTCGACGATTACTATCAGTGGCCGGTTCTCGTGGCCGTTCTCGCGTTCATGTTCTGGGTTCGGACGCGTTCGTGGGAGCGGTTCACCGTCAACGGAACCGTCTACCTCGGTGGGAACGACGCGTGGTATCACCTCCGCCAGGTCCAGTACACTATCTCGCACTGGCCGGCGACGATGCCGTTCGACCCGTGGACGCACTTCCCCTTCGGCACCTCGGTGGGCCAGTTCGGCACGCTGTTCGACCAATTACTCGCGACCGCCGCTCTAATCGTCGGTCTCGGGATGCCGTCGGACCACACGGTTCGAATGGTCCTCCTGTTCGCGCCAGCTGTCATTGGCGCACTCATCTCGATCCCGGCCTACCTTGCAGGTAAACGCCTTGGCGGCCGTATCGCGGGTATCGTGGCCGCAGTCGTCCTCGCGCTCCTTCCGGGAACGTTCCTCGGTCGGTCGCTCGTCGGCTCGGCGGACCACAACGTTGCCGAACCGCTGTTCATGACGGTCACGGTCGTCGCGATGATGGTTGCGCTCGCCTCCGCGCAACGCGAACTCCCCGTCTGGGAGCAGGTCGCCGGCCGAGACTTCGCCAGCCTGCGCAAGCCTCTCGGACTGAGTGTCCTCGCTGGCATCGCAACCGCGCTCTACCTCTACGTCTGGCCACCGGGCGTCCTCCTCGTCGGCATCTTCGGCGTGTTCTTCGTCCTCCAGCTCGTCTCCGACTATTACAACGACACCAGCCCCGACCACGTCGCGTTCGTCGCCGCGACGAGTATGCTCACTACGGGCCTCCTCACGCTGATGCCGCTTGGGGTGGCTGGCTTCGCTGCGCCGCAACCATCGCTCCTCCAGCCAGTCTTCTCCTTCGCCGTCGCCATTGGCGCGGTGTTCCTGGCCTGGCTCGCTCGCGAGTGGGACGCGCGTGACATCGACAAGACCGCGTACCCCGTCACGGTCGGCGTCGTCATCCTCCTTGGCACGGCTATCGTCTCAGTCACGATTCCGAGCCTCTGGGGGATGATTCAGTCCAATCTCCTGCGCTTCGTCGGGTTCAGCTCGGGTGCCGCAACCCGCACCATCAGCGAGGCCGTTCCCTTCCTTAACACGGCCTCCCGTTACGGGATCAGCGACTTCGCGGTCGTGTTCCTCGATTACGGACTCTCGTTCTTCGTCGCCATCTTGGGCGCGCTCTGGCTCCTCTGGAAGCCGACGGTCAAGAAGATGGAACTCCGGCGTCTCG
>Ga0207755_100279_pt1 | contig 27363 bp, 21 predicted proteins | sample A23P2SouthBayCA_FD_187734 | JGI IMG/M metagenome (GOLD analysis project Ga0207755, IMG submission 187734) | Aerobic enrichment media microbial communities from Bioluminiscent Bay, La Parguera, Puerto Rico - A23 P2 (SPAdes) | ecosystem: Environmental > Aquatic > Marine > Unclassified ...
GGCTGACACGGTTCGTCGCCGACGACGCGGGCCCGGATATTAGGCTTGCCGCTCGACGCGATTGCGGCGAACGCGAAGGTTTTCGTTGTCGCCTCCCAGATAGGAGGTATGAGTTCGGGGAGCGCGGGGTCGGCGCCGAGCGCAGACCTCCTGGGGGTCGTCGCGGCGACGGCGCTGTTCGTCGTCGTCTCGCTCGTCGACCCGCTGCGGGCCGGCCCGTACGCGTGGCTAGTCGCGCTCCCGTACGTGCTGTTCGTGCCGGGGTACGCGGTCGTCGCGGCGCTCTATCCCGACGACGAGACGACGCTGCGTCCGACGGACGCGGTCCGGGGCGGGGCGTCTGACCCGGGTCTCGGGACCGTCGGCCGTCTCGCGCTGGGCGTCGGCGCGAGCGTCGGCGCCGTCGCGGCGGTCGGAATCACGCTCGACTTCACCGTCTGGGGGTTCCAGCGGCTCCCGCTGGTGTCGGGTATCGCCGTCTTCGCGCTCGCCGCGACGGGCGTCGCCGCGCTCCGGCGGCGCGCGGCGGCGAGGCCGGCTGGCGTGGGTCGCGCGGCCGTCTCGCTCGCGCTCGGGGACGCGCTCGGACGGGACGCGCTCGGGCGCGCGCTCACCGCGCTCGCGGTGCTCTGCGTGCTCGGCGCCGCGGGCGCCGTCGTGGCGACGAACGCGGATCACGCGGACGCGCGCGCGGCGTCGTTCGTCACCGACGGCAGCGCGAACGCCGCGGACTACCCGCGGAACCTCACGGTGGGCGAGCGGACGAACTACACGCTCCTCGTCGAGAACGGCGCGAACGCGCCCGCGAACGCCACCGTCGTGACGCAGTTGCAGACGGTCGAGACGGACGGCGACGTCGCGGTGCGCGAGCGACGGGAGGTGGCGCGAACGACCGTCGCCGTCCCGGCGGACGGGTCGGCGACGGCGACGATTCCCGTGACGCCGGCGACGACGGGCGAGCGACGACTCGCGTGCCTCGTCTACTTCGGGGGCGCGCCCGCGAACGCGACGGCCGCGAGCGCGGACCGCGAAGTCCACCTCTGGGTGACCGTTCGGGACGCCGGGGGGGCGGGCGCGTGAGCGGCGAGGGAGTCGAGGCGGACGCGGCGGCCCCGATAGTCCGTGAGCGCGACGGCGTGCGCGCGAGCGCCGCGCTCACCGAGTCGGGGCGCGCGGTCCGACTGACGGTGACGGTGACGGGCGACGACACGGTGGTTGCCGTCGTCGCACACGACCCGCCGGCGGGGACGGGACTGGCGAGCGCGGCGGCCGGCTACACCGCCGGGACGGACAGCGTCTCGCTCCCGCCCGGCCACCTCGAACTCACGGCGACGGTCGCGCCCGGAGAGACGGTCGCGGTCACGTATCCGCTCGACGACGCGCCCGGCGACGTCGCGGCGCCGAGGGTGACGGCCGTCGTGCGGTGCCATCCCGATGACGCGCCGCTCGCGCCGGTGCTGCACTGGGTCACGGGCGACGAGGAGTTCGCGATGGTCGCGCGGACGGGCGAGACGCACCCGCTCGCCGGCGACGGCGACGGCGGGGACGCGGTGGCGGACGTGGCGGTGGCGCGGGCGGGTGAGCCCGTGCGAGAGGGCGTCCTGCCCGAGTCGGTTCGCGGCGTGCCGGCGAGCGACCGGCCCGCCATCGGCGTCGTCGCGACGCGCGCGAACGCCGACGCGGCCTACGGATCGATCCTTCGCGCGACCGAGCGCGGGTTCGACGTGTTCGTCGCGTCGGCGGACGACGACGCCGAACTGCGACGGCTCTCGACCCGCCTCGGCGCCACCGTCGTGGACGTGAACGTGGGCGCGGTAGACGACGGCGAGGCGACGCTCCGGCTGGAGCGCGCGCTCTCGCGTGCGGCGCGAACGAACGGCTACCCCGGCATCGTCTTCCAGGCGCCGTCGTGTCCGCGCATCGACTACGTGGCGACGATGGCGGCGTTCGAGGCGAACGGCTTCGAGGTGCGGGCGACACCGGCGCGCGACGTCCACGAGGGCGAGGAGTCGGTGCTGGTCGCGATTCCGGCCTACGAGGCCGAGCGAACCATCGGCGCGGTGGTCCGGGAGACGCTCACGCACTGCGAGGAGGTGCTGGTGGTTGACGACGGGTCGACGGATCGGACCGCGGCCGTCGCGGCGGACGCGGGCGCCGTCGTGGTCCGCCACCCGCGAAACCGGGGGTACGGCGGCGCGCTGAAGACGATATTCCAGGAGGCGGCGCGGCGCGGGCACGACTTCGTCGTCACCATCGACGCGGACGGCCAGCACGACCCGTCGGACATCCCGCGCCTCCTCGCGGGCCACTGGCGGACGGGCGCGGACGTCGTCGTCGGCAGTCGCTACGTCGAGGGGTCGCGGACGGCCGTCCCGCGCTCGCGCGCCATCGGTCTCGCGCTGGTGAACGGGCTGACGAATATCAGCCTCGGCCGGTTCCGACCGGAGGGGTGGCTCCGGGACACGCAGAGCGGCTATCGGCTCTACACGCGCGAGGCCGCGGCGGCGATGGTGGGCGCGAGCGACGTCGGCGACGGGATGTGGGCGAGCACGGACATCATCTACCACCTGACGCGCGAGCGATTCTCGTTCGCGGAGGTGGGGACGACCATCCGCTACGACCTCGAGAACACGAGCAGCGAGGGCGCCATCGGGCACGGGATGGGGCTGTTGCGGAACATCGTCGGGATGCTCGAACACACCCATCCGCTCGTGCTCATCGGCGTCCCGGGGCTGGCGGCGGTGGTCGTGGGAACGGGGCTCGGAATCGTCGCGATAGAGCGCGCGCTGAGCGGCGATCCGACGGTCGGCGGGACGCTCGCGGCGACGCTCGTCATCCTCCTCGGCGTCGTGATGGTCGGCGTCGCGAGCCTCTTCCACGTCATCAACACGCATCCGTTCTTCCGGAACGACCGCTGGGAGTGAGGGCGGACGCCTTTATTTGGGGGTGCGCCGATACGGCGGTATGGGCACGTTCGACGTCGGCGTCGTCGGGGCGGGGTGGATGGCGACCGACTATCACGTACCGACGTTTCGGGATCACCCGGCGACGCGCGTGCGAGCCATCGCCGAGGTGGACGCGGAGCGCCGCGAGGCGGCCGCGTCGCGGTTCGGCGTCGCGGGCTACGCGGACGCGGACGCGATGCTCGCGGGCGAGGACCTGGACGTGGTGAGCATCTGCACGCCCCCGAGCACGCACGAGTCGGTGTTCGTCGCGGCCGCGGAGGCGGGCTGTCACGTCTTCTGCGAGAAACCGCTCGCACCATCCGCCGACGCCGCGCGACGGATGGCGCGCGCCGCGGACGACGCCGGGGTCGTGACGCAGGTCGGCTACCTGCACCGCTACTACGCGAACAGTCGGAAGGCGATGCGACTCGTCGAGGAGGGGCTGTTCGGCCGCCTCGTCGAGGTCCGGACGCTCCACCACTCCACGGCGCCCGAGCAGGGCTGGTACTACGACCCCGAGGTGTCTGGCGGCGGCGTCCTCCGCGACCTCCTGCCGCACACGCTCGACGTCTACTTCGACCTGTTCGGCGAGGCGCGCGTCGAGCGCGCGAGCGCGCGAGCGGTCCGGGACCGGGGCGGCGTCGAGGACGCGGGCGACGTCACGCTCGCCTTCGACGACGGGCCCGCGGCGGACGCGACGGTGGACGTCTCGGTGAGTTGGAGTCAGCCGGAGGCGTTCTGGCGCACGACGGTCGTCGGAACGGACGGCTGGGTGGCGTTCGGCCCGACGGAGATGGAGGGGGAGGTGGCGGGTCGCGGCTTCGCGTTCGAGCACGGCGACCTGCCGCTCGTCGACGTCGGCCTCGCGAGACTGTACGGCGCGAGCGACGACGACCCGCACCGCGAGCGCCTCTGGGACTTCGCGGACCACGTCGACGCGGGCGACCGGGAGACGAGCGCGCCCGTCGAGCGCGGGGTGGCCGTCGCGGAAGCCATCGACGCCTGCTACGAACGGAGCGGGTGGACGTGAGCGTCCTCGTCACCGGCGCGACGGGCTTCGTCGGCCTGAACTGCCTGCACTCGCTCGTCGACGCCGAGCGCGACCCAATCGCGCTCGTCCGCGACGGCTCCCCGACCGAACGGCTCCCCGATGGCGTCGAGACCCGGACCGGGGACGTCCTCGACCCCGCCTCGCTCCCCGACGCGCTGGACGGCGTCGACGCCGTCGTCCACCTCGCCGCCGCCGTCTACCCCCAGCGGGGGATGCGCCGCGTCAACGTCGACGGCACCGAGAACCTCCTCGACGCCGCCGAGGACGCGGGCGTCGAGCGATTCGTCACCGCGAGCACCATCGGCGCGCACCCGGACGTCCCCATCGACCCGGACTCGACCTATCAGACGTCGAAAGCGAGCGCGGACGACCTGCTCTTCGCGAGCGACCTCACCGCCTCGGCCGTCTACCCGACGTACGTTCTCGGGCCGCGCGACTACCGGCTCACCCGCTACGAGCACTTCAAGCCCGTCGCGAGCAACCGCGTGCTCGTCCCGCCGCTCTACACGTACGACCGATACAACGTCGTGCACGTCGCGGACGTCGTCGACACGCTCACGCACGCCCTCGACGCCCCCGACCCGGAGCGACGCTACCTCGTCACCGGCGAGAACATAGGGCACCTCGCGTTCCTGCGGACCGTCGCCGCCGCCCTCGGCGGCGACTGTCGCGTCGTGAACGTCCCCTATCCGCTGCTCAAGTACGTCGGCGCGCCCCTCATCGACCTCCTGCACCGTCGCGGCGTCTCCCCCGTCGGCGCGAGCGGCTTCCTCGAACGCGGCGACTACGGCACCGTTCCCGACGAACTCACCGAGCGCGCGCCGGTCGCGCAGCGCTCGTGGCAGGCCGCCGTCGCGGACACCGCGGACTGGTATCGACGGCTGGGGCTCCTCTAGATGGGCCCGCGCGTCAGCGAACGAGACGCCCCGCGGCCGGTCGGGCGCCCGACGATTCCGCGGCGGCTGAACGTCGCGCGCGCCGGCGCGCTCCTCGTCGGCGTCGAGGTGCTGAACGTGCTCGTCGGGTTCGCCTCGACGGTGTACTTCGCGCGCGCGCTCGGCGCGACCCAGCTCGGCGTGTTCTTCCTCTTCCAGGCGGCCGTCGCGACGCTCGCCACCGTCGCGGACTTCGGCATCCGCGGCGCCGTCGAGAAGCGCATGACGGAGCGCGACGGCGGCGCGATGCTCGGCGCGGGCATCGCGTTGAAGGTCGGCCTCTACGCCGTCGTCGCGCTCGCCGTCTGGGTCGCGCGCGACCCTATCGCCGCGTACGTCGGGATGGACCTCACCGTCCTCCTGCTCGCGACGACGGCGCTCTACGAGTTCGCGACGCTCGCGATGCACGTGATGCGCGCGGAACTCCGCGCGGGCGAGACGGCCGTCCTCTACTTCCTGCGCCTGCTCACGTACGTCACCGTCGGCGTCGCGCTCGTCGAAGCCGGGTTCGGCGTGCGCGGCCTCGTCGTCGGCCTCGCCGCGAGCTACGGCGTCCTCCTCCTCGGCGGCGTCGCCCGCGCGTCGACGCGGCCCGCGCGTCCCCGCCTCGCGGACGTCCGCTCGCTCGTCGCGTACGCGAAGTACAACGGCGTCTGGGCGCTCGGCGGCCACGTCTACGACACGATGGACGTGCTCGTCATCGGCTACTTCCTCTCGCAGGCCGCCGTCGGCGCCTACCAGCTCGCGTGGAGCGTCACCGCGATGACCGCCGTCGTCGCGTCCGTCCTCGCGAACACGCTGTTCGCCCAGCTCAGCGTCTGGAACGTCCACGGGGAGGGAGCGCGCGTCAGCGAGACGCTCCGGGACGCGCTCACGATGGTCGTCGCCGTCGGCGTCCCCTCCTTCTTCGGCGTGCTCGTGCTCGGCCGGGAGATACTCGGCGTCGTCTTCGGCCCCGAGTACGCCATCGCCGCGCTCGCGTTCGCGATTCTGATGGCGGAGAAGCTCGTCGCCGGCCCGAACCAGCTCTTCGACGCCGCGGTGCGCGCGTTCGACCGGCCGGACGTCGGCGCGCTCGCGACGGCGGGGTCGCTCACCGCGAACGTCGCCCTCAACGTCCTGCTCGTCCCGCGCTACGGCCTCGCGGGCGCCGCCGTCGCCACCGGCCTCGCGATGGCGCTCAACACCGCCGTCCTCGCCGGCGCGCTCCGCCGACTCACCGCGATCCGCGTCGCGTGGCGCGAACTCGCGTGGTGTACGCTCGCGGGCGCGCTGATGGCGCTCGTCCTCCTCGGCGTCCGCGCGGCCTACGAGCCAGCGTCGCTCCCCGCGCTCGCCGGGTTCGTCGCGCTCGGCGGCCTCGTCTACGGAGCCGTCGTCGCCGCCTCGCCCGCGCTCCGCGCGAAAGCCGCCGACGCGGTGCACGAAATCGTCTGAGACGCACGCCGCCGTACGCGGCGAACGAGGGTCACTCGCAGATGCACTCGTGGCGGCGACCGCTGAGCGCGGTGACGTGCGCGTGGATCCGGGTGGCGAGGGCGAGCATCGCGGCCGCGCGTTCGCGGGTCGCGGCCCCCGCGCGATAGTACGTCTGCGCGCGGTTGTCCCGCCAGAGGTCTTCCAACCGGTCAGCGACGTCGACGGCGATAAGTCCGACGTCGGCGCTCCGATTGATCGCCGTCGTGTGGGACTGCGGGGGGTTCGCCGGATCCTGATAGCCGTCGCTGATCAGCCAGAAGAGGAGGGACTTCTCGACGGACGTGAACGCGGCCTCGATGGTCAGCGTGTAGTAGCCGTCGGCGAGGAGGTCGGACGCGCCGGAGAGCGACCGGCAGGCCTTGCGGAGTTGGACGAGGCCGGCGTCCGAGACGTCGAGGCCGGACTCGGGGCGCTGGTCTCCGAATCGGAACGCGGATTCCGCGTCGGAGAGTTCCGGTTCCACGTCGTCGGGGGTGATCGGCATCGTTAGTTCGCCCCCGGTTCGTCCGTGTAGACCGCGTTCTCGACGGTGCGGAACGCGTCGCTCCGTTCGAGAACGAGTCCCTCGTCGAGAATCTCCCGCAGGTTCTCGCCGTGGGACGCGGCCGAGTCGGGCGTTTCGACGAGCGCTTCGAACTGATAGCGCTCCCCGTCGAACGTCTCGCGTTCCAGGTCTCGCGCGACGGCGTGCCCGATGCGGCGCGCGTGCGTGGCGTCGCCGTCGAGAACGAGGAGGAGGTCGATATCGCTGCGGCGGTCCGCGGTGCCACGCGCGACGCTTCCGAAGAGCACGACGGCGACGAGGGACGTGACGTCCGCGGCGTCCTCGATTCGCTCGCGGAGTTCGTCGAGGAACGCCCGCACCGGGGCGCGGAACTCGGGTTGTGGAACGGCGAAGACGGGGTCCGGCAGACGGAGGTGGTCCTGTCGGATGCGGATGCGGTTCGGCCGTCCGTCGTCGACGTCGAGGACGCCGAGTCGGTCGAGGAGGTCGACCGACCGGGAGATGGAGGAGACGTCGGCGCCGGTCACGGTCGCCAGTTCTCGCTGGGTGAACGCCTCGAAGGGGTGGTTCACCAGGTGGTGGAGGACGTCCTGCATCGCCTGATAGCGGAACACGCGCTCCTCGGGGAGCGGGACGTCGAACACGACACCGGCCCGTTCTTGCATATTATGCAAGTTATTGCGTGATATGCAAAAGTGTTCCGTCGGTCGCGAGCGACCGCCGCGCGCCCGTTCACGCGGGCCCGTCCGTCCCGTCGGTCGTCTCCGCCGCCGGTTCGGGCGTGATACGATAGACGACGCCCTCCCGTTTCGTCCACCCCTTCTCGCTCACCGCGGCCTTCGAGCCGAGGACGTAGAGTTCGCCCGCGTCGTCGCGGCCGATGCCGAGGACGTTCACGCCGAGGCCGTCCCCGCCGTGGAGTCGGATCTCGCGGACCGGCCACGTCCCGCTCGCGCGCGGCGTCGCGGCGAGCAGGCGACCCGCGGGTTCGCTGAACGAGGACGTGTACGCGCCGAAGACGTACTCGCCGGCGAGGGCGTCGACGGTCGGGCCGTCGTAGACGTAGCCGCCGATGACCGCGAACCCGACCGGCCGGTCGTTCGCGAAGTGCGGGAACTCGACGACTGGGTCGACGAGCGGGCGGCCGCGGTCGGACGTCGAGCGGCACGTCTCGGGCGGGTTCGACGGGTCGTCCGGGTCGTGACAGTGCAGGCCCTCGCGGTACGGCCAGCCGTAGTTCGCGCCCTTCTCCACGACGTCTATCTCCTCGTATAGCTCCTGGCCGACGTCGCCCGCGATGAGGCGGTCGCCCGAGAACGCCATCTTGTACGGGTTCCGGAACCCCCACGCGTACTGTTCGGGGAGGCCCGTCTCGCCGACGAGCGGGTTGTCGTCGGGGATGCCGTAGGGGCGGTCGTCGGTCGTGGTGTCGACGTCGATGCGGAGGATGCTCCCCTTCAGGTTGTCCGTGATGTCCTGGCCGTTCCACGGGTTCAGGCCGTCCCCGAACGCCGCGTAGAGGTAGCCGTCCGGGCCGAAGTCGAGCGCGCCGGCCTGGTGGATGGGGCGCTCCCACGGGAGTTCGAGGAGGATGCGCTCGCTCGCCGGGTCGGCGGTCGTGCGGTCGTCGCTCGCCTGGAACTCGGAGAGGCGCTCGCGGTGGTCGAGCGTCTCGTCGTCGGGCGCGGGCGTGCTGTAGCGCAGGAAGAACCGGCCGTTCGTCTCGAATTCGGGGTGGAGCGCGATGCCGACGAGGCCGCGTTCGTCCTCGGCGATCCAGCTGGGCAGCCCCTCGCCGACGTCGACGACGCGGTCCGTGAGGTCCACGAAGACGTGGAGGGCGGGGTCGAGGGCGTGGACGACGCCGACCTGGTCGATGACGTAGCGCTCGCCCGTCGGCGCCGTCGCCATCGAGTTCGGCATCACGAGCCCGTCTGCGACGACTTCCAGGCCGACGACGGGGCCCTGCTCGAAGTACGGCGCGTCCGTCGGCTCCGCTGTCGTCGTGGTCGGCGGCTCCTCCGTCGTCTCGGGTGGCGTGGACGTTCGGAATCGGTCGCGGCGCGTGGAACAGCCGGCGACGCCCGCGAGGCCGGCGACGCCCGCGGCCCGGAGGAAGCGGCGACGGTCGAACCCGGCGTCGTCGGGGGGTGCGTGCGGGGCGCGGTCGGCGTCGCCCGCGCGGGCGGCGTCGGTGTGGTCGCGCACGATCAGGCCACCGTGGTCGTCGCGGGGGCGCGCGTCTCGGCCGGCGGCCGGCCGCGGCGTCCCGCGCCGGCGGTGAGTACGACGTTCATCTACTGCTCTCTTCGTCACAGGGCGCCGCGGCCACATTAAGTTACCTGGCACCGGCCGGGGACGACCGGCCGGTATCGCCCGCGGGCGATACGACCGACAGCATCAAGTACGCACGTGGTATGTATCTGGGTAGCCGTGGTTTTGTACGAACGAGCGGTCGCTTTTTACACGAATATCGCCGTCAAGGGGCGGCGGGCGTCGGTCCGCCGCGTCGTCGTGCCAGCGCACCGACGCAACAGGACACGTAAGTTCGCGTAGAGGTCGTGGTTCGCGGCGCGAGTGGCGATGCGACCCGAACGCGATCACGTCCGTTCGCCGACGTGACAACCCTCGGCCGAAAAATATAACGGTTCCGCTAGCCATCGTCCAACGGTTCGACACGCTCCGTCATGTCCATCACGACCACGCTCCGAATCGAGAACGACCGCCTCTCCCTGGTCCCGACGCTCAAGCGCCTCGACGGCGTCCAGATGCGCGTCCTCCGACAGGGAACCACCGCACCCGGGAGCGAGGAGTTCCCGTTCGTCATCGAGCACGCCGACCGCGCGGAACTCGAAACCGCGTTCCGGGCGGACGAGACGGTCGCGAGCTACGAAGTCGTGAACTGGAGCGACGACGCGGGCGTCTACTACATCTCGCACACGCCCGAGACGAAGCTCATCAGCCCCATCGTCACCGACGTGAACGGCTTCCTCGTGAACACCGAGACGTGCGACACCGGCTGGCTCGTTCACGCCCTCCTCCCGGACCGGGACGCGCTCGACACCATCTGGACGTACGCGCGCGAGAACGACATCGCCCTCGACATCATCGACATCCACGGCACCGACGAGGCCGCCGACGAACCCTCGTACGGCCTGACCGACGAACAGCGCGCCGCCCTCCGCGTCGCCTACGACGCCGGCTACTTCAACGAACCGCGGGACGTCGCGCTCGACGACGTCGCAGAGAGACTCGACCTCTCGCCGTCCGCGACGAGCGGGCGTCTCCGTCGCGGGATGCGGAACATCCTCGCCGCGACGGTCGCCGAACGCACCAGAGAGCACTGACCGACAGCGCGGCCGAGCGGCGGCGGGGAGACGCGCGCGGAAGAACACGGACGACGAGCGACTGCGAAACGAAGAGGCCACAGAGTGCGACGAGCGCCGTCACCGGGCGGCGCTCGTCACGCGTCACGCGGGCGGCGCGAAGGGGCGCGCCGGTCCGCGGACGCGGGAGTGTGAAGGGGTCACGGACCGCGCGTGCGGGCCGCGAGAGGGACAGGGGGCCCGCGGGCGACGCGTCAGTCGCTCGCGGGCGGACCGCGTGACCGATCAGTCGTCGGATTCGGCCTCCTGACGGGCGTTCAGCTTCGCCTGCTCGCGGGCGCTCGGGTTGACGGACTCCTTGAACGGCACCTCGGCGACCGTCGCGAACACCGGCTCACCGGACTCCTCGGCGTACTCGTCGGGGAGGTGGACCTGGAACTCGATGTCGAGGTCCTCCTCGTAGATTTCGTCGTTGAGCAGCGCGTCGGTCTCCGCCTGCAGTTTCTCCGCCGGGACGAAGCCCATGCCGATGTTCGTCTCCAGGTCGGGGTTCCACCACGGCGACGTCATGTAGCCGCACTTCTCCCCGGTGTCGGGGTCGCTGATGTGGTAGAAGTCGTTGGCGTAGTCGCGGATCGGCTCGCCCGCCATCTTCAGGCCGACGAGCTTGAGCTCGAACGGGTACTCGCCGCTCTCGATCTGCTCCTTCTGCGCTTCGAGCGCCTCCTTCCCGATGTAGTCGGCGTCCTTGTCGTCCGGGACGTGGTAGCCGAGGTTGACCTGGAACGGCGACGTCTCGTGGTCCATGTCCTGGCCCCACGAGAGGATGCCGGCCGCGATGCGGCGGTGGTGGCCGGGCGCGATCTGCATTCCGCCGTGGTCCTTGACGGACGCCATGACGGGGTCCCAGACGTCCTCGGCGTACTTCGTCGCGTCCTTGACGTAGATCTCGAAGCCGGCCTCGCCGGAGAAGCCGGTCTGGCTGATGAGGACGTCGACGCCGTTGATCTCGGCGTCCATCAGGCCGTAGTAGGGGATGTCGCTGACCTCCTCGCCGACGACGTCGATCATGACGTCCTCGGAGAGCGGGCCCTGGATCTGCATCGGCGCGACGTCGATCTCGTCCACCTCGACGTCGAAGTCCTTCCCGACGTTGACGCCCTGAATCCACTGCATGAGCGTCGAGTCGGAGATGGAGAACCAGAACTCGTCCTCCTCGGGGCGCAGGAGGACCGGGTCGTTCAGGATGCCGCCGTCCTCGTTGCAGAGGATGACGTAGCGGCCGTTCATCGGCTCGATTTCGGTCGCGTCACGCGTGATGAGGTAGTTCGTGAGCGCCTCGGCGTCCGGGCCCTTCACGCGGATCTGGCGCTCGACGGCGACGTCCCACAGCGTCACCTTGTTCACGAGCGCGTCGTACTCCACCATCGCGCCGCCGTCTTCCGGTTCGACGAGGCCGCGCGGGTGGTAGACTCGGTTGTATACCGTGGCGCGCCACGCGCCCTCCTCGTTGAACGACTTGTCGAAGAACGGCGACTTGCGAACGCGGGTCGAGACGAGCATCTCGATTCCGGGGTCGCCGGTCTGTCGGAGGTTGCGTGGTAACTCTCTGTCCGACTGATCGATACTCGGGACGTTGTAGTGAGCGTCGTCACCCGACATGCCTCTGAACCGAGTCAACAGATCACAATAAAAGAAGGCGCGAATAGCCGCACCCGTTTATGTGGCGTCAGTCGTAGAGCGGGTGGTCGTCGGTGAGCGCGTCGACGCGCGCGCTGGCGGACGCGACGACGTCGTCGTCGTGCGGCGCGTCCACGACGTCCGCGATGAGGTCCGCGACGTCGCGCATCTCCGGTTCCTCGAAGCCGCGCGTGGTGAGCGCGGGCGTGCCCGCGCGGACGCCCGACGGATCGAACGCGGAGCGCGTCTCCCCCGGCACGGTGTTCGCGTTCAGGACGACGCCCGCGTCTTCGAGCGCCTCCTCCACTTCCTTCCCCGTCGTATCGGGGTGAGAGTCGCGCAGGTCGACGAGCACGAGGTGGTTGTCGGTGCCGCCGGAGACGAGCGAGAGTCCGCGTTCCCGGAGGCGTTCGCCGAGCGCTTTCGCGTTCGCCACCACCTGCGACGCGTACTCGTCGAATTCGGGTTCGAGCGCTTCGCCGAATCCGACCGCTTTCCCCGCGATGTTGTGCATCAACGGCCCCCCCTGCGCGCCCGGGAACACCGCCGAGTCGACGGCGTCGGCGTGCTCGTCGTCGCACATGACGATGCCGCCGCGGCCCGCGCGAATCGTCTTGTGGGTGGAGCCGGTGACGAAGTCGGCGATACCGACCGGCGAGGGGTGTTCGCCGGCGGCGACGAGTCCCGTGATGTGCGCGATGTCGGCGAGGTGGTAGGCGTCGGCGGCGTCGGCGACCGACTGGATGCGCTCCCAGTCGATCGTTCGCGGGTACGCGGAGTAGCCCGAGACGACGACGTCGGGGTCGAAGGTGTCGGCGTGGTCGGCGAGCGCGTCGTAGTCGATGCGGCCGGTCTCGGGGTCTATCTCGTAGTGTTCGACGTCGTATATCTGGCCGGCGAAGTTCGCGGGGTGGCCGTGCGAGAGGTGTCCGCCGTGCGTCAGGTCCAGCGAGAGAATCTTGTCGCCTGGGTCGAGCACGGCGAGGTAGACGGCCATGTTCGCCTGCGACCCGGAGTGGGGTTGGACGTTGACGTGCTCTGCGCCCCACAGCTCCTTCGCCCGCTCGATGGCGAGCGTCTCGACGTCGTTCGCGTACTCGCAGCCGCCGTAGTAGCGACCGCCGGGGTAGCCCTCCGCGTAGTTGTTCGTGAGTTCGGAGCTCTGTGCGGCCATCACGGCCTCGCTGACGTGGTTCTCGCTCGCGATCATCGCGAGCGTGTCGTTCTGTCGCTCCCGTTCGCCCCGGAGCGCGGCCGCGGCCGCGGGGTCGGTCTCGTCGACGTGGTCGTACATCGTCGTATCGGGGCGAGGCCGCGACCAAGGGTCTTTGGTCGCCCCCGCGGGCCCGCCCGAGAGGACACGAACAGTAAGAGTTCCGAGAGGTCTGGTTGTCAGGCGTCGAGTTTCGCGCGGCGCCACTCGGCCACGTCCGCGGTCTGGTTGAACGTGTAGACGTGGATGCCCGCGATACCGTCGGCGTCGGCGTGGGGTGCGAGGCCGTCGACGAGTTCGTCGGGCGTGTAGCGGCCGCGCGAGCCGAGTAGTTGGCGCACGAATCCGAGCACGCCGGTCGTCTTCCGGAGGAACTTCATCGAGTCGCCGACGCCGACCTTGCGGGAGATGGAGAGGAGGCGCTCGTACTTCATCACGCCGGGGATACCGACCTGCACGGGGAGGTCGATGCCGCGCGCGCGGACGTCCGCGATCCACTCGCGGACGGCGTCCGGGTCGTAGCAGAGCTGTGTCGTCAGGTACGTCGCGTACGGCGCCTTCTTCTCCAGGGACTCCCAGAGCGTCTTCTCGGAGAGGAACGCGTGCCCCTCGGGGTAGCCGGTGATGCCGACCTCCTCGAACGAGTAGTCGGTGTCGTCGAGGGCGACGAGGAGGTCGTGCGCGGAGTCGAACTCGCCGGCCGGCTCTTCGAGGTCGCCGCCGGGGACGAAGATGTCGGTGATCCCGGCGTCGGTGAGTCGTTCCGCGATGTCGGCGAGGTGCTCGCGGTCCTCGACGTAGCGCGCGGCGACGTGCGGCACGACGTCGTAGCCCGCCGCGGCCGCGTCCTCGGCGCGTTCGACGGTGCGCTCGATGCCGAGTTGGGGCGACGTCGTGACGGTTATCGTCGCCCCGTCGGGGAGGTGGGTTAGCTCGTCGTCGAAGCTCTCGAACGGCATCAGTTCGTAGCGCGCGTCCGCGAGGAGGTCGTCGACGCCCCTCGATTCGGAGACGGCGGCCGTCTGTAGCATGGGTCACGGGGAGGTGCGCGCCCATCCCATTTCTATCCGCGGACGGCCATGCGCGTCCGTTTAAGACGCGGGGCGCGCCCGCGGCCGGCTACGCCACCGGGTCGGCGACGCCGACGAGTCGCTCGCCGGCGACGACGACCGCCTCTCGCGTCAACGAGTAGACGACGCCGTCCGCGGCCGCGGTGGCGGTCTCTCGCTCGGTGAACGTCGACGGGCAGTAGACGGTCCCGAGTTCGTCGCCGGCCTCGACGCGGTCACCGACGGAGAGGCCGGGGCGCGCCTCGAAGAGGCCGGACTCGCCGGCTATCGCGTCCGTCGCGCGGTCGTGGAGGACCGACTGGTCGGGCGCGTCGTCGGGGCTCCCGGGGAGGACGTCGAGCGCCCGGAGGACGTTCGCGAGGCCGTCTGCGCCGCGCCGAACGGCCCCGTGCGCCAGTTCGCGGCTGTTCGAGAGTTCGACCGTGATGGCGGGAACGTCCTCGCGTGCGAGCGCGACGCGCAACCGACCGCTGAACGCGTCGTCCGCCGGGACGTCGTCGCCGTCGACGAGGACGTGGCCGGTGCCGAAGGCGGACGCGAGGCGTTCCGCGTCCGCGTCGCCCTCGACGAAGCGGGCGTGTTCGAGCATGTCCGCGCTCCCCGTGTGGAGGTCGACGACGGCGTCCGCCTCGCACACGACGTCCCAGAGGCTCGCGGCGAGACGCTCCTGGAACGTCCCGTCGGCGTCGCCCGGCCAGACGCGGTTGAGGTTCCCGTTGAGTGCGTCGAGGGCGTGCGGGGTCATGTACGAGCGGTGGTCGAACGCGAGCGGGTTGGCGACGGGGACGACGACGACCGTTCCGGCGACGTCGGCGTCGAGGAGGCGCTCGTGGAGGCGTCGGAGCGCCGCGGGCCCGTTGACCTCGATGCCGTGCTGGAGGGCCTGCACGTGGACGGTCGGTCCGGCCCCGCCGACGTAGCGGTGGACGGGCACGGTGACCGGCGTCCCCGACGGGAGCGTCCCGAGGGGCAGTTCCTCGTGCTCGTGTGCGACGGGCGCGTGGTCCATACACTACCTGTTGGCTCGGCGAGTGAAAGCCCCTTCGCGGCGCGGGCGCGTTCGAGCGCATCGCGAACCTATAGCTATCAACTTCCCTACGTTTCTGGTCTCGGTGGGCCGGCGATAGCTATATCGGGCCCCGCGGGCACGTGCCGATTATCATGGAGACGACACAGAATCCGCCCGATCAGGCGGGCACCGTCGTCGTCGGGGCGGGCATCGTCGGCTGTAACGTCGCGTACCAACTCACCGAGTTGGGCCGCGACGACGTCGTAGTCGTGGACCAGGGGCCGATGCCGACGACCGGCGGGTCCTCCACGCACGCGCCCGGCATCATGTTCCAGACGGCCGAGGAGAAGACGCTCACGAAGTTCGCGGACTACAGCCGACGGCTCTACTCCGACCTCGAAGGAGCCGACGGCACCCCGGCCTACACTGAAGTCGGCGGCATCGAGGTGGCGCGCACCGAGGAGCGCATGGACTTCCTCGAACGCCGCGTCGAGAACGCGAAAGCCTGGGGCATCGACGACCCGCAGATACTCTCCCCCGAGGAAGTCGCGGAGGAACTCCCGCTCGTAAACGAAGAGGAGATTCTCGGCGGCTACTACTCCCCGACGGACGGCCAGGTGTCGGGCGTCGTCGCGTGCGACGCGCTCGCCCGGGAGGCGATGGCGAACGGCGCGGAGTTCGTCCCGCACACCCGCACCGAGGACGTCACCGTCGAGGACGGCGAGATAACCGGCGTCGTCACCGAGAACGGCGACATCGAGTGCGACGAAGTGGTTGTGGCGACGAACATCTGGGCGCGCCAGCTCGGCGAGACGCTCGGCGTCCACCTCCCCGTCACGCCCGTCGAACACCAGTACACGATGACGGAGTCGCTCTCAGAGCTCGCGGACGGCGCGGTGGACGTCACCGACCACCCGCTCTTCGAGAACTACGAGAACGTCTCCGGCGACAAGGCCAAGCGCCTGCTCGCGGACCCCGACCGGCCCATCCTCCGCGACCAGGACAACGCGATGTACTACCGCACGCACGGGGACGCGTACGGCATCGGCTCGTACAACCACGAGCCCATCGTCCCGGACCCGATGGAGCTCGGCGGGAACGACCCGGACGGCGAGCAGGGCTCGGTGCACTCGTTCACCGAGTACCACATGGAGAACGCCACCCACCCCGACCGGCCGGACAAGGCGCCCCGGCGGGCGAGCGACGAGCTCATCCCGGCGACGGAGGGCAAGGAGCTCGAATACAAGTACAACGGGATGTTCGCGGAGTCCCCGAACGGCCTGCCCGTCATGGGGCCCGTCGAGGGCTACGACGGCCTCTGGACGGCGGCGGCCATCTGGGTGACGCACGCGGGCGGCGCGGGGAAGGCGCTCGCGGAGTGGATGGAGAACGGCGTCCCGCGCCTCGACGGCGGGGAGCGCATCGACCTCTCGCACAGCGACGTGAACCGCTTCGACGAACACGAGGGCTCGTGGGACTTCGCGCGCTACCTCGGCGGCGAGGAGTACCGCATCGTCTACAACATCATGCACCCGAAGTGGGTGTGGACGGAACAACAGCGCGACATCCGCCGGACGCCGATGTACCACAGCCACCGGGAGCTCGACGCCGAACTCTGGGCGGAAGCCGGGTGGGAGGAGCCGCAGTGGTTCGACTCGAACGCGGACCTGCTCGCGGAGTACGGCGACGAGATCCCCGAGCGCGAGGGCTGGGAGGCGAAGTACTACTCGCCCATCGAGGGCGCGGAAGCCCTGAACGTCCGCCGGAAGGTCGGCCTCCACGACATGACGTCGTTCAACAAGATGGAGGTGGTGGGCGCGGACGCCGGCGAGTTCGTCCAGCACCTCTGCACGAACGACATGGACCTCGACGTCGGGGACGTCCGCTACACGCTGATGTGTAACGAGGCGGGCGGCGTGCGCGCCGACATCACGGTGACGCGCACGGACGACGAGCGCTACCTCCTGCTGACGACGGGGCGCGAAGTCGGGAACGAGCACGTCGCGTGGGTGCGCGAGCGCGCGCCCGAGAACGTGGTGGTGAACGACGTGACGTCGAGTCTCGCGGCGATGGTCTGCACGGGCCCGAACGCCCGGAAGGTGCTCTCCGAAGTCGCTGACGTGGACCTCTCTGACGACGCGTTCCCGTTCTTCACGAGCCAGCAGTTCTTCGTGAAGAACGTCCCCGTGACCGCGCTCCGCGTGTCGTACGCGGGCGAACTCGGCTGGGAGCTCTACGCGCCGAGCGAGTACGGCGAGCGCCTCTGGGAGATCCTGCTGGACGCGGGCGAGGAGTACGGGATTCGGCCGTACGGGAACGGGGCGCTGGACGCGCTGCGCATCGAGAAGGGGTTCCGGCTCTGGGGCGAGGACCTGCACACCGAGCACGACCCGTACGAGGCGGGTCTCGGGTGGGCGGTGGACCTCGACACCGACTTCGTCGGGAAGGAGGCCGTCGCCGAAGCGGCCGCGCGCGACGATTCGGAGCGCGAGCACCTCGTCGCGTGCCTGACGCTGGACGACCCGGAGGCGATGGTGATGGCGGATCGGCCGGTGCTCGACCCGGAGACGGGCGAGTCGCTCGGCTACGTCCACAGCGCCGAGTACGGCTACTCGGTGGGCGCGTGCGTCGCCTACACCTACCTCCCGCCGGAGTACGCGGAGCCCGGGACGGACGTGCAGGTGCGCTACGAGGGCGAACTCGTGGACGCGACGGTGCGCGAGGAACCGCTCCTCTAGGCCGCCGACCAGAGATCTAATTTTTCTTACCGTTTGTGGTTTCGCGGCGAGCGCGCACGGCCGCGCGGACCGCCCGGCGATATCGACTCATCGGGCGAGTTAGGGCGTCTCTAACCCGTTCCTCGGCGTTTCTCTCGTCCCATCCACCGTTGCACTTATCAGACGCTCCCGTGCACACCACCACGAGACACATGAGCACGGAGCCACCCTCGCGAGCCGAGACCGTCGTGGTCGGCGCCGGCGCGGTCGGCTGTAGCGTCGCCTACCACCTCGCCGAACTCGGCGCGGAGGACATCGTCGTTGTCGACCAGGGCCCGCTCCCGGTCACCGGCGGATCGTCCGTCCACGCGCCCGGCATAATGTTCCAGACGTCGCCGTCGAAGACGCAGACGAAGGCGGCGCACTACACGAGCAGACTCCTGAAGGACGCCGGCGTCTACGACGAGGTCGGCGGCATCGAGGTCGCGCGCTCCGAGGAGCGCATGGACTTCCTCCGGCGGCGCGTCGAGTGGGCGACCTCCTACGGCCTGCCCGAACCGCAGTTGCTCTCCCCGGAGGAGGTCGCGGAGCACCTGCCGCTCGTCGACGAGGACGAGATCCTCGGCGGCTACTACTCGCCGACCGACGGGCGCGTCGACGGCATCGGCGCGCTCCAGTGGTACATGGAGGAGACGCCCGCGACGTTCGTCGGGGATACGGAGGTCACGGACCTCGACGTCGAGGGCGGCGAGATAACCGCCGTGGAGACCGACAAGGGTCGCATCGACTGCGAGCGCGCGGTCATCGCGACGAACAACTGGGGCTACCAGACCGGTCAGATGGCGGGCCTCGACCTCCCCATCGCGCCCGTCGAACACCAGTACGTCGTCACCGAACCGCTCGACGAACTCGCCGACGAGGACAGCGACGTCGGCGAGAACACGACCGGCCTCGACGTCCCCGGTCAGCGCGACATCGCCGAGCAGATGAGCGAGGGCCCGAACCGGCCGGTCGGCCGCGACCAGGACCACTCGCTCTACTTCCGCACGCACGGCGACGCCGTCGGGATGGGCTCGTACAACCACGAGACGCTCTCCGTCGACCCGGACGCGATGGGGAAGAACACCGAGGAGCACCAGGCCTCCGTCCGCGGGTTCTCCGAGAAACACTGGGAGCGCGCGACTCACCCCGACCGGGACAAGTCGGCGAAGCAGGCGTTCGACGAACTCCTGCCCGCGACGCAGGACGTCGACTACGAGGCGACGGAGAACGGCATCTTCGTCTTCACACCGGACGGGATGCCCGCCGTCGGCGAGACGGCGCAGGTGGACGGCCTCTGGACCGCGCTCGCCATCTGGTGGACGCACTCCGGCGGCTACGGGCGCATCCTCGCGGAGTGGATGGAGAACGGCGTCCCGCGCCTCCCGTCGGGCCCGGTACCCGTCGGCGGCATCCACGTCCGCCGCTTCGAACCGCACGCCGGCGAGAAGGACTTCTTCGTGGACCGGGGCGCGACGCGCTACCGGCAGGTGTACAGCGTCGTCGAACCGCGCTGGCAGCCGGACGACCACCGCGGCCTCCGCACCAGCCCGTTCCACGAGCGCCAGCGCGAACTCGGCGCGGAGTTCTACCAGGGCGGCGGCTGGGAGTCCCCGCAGTACTACGAGTCGAACGCGGACCTCGCGGAGCGCTACGCCGACGACATCCCCGAACAGGAGGGCTGGCGCGGCATCAACCGCTCGCCCATCGAGGGCGCGGAACACCTGCACACGCGCGAGCACGTCTCGATGTTCGACATGACGTCGTTCAGCGCCGTGGACGTCTCCGGCGCCGGCGCGGGCGAGTTCCTGCAGCGCGTCTGCACGAACGACGTGGACATGGACGTCGGTGACGTGACCTACTCGCTGCTCTGCAACGAGGGCGGCGGCATCCTCGCGGACGTCACCGTCGCGCGCCTCGGCGACGAGGAGTACGTCGTCACGACCGGCGGCGGGAACTCCCCCGGCATCCACGGGTCGTGGCTCGAGGAGCACGCGCCGGAGACCGTCTCGGTGAACGTGGACGAGGGCGGGCGGTCGACTATCGGCCTCTGGGGGCCGAAGTCCCGCATGCTCCTCCAGCGCGTCACGGACGCGGACGTCTCGAACAGCGGCTTCCCGTACTTCAGCGCGAAGCGCATGTACGTCGGGGAGGTCCCGGTGATGGCGATGCGCGTCTCCTACGTCGGCGAACTCGGCTGGGAGCTCTGGACGCCGACCGAGTACGGCCGTCGGCTCTGGGAGGTCCTGGAGGACGCCGGCGAGGACCTCGACGTGCGGCCGATGGGCGGCGGCGCGCTCGAATCGATGCGCTTAGAGAAGGGGTTCCGGCTCTGGGGAACGGACATCGACACGGACTCCAACCCCTTCGAGGCCGGCCTCGGGTTCGCCGTCGACATGGACACCGACTTCGTCGGGAAGGAGGCGCTCGAACGGGCTCGCGAGGACGGCATCGACAGCCACATCGTCCCGGTGACGCTCGACGACTCGACGGACGTCGCGCTGAGCGGCCGTCCCGTCCTTGACGCCGAGGGCGAGGAGACGCTCGGCTACGTGCAGGCGGGCGACTACGGCTACTCCATCGGCGAGTCGGTCGCGTACACGTACGTCCCGAGCGAGTACGCCGACCCCGGCACGGACGTCCGCGTCGCGTGCGAGGGCGAGACGTACGACGCGACCGTTCGCGAGGAACCGCTCTTCGACCCGGGACGGGAGAAACTCATCCGATGAGGGCGAGATAGATGAGCGACTCTGACGACCTCCCGGTGTCGTACGGCGACATCGAGCAGGCGCGCGAGCGCCTGGACGACGAGACTGTCGTCAAGCAGACGCCCGTCGAGCGCAGCACGTCCCTGGGCGAGTTCGTGGACGCGGACGTCTACCTGAAGATGGAGCACCTCCAGTGGACGGGGTCGTTCAAGACCCGCGGCGCGTACAACAAGATCAGCCAGGACGTCGCGGCGGGCGCGGAGAAGTTCATCGCGGCGAGCGCCGGCAATCACGCGCAGGGCGTCGCGCTCGCGGCGACGAAGTGCGGGGCGGACTCCACCATCTGCATGCCGACGAACGCCCCGCAGGCGAAGATAGACGCGACCCGCGGCTACGGCGCGACGGTCGAACTGGTCGGGGACGACTTCCAGGACACGATGGCGCACGCGCAGTCGCTCGCCGCGGACGACGAGGACGCGTCGTTCGTCCACGCGTACGACGACACGGACATCATCGCCGGGCAGGGGACGCTCGGCATCGAGATGTACCACGACCACCCGAACCTGGACACGGTCGTCGTCCCCATCGGCGGCGGCGGCCTCATCAGCGGCGTGTCGACGGCGCTGAAGCATCTCTCGCCGGACGTGCGCGTCGTGGGCGTGCAGGCGACGGGCGCGGAGACGGTGCACGAGAGCCTCGATAAGGGCGCGCCGGTGACGCTCGACGAGGTGGACACCATCGCGGACGGCATCGCGACGGGTGGCATCTCGGAGGCGACGCTGTCGATCATCCGGGAGAACGTCGACGAGGTGGTGACCGTCTCTGACGCGGAGATATCGCAGGCGCTCTTGCTCCTCCTGGAGCGTGCGAAGCAGGTGGTGGAGGGCGCGGGGGCGGCGTCCGTCGCGGCGATACTGAGCGACGACCTGGACGTCTCCGGGGAGACGGTGATGCCGCTGCTCTGCGGGGGGAATCTCGACATGACGATGCTGCGGACGCTCCTCATTCACGCGCTCACGGAGCGCCGACAGATCCTCCGCCTCCGGGTGCGTATCGACGACCGGCCGGGGAAGATGTCGGAGCTGTCGGGTATCATCGCGGACTACGGGGCGAACATCCACGACGTCCGCCACGACCGGTCCGTGGAGGACCTGGACGTCGGGGAGGCGTACCTCGTGTTCACGGTGGAGGCGAGCGGCGAGCAGCACACCGCGTCCATCCTCGACGGCATCGAGGGCGCGGGCTACGAGGTCGAACTCGCGACGCACACCTGACGCGACCCCCTTTTACGCCCTCGAACGGTTCGTGACTTTGGAGTGTTTTCCCTCTCGTATCTGACATAGACGCCCCGTCAGCCGATTCTTCATAAACGTCCGTGATATGAGTGCCCAACACTTATGCGTGAAGATAGCAATTAACTTTCCGCACCACGAGGTGTGCTAAAGGATGTCACAAAAGGAATCCGAGTCGTGGACGCGGCGGAGACGTGTAGGGAGACGGGCATCGGCGGCCGAACGCGGACGCGCCCGGCGGGCGGCGGCGCGCGAGCGGCCAGTACGGATACAGGGGGTGTCGTATGGCGGGTAGCGACGGCGGAGACGGCGAGACGCACGGACTCCAGGTGGACCTCTTCCACCCCGAGACGGACCGCGAGCCGGGAGACGGCAACATCGAGCGGTGGGGATTCGACGTTCACCCCGTCGTCTTCCCCGTCTCGCTCGTCATCATCGCGCTCTTCGTCGCCGCCACGCTCATCCTCGGCCCGGAAGCCGCGAGCATCTACTCCGGCGTCCGCGGGTTCTTCGAGGACAACTTCGGGTGGTTCTACCTCCTCTCGGTGAACGTCTTCATCGTCGTCCTCCTCTTCTTCGCCATCAGCAAGTACGGGAAGATCCGGATCGGCGGCGTCGAAGCCGAGACGGAGTTCAGCCGATTCTCGTGGATGTCCATGCTGTTCAGCGCCGGCATGGGTATCGGGCTGATGTTCTACAGCGTCTCCGAACCGCTCTACTACGTCTCGAACGTCCCCGGCTTCTACAACGCCGAAGCCGGCACCGGCGCGGCGGGCATCGCCGCGATGACGCAGACGTTCTTCCACTGGGGATTCCACCCGTGGGCGATATACGGCCTCGTCGGCCTCGGCCTCGCGTTCTTCTCGTTCAACCGCGGCCTCCCGCTGACGTTCCGCTCGATATTCTGGCCGCTCCTCGGCGAACGCATCTACGGCTGGCCCGGCCACGTCATCGACCTCGTGTCGGTGTTCGCGACGCTGTTCGGCCTCGCGACGTCGCTCGGCCTCGGCGTCGCCCAGATCAACACCGGCCTCTCCTACATCCTCGGGGACAGCATGCTCGGCATCGCGAGCATACCGACCGGGACGGTCCCACAGATCGTCCTGATCATCGCGATCACGCTCATCGCCACCACGTCCGTCGCGGCCGGCCTCGACGCCGGCGTCAGGCGACTGAGCAACATCAACGTCTACCTGATGTTCACGCTGCTCGGCTTCCTGCTCATCGTCGGCCCGACCATCTTCATCTTCAGCACGTGGGTGCAGGGCCTCGGCGCGTACTTCGGGAACCTCCTCACGCTCTCCTTCTTCACGGGAGCGCTCGGCGACGGCGCGACGACCGTTCACGCCTGGACGGTGTTCTACTGGGCGTGGTGGATCGCGTGGTCGCCGTTCGTCGGCATGTTCGTCGCGCGCATTTCGAAGGGGCGGACGATCCGGGAGTTCGTCCTCGGCGTGCTCGTCCTCCCGTCGCTGTTCTCCACCATCTGGCTCGCGGCCTTCGGCGGCAGCGGCCTGTTCAACACTCTGATGGGGAACGGCACCGTGCTCGCGACGTACAACGACGTCGGGCAGACCGTCGCGATGTTCGCGATGCTCAACCAGTTCCCGATCGGCGCTATCTCGGGCCTGCTGGCGACGCTGCTCGTCGTCACCTTCTTCGTGACGTCCTCCGACTCCGGATCGCTCGTCGTCGACCACCTCACCTCCGGCGGGAAGCACGACGTCCCGCGCGCCCAGCGCATCTTCTGGGCGATGACCGAGGGCGGCGTGGCCGCGCTCCTGCTCTACGGCGGCGGCAGCGCGAGCCTCAACGCCCTCCAGACCGCGGCAATCGCGACCGGCTTCCCGTTCGCTATCGTCCTGCTCATCATGTGCTACACCGTCTACCTCGGACTGCGGAACGAGTACAAGGTCCTCGCGTCCGAGGAGTTCAAGGAGCGCATCGACGACATAACCGACGACGACTTCGACATCAACACCACGGGTACGGAGGTGGTGACCGACATCCGCGAACGGAGCGCCGGTGGCGATGACTGACGCGGACGCAGCGGAACCGAGAGCCGAACGCGCCGCCCCGCGTCGTTCGCGTGCGGCGGCGAACACGACCCGTACTCCCCCCGTTTCGAGATGATGCGCACCGCGTTCCGTACCGGCGCTGCCGCTGTCGTGCTCGTGCTCTTCGGGGTCGCACTCGTGTTGATGTCCCGCGGCGAACTGATGCTGGCGGGGCTCAGCTTCCTCGGCGCGGCCGTCCTCATCTACTTGCGCGAATCGCGGCTCTGAAACGCCGCGGCGCGCGTCACCGCGCGTCGGCGTCCATCCGCTTCGAGACGACCGGAATCGTCGTCGACCGAACGACCTTGTCCGTCGTACCGCCGAGGACGTTCCCGAGTTTCCCGCGATAAGCCGACCCCATCACGATGACGTCCATCTCCTCCTCCTCGGCGTAGTCGATGACCTTGTCGCTGACCGAGCCGCTTCGCATCTTCGTGACGCAGTCGACGCCGTGCTCGGCGGCTATCGCCTCCACCTCGGCGAGCGTCTCCGCCCCGTGCTCGCGGTACTCCTCGCGCAGTTTCTCCTCGTCGTCGCGGATGGAGAGCGTGCGCGGCACGCCCGGCAGGTCGACGACGTAGAGCGCGTGGACGGTCGAATCGAGCTCTGCGGCGAGCTCGATACCGTGTCGCGCCCCCATCTCCCCCTCGCTACTCCCGTCGTACGGAATGAGCATCTCGTCGTACATGGTCGACGTCGTTGACAATTCACCCATTACCCGTAAAACCGTTTTCCCCGAATCAAGCGGAGAGTGGCGTTTCGAGCCATCTCCGAGCGATCCGGGACTGGCGGCGGGCGGGGGGACGGATCGGACGAGGGCGGGCGGGGGAAACGACTTTTCGAGCGCGCCCGATAGTGCGACCGTGAGACGAACACGACGGCGGCCGCGCGCGACTCGCGCGAGCGCGCCCCGAAACGCGCGGGGGGGACGGCGGTGACGGTGGCGGAGCGCGCCATCGGGGCGTTCCTCGACGACGTCGCGTCCCCCGCCGTCGCGCCGAGCGCGGGCGCGACGGCGGCGGTCACGGGCGCGATGGCGGCGGCGCTCTGCGAGATGGTCTGCGTTCACACCGCGGACGCCTCGCCGGCGCTGGTCGCCGCGCGAGAGGACCTGGCGGCGCGGCGGGCGCGCCTGCTCTCGCTCGCGGACGCGGACGCGGCGGCGGTGGACGCCGTCGCCGGGGTGGCGACGCCGGACGAGGCGGCGCTGGTGCGCCTGACGATGGTGCCGCTCCGCGTCGCGGAGTCGTCGCGCGACGTCGCGGAGGACGCGGTGGTGGTCGCCGAGGAGGGGACGACGAGCGCCCGCACCGACGCCGTCGTGGGCGCGTCGCTCGCGCGGGCGGCGGTGGCCGCGGGCGCGTCGATGGTGCGGGCGAACCTCGACGCGGCGGACGGCGCCGTCGACGAGGCGTGGGCGCGCGCGGTGCGCAAACGACTCGCGGCGGCGGAGCGCGAGGCCGACGCGGCGCTCGGCCGACTCGACGGGGCGTGACGGGGCGTCTCGCTCAACTCATCCGTTATCGTACATAACGTTTTTCCGGAACGTTATTCGACCTGCGTGAGAATATGTCCCACGATATGGCGTCACAGGACGAGCCGATGCCGTCGGATTACGAGATCGCCCAGGCGGCGGACATGAGCCCGATTCGAGAGGTCGTGGCGTCGTGGGGCCTCGGACCCGACGACCTCCGGCAGTACGGCGAGTACACGGCGAAAGTCGACCGGGACGCCCTCGCGCGCCTCCGAGAGGAGGCGTCGACGCGGGCGAACAACCTCGTTCTCGTGACCGGGATGACCCCCACGCCGAAGGGCGAGGGAAAGACCGTCACCACGGTCGGACTCGGGCAGACGCTCAACCGCATCGGCGAGGAGGCGATGACGGCCGTCCGTGAACCCTCGCTCGGTCCGGTGTTCGGCGTGAAGGGTGGCGCGGCCGGCGGCGGCCACGCCCAGGTCCTCCCGATGGAGGACATCAACCTCCACTTCACGGGCGACCTGCACGCGCTGACCGCCGCGCACAACCTCGTCGCGGCGATGCTCGACGCCCGCCTCTCGCAGGGCAACGACCTGGACATCGACGTGAACGACGTCGCGTGGCCGCGCGCCCTCGACACGAACGACCGCGCCCTCCGCGACACCGTCGTCGGCCTCGGCGGCGAGTCCGGCGGCACGCCCCGCGAGAACGAGTTCATCCTCACCGCCGCCTCCGAGTTGATGGCCGTCCTCTGCCTGGCCGAGGACCTCGCCGACCTGAAAGAGCGGGTCGCGCGCATCATCGTCGCCTACGACGGAGATGGCGACCCGGTCACCGTCGACGACATCGAGGCGACGGGCGCCGCGACGATGCTGCTCCGGGACGCGATTCAGCCGAACGTCGTCCAGACCATCGAGGGGACGCCCGCGTTCGTCCACGGCGGCCCGTTCGCCAACATCGCCCACGGCACGAACTCGCTCGTCGCGGACAAGGCGGCGTTCGGGATGGCGGACTACCTCGTCACCGAGGCCGGGTTCGGCTCCGACCTCGGCGCGGAGAAGTTCATGGACGTCGTCTGCCGGATTGGGGAGATGACGCCGAACGCCGTCGTCCTCGTCGCGTCCGTCCGCGCGCTCAAATATCACGGCCTCGACCAGTGGCCGGTGGACTACGACGAGATAGCGGCTGCCGGCGTCGACGCCGTCGAGGGCGGCTTCGAGAACCTCGATACGCACGTCGCGAACCTCCAGTCGTTCGGCGTCCCGGTCGTCGTCGCGCTCAACCGATTCCCCGACGACGACGACGCGGAGGTGTCTGCGGTGCTCGACCACTGCCGCGACGACCTGGGCGTCCGCGCCGCCGAGTCCGCCGTGTTCGAGCACGGGAGCGACGGCGGTATCGACCTCGCCGAACGCGTCGTCGACGCCGTCGAGGGACACGACGAGGACGAGTTCGAGTTCCTCTACGACCTCGACGCGCCGCTCGACGAGAAACTGGAGACCATCGCGACCGACATCTACGGCGCGGACGGCGTGACGTTCACCGGGAGCGCGCCCGACGACCTGGAGCGGATGGCGGAACTCGGCTTCGACGACGTCCCGGTCGTCGTCTCGAAGACGTTCCACTCGTTCAGCGACGACCCGAGCCTGAAGGGCGCGCCGACCGGCTGGGAGCTCGAGATCAGCGAGCTCTACCCGTCCGCGGGCGCGGGGTTCGTCGTCGCGCTCACCGCGGACGCGCTGACGATGCCGGGCCTCCCGAAGCGCCCCGCGGCCGCCGACATGGACATCGACGCGGACGGCGACATCAGCGGACTGTTCTGAGTCGCCGGACCGGCGGCCGCGCCCGCGGGCCGTCGGG
>Ga0207755_100280_pt1 | contig 27362 bp, 31 predicted proteins | sample A23P2SouthBayCA_FD_187734 | JGI IMG/M metagenome (GOLD analysis project Ga0207755, IMG submission 187734) | Aerobic enrichment media microbial communities from Bioluminiscent Bay, La Parguera, Puerto Rico - A23 P2 (SPAdes) | ecosystem: Environmental > Aquatic > Marine > Unclassified ...
CCGGCGGCGCGGGCCGCATCACCGTCGCGACCGACCGCGCGAGCGCCGAAACCCTGCTCGACGCCGACGACGGCGCCGTCGTCGTCACCGCGCGCGGGACCCGCCGCGAGTTCGAGTTGCTCTCCCTCCTGCGCCGCACCGGGAATCGGCCGCGGCGGCTCACCCTCCGGAGCGGCGGCGCGCTCGACGGTACCACCATCGGCGACGCCGCGATCCGCGAACGCTACGGCGTCGCCGTCCTCGCCGTCACCCACGAGGGCGCGTGGACGGTCGCCCCGCGCGGCGACACCGCGCTCGCCGCCGGCGACGAGTGCTTCGTCGTCGGGTCGCGCGAGGACCTCACCGCGTTCGCGGAGGCGGTCGCGTGACCCTCCCCCTTCAGGCGTCCGTCGACCTCGTCGCCGTGCTGATGCGCGGGGCGCTCCAGATCACCGGCCTCGGCGTCGGCGCGGCGCTCGTCGGCGCCGTCGTCGCCGCCCTCTACCGCTGGTACTTCCGCCAGTCCGCGCACGCCGCCCTCGGCGCGTTCGCCGGCCTCGCCACCGTCGCGCTCTACCTGAACACGAAGACGGCGTTCGCGTCCGTCGTCGCGGGCGGATCGGACATCTTCGCGCTCGGCGACGTCGTCTTCAACCTCGCCGCGTTCGCCGTCGGCGCCGCGGTCGGCGCGCCCGGCGCGCGCGTCGGCGACCGCCTCGCCGTCGAGGTGTTCGCGTTCACCGGATCGCGCGAACTCGACGGCGACGTGAGCGCGCTCGTGCGGACCGTCGGCCGTCTCACCACCGTCGAACTCCCGGACGAGATCGGCGACGCCGACGGCTACGACCCCGTCCCCGAGGAAGTGAAGGCGGAGATGCGGAGCAAGACGCTCGTCTTCCCGCGCGGCCTCACCGTCGCCGACCTCGAATCGCGCGTCGCCGCGCGCCTCCGCGAGGACTACGACGTCGGCTACGTCGACGTCGACCTCGACGAGTCCGGATCGATCGAATACCTCGGCGTCGGCACTCGCCTCGCCGGTATCGGGCCGACGCTCGGCCCCGGCATGGGCGCCGTCGCCGTCACCGCCGACCCGCCGAACTCCGCCAGCCCCGGCGACGTCGTGCAGGTCTGGCGGCCCGGCCCCGACCGGGAGCGCGTCGCGAGCGCCGAACTCCGCGGCGTCGCCGGCGACACCGTCACGCTCGCGCTCGACGCGCAGGACGCCGAACGCCTCGCCGGTGGCGACTATCGGCTGCTCACCCTCCCGAGCGATCAGGACGCCGAGCGCCAGTTCGCCGCCATCCTCCGCGGTGCCGACGAGACGATGGTCACCGTCACCGTCCGCGAGGGCGCCGAACTCGTCGGCGCGGCCGTCGGGGACGTCGGCGCCACCGTCGTCGCCGTCCGACCCACTGCAGGTGCCGTCGTCCCGATTCCCGCGCGAACGCGAACGCTCGACCCGGGGGACGTCCTCTACCTCGTCGCGCGCCCGGACGTCGTCCGCGGCGTCGAAGCCCGCGCGACCCCGGCAGATTCCTAGGCGACCGGCACGCTCATACGGCGCGCTCGCGCAGTGGCGCGCATGGAGTGGAAGCTGTTCGCGGACCTCGCGGAGGCCGCGGGGGAGAGACAGGTCGCGCTCGACGCCGACCCCGCGACGGTCGGCGACGCGCTCGACGCCCTCCTCGACGGCCGGGACGCCCTCCGCGCGCGCGTCCTCGACGACGACGGCGACCTGCACGCGCACGTGAACGTCCTGCGGAACGGCCGCCCGCCCGAGGACGGCCTCGACACGGGAGTCGACGCCGGCGACGAACTCGCGCTCTTCCCGCCCGTCAGCGGCGGGTAGGCGTCGCGGGAGCCTCCGGCACCGACCGCTCGGAGAGTTCGCCGGCGAGCGGCGTTCGCATCGCCTCCGCGGGCGACTCCGTGTTCGCGAGCACCCACATCAGCTTCGCTTTCGCCGTCCCGGGGAGGAGGTCCTCGCCCTCGACGACGCCCGCGTCGAGGAGGTCCCGGCCCGTATCGTAGACCCGATCACAGACGCGGCCGCCGAGACACTGCGAGGTCATCACGACCGTCGTGCCGTCGCTCGTGAGGTCGTCGACGCGCTCGACCAGCTCGGAGCTGACGTGGCCGAGGCCCGTGCCGGCGACGACGACCCCTTCCTTTCCCTCCAGGACGTCGAAGAACGCGGGGTCCATGCCGGGCGTGAACTGGACGAGTTCGACTTCTTCCTCCAGGGCCGGTGCGATGTCGAGTTCGACCGACCCGCGCTCGGCGAGCGCCGCGTCGTCGCGATACGAGACCGTCTCGCTGTCGTAGTCCACGTGTCCGATCGGCGCGCCGTCAACCGTCTCGAAGGCGTCTCGGCGGGACGTGTGGGCCTTCCGGACGCGCGTCCCGCGGTGGAGCGCACAGCGGTCGTCGGACTGGCTCTCGTGCATGCAGACCATCACCTCCGCGACGTCGGACTTCGCGGCCTCGACGGCGCAGACGGCGTTCATCACGTTGTCCGAGGACGGCCGGTCCGCCGAGCGCTGACTCCCGGTGAAGACCACCGGCACCGGCGTGTCGAGCATGAACGAGAGCGCGGACGCCGAGTACTGCATCGTGTCCGTGCCGTGCATCACGACGACGCCGTCCGCACCCCGCTCTACCTCCTCGTGCACGACCTCGGCGAGGTCCCGCCAGATGTCCGGGCGCATGTTCTCCGAGAGGATGTTCGCGACGACGCGCCCGCGGTAGTTCGCGCGCCCCGCGAGGTCCGGCACCGCGCGCAGCACGTCCTCCGCGTCGAACTGCGCCGTCACCGCGCCCGTCCGATAGTCCACCGTCGACGCGATTGTGCCGCCCGTCGACACCAGCGCTATCGTCGGCAGGTCGTCGTCGAAGTCGACCGCCGAGGCGCTCTCCCCGTCCCCGCTCTCTTCGATGGCGTACGCGTCCGTCTCCAGTACTTCGAACGTCGCGTCCTCGCGCGCGACGCCGACGTTGTAGCCGCTGTCGAGTTTCACGACGGCGTGCTCGCGCGTCGAGGACGGCAACAGCACGCCCTCGTTCGCGAGGCCGTCGCGCGTGACGCGAACGCGGTCCCCTGGGTTCATACCTCACTCGTGCCCGCCAGCGCCCTTGAAACCATCCGTTCGCCGCCGGGTGGCGGGCGCGCCACCCGTCACGAATCGGCCGCGCTCGCCCGCGACGCGCGGCGGGAAAAGAGTGATACGCGAACGACGCCACCCTCCGGTATGAGCGACACCGCCGGCGTCCGCGCCCGACTCGGGCGGCTGTTCTCCCTCCGCTACTTCGCGCTCGCGCTCCTCGCGGCGCTCGTCGGCCTCTTCGCGGGCGGCCTCGTCCCGCTCGTCGGCGCGCTCACGCGATTCCTCGGCCTGTTCGTCGCCGCGTTCGCGCTCGGCGCGCTCGGCGGCCGACGCGCCTACCTCGAAATCGCGCTCGCCGCGGCGCTCGCCAGTCTCGTCTCCGTCCTCGGCGGCCTCCTCACGTCCGCCGTCCTCCCCATCGCGCTCGACTACCTCGCGCGGAACGGCCTCGTCTTCGCGGGCGCCGTCGCCGCGTTCGGCCTCCTCGTCGGCGTCGCCGGCTACTACTTCGGGCGCGACCTCCGCGCCGGATTCACGCGGAGTCTCTGACCGTCCAGCCCGTCTCGTCGCGCGCCAGCACGCCGCGCTCGCGGAGGTCCGAGAGCGCGCGCTCGGCCACGTCCGGGGGCGCGTCCACGCGCCGAGCGACGTCCGCAACCGCGTCCGCGCCGCTCGCAACCGCCGCCACCACCTCCGCGTACAGGCCGCCGCGGCCGTCGTCGGTGAGCGCGTCCGAGAGCGTCTCGCGCGTCTCCGCGAGGCGTCCCTGTACCCAGCGCTGCGCGAGCGAGAGTTCGCGCTCCAGCGCTTCGAGTTCGGCGAGTTCGTCCGCGAGCGCCGGGACGTCCTCGCCGCCGTCGAGGTCGACGTCGTCGATGCTGAGGTAGTGACAGCGCGTCAGATCGAGGTCGCGGCTCGCCGGATACGCGGACTTCGCGCCGAAGCCGTGCCGGGAGACGTTCACCTCCAGGCGGAGGTTGCGCGCGATGTGGAAGTACTTCCGGCGCTTCTCGTCCGTCCGGCTCTCCACCAGGCCCGCCTCCTCTAGCCGGCGGAGGTGGTCGATGACGGCCTTCGGGGAGACCCCGAGGTACTCGCTGATCTCGGTGACGTAGCACGGCTTGCGCGCGAGCAGCCGCAGGATGCGTCGCCGATTCTCGTTCCCGAGAAGGTCGAGGAGTGCCCCGGAGTCCATGCCACTACGCGGAGGTTGTCGCCACGCGCTGAAAAGGGTAGCGCAGCGGGATCGGTGACCGTGGCCGCCGATGCGCTTTTGTACTCTCGTGATAGACATTCACACACATGTTCGAGGCGTTCTCCTCGGGATACTACCTCGGACGGCTCTACGTCGAACCGTCCGAGAGCGACGTCGCCGCCCTCCAGCGCCGCCAACACGAACGCGTCAACGCGCAAGTCTACGCGTCCGACGACGCCCTCGCGCGCACCGACTACCCCCTCGTCATGAAAGTCGGAACCCGACACTACCGCGTCGAAGGCGACGCCGACGTCCCCGCCGACACCCTCGTCCTCCCGCGCGAAACCCTCGACGACGCCGGCATCGACAACCCCCCCGCGCTCTCCGAAGTCCTCCTCGCGCGCCCCGACCACGCCAGACGCCTCTACGAAGTCGGCGCCGTCTAAAACGCGACCCCGCCGCTCGCGCATCGCTCACGGCTATCGCCGTTCGCGCGTTCGGCGGTCCCTGTGGGACCGCGTGCCGCTCGCGTATCTGGTGGGCCCTCGCTCCGCTCGGCCCCGCATCGCTCACGGCTGTCGCCGTTCGCGTGTTCGGTCGCCTACCGGCGACCTAGTCCGCCCCGCTCGGTGCGCTCGCGTTCCGGTCGATGGCGTCCAAGAGGAAGTCCTGCTGGACCAGGAGAATGCCCGCGCCGACGAAGACGACGACCGCCGCGACGTAGAACGGGACGTGCACCCCCATCTCCGCCTTCAGGTGGCCGGCGAGCACCGGCGCGATGGCCGCGCCGCCCCACCGCAGGAAGTTGTACGCGCCCGAGGACACGGAGCGCGTGAACGGCGACACCTGGATCGCGAACGTCGTGAACAGCGCGTTCGCGATGCCGCAGAACACCCCGGAGACGACGATGACCGCGAGCAACTGCGTCTGCGTGCTCGCCAGCCCCGCCGCCACCATCACCGCGCCCATCCCCACGACGTCCGCGACCAGCACGCGCGCCGGGTCGAAGCGCTCCGTCAGCCAACTCACCACGAACACCGACGACACCGCGACCAGCGCGCCCCACGCGCAGAACGTCAGGCCGAGCGCCGTCGCCGACAGGTTCGGGAGCGTCAGCGGCGAGTACGCGAGGATGGTGAAGAACCCGAAGCTATAGCAGAGCCCCACGAGCGCGTTCGTGAACACCGGCCGGTTCGTCAACGCCGCGAGCATGTCGCGCGGCGACGCCGTCTCCTTCACGTCCGGTTCGCGCAGGAAGACCACCGAGACGGCGAACGCGAACGCCATCAGCGTCGCCGTCCCGAAGAACGGATACCGCCAGCTCATCCCGCCGAGGTAGCCGCCGAGGAGCGGGCCGCCCGCGATGCCCAGCCCCAGCGCCGCCTCGTAGAGCAGGATCGCTTCGCCCGTCCCGCCCGTCGAGAGGCCGACGATGACCGCGAGCGCCGTCGACGTGAACAGCGCGTTCCCGAACCCCCAGCCGCCCCGCGCGAGCGCGATCTCCGCGATCGAGTTCGACAGCCCGCACGCCGCCGCCATCACCGCGACCAGCGCGAGACCGACGAGGATGACGCGCTTGTTCCCGAAGCGCGCGCTCAGCACGCCCGAGACGAGCATCGCCACCGCCATCACCACCAGATACGCCGTGAACAACAACTCGACTTCCGCGCTCGACGCGCCCATCTGCGCGCCGATGATCGGGAGCACCGGATCGACGACGCCGATGCCGAGGAACGCGACGAACGTCGCGAACGCCGTCGCGAGCACGGGCGGAGAGAAGCGTTCAGTTAGACCGGGGGACATGTCTCCTCGGACGTCCGAACGTGCTTTCACGCTGTCGCTCGCGGAAGCCGTCTTCCGGTATCTCCGAGCGCCTCGCCGAGCGCGACCGCGCGACCGTGCGACCACAACCCATAAGCGGCGCGCAGACCCCACTCGGGGTATGCTCGACCGACTCCTCGGCAGGGCCGCGCTCAAGGAGCGCATCGACGAACTCGAGGACGAGGTCGAGAGCCTCGAACGCCAGCGCGACGCGGAGAGCGAACGTCGCCGGGACGCCGTCGCCGCACGCAACGACGCCGAAGAGGCGGTGAACCGGCTCGAAGACCGGATCGCCGAACTCGAAGACCGCGTCGAGCGCGCCGAGGCCGACGGCGAACGCGCGCTCGACTATCGCGCTCGCGCCGACCTGCGCGGGGGCCGCCTCGACCGCGTTCTCTCCCGCCTCGAAACGGTCGAGTGCGGCGCCGAGGGCGCGCTCTCCGCGATGGTTCCGGACGACCACGACGTCCCGGACGCGGTGGTGTCGGCGCTCGGGGAGCGCGCGGCGCTGGTCGAACGCGCCGCGCCCTGCCTCGTCTACGCGGACGACGAGTCGCTCGTGGCGTGCGCGCTCTCGCCGCCGCTCGCGCCCGACGCCTTCTGCGCCTGGGAGGACGCGTTCCGCGTGGAACGCGAGTGGTTCGAGCCCACCGGGACGTACGCGCTCGCGCTCGTTCGCGCCGACGTCTTCGCCGTCGGCGTCTACGACGCGACGGGTGCGGGCGTCGAGCGCGTCCGCTACGAGGGGTTCGAGAGCGACGTGAAGGGGACGCACTCGAAGGGCGGGTTCTCCCAGTCGCGCTTCGAGCGCCGTCGCGAGAGTCAGATCGACGAACACCTCGACGACGCGCGCGCCGTCCTCGACGGCCTCGACTACGACGCGCTCTACGTCACGGGCGAGGAGACGGTCTTCGGCGCGTTCGAGGACGCGGACGCGACGCGCGTCGCCGACGCGTCCGGGCCGCCGCGGGAGGCGCTCGAACGCGCCCACGAGACGTTCTGGACGACGCCATATCGGTCGCTGTAGGGCGTGCGGGCGACGCTCGCGGGTCGAACCGCCGGGGGTGCGTCGCCGCGTCGCGAAACCCCCGGCGGACGGTGGTCAGTACACGCGCCGGGGTGGTCGCGGCCTCGTACTTAGAGTATCAGGATGAGCGGCGCCATCAGGACGAAGCCGAGGACGGTGCCGCCGGCGAGCCACGCCCGCGTGCTGCGCTCGCCGAGGCTCTCGCCGGCTTCGAGGCCCTCGGGGAGGACGTCGTCGGCGACGAGGTAGAGCATCGCGCCCGCGGCGAACCCGTAGCCGAACCCGAGGAACTCGCGCGCGAGCACGACGAAGTAGAACGCGACGACCGCACCGATGGGTTGGGGGATGCTCGTGAAGAACGCCGCCCCCCACATCTTCGCGTTGCTCATCTTCCCTCGCATCGGGATGGCGGTGGCGATGCCCTCCGGGACGTTGTGGACGGCGAGCGCGCCCGTCATCACGACGGCGAGGATGGGGATGGTGAACCCGAGCAGGTGGACGCCGCCGCCGTGCTGGAGGGCGTTGAGTTCGGCGAAGGAGACGCCGATGGCGATGCCCTCGGGGAACGAGTGGACGAGCAGGACGACGAAGATGTTGAGGAGGGTGGTGGCGTCCGCTTCCGCCATGTCCTCCGGTTCGTAGCTCATCCGTTCGACGATCTTGTGCGCGCCGATGACGATGAGGACGCCGAGGACGAACCCGCCGCCGGTGAGCCATATCGAGGAGTGGTGCAGGTAGGCCTCGTAGAGGAGTCCGAAGACGGACGCGGAGGCCATGAGGCCGCCGGCGAGCCCCCACAGGCCGACGTCGAGGCGGTCACGGACGTCGTCGACGAAGAACAGCGGGACGGCACCCAGGCTCGTCCCGAACGCCGCGACGAGTCCCGCGACGAACACGAGTACGTACGCGTGCCATTGCATCGAGTGTGTTCCTCCCGTCCTCACCTAGCGGGCTCGACGTTGGAAAAAGCACGGGCCGATTTAGGCCGCCCTAAGCCCTCTCGCGGCGGTATTCGCGGGTTTCGGCTTCGGCGGGCGCGTGCGGACGGACGGACACGCTTATGTGTCGCGTTGGCCGTATCACGCCCCATGAGCGACATCACGGTCACGCTCCCCGACGGATCGACGCTCGGCGTCTCCGCCGGGGAGACCGTCGAGGACGTCGCGTACCACATCGGCGAGGGCCTCGGACGGGACACCGTCGCCGGCGTCGTCGACGGCGAACTCGTCTCGAAGGAGGAACCGCTCGTCGAGGACTGCCGTATCGAGATCGTGACGGCGTCCTCCGAGGAGTACGTGGACGTCCTCCGCCACACCGCCGCGCACGTCTTCGCGCAAGCCCTCCAGCGCCTCCACCCCGAGGCCCAGCTCACCATCGGCCCGTACACGGACGAGGGCTTCTACTACGACGTCTACGGCGTGGACCTCGACGAGGACGACCTCGACGAGATCCAGGCCGAGGCCGAGGCCATCATCGACGAGGACCTCCCGGTCGAGCGCGTCGAGATGGACCGCGAGGACGCCCGCGAGTTCTACGCGGACAACCAGTTCAAGCGCGACATCCTCGAAGAGGAGGCCGCGGGCGAGGACCCCGTCTCCTTCTACCGGCAGGGCGAGTTCCAAGACCTCTGCAAGGGCCCGCACGTCGCGTCCACGGGCGAGATCGGCGGGTTCGAACTGCTCGACATCTCCGCCGCCTACTGGCGCGGCGACGAGGACAACGAGACGCTCACGCGCGTCTACGGCACGGCGTTCGCCACGGAGGACGAACTGGACGACTACCTCGAGATGCGCGCGGAGGCCGCGGAACGCGACCACCGCAAGATCGCACAGGAACTCGACCTGTTCAGCATCCCCGAGCACTCCCCCGGCTGTGCGCATTACCACCCGAACGGGATGGCGATCCGACGCGAACTCGAGGAGTACGTCCGCGAGCACAACGACGACCTCGGGTTCGACGAGGTGCGCACGCCCGAACTGAACAAGGCCGACCTCTGGAAGCCCACCGGCCACTACGAGACGTTCACCGAGAACGGCGAGATGTTCGCGTGGGAGCAGGACGACACCGAGTACGGCCTGAAGCCGATGAACTGCGCGAACCACGCGCACATCTACGACGACACCACGCACTCCTATCGGGACCTCCCGATCCGGTTCTCCGAGTTCGGGAACGTCTACCGGAACGAACAGTCCGGCGAACTCTCCGGCCTCCTGCGCGTGCGCGGCCTGACGCAGGACGACGGGCACGCGTTCGTCCGCCCGGACCAGATCCAGGAGGAGATACTCGACATCCTCCGCTCCATCGAGGAGATATACGGCCACTTCGGCCTCGACGTCCTCTACAAGCTGGAGACGCGCGGCGAGGACGCGATGGGGTCCGAGGAGATATGGGAGCAGGCGACCGACGCGCTCGTCGACGCCCTGCGCGCGGAGGACCTCGACTACGACGTCGAGGAGGGCGAAGCCGCCTTCTACGGCCCGAAGATCGGCGTGAACGCCCGCGACGCGCTCGGGCGCGAGTGGACCATCGGCACCGTCCAGGTGGACTTCAACATCCCGCGCAACCTCGATCTGACCTACGTCGGCGAGGACAACGACGAACACCACCCGGTGATGATCCACCGCGCCCTCCTCGGGAGCTTCGAGCGCTTCATGGGCGTCATCATCGAGCACTTCAACGGGAAGTTCCCGACGTGGATCGCGCCGACGCAGGTGCGCGTCCTCCCGATCAGCGACGACAACCTCGACTACGCCCGCGAGGTCGCCGAGGAACTCGACGACTACCGCGTCGAGGTCGAGGACCGCTCGTGGACCATCGGGAAGAAGATCCAGCAGACCCACGAGGACCGCGTTCCCTACATGCTCGTCGTCGGCGGGAACGAGGAGGAGGCGGGAACCGTCTCCGTCCGCGACCGCAAGGAGCGCGAGGCGAACGACGTCTCCCGCGACGAGTTCCGCGCGCACTTAGAGCGCGAGGTCGAACAGAAACACCTCGAACCGACGTTCCTCGCTGGCCGATGAGCGACGCGAAGCGGCCAGCGAGGTCCCTCCTCGTCGGTGAGCGTGGTGAGCCGACAGGGACGCACCTCGCTGGCCGATAGGCGCGATGCGGACGGGCGACCGCTACGGCGTGCGTCTCGCCGCGCGCCTCACTTACTTGCTCGCGCCGCTCGCCGCGCTCGGGTGGCTGTTCGGCCTCCCGCTCCTCCTCCCGAGTCTCGGGCCGTCCGCGTACGTGCTCGCGACCGACGGCCGGGAGTGGCGCGCGCTCGCCCGCGAGGTCGTTCTCGGGCAGACGGTGGGCGTCGTCGTCGCGTTCGCGGCGGTGCGCGCGTTCGTCGGCCCGCTCGCGGCCGTGACGCTCCTCCCGCACACGACGCTCGGCCTCCACCAGGTCGTCGCCGTCGTCGTCGCCGTCGTCGCCGCGACGGTCGGCATGAGCGTCCTCGACGCCCGTCACGCGCCCGCGTACGCGACCGTGCTCATCTTCACGCTCGGCATCCCCGACCGCGCCGTCGACGTCCTCGTCTTCGTCGCGGGCGTGCTCGCGCTCGTCGCGCTCGATTCGCTCCGGCGCCGGTGGGCGCGCCGCTAGTCGTCCCAGTCCAGGTCGCGCGAGCGGTCGGTCTCCCGGAGGACGAACGGGCCGATGGAGAGCGTGCGCTTCGTCACCGTGACGATGCGGAGGATGTACGCGAGCAGGATGGCGAACGGCAGGAGCGCGATACAGACGGTGAGCGCGGCGACGAGGAGCGCGAGCCAGCCCTGCGCGACGTCGCGCGGGTCGAAGAAGAGGAGCGCGCCCGTCGCCACCGCGATGGCCGGCACGGACGCGTAGAGGACGGTGCGGGAGAGGTCGACGAGCTCCCACTGGAAGTAGAGCGTCTTGAAGTGCTCGCGCGCCGGCCCGAACAGTTCGAGCGACTCGACGAGTTCGTCGAACGCCGCCCGCGCGTCGTCCGTGAGCGCGTCCTCGTTCTCCGCGCGCAGGCGTTTCGCGGCGTATATCTTCCACGAGTAGTTGTAGTTCAGCGCGGAGAACACCACGTCGAACTCGCCGAACTGCGAGCCTTCGAGGCTCTCCGTCACGCGGTCCGCGTTCTCCACGACGCTCTCGACGAACGCGTCCACCTGCTCGTTCAACTGGTCGTCCTCGACGTCGCCCGTGGCGTCCCGGACGGCCTCCGCGCGGCGCTTCGTCAACTTCACGAGCGACCGCAGGAACGCGGACGGCTGCGTCGGACTCACCGGCTCTTCGATGACGTCCGCGACGTCCTCGCGGAACGCCATCGCGCCCTCCATGCGCTCGCGCTGATCCCCGACCGGCCCCTGCTCCTGGGAGAGCACGAGCTGGCTCAGCGTCAGAACGAGCGTCACGCCCGTCACCGTCGATCCGACGAGCGCCTGGTAGAGCGTCTCCATCGGGTCGCCGCGCGTGAGGAGCGTCAGCACGGGCGTCGGATGGAGGAGTCCCGCGGCGACGAGCGAAACGAACACCGATCCGAGGATGAGGCCGGCGACCAGCCAGCGATCCGCGTCCAAGAGCAGCCAGAACTTCCGGCTGTTCTCCGGGACGCGCTCGCGCATCGTGTCGCTCGGCCGGTCGCCCTCTCCCTCGCTCATGCGGGAGAGACGCGCGCGCGCTCCAAGAGGCTACTGGCGGACGCGGCCGCGGCTACGACTCCTCGTCGCGTAGCTCTTCGAGCTCCGCCTCGACCGCTTCCTCGTCCACGTCCGTCTCCGCGTCCGTCTCGCTCTCCGCGTCGCGCGACGCGCTCTTCCCCGTCTCCGCGCGAAGCGTCTCCAGTTCGGCCTCCACCTCGCGGTCCGAGCGTCCTTCGGCGAGTTCGCGGTCGATGGCGTCCTCGTCGCTGAACTGGTCTTCGAGGACGCCGCGCTCGGTCAGTTCGTCCATCGCCGCGGCGCGCGCCTCCATCTCGTCCGTGCGCTCCTCCGCGCGCTCGATTGCGCGCCCGACGTCCGCCATCTCGTCTCCGACGCCGGTCATCGCCTCCGAGACGCGCGTCTGCGCTTCCGCGGCCTCGTAGCGCGCCTTCATCGTCTCCTTCTTCGTGCGGAAGCGCTCGATGCGCTCCTGCAGCTCGCTCTTCTTCTCCTCCAGGTCCTCCTGGGTGGACTGGAGCGACGCTATCTGGTCGTCGAGCTCCTCTATCTGCGCGAGCTTCTGCTGTTTCTTCTCGAGGGCGCGTCGCGCGAGGTCCTCGCGGTCCTGGCGCATCGCCTCGCGCGCCTGCTCGTTGTGCTTCTCGACGTTGTCCCCGAGGCGCTCGCGCTGTACTTGGAGGCGTTTCTTCTGCGCGGTGAGGTCGGCGACGCCGCGCTCGACGTCCTTCAGTTCGTCGCGCATCTGTTCGTACGAGTAGTCGAGCGACTCCGTCGGGTCCTCCGCCCGGTTCAACAGCGCGTTGAGCTTCGAGCGGACGAGATAGGAGGCGCGCGAGAGCAGTCCCATACCCCCAGAATAGTCGTTCGAGGGTTAAAGTTCTCCCCCGCCGACGGGACGGTATGGAGGAGACAGTGCTCGTCCCCGGCGCGCGCCGCGTCGAGGGGACGCTCGACGCCCCGGACGCGGACGCGACGGCGTGCGTCGTCGCGTGCCCGCCCCACCCACAGCACGGCGGGAACCGACGCGACGGCCGTCTCCGAGCAGTCGCCGACTACCTGAACGCGCGCGGCGTGGCGTGCCTCCGCTTCGACTACGGGCCGTGGGACGACGGAGTCGGGGAGCGCGAGGACGCCCGGAACGCCGTCCGGTGGGCGCGCGACCGATACGACCGCGTCGGCCTGTTCGGATTCAGTTTCGGCGCGTCGATGGCCGCGCTCGCCGCCGCCGACGTCGCCGTGGACGCGCTCGCGCTCCTCGCGCCCGCCGCGAACGTCGGCGACGACCTCGGCGTTCCCGCGTTCCTCCGCGGGACCGAGACGCCCTGTCTCGTCGTCTACGGGGAGCGCGACGACCTCGCGGACTGGCGCCCCGTCGTCGACGCCGCCCGTGACCGGGGCGCGCGCGTCGAGGGGTTCCCCGGCGACCACTTCTTCGTCGGCCAGCACGAGCGAGTCGCCGACCGGATCGGAGGCTTCCTCGTCGAGACGCTCACGGCGTGAGGACCGCGCGGAAGCGGACGTCGGAGTTCAACATCCGCTCGTACGCCTCGCTCGCGTCCGCGAGGCCGAACGTCTCCACCTCGGGCGTGACGTCGCGGAGCGCGCTGAACTCCAGGGTGTCCTGCGAGTCCTTCGCGGTGCCCGACGCCCACCCGGACACCGAGCCGCGCGTGCCGACGAGGTGGCCGACGTTCACTCCGACGGGCTCCGGCGGGATGCCGACCGCGAGCACCTCGCCGTCCGCGCCGAGGCCGCCGACGACGGACTCGATGGCGTCGCTGGACGGGGCGGTGGCGAGTATCACGGACGCGCCGCCGAGTTCTCGGAGGCGTTCGGCGGGGTCGTCGGCCTCGGTGTCGACGTAGTGGTCGGCGCCGAGTTCGCGCGCCTGCGCTTCCTTCTCGGTGCCCCGGGAGAGCGCCGCCACCTCGAAGCCGGCGCGGTGGGCGTACTGGACGCCGAGGTGGCCGAGGCCGCCGACGCCCTGCACGGCGACGAGGTCCCCCGGGCGCGCGTCGCTGTTCCGGAGCGCGTTGAACGTCGTGATGCCGGCACAGAGGAGGGGCGCGGCGTCGACGGCGTCGAGGGAGTCGGGCACCGCCGCGAGCGCTTCTCGCGGCGCGACCGTGTACTCGGCGTAGCCGCCGTCGAAGTCGATGCCGGTCACGGCCGCGTTCTCGCAGTTGATGAAGTCGCCGCGACGGCAGGCCGGACACTCGAAGCAGTGCCCGCCGTGCCAGCCGACGCCGACGCGCTCGCCCGCCTCCCACTCGGTGACGTCGTCGCCGACGGCGTCCACGCGCCCGACGACTTCGTGGCCGGGAATCCGCGGGTAGTCGATGCGCGGGTAGGCGCCCTCCTTCGTTATCTCGTCGCTGTGACAGACGCCGCACGCGTCCACCGCGACGCGCACTTCGTCGGGGCCGGGTTCGGGGACGTCGCGTTCGACGACGTCGAACTCCTCGCCCGCGTCCGGTACCGCCACGGCGCGCATCGTCTCGGACATACGTGACGGGTCGTTCGCGCCCCAATTAACGAACCGGGAACGGGCAGGCAGGACCGCCACCGGTGGACGAACGTCCACCGAGTCGGGGGGCCGTGGCGTGCCATTCACTCGCAACGCGAGCGGCGCTCCGAAACCGTTTTCATCGCTTCGTCCGGAGACGCGGTATGCCGCAGGAGACCGGATACGACCCCGACCTGGGGAACAAGTTCGTCTTCGTCACCGGCGGCGTGATGTCCGGCCTCGGGAAGGGCATCACCGCCGCGAGCCTCGGTCGCCTCCTCACGAACGCGGGCTTCGACGTCACGGCCGTCAAGGTCGACCCCTATCTCAACGTCGACGCCGGCACCATGAACCCCTATCAGCACGGCGAGGTGTACGTGCTGAAGGACGGCGGTGAGGTGGACCTCGACCTCGGGAACTACGAACGGTTCCTCGACGTGGACATGACCTCCGACCACAACGTGACGACCGGGAAGGTCTACCAGCAGGTCATCGAGCGCGAACGCGCCGGCGACTACCTCGGGAAAACGGTACAAGTCATCCCGCACGTCACCGACGACATCAAGCGCCGCATCCGCGAGGCCGCCGCCGGGACGGACGTCTGCATCGTCGAAATCGGCGGGACCGTCGGGGACATCGAGGGGATGCCCTACCTCGAAGCGCTCCGCCAGTTCAGCCACGAGCAGGACGAGGAGGACCTCCTCTTCACGCACGTCACGCTCGTCCCGAACTCGAAGAACGGCGAGCAGAAGACCAAGCCCACCCAGCACTCCGTGAAGGAACTGCGCTCGATCGGCCTCCAGCCGGACATCCTCGTCGGGCGCAACCCCGAGAAACTCGCCGACGACGTCCGCGAGAAGATCGCGCTCTTCTGCGACGTCCCGACCGAGGCCGTCTTCTCCAACCCCGACGTCGAGGACATCTATCACGTCCCGCTCGTCCTCGAAGACGAGGGCTTAGACGAGTACGTCATGGAGCGCCTCGGCCTCGCCGACTCGGCGCTCCCCGCCGACGAGCGCTCGACCGAGTGGCGCGACATCGTCACGCGCGACACCGACGGCGAAGTCGACGTCGCGCTCGTCGGGAAGTACGCCCTCGAAGACGCCTACATCAGTATTCACGAGTCCCTCAAGCACGCCGGCCTGCAGAAGCAGGTGGACGTGAACGTCCACTGGGTCGACGCGGACGAGATGAACGACACGCACGAGGAGCGCCTCGCGAACGCCGACGGCATCGTCGTCCCCGGCGGCTTCGGCGCGCGCGGCACCGCCGGAAAGATCGAAGCCGTCCGCTACGCCCGCGAACGCGACGTCCCCTTCCTCGGCCTCTGCCTCGGCTTCCAGCTCGCCGTCGTCGAGCACGCGCGCAACGTCGTCGGCTTAGAGGGCGCGCACTCCGCCGAAATCGACCCCGACACGTCCCATCCCGTCATCGACCTTCTCCCCGAACAGTACGACCTCGAAGACCTCGGCGGGACGATGCGTCTCGGCGCGCACGTCACCGACATCGACGCCGGCACGCTCGCCGAACGCGTCTACGGCGATACGGAGTGCACCGAACGCCACCGCCACCGCTACGAGGTCAACCCCGAGTACATCGACCGCCTCACCGAGGACGGCCTCACCTTCTCCGGGCACGCTGGAAACCGCATGGAGATCCTCGAACGGGACGACCACCCGTTCTTCCTCGGGACGCAGTTCCACCCCGAGTTCCGCTCCCGACCCAGCCGTGCCAGCCCGCCGTTCGTCGGCTTTCTCGACGCCGTCCTCGAACGCACCGACGGTGGCGCCGCCGCGGACGCGGAGGTGACGAACTGATGGTGGACGTCGAGGAGTTCGTCGCGGACGCGAAAGAAGAGATCCGCGAGACGCTCGGCGACTCCACCGCCATCATCGCGCTCTCCGGCGGCGTCGACTCCTCCACCGCCGCCGCGCTCGCCTACGAAGCCGTCGGCGAGCAGCTCGTCCCCGTCTACGTCGACACCGGCCTGATGCGGAAGGGCGAGACCGAGGAAATCGAGGACGTCTTCGGCTACATGGAGCGCCTCCGCGTCGTCGACGCCTCTGCGAGGTATTTCGAGGAGCTCGACGGCGTCACCGACCCCGAGGAGAAACGCCACGTCATCGGCGAACAGTTCATCCGCGAGTTCGAGACCGTCGCACAGGAAGTCGACGCCGACTACCTCGTGCAGGGCACCATCTACCCCGACCGCATCGAGAGCGAGGGGAACATCAAGTCCCACCACAACGTCGGCGGCCTCCCCGACGTCGTCGACTTCGACGGCCTCATCGAACCCCTCCGCGACCTCTACAAGGACGAAGTCCGCGAAGTCGCGCGCCACCTCGGCTTAGAGGAGGTCATCTCGGAGCGCATGCCCTTCCCCGGCCCCGGCCTCGCCGTCCGCGTCGTCGGCGAAGTCACCCCCGAGAAGGTGCGCGTCGCCCGCGAAGCCACCGCAATCGTCGAAGACGAACTGGAGGAGTACGACCCCTGGCAGGCGTTCGCCGCCGTCCTCGGCCGCGCCACCGGCGTCAAGGGCGACAACCGCGTGCACGGCCACGTCGTCGCCGTCCGCTCCGTCGAGAGCCGGGACGGCATGACCGCCCGCGCCCAGGAACTCGACTGGGAGACCCTCCAGCGCCTCCAGTCCCGGATCACCGGCACCGTCGAGGACTGCTCGCGCGTCGTCTACGACGTCACCCACAAGCCCCCCGCGACCATCGAGTACGAATAACCGTCTTTTCACTTCGGGAGGTTCGCTGACGCGAACCCCCGCTCGCAAAAACACGGTCCGCGTGAACGGAGTGAACGCGGGATCAGCGAGACCGCAGGTCTCGCAGAGGAGAAAAAGGGCCGCGAGCCGACGGATCGCGGTGGCTTCGCGAGTGAGCACCGCGAACGAGCGTGATCGGCGCGACTTCGTCGCGCCGGAATCGCGCTCACTACCGGGTCCTGACGGACCGCTCGTTCGCGCGAACGGAGACCCACCGACGCCACCGCGAGCGCGCCGCCGCCACGGCTTTCTTCCGGTCCGCCGATACACCCCGTATGGACCTCTACAGCGAAATCGACGTTGATGCGGCCGCCGGTGACGTGGTGACGACGGAACTCCACTACACGCCGGACTCGCTCGTGAAGGCGTTCGCGCTCGGCCCCGGTGCGGTCGTCGAGGCGCACGAGCACCCCGACCAGACGAACGTCTTCCACGTCCTCGCGGGCGACGTGGTCGTCACGCGCGGGGACGACGAGGAGCTGGTCAGCGCGCCCGGCGTCGTCGCGTTCGAGCGCGGCGTCCCGCACGGCGCGCGCAACGAGAGCGACGCCGTCGCGGTGTTCACCGCGACGATGGGGCCGATGGAGTGACTCGCGGGGGTTCGTCAGGTACTTCCCCGCGCTCGCCGTCCCCGTACCCATGAACGTCGTCATCGTCGGCCCGGACCGCGGCCTCGGCGACGCGCTCTCGGAACGCGGCGCGACGGTCACCCGCATCGAGGGCGTCGCGTCCGGCGAGCGCCTCCGCGAGGCCGGCATCGAGACGGCGGACCTCCTCGTCGTCACCGACGTCGGCGAGGCCACCGCCGTCCCCGTCGCCCTCGAAGCGAACCCGGACCTCCGCACCGTCGTCTACGCGCCCGACTCCGCCCCCGAGTTCGTCCGCGGGAACCTGGACCTCGCCGTCCACCCCGACGTCCTCTCGCTCGACGCCGTCGCCGACGAACTCGCGAACGCGAACGCGTAGATGGCCGTCCCGCGCCCGTCGCTGCCGTCGCCCCCGCGCCCGTCGCTCTCGCGGCCCGCCCTCCCCAGCGTCCCGCGTCCGTCAGCGCCGGCCGCGTCGCCGCGCGCGCTGTTCGCCCGACTCCGGCCGTCCGCGGAGACGCGTTTTCTCGCGCTCGCCGTCGCGGCCGTCGTGACCGGCTGGGCGTTCGTCGCGGGCGCGGCGTACGCCGTCGCGCGCGGCGTCCGCGCCCTCTAGGGGCGTGCGTTTTTTCGTCTCGCGGGGCGCGCTTCGCGTATGACCCGCATCGCGCTCGACGAACCGTTCGACCTGCACGCCCACCGCGAGGGGTTCAAGCTCATCCGGCAGGGCGGGGAGACGCTGTCGCTCGCGAACCGCGACGACTACGAGTGTCCGGCGTGCGGGCGCGTCTTCGAGCGCCTGTTCGTCGCGGAACGCGAGACGGTGACGTTCGGGTCCGCACCGGACAGTCCCGTCTGTCTCGCGCGCACGCCGACCCAGTTGCTCGTCTGCACGCACCCCTAGCGAAAGGAGGGGAGCGGGACGGCGACGGGGCGGTCGGCGTCCTCCGGTGAGCCGTTCACGTCGGCGGCGTACGGGCTGACGTGCTCCCAGCAGACGAACGTCGACACGCGCTCGGCCTCGTGGAGGTAGAAGTCCGCGCTCGCCGGGCAGACGGCGCACGTCGGCGGGTCGTCGAGCGCGTCCAGCGCGGCGTCCCGGACGGCGCGCGCCGCGGCGTTCGGCCCGTCGGCCGCGCCACCGCCCGCGTCACCGGATGACATACGGACGGATACGCCGTCCTGTCGTATAAACTATCGGTCGGGTTCGGGAGCGCGCTCCGCCAACACCGGCATCTCCGCGACAGTCTCCGCGTCGAGGGCGTCCCAGTCCACGCCCGCCGGGCGCGCGTACGGCGTCCCCGTCTCGACGGTGCGCTCGGGCGTCACGACGAGGTCCATCGGAACGTCGTGGTCGTCCACCGGCCACTCGGCCGCCTCGAACGTCTGTCGCTCGTGCACCGTCGTCGCCACCGTCGTCTCCTCGCTCGCGGTTCCACCGCTCGCCGCTCCGTCGCGCCCCCCGGGCGCGACCAGGCCGAGTTCGGCGAGCACCGCGAACTCCAGGTCGCTGTACCCCTCGCCCTTCCCGACGCGCGCCCCGTCCTCGCTCACCGCCACGCTCCCGGAGAGCACCAGGTCCACGCGCCCCACCGCCTCCGGGCGCACGGCCTCCGCGTACTCGTCCACGTTCGAGAGCGCGGGCGCCCGATCGTACGCCGCCTCGTCGATGCGTTCCGGGTCGAGTTCGAGGAAGCACTCGGGGTCGCGCAGGCGCGGCACCGCCACGTAGAGCGTCTTCCCGTCGCGGAGCGCGCGCCGGCGCGCCGGAAGTTGGGGCGCGTCCGGGTTCGCCTTCACCACGTCGGCGTCCCGCCACGCGTCCGTCTCGGCGAGGCGGTCCGCGGCCTCGTCCGCCCCCGCGAAGTTCGGGATGCGCCCGTGCGGCGGGAACGGGAAGCGCGCGATACCCGACTCGTCGAGGGCGTCCCACACCGCCTCGCGGACGTCGTCCTTCGAGCGCGTCATTCCGCGTCGTCGGTCGCGTCGTCGGTCGCGTCGTCGGTCGCGTCGCCGTTCGCGTCGTTCTCGGGACGCGCCTCCCCGCTCGCCGGCGGTCGGGTGGCGAGGCCGACGAGGTGACCGACCTCGGGGAGGATGATCTCTTCGACGCCGAGGCGCGCGGCGTTCTCGCTCCCGGGGAGGCAGAAGACGGGCGCGCCGCTCGCGACGCCGGCGTCGGCGCGCGTCCCGACGACGCGCGTCCCGACCTCGTCGTAGGAGAGCCGTCGGAAGAGTTCGCCGAACCCGGGCAGGCGCTTGTCGAGGAGGGGGCGGACGGCCTCGACGGTGACGTCGTCCGGCGTCACGCCCGTCCCGCCGGTCGTCACCACGGCGTCTATCTCCTCGCGGCGCGTGAGTCGGTCGACGGTCCCCTGCACGCGGTCGAAGTCGTCGATGACGAGATCGCGCGTCACCACCTCGTGGCCGGCGTCGCGCAGGCGCTCGACGAGCAGGTCGCCGCTCGGGTCGTCGCTCGCCTCCTGCGACGAGGAGACCGTGACCACGCCGAAGCCGACCGCGTCGACGTCGTGCGCGTGGTGGTCGCCGTGCGCGTGCCCCTCCTCCTCGTGGTCGTCGCCGTCGTCCGCGTCCGCCGACGCGTCCTCGTCGTCACCGAACGTGATCTCGCCGACCTTCTCGCGGGACTGGAAGTCGACCATACGCCGACTCGCGTGGCCAGCGTCAAAGCCGTTGTCCGTCCGGACCGGCAGGGCTTTCACGCGGCCGCGGGTACGGCCGGCCATGGGACGCGAGGACCGCGAGACCTACGTTCACCGGCCGGCGAGCGACGACGCCGACGGCGGCCTCGACCGCCGCCAGTCGTGGCTGCTCGTCGGCGTCGTCGCGTTCGCCGGCATCGTCGCGCCGCTCGCCGTCTACCTCTGGCCGCCGTCCTTCCTCGGATACAAGAACGCGTACATGGCGGCCGCGATGGTGCCCGCGCTCGTCCTCGCCGTCGCCGCGCTCTGGTCCGTGCAGGCGTCCTAGCTACTCGCGCGGCCCGCCCGCCACCGGGTCTGCCTCGCCGCGGTGGTCGCGCCGGAGCGCGATGTCGAACCACGGGCAGAAGCGCAGTTGTCGGTAGTGCCGCGGGTGCTCCCAGAGGTCGTCGTAGTCCGCCCAGAGGATCCCCCCGACTTCCTCCGGGTCGGGGTCGAGCGTCGTATCGTGCAGGGTCGCTTTCAGCACCGCGCAGACCTCCCACTCGACGCCCTCGTCGTGGTAGTGGCGCTTGTACTCGAAGCGGTCGGTGACTTCGAGTTCGTCGTACTGGTCGGGCGTCACGCCCAACTCCTCTTCGAGGCGCTCCTCGGTGGCGTCGACCTGCGATTGCCCCTCGACGGGGTGGGAGGCGACCGTGCCGTCCCAGTGCGTGTCCCAGAGGCGCTTGCGCGCGGCGCGCTGTGCGAGGAGGACGCGCCCGTCCTCGTCGAAGAGCAGGCAGGTGAACGCCCGGTGGCGGACGCCGTCGCCCACGTGCGCGTCGAGGCGGTTCACCAGCCCCTCCCGCTCGTCGTGTTCGTCCACTGCGACGACGTCCTGTCGCGCGTTCTCGACCTCCTCCGCCGTCCGGACGTACTCCTCCGTGTCGCTCATGGCGGGGGAGACGGTGAGGCGCTACAAATGGCTTCTCCTATCCGCGCCGGTCGTTCGCGTTCCCGACGCCCGGAATCGCGACGGCGTCCTCGACGCGCGACATCGCGTACGAGGCCGTGACGACGAGCACCAGATAGAAGAGGCCGGCGAGGACGTACGCCTTCGTGTACGCGAACGTCGACGAGCCGACGGCGTCCGCGCGCGTGAACAGTTCGGGCACCGTGATGAACGTCGCGAGCGAACTGTACTTGATGAGGTAGACGAGTTCGTTCGTCCACGACGGGATGGCGTAGCGCAGCGCCTGCGGGAGGACAACGTACCGGATGCCCTCCAGTTGGCCGAGGCCGACGGCGCGCGCCGCCGTCAACTGGCCGGCGTCGACGCTCTCCACCGACCCGCGGATGTACTCCGCCTGGTAGGCCGACGAGTTGATTATGAAGCCGATGATCGCGATCCAGACCGCCTGCCCCGGTACGATACCCTGTCCGACCCCGGGGAGTTCGCGGATGAACTGCGAGAGGAACGGCGCGCCGTAGTAGAGCAAGAAGAGCTGTGCGACCAGCGGCGTGCCGCGGACGAGTTCGATGTAGACGAGCGCGACGTACTTCGAGACGCGCCCGTAGACGCGCGCCGCCGCGAGCGGCACCGCGATGACGAGTCCGATCAGGATGGCGACGACGGTGAGGACGACGGTGAGCCACGCCGCGACGGCGAGCCGCGGGCCGTACTGGCTGGCGAACCCGACCATCCCGACGGTCCAGCCGAGCAGGTCGAACGCCTGCGCGACGACCGGCACGCCGTTCGCCACCGCGCCGAGCGCGTCCCCCGTCCCCGTCGCCGCCGCGACGAACGACTCCGGAACGAGCGGCTGGGTCGGGCCGACGACGACGCCGCCGAACCACGAGTTCACCCAGCGGAACGCCAGCCAGAGCCAGACCGCGCCGCCCGCGACGGCGAGGAGGGCGCGTTCGAGGCGGGCGTGGCGGCGCTCGCGTCCCGTCGACATCTACGACCCGTCCCCGTGTTCGGTGAGGCGTCGCAGGAACTGCTCGGTCCGCTCGTTGTCCGGGTTCGTGAACAGCTTCTCCGGGTCGCCGTGCTCGACGATGTGCCCGTCCTCGAGGAACATGATGTCCGTGGCGACCTGTCGGGCGAAACTCATCTCGTGGGTGACGCAGAGCATCGTCATCCCCTCCTCGGCGAGTTCGCGCATCACGGAGAGCACCTCCCCGATGAGTTCCGGGTCGAGCGCGGACGTCGGTTCGTCGAAGAGCATCAGCTTCGGGTCCATCGCGAGGCCGCGCGCGATGCCGACGCGCTGCTGTTGGCCGCCCGAGAGCTCCGCCGGATACGAGTCCGCTTGCGCCGCGAGGCCGACGCGCTCCAGCTCCTCCATCGCGAGCGCGTCCGCCGCCTCCTTCGACTTCCCGAGGACGCGGCGCGGCCCCAGCATGACGTTCTGCTTCGCGGTGAGGTGCGCGAAGAGGTTGAAGTCCTGGAAGACCATCCCGACCTGTCGGCGCAGGTCGTTCTCGTCCATCGCCATCACGGACGTCCCGTCGAGGCGTATCTCGCCGCCCTGGAACTCCGTGAGCCGGTTGACGCAGCGAAGCATCGTGGACTTCCCGGAGCCGCTCGGGCCGACGAGCACCTGGACGTCCCGCGCGTCCATGTCGAAGCCGATGCCGTCGAGCACGAGTTCGTCCCCGTAGCGCTTCACGAGCCCCTCGACTTCGAGCAGGTGGCTCACCGGGACGCACCCCCGTCGGGAATGCTGAACGCGTCGTCGACGTAGTCGAGGACGCGGTTCCCCGTGAGCGTCAACACGAGGTAGATGCCGGCGACCGTCAGGAACAGTTCGGGGGTCGCGGTGGTCTGCTCGGGGATGAGGTTGTACATGTGGTAGAATATCTCCGTGTAACTGATCGCGAACGCGATGCTGGTGTCCTTCAGGACGATGGTGTACTCGTTCTGGAAGCCGGGGACGAAGCGCCGCAGCGCCTGCGGGATCATCACGTGTCGGATCGCTCCGAGCTTCGAGAGGCCGACGGAGCGCGCGGCCTCCATCTGTCCGCGCCCGATGGACTGGAGCGCGCCGCGGAACACCTGCCCCTGGTAGGCGGCGCTCCGGACGCCGAGCGCGGCGGTCGCCGCGACGAACGCGGGCGAGAGGCCGAGCCCGAAGTACGTGATGAACATGATGACGAGGATCGGCGTCCCGCGCACGACCACGCCCGCCTTCCGCGCGAGCCACGCGCTCCGCCGCCCGCCGAACACTTCGAGTGTGCCGAGCGGGACGCCGACGACGAAGCCGACGACGAGCGCCGCCCCGGTGAGCTTCAGCGCCGGCCAGACGGCCGCGATGAGCGTTCCGAGGTTCGCCCAGACGTATCCCCAGTCGGACGTGGCCAGCGGCAGGGCGGCCGTCATCGGTCTAGTTGTCGCCGCTCGCGAACCACTTCACCTTCAGGTCGTCGTACGTCCCGTTGTCCTTCACGGAGCCGAGGCCGCTGTTGAGCGCGGACTCGAGGTCGCTCTCGTTCTTGCGGATGCCGAAGCCGTAGTTCTCGCCGGTGTCGATGGTGGTGGCGATGGTGACGTCGCGGCTGTCGACGAACGTCTTCGCGACGGGGGTGTCGATGACGACGGCGTCGATGTTCCCGTTCTCCAGGTCGGAGATGGCGAGCGGATACTTCGGGTACGCGTTGTAGTTCGACTCCTGGAGCGTCCCGTCGTCTATCTTGTTCTGCACGAGCGTCTCGCCGGTCGTGCCGGACTGCGCGCCGACCTTGTGGCCGGCGAGGTCGTCGAGGCTCCCGGGCTGATAGCTCGACCCGGAGCGGACGAGGATGGACTGGTTCGCCTCCCAGTAGGAGTCCGTGAACGCGATCTGCTCCTTGCGCTTGTCGGTGATCGTCATCCCCGCGGCGATGACGTCGATCTTGTTCGTGGAGAGCGACTGGATGAGCGAGCCGAACTCGTACTGCTGCCAGCCGTCGAGGGTGTAGCCGTCGGCCTGTTCGACGACGGCTTCGAGCAGGTCGACGTCGAAGCCGACGAGTTCGCCGTCCTGAATCATCTCGAACGGCTTGAACCCGGGCGCGGTTCCGGCCGTGATGGCGGTTTGCCCGCTCGAACTGCTGGTCGTGCCGCCGGTCGTGCTACTGCTGGTGGTGCTGGTGTCTCCGCCGCCGTTCCCGGTGCAGCCGGCGAGGGTGAGCGCCGCGCCGCTCGCGCCGAGCGCCTTGATGTAGCTTCGTCTGTCCATACCGTCGCGTGCGGCCCGAGCGCACAAATAGCCATCGTCAAGGGAGAGGATTTCGACGTGTGACGAAGTCGGAATTCGACGCGATGCCATAGGCTTTTGAGGGGGGAGTCCCCCTACCCGATATGGGACTCGACGAAGACGCACTGGAGTATCACGAACGCGAACCTCCCGGGAAACTGGAGATCGCGACCACGAAACCGACCAACACGCAACGCGACCTCTCCCTCGCGTACTCCCCCGGCGTCGCCGCGCCCTGCCGGAAGATAGACGCGAACCCCGAGGACGCCTACAAGTACACCGCGAAGGGCAACCTCGTCGGCGTCGTCTCCAACGGCTCCGCCGTCCTCGGCCTCGGCGACATCGGCGCGCAGGCCTCAAAGCCCGTCATGGAGGGGAAGGGCGTCCTCTTCAAGCGATTCGCCGACATCGACGTCTTCGACATCGAACTCGACCAGGCCGACGTCGACGCCTTCGTCGAGAGCGTCGCCGCGATGGAACCCACGTTCGGCGGCGTGAACGTCGAGGACGTCAAGGCCCCCGAGTGCTTCGAGATCGAGGAGCGCCTGCGCGAGCGCATGGACATCCCCGTCTTCCACGACGACCAGCACGGCACCGCCATCATCTCCGGTGCCGGCCTCATCAACGCTCTCGACATCTTCGAGAAGGACATCGGCGACGTCGACATCGCCATCTCCGGCGCCGGCGCGTCCGCCATCGCGTGCGCGAAATTCTACGTCTCCCTCGGCGCGCGCAAGGAGAACATCACGATGTGCGACTCCACCGGCATCCTCACCGAGGAGCGCGCCGAGAACGGCGACCTCAACGAGTACAAGGCCGAGTTCGCCCGCGACGTCCCCGAGGGCGACCTCGCCGACGCCATGGCCGACGCCGACGTCTTCATCGGCCTCTCCGCGCCCGGCATCGTCTCCCCCGAGATGGTGCGCTCGATGGCCGACAACCCCGTCATCTTCGCGATGGCGAACCCCGACCCCGAAATCGGCTACGAGGACGCCAAGCAGGCCCGCGAGGACACCGTCATCATGGGCACCGGGCGCTCCGACCACCCGAACATGGTGAACAACGTCCTCGGGTTCCCGTTCATCTTCCGCGGCGCCCTCGACGCCCGCGCCACCGGCATCACCGAGGAGATGAAGGTCGCCGCCGCCGAAGCCCTCGCCGAACTCGCCCGCGAGGACGTCCCCGACCAGGTCGTGAAGGCCTACGGCGACCAACCCCTCCAGTTCGGCCCCGAGTACATCATCCCCAAACCCGTCGACCCGCGCGTCCTCTTCGAAGTCGCGCCCGCCATCGCCGAAGCCGCGATGGACTCCGGCGTCGCCCGCACCGACCTCGACCTCGACGCGTACCGCGAACGCTTAGAGGCGCGCCTCGGCAAGAGCCGTGAGATGATGCGCGTCGTCCTCAACAAGGCCAAGAGCGACCCGAAGCGCGTCGCCCTCGGCGAAGGCGACGACGAGAAGATGATCCGCGCCGCCTTCCAGATGGCCGAAGAGGGCGTCGCCGACCCCGTCCTCCTCGGCGACCGGGACGCCGTCGCTGCCACCGTCGCCGACCTCGGCCTCGACTTCGACCCCGACGTCGTCGACCCCGAAGCCGACGGCCACGAGGCCTACGCGGACCGCCTCTACGAACTCCGCAAGCGCAAGGGCATCACTCGCAGCGAAGCGCACGAGCTCGTCGAGGACCCGAACTACCTCGGGAGCGTCATGGTCGAGGAAGGCGACGCAGACGCCCTCCTCACCGGCCTCACCCACCACTACCCCTCCGCGCTCCGCCCGCCCCTCGAAGTCATCGGCACCGCCCCCGACGCCGAACACGTCGCCGGCGTCTACATGCTCACGTTCAAGAACCGCGTCGTCTTCTGCGCCGACACCACCGTCAACACCGACCCCGACGAAGACGTCCTCGCGGAAGTCGCCCAGCACGTCGCGGACCTCGCGCGGCGCTTCAACGTCGAACCGCGCGTCGCGATGCTCTCCTACTCGAACTTCGGCAGCGTCGAGAACGCGGGCACCCGCAAGGTCGCCGCCGCCGCCGAACGCCTCCGCGACGACCCCACCGTCGACTTCCAGGTGGACGGTGAGATGCAGGCCGACACCGCCGTCGTCGAGGACGTCCTCGACGACACCTACGACTTCGCCGGCCTCGACGGCCCCGCGAACTGCCTCGTCTTCCCCAACCTGGAGGCGGGGAACATCGGCTACAAGCTCCTCCAGCGCCTCGGCGGCGCCGACGCCATCGGCCCGATGCTCACCGGCATGGACGAACCCGTCCACGTCATCCAGCGCGGCGACGAAGTCAAGGACATCGTCAACCTCGCCGGCGTCGCCGTCGTCGACGCACAGGACGAAGACTAGCGCCTCCCTCTACTAACGCCCCCTACCCTGCTTCTTCGACCCGCGCGAGCAGTCCCGGGAGCGCCGCCGCGTACCCGTCCGCGTGCCGGAAGAACTCGAAGCAGACCGCGCGGGCGCTCGCGCGACTGTTCATCACGTCCGCGTCGAGGTAGCCCTCGCCCGCCGCGACCAGACGCGCCGGCTCCCCCGCGAGCCACGACCCCAGCGCGCCCTCTCGGTCCGCGAGCGCGCCGACGCGGCGCGCGACCCGCCGCTTCGCCTCGAAGAGCTCCGCGGGCGCGACGCCGTCCCGCACCGTCTCCGCGTCGATGGCCCGCGCGCGCTGGTAGCCCGCGAGGTTCGCCGTCGCCCGAACCGCCGCGAGCGCACCGAGCGCGTGCCAGCCGTGCTCGCCCGCCGTCCGCGCGAGCCACACCTGCTCCGTGACCGCCCCGAGCGGGTTGTCGAGGCGGCGATAGTACGCGCTCACCGCCGGGTCGTCGTATCGGTCGGCGAGCGC